>Ga0182030_10016158_pt1 | contig 14573 bp, 11 predicted proteins | sample 812S3MmetaG_FD_121299 | JGI IMG/M metagenome (GOLD analysis project Ga0182030, IMG submission 121299) | Permafrost microbial communities from Stordalen Mire, Sweden - 812S3M metaG (Illumina Assembly) | ecosystem: Environmental > Terrestrial > Soil > Wetlands > Permafrost | place: Sweden... | reverse complement strand
CTTTTACGCGCAGAGAAATTAACTGTTGGGTTCAAAAAACCGTGGAATCTCCTCTCAGAAACCATCTCCGCCGCGCGTCAGCGCGACGAAAAAAATCCGTTGGGTTCCCAACATTCACTACTGTGCACTCGGGGAGACTCGAACTCCCATGGATTTCTCCACACGCACCTCAAGCGTGCGCGTCTGCCATTTCGCCACGAGTGCAGGGAGGGGAAGCATAAGCGCTGAGTTGGATTTGTCACTGAAATTCAATGTGGAAAAATTGCGTGGGCGTCCGGTCCGGTTTCGACTCGCCTCGTTCTCGCGCGCGGCTATTCTGACGATCATTGAATGATCGATGAAAACTCGAAACAACAAATAGACCTTCCGGAGATGGCTTTGTCTTTCCAGGCAAAACTGGATGAGAAAAGGGTGACGGTGGTCTATACGATGTACAATCATTTGGGTGATTTTGTCGTCATCAGCGGTCTGTTGAAAAAATTCGATCTTTTGGAAGTCGAGTTTGAGAGCCTGGTGGCTCATCGAGATTCTCCCCACGTCCCTTCTTTTGACGGGAATTCAAAAAACCGCTTTTTCAATATTGCCCGTATTGGCGGATTGCTAGGCTTGATTGCCAGGTTACGGCGGCAAAAGAAGCAGGGCCGCCTGATTTTCGGGATCCCCATGGTTCCGGGTTCCCTTCAGTCTTTTTTCTTTTTTTGGATTTTAAAAAAACTGGGCGCCCTGACTTACATCGTCGATTTTAATCTCATCAACGCGGACGTCCTGACTCCGCCACGGCGGCGTTATATCTATGATCGTCATCTGGCCCAGGCTGCGGAACTTTTCAAGCATCCCGAATGGCTGGAAGGTCCCGGCATGCCACTTGCCATTGCCTGCCCCGCGATAATCAGGAACGAATCAAGTCGACGGATCGGTTTTTTCCCGTGGAGTGGCCGGAGCTGGCTTCCCGAATTTCAGTGGCCGGATTCCCGCTGGCTGGAGTTGGCAAAACTTATCCTCATCAAAAGTCCTGATTTTGAAATCGCGCTTTTGGGAAAGGACGATGACTTTGCCAGGCTTCAGCAGGCGTTGCGCACCCAGCTACCCGAAGAGATGCGGCGACGATTCGTGTCCCGTCCGTCCGCATCCATCCAAGCCCTGGTTGCCAGCTTGCAGGAATTGGACGGCATCATTACGGTCAACACCTCGGCGCTGCATCTCGCTCATGCCCTGAAATTACCCTTGGTTGCCCTTTGCGGATCTTCCGCTGAATTCTGGCTCCCGGAAGGAGAGCATGTCCGTCTCGTCAGGGACGCCAAGGGTGTCCTGCCGCCCTCGGATCAATATCGTCACGATCCCTTGCAACCCAGCCTCCAACGTATCGAAGTTGATGAAGTTTTTTCTGCTTTCGAGGAACTTTCGCCGCAATTGGGCAACAAATCCCGATGATATGATGCGCGAATCCCCCAATCGCCTCCAGTCATTCATCGCCTGTTGTGGGTATTCCGCCCTGCTCAGCCTCCTTGGCGCATGGATAGCACAGGGAGCGGTCATTTTTAAAGTGGCGGACGATCCCACCATTCCTCAAAACTCCAATTTTTATCATTATACCTTTGTCCGATTCGAGCCTCTTGCTCTCTATTCGAGCGCAATATTTTTTGTCGGTCTTTGCCTGGTTCTATGCAGATACAGACAAAAAGCGTCTGCATCCCAACCGTCCGGATTCTTCAAGCTGAAAAGCATCCCCATGGTGATCGCGCTCGGCGTCCTCATGGCCACTTGTATTGGCCGTTTTGCGGTCTATCAGAATTTCGATCTTTGCATTGATGAGTATCTCAATGACTTTGAGGTCAGAATTCTGGATCAACATCATCTCGTGGCAACGGTGCCGGAAGAATGGCGGGACTTTCAAAATGCCATGAAAGTTCCCTATGAGAATTACAATCCGGACAAAGGCTATTGGGCGTCGGGGTTTCTGCCCGGTTTTGCCAGCTTGGATTATATCTTTAGCAAATTCGACCTTGATTGGGCCCTCAGTCCAACTTTGGCGGCCCTCAGTATTCTCTTGGTGGCCAGTTTGGCGCGGCGGATATTCCCGGATCATCCGACGTTCGCGGGCAACATTGCCATCCTGCTTTTGGCTTTAAGCCCTCAATTCCTAGCCATGGCGATGACCAAGTTTGCCTGGACCGCTCATCTCTGCAGCACGCTTTTATGGGTTTGGCTTTTTATTCATCCTAACCGACTCTTATTTTTACTCACGCCGATACTGGGCGCGTTGTTGATTGGGCTGCATCAGCCACAGGTTCACCCCCTGGCGGCTGCTCCGTTTGTCTTAAGACTAATGTATACACGGCAATGGAAAGTTTTTGCCTGGTTTGTCTTCTGGTATCTAATCGGAGCATGGGGATGGTATCAGGTGTTTGCTCTGTTACGACCCACGGCCTTTGCCAGCGGAGGCGACTTGAATAATTTCCTGCCGATGTCGGCATTTTCTATCGTGCCGATCCTTCTTGCTTTGATCTTCGCTGCGTTTCATGCGGTGACGGTGCTCGCCTGGGCAACTCCCGTTTTAGTTCCCTTTTTGGGCATGCTCCTCTTCACCTGGAAGAAGCAGCCGCCGGTGATTCAAGATGGATTACTTGCCGTTTGCCTGACCTTCTTTTTCTATCTTTTCTTTCCGCATCCACAGGGTCACGGCTGGGGATTTCGTTACCTCCACTCGGTTTACGGCTTGCTTGCGCTGGCGGCCACGGGCGGTGCGTTAACGCTTTGTCGCGAAGGCTGGAACTCTCAAGTATCGAAAGCGGTTCTGGCAGGCGCCGCCTTCAGCCTGCTTGTTCAAATTCCGTATCGAATCCAAGAAATCCGGACCATGGTGCGGCCGCTCGCTTTGACGTGGAATTATATATCAGGCCAGCCGAGTGATTTCGTCATCATCAAAACCTCCGACTTTTGGTACAGTTGGGATTTGGTTCGCAATGACCCATGGCTTAAGCAAAAGCCGCTGGTGTTTAACGGTGATAAGCTGACTCCCGTGCAGTGGAGCGACTTGGGACGCAAGGGAACCGTCACCGTCGTCGGGGCCGGGGAAGTCAAGGGATTCGGGGTCATTCTCTCCGACCCTAATAAGTCGCCGGCGCCCTAGCTGGAGTTGTTTTCAAACAAAAAGAAACTCGCGACGCGACGGGCATTTATGAGATCATTCCGAACGAGCCGACGATTTTTATGTTCCGTTTCGCGATCATTTTCCTTTCTCTTTTAACGATCCCCTCGCGGGCCAACCTGGGCGAGACGGTAGAGCAATGCGTGAAACGATACGGCAAGCCCATCGGCTTTTCGGAAGCTAATTCCAAGTTTCCATTTGGAACGGTTGCTTTCCAGGCCACCGGCTACACGCTGGTGGTTTTTCTGCTCAATAACACGGAGGTGGGCGCACGGGTCTCCAAAGTGGACAAAAGCGCTTTTACCGATGCTGAGATGAAAACCATCATGGATGCCGACTCCGAAGGGGCTCCATGGACGTCCACAGCCAGCGACGATCCCACCTGTTTGCGCTGGATCCGGGCCGACAAGGCCACCCTTCTCTACGACAAAGAAAAGCACATGCTCATCTTTACCTCGACAGATATGGTCAACGCGACTCGTGCCCCGACGGAAAAACCGAACGGCCCGGCGGACGCGAGCGGTCCCGCAAATGGAGGTAATCCGACGAATAGCGGTAGCCCGGCGGGCAACAAAACGTCGCCGTGATGGCAGTACGGTTCACGGCACCCCTCTCCATTGCTTGCGTCTACCCTCGATAAGCACCATATTGGAGGCATGGAAGTGACGGAAGCCCCCAAACCTGCCCCCAAGATCACAATCGGGAACGAGAAGCTTTGCCAAATCACCGAGAAGGCCTCGGAGAAGCTGACCTCGCTGCTCACGCGCCAGGGTCGCCCGAACGGCGCTTTGCGGCTGGCCGTCATCGGTGGCGGCTGCTCTGGTCTGCAATATAAAATGGACCTCGTCGACGGCCCCGCCAACCGCGACATCCTGATCCGCACCCACAACGTCAACGTGGTCATGGACCCCAAGAGCGCCCGCTTTGTTTCGGGTTCTCTCCTCGACTACAGCGACGATCTCCAAAAGGGCGGCTTCAAGGTCACCAATCCCACCGCTTCCGCGCATTGTTCCTGCGGTGAAAGCTTCAGCGCCTAGGGCTTCAGCTCCAACTTCCTTTCGTTTCTGCCGATCGTTGAAAGAAAACCCGAAGCATTAACGATTACTCTAAAAGCCATGGCTTTTCCCCACGTCTTTCATCCTGCTCTCAGGTTCGCTTTTCTGTTCATGCTTTGCGCCGCCTCAGCGGCGTGGGCTGATTCGCTTGTCGTCTCCGGAACCGGATCGATTGCTTCCAAACCTTTCGGCAGGACGTCCCAGGGTCAGTTGGTCACGCTGCACACACTCACCAATAAAAATGGCATGAGCGTAAGTATCATGGATTACGGCGCCACGATCGTGAAAATTCTCGCGCCCGATCGCAACGGCAAGTTCGACAATGTCGTTCTCGGCTTCGACAAGTTCTCCCCCTACCTTCACTGCCCGACCTACTTCGGCGCGACCATCGGCCGTTACGGCAATCGCATCGCCAGGGGCCAGTTTTCGATTGGCCAAGAGCTTTATCAACTACCCCGCAATGACGGCCCCAATTCCCTGCATGGCGGCTTTCGCGGGTTCGACAAACGCATGTGGAAAGTCGAACCGGTCGAGTCGGACATCCCGGCGGTCCGCTTCAGCCGGCTCAGCCCCGATGGCGAGGAGGGCTACCCCGGAAACCTCTTTGTCAGCGTCACCTTTTCCCTCAATGACGACAACGAGCTGCGCATCTCCTACGAAGCCACCACGGATAAAGTGACCATCATCAATCTGACCAATCATAGTTATTTCAATCTCGCCGGCGGCGGCACGATTCTTAACCATGTCCTGGCGCTTCATGCCGACGCCTTCACTCCTGTCGACGACACGCTCATTCCCACGGGTGAAATCAAGAAAGTCGCGGGGACTCCCTGGGACTTCCTCAGCCCGACGCCCATCGGGTTTCACTTGAAGGAAGTTGACGGCAAGCCGGTTGGCTATGACCACAATTTCGTTTTGAACAAAAGCTGGTTTTCCGACTGGGCCCTGGCCGCGGAAGTTGACGAGCCCAAGAGCGGGCGCACGCTGTCCGTCACGACCGACCAACCCGGCATCCAATTTTATACGGGCAACCTGCTGGACGGCGCGCTCACCGGTGCCGGCGGCAATGTTTACCGCCAGTACACGGGCTTTGTTCTGGAAACGCAGCACTTCCCGGATTCTCCCAATCACGACAACTTTCCCTCGACGGTTCTCGCTCCGGGCCAGACCTATAAGACCTCGACCGTTTACGCTTTCGGCGTCAAATAGCCCAACGGGGCGACCCAACCCCCTATAGTGAAGACTCCGTAGAGGAAGTTAGAAGTTCTTACTTCAAGTAGGGTTCAAAAGCCTTCTTTTGCGCGGCGCGGTCAAAGGCTTCGTGAGGGGTAATCACGCCTTCCTGCATCAGTTCCATCAGAGAGTCGTCCATGAGCTTCATCCCAAGTTTTTTCCCGGTCTGAATGATGCCGGGCAGCATGAAGGTCTTCGATTCGCGGATGAGATTCGCCACGGCGGGAGTGTTGACCATGATTTCGAGAGCAACGACTCGACCCGCGCCGTCCGCGCGGGGAACGAGTTGCTGACTGACGATGCCGCGCAGCGATTCGCTGACCATGGTGCGGATCTGGCCCTGCTGAATCACGGGAAAGGCGTCGAGGATGCGATCGAGCGTGCGCGCGGCGTTACTGGTGTGGAGCGTGGCAATAACCATGTGGCCCGTTTCGGAAGCGGTGATGGCAAGTTGGATGGTTTCCAGGTCGCGCATTTCTCCCACGATAATCACATCGGGATCTTCGTGCAGGCTGGCCCGCAACGCGGAGCTGAAGGTTTCCGTGTGGGTATGGATTTCGCGCTGGGTGATCTGGCAGCCTGCGGGCACGAAGACGTACTCAATCGGATCTTCCAGCGTGATGATGTGATCGCTACGGTGCGTGTTGACCTCCTGCACCATGGCGGCCAGCGTGGTCGATTTGCCGCAGCCGACCGCGCCCGTCACCAGTACCAGGCCGCTGTGATACTGGGTGAGAACCTTGAGATGCTCGGGCAACCCGAGTTCGTCCATCGTGCGCACGGCGGTGTTAATGATGCGGAAAACAGCGTCATGACCATTGCGCTGCCGGACAATGTTGGCGCGGAAGCGGGACAGACCCGGTATCTCATAACTGAAATCGATTCCCTGGTTTTTTTCCAGCACCTCAATTTGCTGGGGATTGAGGAAGGTGTGAATCAGCGCCTCGGTATGTGCCGCCGTCAGGACGGTGGCGCCATGGTAGAGGGGTTGAGGGGTACCATGGCGGCGCATGAGCGCCGGCGCGCCGACGCCGACGTGAACGTCGGAGGCGCCCGCGTCAAAACCCAGGCGCAGGAGTTCAATGATGCCCATGCCGTCGGGCAGGTCACTAGATTGGCCGACCTCGATCTGGGCATGCGTTTCCGGGTGCTCGCTCGCGGCGGGCTCGGGAGGCTGCTCCGCCTCGGCGCTCGGTTTCTCCAAGGCGCCTTCGGCCTGAATGGCGGCGGTTTCAACAGCGGGAGCCGCCGGATTCAGCGCCTGGCGCAGGCCTTCGGACTGTTCAGGGCTGATGAGCGTCTGTTCCAGAAGAAAATCAAGGGCCGAGAGATGGGGCATTGCCTGCAGCGCAGCCACGGTGGAGTGGTATTGCTCCAGGGTGATCCATCCGGCGTGATAGGCGGTGGAGAGAACGTACTCGTTATGCTCGGAAGTCATGACTGGTGTGGCATGTTGATGATGGCTGGCATGGAAGAAAAATTGAAACCCATGCGTTCTAATTTCTTACTTCAAGAAGGGCTCGAAAGTCTTCTTTTGCTCAGCGCGGTCAAAGGCTTCGTGAGGTGTGATCACGCCTTCCTGCATCAGTTCCATCAGGGAGTCGTCCATGAGCTTCATCCCAAGTTTTTTCCCGGTCTGAATGATGCCGGGCAGCATGAAAGTCTTCGATTCGCGGATGAGGTTCGCCACGGCGGGAGTGTTGACCATGACTTCAAGCGCGACCACGCGCCCGGAGCCGTCGGCCTTGGGGACAAGCTGCTGGCTGATGATGCCGCGCAACGATTCACTGACCATGGTGCGGATCTGGCCCTGTTGTTCCACGGGGAAGGCGTCGAGCACTCGGTCCAGCGTGCGCGCGGCGTTGCTGGTATGGAGCGTGGCGATGACGAGGTGGCCTGTTTCGGAAGCGGTGATGGCGAGGCTGATGGTTTCCAGGTCGCGCATTTCTCCCACGATAATCACATCGGGATCTTCGCGCAGGCTGGCCCGCAGCGCCGCGCTGAAGGATTCCGTGTGGGCATGGACCTCGCGCTGGGTGATCTGGCAGCCCGCCGGCACGAAGACATACTCGATCGGATCCTCCAGTGTGATGATGTGATCGCTACGGTGCGTGTTGACCTCCTGCACCATGGCGGCCAGCGTGGTCGACTTGCCGCAACCGACCGCTCCGGTGACAAGCACCAGACCGTTATGATACTGGGTCAGTACCTTGAGCTGCTCGGGCAACCCGAGTTCGTCCATCGTGCGCACCTGGGTGTTAATGATGCGAAAAACGGCATCGCGACCATTGCGCTGCCGGACGACATTGGCGCGAAAGCGGGCCAGGCCCGGCACCTCGTAACTGAAATCGAGCCCCATGGTTTTTCCCAGCACCTCAATTTGCAAGGGATTGAGGAAGGTGTGAATCAGCGCCTCGGTATGGGCCGCCGTCAGCACGGTGGCGTCATGGTAGAGGGGTTGAAGAGTGCCGTGGCGGCGCATAAGGGCTGGCGCGCCGACGCCGACATGAACATCGGAAGCGCCCGCGTCAAAACCGAGGCGCAGGAGTTCGGTGATGCCCATGCCATCGGGCAGGCCGCCTTGCTTCGTCACTTCGACATGGGTATGGACGTGCTCGGTCGCGGTTTCCACTGCCGGAGTCGCCGGATTCAGCGCTTGACGCAGACCCTCGGCTTGTTCAGGGCTAATCAGCGTCTGTTCCAGAAGAAAGTCGAGGGCAGAAAGATGGGGCATCGCCTGCAGCGCGGCCACGGTCGAGTGATATTGCTCCAGGGTGATCCACCCGGAGTGATAGGCGGTGGAGAGAACGTACTCGTTATACTCGGGTGTCATGGAAAGTGTGTCGACGAAAGATAATTGTGGCAAACACGGCGGATCGAAGCAAGGCGGGGATTGCGCCGACGTTACCTTACTTGCCAAGAGGTGAATGCAATCCTATAAATTTAGCATCCCTTTTTCATTTTTGGGCGATAGAGTTACCTGCTTCCCCCCTGTTCCACTTCCTATGATCCAATGGTTCGTTAAAAAAGTTCTCGGCTCGAAAAACCAACGCGAGGTCAAGCGCCTCTGGCCGATGGTCGGAAAAATCAACGCTCTCGAGCTGGAGTACCAGGGCCTGCTCGATGAGCAGCTCATCGCCAAGACAACCCAGTTCAAGGAGCGCTTCGGCAAGGGGGAACCGCTCGACGAGATGTTGCCTGAGGCTTTCGCCGTGGTGAAGAACGCGTGTCGCCGCCTGACCGAGCGCAAGCACAAGAGCCTCGTGCGCGGACAGGAAGTGGTCTGGGAGATGATCCCGTTCGACGTCCAGATGGTCGGCGGGGTGGTGCTCCATTCCGGCCGCATCGCCGAAATGGCGACGGGCGAAGGTAAGACGCTGGTGGCGACCTTCCCGGCCTACCTCAACGCACTCACCGGACGCGGCGTCCACGTCGTCACGGTCAACGATTACCTCGCGGCGCGCGACAGCGAGTGGATGGGCGAGGTCTACCGTTTTCTCAACCTGACTGTCGGCTGCATCCAGCACGGCCAGATTCCCGAAATTCGCCGCATGCAATACAATTGCGACATCGTTTACGGCACGAACGCGGAGATGGGTTTCGATTACCTGCGCGACAACGGCATGGCGACGAGCAAGGCCGAGCAGGTTCAGCGCGGCCATCCCTATGCGATTGTTGACGAGGTCGACAGCATCCTGATCGATGAGGCGCGCACACCGCTCATTATCGCCGGGCCTGCGACCGTTAGTACCCATCAGTACGATAAGTTCAAGGGCAACATCGAGCGGATCGTCCACGCGCAAAGCCTGGAGGCGAATCGCTGGGCGGCCGACGCCAAAAAGCAGATCGACGACGGCAACATCGAGGAGGGCGGCCGCCTGCTCTTCAAGATCAAGAATTCGACGCCGACGAACAAACAATTGCTGAAGATGATCGAGGAACCGGAACTGCGCCGCGCGATGGACGACGCGGAGTTGGCGCTTTACCAGGATCCCCGCAAGACCGAGCTCTACGCTCTCAAGGAAGAGGCTTACTTCAGCATCGACCCCAAGACGAACGAAGCCGACCTGAGCGAACGCGGTCGCACATTCCTCAATCCGAGCGACCCGGAAATGTTCGTGCTGCCCGACCTGATCACCCGCTTCCACGACATCGAGTCCAACCCCGACATCGGTAAAGAGGAAAAGCAACGGGCCAAGGCCAACGAACAGGCGAATTACGATCAGGCCAGCGAGCGTATCCACAACATCTCGCAACTGCTGCGCGCTTACTGCGTTTACGAAAAGGATGTCCAGTACGTGGTGCAGGACAACAAGGTGGTCATCGTCGACGAGTACACCGGGCGCACCATGCCGGGACGCCGCTGGAGCGACGGGTTGCACCAGGCCATCGAGGCGAAGGAAGGCGTGCAGATCGACCGCGAGACCCAGACGCTGGCCACGATCACGATCCAGAATTATTTCCGGCTTTACCAGAAGCTTGCGGGCATGACCGGCACGGCGGAGACCGAAGCCAACGAATTCCACGACATCTACAAGCTCGACGTGGTCGTCATCCCGACGAACCGGCCCATCGCGCGCGTCGATCTCGACGACATCATCTACAAGACCCGGCGCTCAAAATATAACGCCATCGTGAAGGAGATCAAGGAAGCCCATGCCAAGGGCCAGCCGGTCCTGGTCGGAACCATCGCCGTCGAGTCGAGCGAACTGCTCTCGCGAATGCTCAAGCGCGAAGGCATCGTCCACAACGTGCTCAATGCGAAGTTCGTTCAGCAGGAGGCTGAGATTGTCGCCGGCGCCGGCCAGCGTGGCGCGGTGACCATCGCCACGAACATGGCGGGTCGCGGCACCGACATCAAACTCGGGCCGGGCGTAAACAAAATCCAGGGACTCTATATCGCCAACGCAAAGCAGCGCGTCGTGGATACCGCCGGACCGGATACGACCATCGACGAGGCGGCGGGCGAGCATTACTCCAGCGGTCTTTTCGTTATCGGCACCGAACGCCACGAATCCCGGCGAATCGACCGCCAGTTGCGGGGCCGTTGCGCGCGGCAGGGCGATCCGGGTTGCTCGAAGTTCTTCGTGTCGTTCGAGGACGAGCTCATGCGCAACTTCGGCGACTCGCGCAAGATCAGCGGTTGGATGACCAAGCTTGGCATGAAAGACGACGAGGATTTGCAGCATCCCTGGCTGAACAAGAGCGTTGAGTCGGCGCAGCGCCGGGTCGAGGAACGCAATTACGTCTCGCGCAAGTACACGCTGCAATATGACGATGTGATGAATCAGCAGCGCACGGTGATCTACGCCTGGCGCAACGACATCCTGACCACGGAGACGCCACGGGAGGAGATTTTCAACGTGGTGCAGGAGGTGCTCGCGGGTGAAACCGAGGCCCGGCTGATCGGGCCCGAGGCCAGCCCGGCCGACTTTATCTCGTGGCTCAACAATACCTTCCCGGTCGGCGTTGAAGAAAAGGATTTCGATTTCAATGCCGGGCCGGAAGCGGTGCAGAAGGCCGCGTTGCAAAGGGTGCGCGACGCCTATGATATCAAGATTAAGTTTGAGGACCCGAACGCCTTGCAATCCCTCGAACGTTATACGCTGCTCGGAGCCATCGACCGGCTCTGGCAGGAACACCTCTACGCCATCGATTCGCTGCGCCAAAGCATTCAGTTGCGCACAATCGGACAGAAGGACCCGCTGATCGAATATAAGCGTGAGGCCTTCACCATGTTTTCCGACCTGATGGGCCGGATCAATTTGGAGATCGCCTCGAGCCTCTTCCGCACCAGCGCAAGCATCACGGCCTTCGAGTCGTTCCTGCGCAACCTGCCGCAAAAGCTGATCCATGAAACGCCCGTCTCGGGACTGAGTACGCCCGATCCCGCGAAACCCGCCGCGTTGCCGGTCGAAGACGCCGAGGCCAATGGCGAGCCCGCCGTCGCTGCCCCGGAAAGGCAGTTGCCGATTCGGCATGAAGGGCCCGTCCTTGCCCGCAATGCCCCGTGTCCGAAAGGCACCGGCAAAAAGTTCAAGTATTGCTGCGGGGCGGATGGCAAAACCAAAGTCTGTACCGGAGCGGGCTTGCTGAAATGACCGAACCCCTGGAAGCGCTTCGCGGTTACGTGCATTTTTTGCACGAGCATGAAGGCATCCGCCAAGTCCGGTTGACCCTCACCGCGCAAAAAGGATTGGCGCGGTTGGTGGAGAAGGTCAAAGGGAAGGACGGCAGTCCGCAGACATCCGTCGAATCGAGGGGACGCGAAGGGACTCGCATCTCCACCCCAAATTCCGTCGTACGAAATGCGATGGCTACCCAACCGACCTCCGCCCAGCGTGCAGCGGCTACCGTCTCGAACGAACCGCCGCTGGAAATCACCGGTTCCACCAAGGCCGAAAAATTGCGCCATCTCGCCGAGCGCGCCTCGGTTTGCGTCAAATGTCCTCATCTCGTCGCACGCCGTCACACCGTGGTCTTCGGCGTCGGAAATCCCGAGGCGAAGCTGATGTTCGTCGGCGAAGCTCCCGGCGAAGAGGAAGACTTGCAAGGCGAACCGTTTGTCGGCCGGGCCGGCCAATTGCTGACCAAGATGATCATCGCGATGGGCCTGACTCGCGAGCAGGTCTACATCGCCAACATCGTAAAGTGCCGTCCCGACATGCCGCAGGGCGCATCCGGCAATCGCAAGCCGACGAAGCAGGAAATGGATGCCTGCGTGCCTTACCTGCGCGCGCAGATCGATGTGATCAAACCCGCGGTAATGGTGGCGCTTGGCGCGACCGCCGTGGAAGGGTTGCTCGGGCCGGTGGGGACCATCGGCTCGCTTCGCGGAAAATTCCTCGAGTATTGCAGCACGCCGCTGATGCCGACCTATCATCCCTCCTACCTGCTGCGCAACCAGAGCAACACCGAGAAGCGCAAAGTCTGGGAAGACTTGCTCAAGGTCATGGAGCGGCTCGAAATGCCCATCACCGGCAAGCAGCGCGGATTCTTCCTGGCAAAGTAGCGCCAAATACGGCGTTACAAATAACTACCCGGAAGCTTCAACGGGGCACCCATACTTCTTCGCCAAGAGGCGTTGACGCGTGGGGATCGGCGACGGGGAAGAGGAGCTTGAATTTGGTGCCCTGACCGACTTTCGATTCGACCTGCACCTTGCTCTGGTGGTTCTCCATGATTTTTTTCACGATGGCCAGGCCGATGCCGGTGCCGGAATCCTTGGTGGTGAGGAAAGGCGCGAAGAGATTGGCGATTTGGACGGGCGACATGCCATGGCCGTTATCGCGGACGGAGAGGACGAGGTGAGGATCGCCCTCGAATTCCTCGATCGCGGCGCTGAGCCGGATTACGCCTCCCTTGGGCATGGCCTGCGCGGCGTTGAGGATGAGATTGAGCAGGACTTGCTCGACCTGTTCGCGGTCGACGCGGAAGAGCGGGAGGTCATCGGGGACGCTGCTGCGGACGTCGATGCCCTGCTGTTGCAATTTGTGGCGGGTGAGGAGAAAAACGTCGTCGAATAGTTGCTGCGCGTGGACCGGTTCCTTGATCGGTTCGGAGGAACGAGCGAAGGAGAGGACCTGGTCGAGGATGCGATTCATCTGGCGCATTTTTTCGCCGATCAGTTCGGCGTCGCGCTGGTTGGTGGCGTCGAGGGGCATGGACTCCACCAGGGCGTGGAAAAGCATTTGCATGACGGTGAGGGGATTGCGGATTTCGTGAGCGATTTCCGCGGCAAGCAGACCGAGGGCGGAGAGGCGTTCGCTGGCCCGCAACTTTTCCTCCATGTCGACGACACGGGCCAGGAGCCGTCCCTTTTCGATGGCCACCGCGGAGAGATCGCCGAGCGTGGTCAGAATCTTGACCTCGTCGTTGGAAAAGCGGTGGCGCTGCTGGGTATAGACGGCGAGGACGCCGATGGCCTTTTCTGCGAAGATCAGCGGGACGGCGAGCATGGAGACGAGTCGTTCCTTGCGCGCGATGTCGGTCTGGATGTAGCCCTTTTCCTTGACGACATCGACGACGGCGACGGGTTTGTGGCGGCTCACGACGCTGCCGAGGAGCGAGTCTTCCGTCCGGAGATTTGGCTTTCCGCGATAAAGGTCGGTGCCGCCGTGGCAGGCGCGCAGGACCAATTCCGAGCCGTCCTTATTAAGGAGGAAAACGGAGCAGAGGCGCGTTTTCATGAGGCGGAAGGTCTGGACGGTGATCTGTTCGAGAATTTCGTCGAGATTAGTTTCGGAAAGGATCATCTGGGCGGTGTCGACCATGCTGATGAGCTGGCGGCTCTTGAGGCGCAACTGGTCGACTTCCCAGGCGAGCTCGAGCCACTTGGCGGCTTCCGAGGCCATGTCGACGAGACGGGCTTCGTCGGTGGCGCTGAAGGCGTCGACATTGGTGGAGTCGACGTTGAGCAGCCCGACGACCTGGCCCCGCATTTCGACGGGCACAGCCATTTCGGAACGGACTTTGGCATTGATGGCGAAGTAGCGTTTTTCCTCGCGAACGTCGCCGGTGCGCAGCGGTTTGCCGGTGGTGGCGACCCAGCCAGTAATGCCTTCGCCGGGACGGAGTTTCACCCGCTTGGCGCGCTCGCTGAGGCCGTGACTGGCTTCGATATCGAGCAGGCCCGTGTTCGGGTTGATCAGGATGAAGGAGCCGGAGTCGGCGCGGGTGGAGCGGACGGCGGCGGCAAGGATGCGATCGAGAGCTTTTTGAGGGTGGAGCAGCGTGCGCAGATCGCGCCGCTTCAAGTCGGAAAAGAGCGTAAGGCGCATGGCTTTTTTATTTCGTGCTTTAATCCACAAGCGATTGGGATGAAGACAATACCGGAATTACCAGATTTTTTGACGGAAATAAAGAACCCCGCCGTTTGGGTAGTGTCGGATTCGCTTTCGCGCGAAAAAAAATAAGCGAATAAGGCGAACCAGGCGTATGGGGGCATGGAATAAGTGAAATGACCGAATGGCGAAAGCGGGTCATGCAGAACCCCCGGAAAATCGAGATGAAGTTCAAGGAAGCGATTGAAACCACAGGGGGCGGGGGGGTATGGAGATATTCCGTTATGGGGTGGTATGAGGTGGTCTGAGGTCGTACGGCGAGGACCTTTCGATAGAATTCCCTCCGGGCGGGGG
>Ga0182030_10016157_pt1 | contig 14573 bp, 10 predicted proteins | sample 812S3MmetaG_FD_121299 | JGI IMG/M metagenome (GOLD analysis project Ga0182030, IMG submission 121299) | Permafrost microbial communities from Stordalen Mire, Sweden - 812S3M metaG (Illumina Assembly) | ecosystem: Environmental > Terrestrial > Soil > Wetlands > Permafrost | place: Sweden... | reverse complement strand
TGAGACGAGTGAAATCGACCTGCACGACTTCGGTGAGGACCGACTTCATTTGCGACGCATCACATTGCCCAACTATTTCGATGAAGATCAGGAACTGCTTCGGGTTAAGTTTGGTGTTGCATCGCTGCCGAGAATCGTCGAACCTGGACCACAGTTGGAGTTTGACTAGGAGATGACTCGGGCTGATGCCTCGGGCTGCGTCGCGGAACTTTTCGTCCACCTAGTATCGTCAGCACCGAAGAACTAGTGACCATGCCTACCTTTTTGGGCCTAAAAGAAGCGACGTGCGATGGCCGATCAATCCGGATCCCCTGAAAAGTCAGACAAGGGCACTGATTTCACGGTGGAACTCGCCGGTGCCCTAGAAGACGAGCAGTTTTTCTTGGTGTATCAACCCGAGATTGATCTGCACTCCAATGCCTTCGTCGGTGTGGAAGCTCTGATTCGCTGGCGCCATCCGGAGCGCGGAGTACTAAATCCGGACACGTTCGTGCCTGAACTCGAATCCAATGGATTGATAGTGGAGGTTGGTCACTGGGCACTAGCCACGGCCTGCGCCCAAGGAGCCGAATGGCACGACAAAGGATTTCGCTTCACTGTATCGGTAAATGTCTCGGCGCGGCAATTCGCCTGGAGCGGCTTCGTCAACGAAGTTGAAGAGGTGTTGTCCTCCAGTCGATTCCCTGCGGGACTGTTGGTTTTGGAGTTCGCGCAGCGGACCTTGGATTATGAATTGTCCGATCGCCTCGGCGAGCTCGCCGAGTTAGGCGTGCGCTTGGCGATCGACGATTTCGAACCGGGCGAGTCGCTCCTGAGTGATCTTGAGGGACTTCCCATCACGGTCCTCAAACTTGATCGACACTTCGTGGCTACTCTTTCCGATTCGCCGGCAGAGACCGAACTCGTACACTCACTGGTCGACTTGGCCAAGAAAAACGATGTGCAAATCGTCGCTTCGGGAATCGAAGACGCCGCACAGCGTCACCGCCTCCAATTGGAAGACGTTGGGGTCGGACAGGGCTTCTTGTTTTCCAAACCTCATGAAGCGGCGGAGATTGACCGATTCTTGGAAGACTTCTCGATCTTCTCAGGGAAGCCCCTTTAAGAATGAGTCCGCGAAAGTCTCCGGCGATCAATGACGTCGGGGCGAGCAACTCTGTGCACGACGATGAGATGACGGTCAATCGCGACGCAGTACGCCAATCGCAACGCATCGCAATTCAACTCCACCAATTGATTGCCGCCTCGATTACCGTCACCGGACTGCGAAGCGAGCAAGAGATTTTGAAGAGTTTCGCCGCAAGCACGCGGAGGGTTTTCGACGCTGAAGAGTCCATGGTTGTGCTCGAAGTCGGCTTCGCCGCGCCGCTGCGGGGCGTCGCGCGTCGCGGGAAGAAATTGATCTGCGAAGTGCCAACGGACGACGTTCCCGCAGAGTTTCCTTCGACGTGGCAATTCGGGACCGAAACCCGTGATGAGAACGGCTGGCTCGTGGCGCCAATCCTTGAAAGGCGCGATCGGGCTCGAGGACTCATTGCAGTGCGGCGAGGAACGCCCTTTGAAGATGAAGACAAAGAAGTGCTCGTGCTGCTCGCCCAAATGACTTCGAGCGCGCTCGGTGCTGTCGAACTTGGTCGAAACGTGCGCACGAGCGAGGCCCGGCTTCGCGTGTTGATAGAGAGTGCTCCGGTCGGTATCGTCGAGTCTGACGCCGACGGCAGCGTGCGTTGGTGGAATCGCGCGGCCAGCAATGTCTTTGCGTGGCCGGAGTACAGCGAGGGACTTCCCGTCAATGAGACGAAGTTTCCGGAAGCGACCTTGCCCGAGCTTCGCGAACTCTGGTCCGAGGTCACGCGCGGCGGCGTGGTTGACGGCCGTGACTTCGTCGACGTCGAGATCGCGGGAAAGCTTCGCGTGTTGAGCGCGTCGGCGGCGCTGTTGACGCCGACAGGAACCGAGACACCAGGGATACTCACGTTGATCGACGACGTGACGAACCATCGCGAGCTGAAGGCCGAGTTGCGTCACGCCTACACGATGGAGATACGAGGTCAAGTCGCGAGTCGCATCGCGCATGACTTCAACAACCTTCTTACGTTGATCTCGGGCTACGCAGAGATTCTCTCGGGCGACCTGGACGACAACGAGCGGGCCTCGCAGATGGTGAGGGAGATTCGCTCAACCGCGTCTCGTGCCTCGATGTTGACAACGCAACTCCAAGCCATTGGCCGAACGCGCGCGCCGGAACTCGTGGTCTTCAATCCCGTCACGATCGTCCAGTCCAACGCCGAAGTGCTCGAACGGATCCTTGGTGGCAGTATCGACGTGCAATTCCAACTCGATCAACGTTCCGGCAATGTGCGCGTCGACGCCGATCAGTTCGAACAGATGATTCTGAACCTCGCGATCAACGCGCGCGACGCGATGCCCCAGGGCGGAACGTTGACCATTGCTATCGCGCCGCTCAGCGTAGGAAATGACGATGCGGCGTCGCTCGGACTTGTCGAAGGTGACTACGTCAAGGTGACGTACGTCGACACCGGTGTTGGAATGGACGAGGAGACCCGCGAGCGCTGTTTTGAACCGCTCTTCACGACAAAAGGACCGTTCAAGGGCACCGGGATGGGACTGGCGGCGGCGAGAAGGCTCGTCGAAGAGAGCCACGGCGCGATTGCTTGCCTCTCCGAACCCGGACACGGCACCACCTTTGAGATCGTTTTTCCGACCGTGACCGATGAGGTTGACGAACATTCGCACGCAGTTGTACCTGAACGCCCGCGTGGCTCAGCCTCGATTCTGATCGTGGACGACGATCAGGAATTGCGAAAATTCATGAGTCGCGTGCTCGAGAGAAACGGCTATCGCATCGCGGAAGCCGATTCGGGTGAACACGCGTTGCGAGTGGTCGAGGAAACCGAAGGAACATTCGATCTTCTCGTGAGTGATTTCGTGATGGGCGAGATGTCGGGTCGCGATCTCGCGATGTCGTTGCAGTCGAAGAACCCGGATTTGCTCGTACTTCTCGTGTCGGGTACGGCGAATCGAAGCATTATCGAGGACTTGAACCCGGGCGCCAGTGATTTCTTGGCGAAACCTTTCAAACCGAGCGACCTCGTCGACCGGGTGCACGATTTGCTGGCGTTACGCACCTAAGAGAGAACGTTACGTCGCGATCGGCTCCGGCTCGAAGCGGTACCCGACGCCACGAACGGTCGTAATCCAACGGGGGTGATCGGGGTCCAGTTCGAGTTTCGCTCGAAGTCGTCGAATGTGTTCGGTCACGGTCGCCTCGTTCTGCCACTCACTGGAGGACTCCCACACGTGTTCGAGCAACTGTTCGCGAGAGAAGACCTGGCGCGGCGAGCGAGCGAGAAAGGCGAGGAGGGCGAACTCTTTTGAAGTGAGTTCGAGAAGTGTTCCGCGCAAGTGGACCTCGTGCGTGTTCTCATTAATTAGGAGGTCAGCAAAGTGCAGCGTGGGCGCGTCAATGTGCAACTGCGCCAAATTGGCTCCGGAACGACGCAGCACCGATTCAATTCGAGCCGATACTTCTCCCAGAGAGAAGGGCTTCACGATGTAGTCATCGGCGCCTAGCTTCAATCCGGCAATTCTCTCTGATTCGAGTCCTCGACCAGTCAGAAAGATGACGGGCACATCGCTGATGAGTCGCAGTTCGCGCAAGACGTCGCGGCCATCTTCAATTCCAAGGACAATGTCCAACAAGACCAAATCCGGTTCCATCGAAGAAGTGGCGCGAACGGCGGCGCCACCGTCGGCGGCGACCAAGACTTCGTGACCTTCTCCGGTCAAGAACGTGTCGAGGAGCTTGGTCATCTCAGAGTCGTCATCTACGACCAGAATCTTGGTCAATTCTCTCCATCCGTGCTCGCGGCAAAATCTGTGACAAAACCATGACAATGAGAACTTCGTACATCGGTACTTCGCTGGTGAAGGCAGACTTCCAGATGACCAGTGGTCGACATGTTGTCCATTCTATGGACGCGGCGTGTGATTAGCAGTTGTACCGAAAGGAAATCTGCGCGGATCCGGAGTTTCCTCACGCGGCGTCATCGGTACCGCCGGCGAACTGTTCGACTCTCGACTGAGCGAAGTTGGATCGCTCCGGTCCACCAAAATCTCAAGTCGATTCACTATAGTTTCAAGGGAAATGGCCTCAAATTGGCAGCTGTCGGCCTTCGAACGCGGAACGGAAAAGGTGGTCAGTGGGTAACTCAATCGGTCGTCGATATAGGTACGGCTCGAGTTTCGTAGACCAAGAATCAGGAGTGCGTTTCGAAGGCCACCATCCCTTGGAACGACCCGATCTCTGGAAGGTCTATCTCAACGAGGCCGAGGGAATCTTTCGCAGTCGCGGTTTTGAGGGTACGTTGCGACGCGTCGAACTCGAAGAGGGCAATGGCGTACCGCTGTTCATTCTGGGCTTCGACGCTGACGGCAACGCGGTGGCCGGTGTGCGCTTTCACGGGCCCCTCGAAGGCAGTCACCAGGCCGCGATCATCGAAGAGATGGCCGCGTCGCCCGAGATTGGCCTTATTCACGATCTCATAGTGCAAGAAATCCGCCTCGGCGCTTTGGAAGTCAAAGGTGCGTGGTCCAAGGGTGCGTCAGTCGTGGGGGCGCGGCTCCTGACCGCGATCTCGCGTTCGGTCACGCACGGTATGAACTGGCTGGGGGCGGAGTTCGCCATCGCCGCGGTGTCGGACGCGTTGATGCCGGTCGGTGAGATAACGGGAGCACTACAAGTGGGGACGCAGTGGGTGCCCTTTCCCGACGAGCGCTACCGCACGGTGGCGGTCTCGTGGCATCGCGGGCGTACGTACGAACTCGCGACGCCCGAAAATCAGCAGGCCTATCGTCGCGAGGCCGAGCAACTCCTTCGCGGTCCGTCTCGTTCCGGGGACGGACCCGTCGAGCCGGCGTCGAGCCGGAACCGAGCCAGTCGTCCCCTCATATTGGACGTCGGCGAACGAGCACAACGCGAAGTTCTGCGCATCCTTCGCGAGGACTCGGCGCTCCAGATCATCGACCGATTCGCCGAGCAGCGTGAACAACTGGCCGAGATAATTCCTCCGCTGCCCAAGCCAATCCTGAACGAAGGTTCGCGCTGGGTCTACTATCCGTGGCGTCGCGCCGTCGTGCGACTGCTCGCGCCGAAATCCTTTTCGACGCTTCGACTCGACCGCAATCGAAACAAGTTGACCCGGGCCGAGCAGGCTCGACAGCGCACGCTGCGCATCGGCATCGTCGGACTCAGCGCCGGTCACACGATCGCTCACGTGATTGCGATGGAAGGATTGGCCGGCGAGATTCGACTCGCGGATTTCGACACACTGGAACTCTCCAACCTCAATCGGATTCCTGCGAGCGTGCTCGATCTGGGTATTAATAAGGCGATTGTTGCCGCGCGTCGAATCGCCGAAATCGATCCCTACTTACGAGTCGTCGTTGAACCAACGGGCGTACGACCAGAGAATCTCGGGGAGTTTCTGGACGGACTCGACCTCGTCATCGAAGAGTGTGACTCGCTCGATATGAAGTTCCTCGTGCGAGAAGCTGCGCGCGAACGTCAGATTCCCGTGATCATGGAGACGAGCGACCGCGGCGTGCTCGACGTCGAACGTTTCGACCTCGAACCCGATCGTCCAATCTTCCATGGTCTGTTGGGCGATATGGACTCGTCGAAGTTGGCCAATCTGACCACCGCGCAGAAGGGTCCTTACGTCATTCGACTGATTGGAGCCCGCGAGGCGTCCTCGCGCGGTGCGGCCTCGCTCTTAGAGGTCGGTCAGACAATCACCGGCTGGCCCCAACTGGGCAGTGAGATCACACTCGGAGCGGCAACGGTCGCCGCGGCCGTTCGGCGAATTGGTCTGGCCGGTGAACTGCCGTCGGGACGGGTGCGCTTTGACGTGGAGGAGATTCTTGAAGGCCTCGGACCGGTGGAGGTCAACCTCGAAGCCGAAGCCGATCTCTTCACGCCACCGCCCGAGGATCCACCACTGCTCAGCGACGACCCGATCGAGATGATTGTTGACGCCGCGCGACGGGCGCCGTCCGGCGGCAACGTACAACCCTGGCGCTTTGAAGCCGAGGGTGAAGAGATTCGATTCTTCATGATCCCGGAACGGACATCCACGATGGACGTGGCGCATCGCGCAACCTACGTGGGCATCGGCGCGGCAATCTTCAATGCCCGTGTTCAGGCGGCGTCACTCAAGAAACTCGGACCGGTGAAACTCTTTCCTGAGGGTCGACCGTCGCACCACGTCGCTTCGATGCAACTGGGAACCTCCGACGATGTAGCGATTACGCCACTTCGCGAGTATCTCCACAGTCGATCCTCCAATCGTCGGATCGGCACGCCATCGCCAATAGAACCCGATACGGTCACGACCTTGACTCGGGGCGTCGAACGCGAAGGGGCGCAACTTCACTTCGCCACCGAGCGCGAGCGCATCACGACCGGAGCGCAGTTGCTCGCGGCGTCGGATCGCCTGCGATTCTTGTTACCGACCGTCCACGAAGAGATGTTGTCCGAGATTCGCTGGCCCGGTCGCGACGTGTTGGACGAGGGTCTCGACGTTCGCACGCTCGAACTGGACCCTGGTGGTTACGCCGCGCTCGACATCCTCGCGCGCGCCGACGTCATGGGTCACCTCTCGGACTGGCGGGCCGGGTCGGCCCTCGGCATGCGTATGCAGGCGTCGGTGATGACCAGCTCAGCCTTGGCGATGATCACCGTTCCTCGCGCCGACCCGATGTGGTACTTGCGCGGCGGGGCGGCGATGGAGAGGTTCTGGTTGACCGCCGAGATGCACGGTCTCGCCGTGCAGCCGGCCTCACCGGTTTTCCTCTACGCCGTTGACGAATCTGACATGCGCGTCCTGGCCGGCGAACGATATTTGGACGAAATGCACACGCTTTCGGATCGATTCAGCCAATTCTGGGGACTCAGCGACGGCGAAACGGCCATCATGGTCTTTCGGGTCTTCCAAGCGCCCCCGCCGTCAGTGCACAGTGTGCGCCTGCCTTTGAACCAAGTATTGAGCCGCGACATCGAAACGATCTCACCCATTGAGCCGTATTCCGTCGAAAAGAGATGAAAAGTGGTTAAAATATTGGGGTTTACTTCTTAGATGGCCTGTGTAATAATCATTCACTGGTAACTAATCAGCAGTACGGGGGTGGGACCGCGAGGTTCAACCCCTGATCCAAGCCTTTATCTGTCGGCGAAGGTAGATCCCCCATGAGAAGTCTCAACCACTCGTATCTGGACCGCGCGGGCGAAGAGACGCGCCTGGTCGTCGAAACACTTCTCCAGGTTGTTCCTGGTACACAAATCGTCGCGGTGGTGACGAATCTCAAGAAGCCGATTCCGGGCTTCGAGCTCGAACCTCTCGTTGGCACCGACGCCGAGCGTGCGTTCGACAGCATCAGCGAACGAGTTCGACTGCAGTTAACCGGCGAGATTCCCTTCGGACCGTTCTCCTGTGTCGTCCTTGGCGTCGAATGGGGTGTCCTCGTCGATTCGATCGTCGTCCAAGATGGCGACGTCGTCGGTGCCCTGGTCGTTGCTCGACACGGACGCACGTGGTCTGGTCGTGAGCGTTCCCTCACCAAGGCCTTCGGCTCACTGCTGAGCCACGTTGCGACGCTCGCGACTCGTGAAGGTCTCTTGTTGCACCAGCGCCGCCTCGATGAATTGGTCGCTCAAGTAGCAGAAAAACTCATGCCAGCGTCGGCCACAAATCGCCAGGAGGTCCTCGACTGGGTATGTCAGGTCCTCGCTGAATTCCTCAATGCGGACGTCGCCTTCATGCGACGAAACGACCTCGTGCGAGGACTCACCATCCTCGAAGCGCAGTGGCCACCGCGCGACGATGTCCCCGACCCCGACCCCCTCGGTGAGATCTCCTTCGACGCGGACCCCATCTTCATGGCGATGCGTGACCTTCGCGCTCCGTATTTAACGGGCACCGAAGACATGAACGACGACTATCGCGACCGGACAATGGAAGGTGGCGGCATCACACCGGCCGCCGGTGTCGCCGTGCCGCTCCTGCTGGGTGATTCGACGTGGGGCGTATTGGGTTTTCTTCACTTCAATCTGCATAACTGGAATACGCCGGAGATCAACGCCCTTCAAGCGGTCGCCTCCATGCTCGTGCAACTCCAGGGCCGAATTGACGCCGAAGAGCGCACACGCTTCAACGCCAACCACGATGAATTGACTGGTCTGCCCAACCGCCGAGCGCTCATCCACGAACTGAAGTCTCGACTCAACGCGAAGCGTCAGACCGCCGTGATGGTGATCGACCTCGACCGGTTTAAGATCATGAACGACTACCTGGGTCACGGGAGCGGTGACCGCCTCCTCGTCACGATCGCCGATCGAATCCGCACGAGTATTCGCACGAATGACTTCGCCGCCCGTCTGGGTGGCGACGAGTTCGTTTTCATCGTCGACAAGGCCAAAAGCGAAATGGAGATTCTTGCCACTGCCTATCGAATCCTCGACGTCATCGCCCAACCGGTCGCCATCGCTGGACAAGAGGTCACCCATACGGCGAGTATCGGCATCGCCATGGCCGAACCGGGCGAACAGAGTGAACTGGACCTGCTCGGCTGGGCCGACGTGGCAATGTACGCCGCCAAGGCCCGTGGTCGCAACCAGGCCGTGGTCTTTGACCGCGAACTACGTGAAGAGGTCAACGACCGTTCTCGCACCGAGTTGATGCTGCGCGAAGCAATTGATATGGGCGGCCTTCGCCTTCACTTTCAGCCCGAAGTCGACCTTCGCACCGGCAAAGTGCTCGCTGCTGAGGCGCTCGTTCGTTGGGAACACCCGACGCGCGGCCTCCTGGCGGCCTCAGAGTTCATCACGGTCGCTGAAGAGACCGGATTGGTTACCGAACTGGGCCGCTGGGTCTTCGCTGAGGCCTGTCGCCAGTTAGCGATCTGGCAGGACGAATACGTGGACCTGCCGTTCATCGTGCGAATCAACATGTCGCCGGCTGACTTCAAGATGGGTGATCTGGTCGAGTTCGTCGAGCGCTGTCTGCGTGAGAACAACGTTCCCGGCAACCGTCTCTGCATTGAGATCACCGAGTACGCCGTCTTGGACGAGCCGGAACGAATCGCCAAGATCCTGAAGCGTTTCCAGGCGCTTGGCGTTGAGATCGCCCTGGACGACTTCGGGACCGGATTCGCCTCGATGACCGGCCTGAAGAACCTCCCGGTGAATCTCTTGAAGCTGGATATGAGCTTCGTGCGCGGCATCACGACGGACAACTACGACCGCGCCATCGTCGAGTCGATCATCCGCTTGGGTGCGGCCCTCAACTTGGGCGTCATTGCCGAAGGCATCGAATCCGACACGATCATTCAAAAACTACTTGAACTCGGCTGTTATCGCGGTCAGGGTTACCTCATTTCACGACCCGTCCCCGCGGCGGAGCTCTCCGAGATGCTCCGCGACGGGGCCGTCGCCGCCTCGATCCTGAGGTCCGTCGATCAGACCCCGATCGAACTGGCAGACTTGTAACTGTGAGCTCGAAGAACGGATCAATGGCCGAGTCCATGCACGACGAGAGCAACGATGAAGCCGAGGCGAACGCGACGCTGACGTCGATTCACGCGGCCGACGCGCAAGCGGTTTTCGACGGCGAAGGCTACGAACCGTGGCTGTTCCAAACGATGCTGAACGAACTGTCGGAACGTGAACTCGGCGTTGGTTTCATCTATTCGATACTCGAGTTGTTCGCGACCCGTCACGGACTGACCGACGTAGCGGTCGTGCTCGTCAACGATTCGTTCGGCACGCAGATGTTCCGACTTCGTGGCGAAGCGGTGACGCCCGACATGGCCGCCCATCTCACTTCTTCGCCGGGCGTCTACTGCGAACCCGATACCGTGCCCACCGCGGAATGTGACGCCGTGCGTACCGCGTGCCAATTGGCGATGTCACTGCACCTGGCCCGCTTCAGCGCAGCCCACGATCCGCTGACGAACATCGCGAATCGCCGCAGCTTCGACGAGGCCCTCGAAGTGGCCGCGGCGCGCAGCGCTCGCTACGGCTGGGCCTTCACGCTCGTCCTGGTGGACCTGAATAACTTCAAGGCCGTGAACGACAAGTCAGGTCACGAGTTCGGCAATCACCTTTTGCGACAGTTCGGATTCGCTCTGCGCCAAGCGGTTCGCCAGGGGGACACCGCGGCGCGCGTCGGCGGGGACGAGTTCGCGGTGATCTTGAGCAACGCCGAGGGGCACGAATCCTCCGGCTTCACCGAACGTTTGCGCGGTCACCTCGTGACGCTCGGCAATCCCGTAGAGTTCACCATCGGCACAGCGACCTCACCGCGCGACTCGACCGATCCCGGCGAGCTCTTGCGATTGGCCGATAGTCGCCTCTATGAGAAGAAGGGCATTCGAATCTCATGATGTCTCGAACTGAAGAAGACTTCGAACTGGAACTACGTTCGCTGCCCGGGGTTCTCAACGTTGGAATCACGAAGCACTCCAACGGCGACGTCAACATCGTCACGCTCGTCGCGAACTCGAAGGATCCTCTCGCGACGCGCACGGCGGCGAACCAGATCGCCAGTCTCTACTTCCCGGAGGCCGCGGTCGTCGTCGAAGATGCCAACCGCGCACTGATCGATACCCAGCGCAGCGAGGGCTCTCGCGTCGCACTGATCCGTGCCGACTATGACACCAGCGACGGATTCTGTGAGGTCCAACTGTCGGTCGACGGACGGACCGGTATTGGACGAGCGGGCAGTGGACCGCTGATCGGCGGCGCCGAAGCGACGCTCGCGGCCCTGCGCGACCTCGGTTACGACGTTCCGTATTCGCTCATGACGGTGACGAACGTCACCAACGGACGCGACTGGCCCGTCATCGTGACCCTTCGCTCTTTGGCGAACGACGCCGATCGTTTCGGTATCGCTCGTTCCGAAGACGATCTCGTGTCCGCGGTGAAGGCGACCCTCGATTCGTTGAACCGCTTTCTCACGACCTTGGAAGGTCGCACCTAACCCTTCGGTGCTCAACGCAGTTATCGCGCCGACGTGACCGCGTCGTACGAGCGTCCTCGTAGTTCGGCGAGTCCGGCGGTACGCAGCGAACCACGAAGTGCTGTGGCGATGCCAACACCGGCGACCGCGCCGTCTCGCGGCAACACCGCGAGCGCATTGTCCGCTCCTCGAGCGACGACGATTCCCTGTACGCGCGCTTTGCGTGCCGCATCATCGACCGCGGCGACGTCGACGGCGACGTCGAGTTCAACGACCGGATTCTCGTACTTGCGGCGTTGCAGAGAACGAAGGTCGCGGACCATCTTGATCGAGTCGCGACCCACGTGGACGGTGGAGCCCGCGATATCGTCCCAGGTGACGGGGATTGGGCGAATCGCGAGACCCAACTGGTCGGCGAGGTAGAACATCTCCGCGTCGTAGACGAAGCGGTCATAGAAGCCGAGAAGCCCCAGGATCCTCGCCGGTCCCAATTGGAATCCCTTGCATCCGCATTGGGTGTCGCGCAGCGTCGTGCCGGTGTAGTGGCGCACGAGGCGATTGAAGACGCGGCCGGCCAGCGTGCGCACGAACGTGTCGTAACCATCGTTGGTGTCCAGATCTCGTGAGCCGGGCACGAGCGCACTGTCGTGCAACGCGACCAAGAAATCGGGGAGGTGGACCGGCCGGATCGAGAGGTCGGCGTCGGTCGCGATGACGAACGGCGCGCTCGCGACCGAGATGCCAAGTCGCACCGCCGCCCCCTTGCCCCGGTTTTGAGGTTGTTGGACGATCTGCACGTGGGGGAGATGGCCGTACACGGCGTGCGCGACGTGCATCGTGTCGTCAACCGAACCATCGTCGATGATGATCACTTCGATCTGATCGGGGTCCATCTCTTCAAGGACCGGTCGCAGGCGCTCGAAGCCCGCCGCGAGACGCAGCGACTCGTTATAGGCGGGAATGATTAGGGAGGTAGTGAGTGTCACGGTGCTCCATCTCGACGCGTTCATCGTCCGGAGTGGTTTGATTCGCGCGAAATAACCGTAGTACGACATCGACGACGGACCTGACTCCTCGCGTGGTCTCGTCGAACACGACAACGCATTTCTATGGCGAAAATCGCACCAAGTAGATGTCGACACGACATCGCCGATTGTCATACGTGGCGCGAAATCTCGGGGGCGACGTCGCACGGCAAGATAATCCATTGGAATCGAGTACAGGACCAGAGGTAGTTTTCTTACATGGGAGTCTTGGTGTTGGGTATGCACCGTTCGGGAACGTCCGCGCTGGCGGGCGCCCTCGAGGCGATGGGACTCGAGGCCGGACTGATCGACGACGTGATGCCCGCCGACGTCGGCAATCCGGAGGGCTACTTCGAACTGCTCAGCATCGTGCGGGCCAATGACGACCTGCTCGCTCATTTCGGGGGACGCTGGGACAGTCCGCCGAACTTCGCGTCCGACTGGGTCGAGGACGCCGCGGCGATTGAATTCGTTGACGTCGCGCGAGGGATGTTAGGCGATCTCTTCGGGAGCGAGCGATATCTTCTGAAGGACCCGCGGATCTCGATCCTGCTACCACTGTGGCGACGCATAACGAACGACCACGGTTGCGCCATTGTTATTGTTCGCGACCCGTTGGAAGTTGCGGCGTCGCTCACGAAGCGCGACGGTCTGTCGACGCTCACGGGTCTGGCGCTGTGGGCGACGTATAACCGCGCAATGCTTCGTGACCTCCAGGGTGCGCGCGTGCACGTGTGCAACTACGCCGATCTCGTTGAACATCCCGTCGAGGTTCTGACCGACGTCGCGGCGAGCCTTCGCGACTGGGGCGAAGTGCGTGACGACATGGACCTCACGAAAGTCTTCGCGTCCATCAAGCCGGAGCTTCGTCGAAACACGATCGTCGACGCGGACCTGATGTCCGGGGCGTTACCCGTAGAGATAAACGAATTGATGAAACTCACGTTGGACCAGCTCGGTCGACATGATGTGTTCGACATGGGCACCGTGCTGGAGCCGGGATGGTGGGAAGGTCCGCTGCTCGAAGAGCGTCGCGTTCTTCTTCAGTGGGCTATCGGCACCATTGCCGAATTGGAGACGCACAACGCGAGTCTCCTCACCGAGAATGCGATTCTTTGGCAGCGGAGCGAAGAGGCGAGTTGCGAGGCAGCCCAACTACGCGAGCGACTCGCGCGGGTGAGACGACTCGTGCCGGGACCACTGCGTCGCATCGCAGCGAAGATCTCACCCTGATCGAGCGTCAGACGCGTATGCCGAGATGAACGACCTCACCATGACTGACGCCTCCGCATCGACGTTCGTGATTTGGTTCACGGGGATCTCCGGGGCCGGGAAGTCAACGATCGCCCTTGTCGTCGAGGAGCGACTCCGCAACCAAGGTCTTCTCGTGCACAACCTCGACGGTGACGCTCTTCGTCATGGCCTGAATCGCGATCTCGGATTCGGTGACGCCGATCGTGCGGAGAATATCCGCCGAGTTGGCGAATTGGCCCTTCTCTTCAACAACGTCGGCATGATTGTCCTCGTCGCCGCCATTTCGCCGTTTCGTGCGGGACGTGACGCCGCACGCGAACTCGTGGGACCTGGGAGGTTCGTCGAAGTCCACGTGGACACACCGTTGGAAGTTGCTGAAGCACGTGACGTGAAGGGTCTCTACAAGAAAGCTCGCAGCGGGCAGTTGCTCAACTTCACCGGCATTGACTCGCCGTATGAGACTCCTTTGCATCCCGAAGTCCGCGTTGACTCCTCGTTCGTAACGGCCGAGGACGGTGCCGATGAAGTGTTTCGAATCTTGCGAGCGATGGGACTGGTCTCGGCCTAGACCTCAGTCGGCGTTCGGCGCACTGGACGACGACGTTCCATCGGGTCCCGGCGTAAAAAAAGGCTGCGAATGAGGTGAGGGGACTATTGGCATCAAGCCCCCCGACGCCATGCAGCGGATCAAATCCATCTGGCGCTCGTCGCGCTGTTTCAAAGCAGTGTCAAGTCCTTCAAGGGCTTTGGCCATGAGCGACGCGTGTGCGGGTTCATCACGCGGGGCGTTGTCGACAACCGTCCGCGGGTGTTCGACGGTCTCCAGATGTGCTCGCGCTGCCTCCCAGTACTGAACGGCTCTTTCGGCCAGCTCAAGCGCTTCTCGTTGCTCGGCGCATTCGCTCGGTTTGCGCTGGCGACGGACCCGGGTGAATATGACAAATCCAATGCCGCCGAGTAGGAGGACGCCACCACCGAGCGCGACTAGTCCGGCGCCGTTGTTGCTCGACGTCGCGATGATGCCGACAGATTGTCGATCGGTGGCGCCAGCCGGGGACGTCAGCGCGATGCTGAGTCCCATCGCGGCACTAGGAACCACCATCGTCGACAGTGCGCGGCGAGTCAATCCGCCACGGGAATGCTTTGTTGCGCCCATCAATGCCCCTTCGCGAACGAGTTCGCCACCCAATGGCAAGAACGATACATCGCGTGTCGAGCTCGCACTTGGTGGACGAGCCATGAGAGCGGTGCCCGTATT
>Ga0182030_10016156_pt1 | contig 14573 bp, 10 predicted proteins | sample 812S3MmetaG_FD_121299 | JGI IMG/M metagenome (GOLD analysis project Ga0182030, IMG submission 121299) | Permafrost microbial communities from Stordalen Mire, Sweden - 812S3M metaG (Illumina Assembly) | ecosystem: Environmental > Terrestrial > Soil > Wetlands > Permafrost | place: Sweden... | reverse complement strand
TCAGCGGTGCCACCGGCAGCGTGCTGCTGCAGTTGAAGGGCGTGACCGCCACGCTGCTCTGGAGCTTCGTCTGGAGCATCATCATCCTCAAGCTGATCGACCTGACCATCGGGCTGCGCGTCACCGCCGATGAGGAGCGCGAGGGTCTCGACATCACGCAGCACGGCGAGAGCATCGAATAATCATCGGGAGAGATTCGGCCATGAAACTGATAACCAGCATCATCAAACCGTTCAAGCTGGACGAGGTGCGCGCGGCGCTGGCGGAACTCGGGGTCTCGGGCATGACCGTGACCGAGGTCAAGGGCTTCGGCCGCCAGCGCGGGCACACCGAACTCTACCGTGGAGCGGAGTACACGGTAGATTTCGTGCCCAAGTCGCGTATTGAGGTGGCGGTGCGCTCCGAGCTGGTGGATCGTGTCGTGGAAGCGATCGTGGCGGCGGCCAAGACCGGCAAGGTCGGCGACGGCAAGATCTTCATCAGCGACGTGCAGCGCGTGGTTCGCATCCGCACCGGGGAGACCGACGACGCCGCACTGTAGCGGCACAGATCCACTGAGCGCCCGGCCGCGACCTAAGCGGCAGATCTTGCCGTGCAATATCGCTAAACTGTCGCCAATGGCCGTACGGTGACAGCGGCTTTTGCACGGAGGATCTGCAGGCCATGGTCAAAGAGCGTGTTCTGGTAACCGGCGCCACCGGCAAGCAGGGTAGCGCCGTCGCACGCCGGCTTCTGTCCGAAGGCTGGCACGTGCGCATCATGACGCGACAGCCCGGCGGCGATTCGGCGCAGCGGCTCACCGCCCTGGGTGCGCAGGCTGTCAGAGCTGACTTCGAAGACCGGGCTTCCGTGCAGGCGGCACTGCAGGACGTGGCCGCAGTGTTTTCAGTGCAAACCCCTGGCCCGCACGAGCGCAATCACGGTTCACTTCTGGTCGAGGAGGCGCGGCGCTCGGGCGTGCGGCACTTTATTCACACCTCGGCGGCGGCGGTGAGCCGGCATACGACCTTCCCGCGCTGGGGCACCGGATACTGGTATGACGACTATTGGCGCGCCAAATGGTACGTGGAAGAGAAAGTGCGCGCTGCCGGCTTTTCGCGCTACACGGTGCTGCGGCCGGCCTTTCTGATGGAGAACTTCGTTCCTCCGGCTGTGGCGCGCATGTTTCCGGACCTGCGAAGAGGCGAGCTCGCCACGGCAATGCAGCGCGACACGGTCGTCGATCTGGTCAGTACCGAGGATGTAGGCGCGTTCGTGGCTGCAGCCTTGCACGCACCCGAACGGTTCTCCGGTCACAGTATCGACCTCGCTGCGGTGGCGCCCACGATTGGCCAGATTGGCGAGATGCTGACGACGGCGCTCGGCAGGGAGATTAGCGTGGTCGAATTGAGCCCGCAGCAAGCCATCGCACGCGGACAGTCTCGCGGCTGGGTGCGCGGCCAGCAATGGACCAGCGAGGTTGGCTATGGCGTGGACATCGACGCCCTGGCGACATACCAGGTGCCGCTGACTTCATTTGCCGCCTGGGCCGCGGCCAATCGCAGCCGCTTCGCGTTTGACTGACGCTGCCTGCACATCAAGGCGGTGATGCGGGCGCGCTGCCTCCGAGGGCCTGGAACAGCGCCGCGGTGTCGGCGTAGCGGTTCATTTGCGCCTGGGCGCGTCCCAGGACGGCCTGCTGATAGGCCTGCTGCGCGTTCAGCAGCGCCAGATAGCTCACCGCGCCCAGATCAAACTGCTGGCGCGCAATGCTCAGGCTCGCCTGCGATGCGCTATACGCGCGATCCTGGGCCTGCACGGCATCTACATCGGCAGCGAGCGCGCGCAGCGAGTCGGCGACATTCTGAAACGCGGTCAGCACGGCGGCGCGGTACTGCGCCCCCGCCAGATCGAGCCCGGCGCGGGCGGCGCGCTCGCGATGATAGAGGGTGCCCCCGGCAAACAGTGTTTGCGTCAAGCTGGCGCCAGCGGTCCAGAATTCCGTGAGGCTGGTGAACAGCGAGCCCAGCTGGGTGGAGGTGTTTCCAAGCGAGCCGCTCAGCGTAATCTGAGGCAGCATGTTGGCAATCGACACACCGACTGCGGCGGTGGCGGCATGCAACTGCGCCTCGGCGGCGCGAACATCCGGTCGCCTCTCGACCAGCTGCGCTGGTATTCCGACTGGGATGCTCGCCGGCAGAGTAAGCCGGTCCAGCTTGATATCAACGCTCGGTGCCTCACCGGGCAGTTGGCCAGTGAGGGCCGCCAGCATGTCGTGCTGCTGATCAAGACTCTTCTGCAGCGGCGGCAGCGTGGTCTCGATCTGCGCCAGTGCCGCCTCCTGGGCCAGCACATCCGCTTCAGCGAGTGCCCCCAGGTCGAGCTCGCGCCGCATGACCGCCAGCGACTCGCGCTCCAGCGCAATCACCTGCTGGGTCGCATCGATCTGGGCGCGCAGGCCAGCCTCCTGGATCGCGGCGCTGACGACGTTGGCGGCGAGCGCGATATATGCGGCGTCGTATTCGAAGCGGGTGGCATCGGCTTGCGCCTGCAACGATTCGACCTGCCGGCGATTAGCGCCAAACAGGTCCGGCACGAACGAGACGCTCACCTGCGGCGTATACAGGCTGAAGGTCGCGACACCCGAGGTCAGCGTGGGTGCCAGCACCTGTACGGCATTGCGATTCCTGCTCGCCGTAGCCGAAGCCTGTATGGTGGGAAAATAGGCGCCGCGCTGGGCGGCCACATTCTCGCGCGCCTGGCGCAGCGACGCTTCAGCGGCCTGCATGGTGGGACTCGCGCGCAGTGCCGTGTCGACCAGAACGTCGAGTTCGTTTGAGCCGAAAGCTCTCCACCAGTCGGCCGGCGCATTCTGGCCGACCACGAACCACTGTGCCGTTGCATCGCTGTCGGCGGCGGGTGTGGTGGGCGGTGCGGTCGGCAATGGCTGCGCGGTATATCGATCGGTATTCGGCGCGTGCGGCTGATGGAAATTTGGGCCGACCGCACAGCCGGCGAGCGCCGCCCCGCTCAGGCATGCAAGGCCGCGGCGCCAACGGGCGCGGCGGAGCATGGACGCCAGGCCGATACTTACGGTGCGCCTCACAGATCCTCCGGCGCCAGATCGCGCGAGTCGTCCGCCAGCAGCGGCAGGCGTATCGAGAACTTGTCGATCAGCACCGGCAGCACCAGCATGATCATCAATGGCGCGAACAGCATGCCGCCGACCACCACCAGCGCCAGCGGTTTTTGCACTTGCGAGCCGATACCGGTGGAAAGCGCCGCCGGTATGAGACCGACGCAGGCCACGATGCAGGTCATCATGACCGGGCGCAGCTGCGTTCTGCAGGTGGCGCGGATCGCAGTGTGGCGATCGATGCCGCTCTGCAGGCTCAGGTTGTAATAGGAAATGACCAGGATGCCGTCCATCGCGGCAATGCCGAACAGCGCCACGAAGCCAATGGCGGCCGATACGCTGAACGGTGTGCCGGTCAGGAACAGAGCGAAGATGCCGCCCACCAGCGCCATCGGAATCACGCTGGCGGCGAGCAGCACGTCGCTGAGCAGGCCGAAATTCAGGAACAGCAGCACGCAGATCAGCAGGATCGCCAGCGGCACGACGATTTCCAGCCGTCCCAGTGCTTCCTGCAGGTTGCCGAATTCACCGACCCATTCGAGTCGATAGCCGCCTGGAAGAGTGACCTGCTCATCGACCTTGCGTTGAGCTTCCAGCACTGCGGTTCCCAGATCGCGCCCGCGGACGCTGAACTTGATCGGAACGTAACGTTCCTGCTGCTCGCGATAGATGAATGACGCACCGGACACCAGGCCGACGTCAGCGACATCGGCGAGGGTCAGAGAGATCGAGCCGCTGCCGGAAGGGTTGGCGGCGGCAATGGGGATACGCTTGATCGCATCCAGGCTCTGGCGGTAGGGCGCTGCCAGTCGAACCATGATCGGAAAGTGCCGGTCGCTGCCTTGTTCGTACAGATCGCCCGGGGTCTGTCCACCGATGGCGGTCTGTACCACGGCGTTGACGTCGCCGGGTGCCAGGCCGTAACGGGCCGCGCGTTCGCGATCGACATCGATACGAATCGTGGGCTGGCCCAGCGAACGCAACACCGCCAGATCGGTGATGCCCGGCACATCAGCCAGCACTTTGGCGATCTGATTGGCGCTGCGCTCGAGCGTCTCGAGGTCATTGCCGTAGATCTTGACCGAGTTTTCACCCTTGACGCCGGACGCGGCTTCCTCGACGTTGTCTTCGATGTATTGGGAGAAGTTGAATTCGACGCCGGGAAATTCTCGAGTCAATGCCTGGGTCATCTGTTCGGTCAATTGGTCCTTGGTCAATCCCTTTGGCCATGTGCCGAACGGCCGAAGAGGCACGAAGAACTCGGCGTTGAAGAAGCCGGTGGCGTCGGTGCCGTCATCGGGGCGGCCATGCTGGGAAACGATGGTTTCGACCTCAGGATATGAGCCTATCAATCTACGCATGCCGTTGACATAGGTGTTGCCTTCTTCAATGGAGATCGAGGTGGGCAGCGTCGCACGAATCCAAAAGTTTCCCTCTTCCAGCTTGGGGAGAAATTCCAGCCCGAGCGTGCGCATCGCCAGCACCGCGAGCAGGAAAATCAAAGCGGCGCCGCCCAGCGTCAGGACGCGATTGGCAAGCGCGAACTCGATCGCCGGGTTGTAGATGTTGCGCAACCAGCGGATCACGCGGGTTTCGGTCTCCTCGATCGTGTCCGGCAGGAGCAGCGCGCTGAGCGCCGGGGCGATGGTAAAGGTTGCGATCAGGCCGCCGGCGATGGCGTAGCCGTAGGTCTTGGCCATCGGACCAAATATATGCCCCTCGATGCCGGACATGGTGAACAGCGGCACGAATCCGGCGATGATGATGGCGGCCGCAAAGAAGATCGAGCGGCTGACCTCGGCGGCAGCTGTGGCAATCAGCGCGTATTTGCCCCGAAAGCCGCTGGGTACCCGCATGCTGTCGAGCGGCGTGATGCCTCGGCCCTGGTGCGCGGCTCCTTCAGCCAGGTGGCGGAAGATGTTCTCCACCATGATCACGGTGGCATCGACGATCAGTCCAAAGTCGATCGCCCCTACCGATAGCAGATTGGCTGATTCGCCGCGCAGTACCATCAGGCCGATGGCGAACGACAATGCGAACGGAATAGTCATGCCAACGATGATGGCGCTGCGCAAATTGCCGAGGAACAGCCATTGCAGTACGAAGATGAGCAGAACACCGGCGATCATGTTGTGCAGCACGGTATGCGTGGTGATTTCAATCAGATCGCTGCGATCGTAAATGCGCTCGATCCGCACCCCCGGCGGCAGCACGCCGGAACTGTTGATGTTGCGGACCGTCTGCTCGACACGCTGGATGGTCGGAATGCTCTCGGCGCCACGGCGCATCAGCACAATGCCCTGGACGATGTCGTCATCGGCGTCGTTGCCGGCGATGCCCAGCCGCGGCAGGTGCTGAATGCTCACATCCGCCACGTCGCTGATATAGATCGGGGTGCCATTGTTGCTGGCGATGACGGTGCGCCTGATGGCGTCGAGCGAGCTAATGAGCCCCACGCCACGCACGACGACGGATTGCGGGCCGATGTTGACGGTCTGGCCGCCGACGTTGATGTTTGCATTCGCCAGCGCCTGCAGCACCTGCGGGATCGACAGGCCGTAGTTCACCAGCCGTTGCTGATCGACCGTCACCTCGTAGGTCTTGGTCTTGCCGCCCCAGCCGGTGACGTCGATGACGCCCGGCACCGCCTTGAAGCGACGCTCCAGGATCCAATCCTCGATGGTCTTCAGATCAGCGGTTGAATAGTTCGGCGGTCCGGTCACGCGGTAGCGGAAGATTTCCCCGATCGGGCTGGTCGGGGAGATCTGCGCCTGGGCACCGTTCGGCAACTGCGACAGTTGCGACAGCCGGTTAATGACCCACTGCTCGGCCTGCTGGTAGGTGAAATCGTAGGTGAACTGCACCTTGACATCGGACAGCCCGAACAGCGAGATGCTGCGGATCGCCTGCACGTTGGGGATACCGGCCATCTGGATTTCGATCGGAACGGTGATGTAGCGCTCGATCTCTTCCGCCGATTGCCCGCCGCTCTGCGTCACGATGTCCACCAGCGGCGGCACCGGGTCCGGATAGGCTTCGATATTCAGGACCATGTAGCTCGCGACGCCGCCCGCGAGCGCCACTACGAGCAATATGACGATCAGTACACGCTGCCTGAGCGCAAATTCGACCAGGGCGTTCAAACTTTAGCCCGCCGCCGCCCGGTCGATGAACAGGCTGCCCTTGGTGACGACGTGTTCACCCGACTTGAGACCGTCGATTATTTCCACGTAGCCGTCATTCGCCCGGCCCACACGGATTGGGCGAATGGCGATCGCATTGCCCGATTGCAGCACCCAGACGTGAGCCGATGCGCCCTCATAGACCACTGCACTCTCCGGTACCGCAGGCGACTGGGCATCGTCGCTGGTCAGGATGCGAAAGCTGGCGAACATTTCCGGTTTGAGCGCGCCATCGGAATTGTCGATCACCGCGCGCACGGTCAGTCGATGCGTATTCGGATCAATCGTGGGTGCGACGTAGATGACGCGTGCGGTGAATGTGCGATCCGGATAGGCCAGTACGTGCACCTGCACCATCTGGCCGCGCTGCACGTGACCCGAGTCGGCTTCGCGAACGTTGGCGATCAGCCAGACGCTCGACAGGTCGGCGATGGTGAAGGCCGGTGTCGATGCGCCGGCCTGCGCGTATTGGCCGGGTCCGACCTGGCGATCGACGACGACGCCGTGAATGGGGGCGACGATGTTCGTGGTCGGGTCGAAGTGATCGGTATGCTCGAGTTCCGCCACCTGGGCGTCCGTATAGCCCAGGATGCGCAGTCGGCTGCGTACCGAGGCCATGGTAGTCTCCGCGGTGGTGAGATCGGCTTGCGACTGCTGCCAGTCCGCCAGCGATCCGCCCTTGATGTCGTACAGGGCATGCTTGCGCGTCTCGATCTTGCGGGCCAGTGTCACTTGCGCCAATGCGGTACGCAAATCATTCTCTGCCTGCGCGAATTCGGTGGCTTCGATGGTCGCGAGCGGCTGCCCCTGGGAGACGACGTCGCCCAGGCCCGCGATCACCCGGGTAATCCGTCCAGAATAGGGGGAATAGACCGGCGTCGCCCGGTCCGCATTCACCGCAATCTTGCCCTCGGTGCGCTCCTCGCTGACGAACGCGCGCAGCCCAACCGGCTCGATCGTCAGCGTCTTGAGCTGCTGTGCGGTCGGTTGAAAAGTGCCTTCCGGGGCGGCAGCCGCGGCTTCGCCCGAAGCCTTACGGCCAAATCCATGTCCTGCCAGCCAGACGATGGCGAGCACAAGAATCACCACGCCGATGGCGATACCGAGGACAGTCAGTTGCCGGCGCAGCGGCCACGCCGCCGCCGGTCTGGCAGCGGCATGGGAGGTGGTTGCTGGATGGTCCATAGGCTTGTCCGCGCTGTGTGATGGAATCTTTTGATTGTAGCCCGGATCGCTTGATTCAAGTCGCCGTCGCGTCGATGGCGCCAGCCGGCTGTTGACGCGAGCTCACGGCGGGTTCAAGCCGTTCGATGATGCTCGCTGAGCAATTGCTGCACCTGCGCCAGATGACGGCTTGCGTTCGTCACGTCGCCCTCGGCACACGCCTTCGCGACCAGCCTGAGCTGCCCTTTCATCCACTGCGCCTGCCCCACTGTGAATTCAGAGCCGTCGGATGCGAACACCCGCATTTGCCCCGCTTTGTCCGGACGCAATGAACCGACGATGCGCTCGCACTCGTGCAGGGAGGCCGCCAGCTTGTCATCGCATCCGGAGCTGCTGCAACTGCCCGCGCCGGTGAAGGCGTTCGCTGTCAACAGTGTGCTCAGTAGAAACAATGCCGCATATGTGCCGTTCATGCCCGATCTCCAAGTCTAAAGTGCCATGGACTCAGGTTGTAACGCTGACGAATTCGGCAGCCGTTGCATAGTCGGCAACGCGTTAAATTTGTGATGCGTGGAGCAGGCTGTCGATTGCGACCACGCGCCTGCCGCGGCGGCTCGAGTTAACGCACAGCGCAGCATACGAGGCGCAGCATACGAATCCGCGCAGCGGTTCCTAGACACAATGTTGTTAAGAAAACGACATCGATCTTCTGACTGCCGGCGAGCTTGCAACAGCGCAGTCTGTGCGAATCGCACCACGGGTTGAGCGAAATCTTAACAAGTTTGTGTCTGGGCATTGCATCGCAGATTGGTAATCCTCCACCGCGACGTCTGATCGACTGCCACTTGGGAGGGCAAAATTAATGAACCTCAGATTGATGAACCTCAGATTGAAGAGTTCGACGCTCGCATTTGCCGCGCGTGCCGCTGGAATCATCCTGCTGGGGGCGTTCGCATTGGGTTCATTACAAGCCTTCGCCGATGGCGATGCCGCGCCCGGGATCCCGCAGGCGCCATCTGGAGCGATCGTTGGGGTGGTCACCCGTGCCGACGGGCGCCCGGTAGCGCGAGCGACGGTCAAGGCGGTGCGGGCGGACGGGGGCAGCTATCGAGCGACGCTCACCGGCAGCGACGGCAGTTATTCGTTTTCCGACCTGCCGCCTGGCAACTGGTCGGTTGCCTCAAAGGTGGACGGACAGCCGGAAGTGGCGCTGGCGCAGGTTGCGGTGAGCGCCAGCGAAGCTACGCGCTACGACATGGTGATGAATGCATCGACTATCGCCGCTGGACCGGTTGCGGCGAGCGGCGCCGCGCCGGTGCCGCGGCCCATACCGGCGCTGGGGCATCCCACGGACAGCGTTCTTAATGACCTTCGGGCCCTGGTGTTGCCGGCGGACAGGAACAAGCCGATCGTGGTTGCTCAGAGCGCGGCGGCGCCAGCTGCAGCCGCAACCCCGGCGCCGCCGGCTGCTACCGTGCCGGAGGCCCTGCAGGCGCCTGATGCCGCCCCCGATCCCGACAATGATACGCCGTTTGCATTCGGTGATTTCACCTGGGTGAACGGTGGCTCGCGTCAAAAAGCGCCAACCTTCGACACCAAGTTATTCACGCCGGAGATTCGCTTCGATGCGAACTACATTGAGGATTTCAATCATCCGTCGGATCACACCATCGTCGGCTCGACTGAGGAGTTCCGTGCGCAGGAATTTCAGATCGAGCAGGTCAGCTTTGGCGGTGACTTCCATTGGCACAACGTTAAAGCGCGCTTCCTGTCGATGATGGGCTTGTTCGCGACGACCACGCCGCCCAATGACGCCAGCTCCGGAGTTGGCCAGTGGCAGCTTCATGACGCGTATAAGTACTTGTCGGAGGCAAATGCAGGCTATCACTGGGACATTCAGCACGGCCTCAATGTTGACGCAGGCATTTTCGTCTCGTATATCGGACTGTTCGCCTACTACAACTTCGACAACTGGACCTACCAGCCCTCTTACGTGTCATCCAACACGCCCTGGTTCTTCAACGGCCTGCGCATCCAGTGGTTTCCAACGAACAAGCTGAAGATCGAGCCCTGGCTGATCAATGGCTGGCAATCCTACGCCAAGTACAACAGTCATCCGGGTTTCGGAGGGCAGGTTCTCTATACCCCGAGCGAAAATGTGAAGTGGGTGTTCAATAGCTACACCCTCGGACAGGATAATCTGAACAGCTTCACGGCGGCGGGCCAGAACCCGGGCATCGCCGTAGGCACAGGGGCAATCGGCACGGCAAACCCGAATGCGCCGGCGATCACCTGGTCTCACGTGCAGCGCTTTCATGAAGACGACAGCCTGCTGGTCAAGTACTACGATGCGCACGGGCAAAGCGGTGCCGGAATATCCAAAGCGGCATTCACTCTGACCTGGGATCTGGGTTGCGAAGAAGGCGGCGGCGTCACCTGTTTCCGTGGCCAAAACAAGGCCAACTTCATCGGCGTGATGGGCTACGATCGTACCTGGTTCGATCATGATCTTTACGCGATTACCATCGGTGGCGGTTTTATGAACAACCCGGGCCGCTATCTCGCCCTGACCCCGCCTATCAATGGCAGCAGCGCCCAGATCAATTCGCCCTACTTCACTCAGGCGCCGGGCTTGGGCCTCTTTCAGTGGGATGCGCAGATTAACTTTCAATACATGCCCAATGACTGGATCACGTGGTGGCTGGAACCCACTTTCCGACATTCGAACGTGCCGTACTTCGCGGGCACCGGTGGCGTGACGCCGCCCGGCGGCAATACGAGTGCGCCGGGAAGCTATGTCTGCATGAATAGCACGGCGGCCGGTAGCGACAACTGCGCCAGTGAGGGCGGCATCTGGTATCCGGATCTTCGGACCCGCGAGTTTCTCATTGGCGCGGGAGTCATGGTGAGGTTCTAGCCGGCGGCCATGGATATGTCGCGCACACGGCACGATAATGTCTGCAAATTGGGAGGCGCCACGATATCAAATGTTGTTCGATCCTTGGTTGCGAGTGCTGTGCTGGTTGCCGCTGGCGCGGGCATTGGCACTGCGGTTGCTGCCGATGCAGCCACCGTTACCGACAACGCAACCCTCAAGACGGGGCTCAGTCCGCTTGCGCAGCTGCTACAACTCATGGATACGGACAAGAACGGCAAGGTTTCCAGGGACGAATTCCTCAAGTTCATGCAAGCGGAATTCGACTACGCGGATACCAACAAGGACGGGCAGCTCGACCCGGCGGAACTCAAGCGCCTGGTCTACAAGATGAACCATCCGTATGCAGGCGTTCGAAATGCGGGAAAGTAACGCCCGATTAACGGCTGGCCGGGTCGGCCTCATCGCTGGATTGCAAGCCGCCCGTGGGGTCGTCCTGTGCGGGTTCGAGCACCAGGCGATATCCGACGCCTGGCTCGGTCACAATGCGCGTCGGGCGCGTGGGGTCGCGTTCGAGCTTCTTGCGCAGCGTGGTGATGAACACTCGCAACGAGCGCGTGTCGGCGCGGTTTGGCCCCCAGACCTCCTTCATCAGTTGCGAATGAGTCACCACCCGGTCACCGCTGCGTGCCAGGGTCTCGAGGATGCGGTGCTCGAGCGGGGTGAGCCGCACTTCCGCGACGCCATGCTGCTGCACCACGCGGCGCGACAGGTCGATTGATACGTCGCCGAACACCAGCCTGCCGGTCGGTTCCTGACCGCGCACATGCCGGCGCAGCGCGGCGCGTACACGCGCCAGCAGTTCGGGCGCGCTGAAGGGTTTGAGCACGTAATCATCGGCGCCGGCTTCGAAGGCCGCGAGTCGCTGTGTCTCGGCAGTGCGCGCCGACAGCACGATCACCGGCGCGGGCGACCAGGTGCGCAGCGCCTTGATCAGGTCGATGCCATCGTGGTCGGGCAGCCCCAGATCTACGATCAGCACGTCCGGGCGGTGCGAGCGCGCGTCGCGCTCACCGCGTTCGCAGCTGTCGGCAATGACGACGCGAAAGCTGTTGCCTTCGAGCATCATGCGCAGCACCTTCTGCACCGCCCGGTCATCTTCGACCACCAGTGCGAGATGCATGCCTACGGTCATGCTACGGAGGGCGTTGTGTCGACGGCGCAGCCCTCGTCGGAGAGCGGAAGCGTCACTTCGAATCGGGCGCCGCCGCTCGGGCTGGACGACGCCGATATATCGCCGCCGTGCAATCGGGCGACGGCGCGGCAGATCGCCAGACCCAAACCAATCCCGCCGCTGTTGCTCTCGACCCGCCCGCGCTTGAATTTCTCGAACAGCTCCTCTGGAACATCCAGCCCTAAGCCGGGACCGGTGTCCTCGACCACCAGACGCACGATGCTGCCGTCGGCGTAAGCGCTGACACGGATCTGGGTGCCCGGAGAAGTGTACTTGATGGCGTTCTCGAGCAGATTGCTCAGCAGCTGCACCACCAGGCCCGCATCGAGCGGCAGCAATGGCAAATCCGGCGGGACGTCGGTAGACACCTCCCAACCGGCCAGGCGGCTTTCATGCCGGCCGATCGCAAGCTCGATCAGCTCATTGAGCGACTGCCAGTCCCGGTTGAGCACATCGACCCCGGATTCCAGGCGCACGAGTTCGAGCACATTGGAGAGCAGATCCGACATGTCGCGGGCCTTGTCCTCGATCAGTCGGCCGAGCGTGACGCGGCGGTACAGATCGAGCGCAAAATCGTTCTGTGCAACGATGCTGCCGGCGCCGGCAATCGCGGACAGCGGCGTGCGCAGGTCGTGTGATATCGAGGCCAGCAGGGTATTGCGCATCGCAGTACGCTCTGCAAGCAGGTGGGCGGCGTGCGCCACTTCGGCGAGCCGGGCTCGCTCAAGTGCCAGCGCGAGCTGGTCGGCAATGGCTTCCAGCAGTCGCTGCGGTTGCGACAGCGCGCCATCCGCGCGGTCGGCGCGCTCGACCACCAGCACGCCAATCGTGGCGCGCGAGCCGCGCAGCGGCAGGTATCTGGCAGCTTCCTCCGGAAATTGACGGGTACCGACGCCGGCACGCTGCGCCTTGGCCGCGACCCACTGCGCAACCGCGAGGTTCACTTTCGGTCGCTGGTCAATGGGTGGCTCGGGCGCCGGTGCGAGAACCTGGCCGCAGTCGTCGCATAGCAGCACCTGTGCGTGGGCCTGCAGGATGTGACCGATATGCCGCACGGCGGTCGCGATCATCGCATCGACGTCGCGCGCCACCGACAGATCGCGCGCGATCACGTACAGAGCTGCGGTGTGATGCTCGCGCGCGCCGGCCGCTTCAGTCTGCTGGCGCACGATGATCATCAGGTTGGCGATGATCAGCGCCACCAGCAGCATGGCGGCAAAGGTAACGATGTAGCTGGCATCGAGCACCAGGAAGCTGAAGCGCGGCGGCACGAAGAAATAGTCGAAAGCGATGATGTTGGTCACCGCCGTGAGCGCCGAGGGTCCGCGCCCGAGCAGCAGTCCTCCGATCGCTGCGCCGAGCAGGTAGATCATCACGATGTTGATCAGATCGAAGTGACCGGCGATCGGCCAGGCGATGACGGTGCAGAGGGCGGTGATGGCCAGCCCCCAAAGATACCGCTGCGCAATCGGACGCGAGTGCGGTGTCGCGGGCCGCGGTTGCAGGTCGGGGGCGCTGCGCTGCGGGCGAAGGCCGCGCGAGCGCGGTGCGATCGCGAGTATTTCGATTCCTGGCAGCAGCCGCTTCAGCGCGGCGGCACGTGCATATTGGGTCACGGCCTGCCAGCCGAAGCGGGTTGGGGATCCGACCAGGATTTTCGAGGCCTGACGCAGACGAGCGTAGCCGGCGATGGTTGTGGCGCTGGTATCGCCATGCAGCGTGACCGCTTCGGCTCCGAGAGACTCGGCGATGCGCAGGATCTCCATCCGGCGCTCTCGATCGCGATCCGGAACGAAGCGGAAGCTGGAGGTCTCGACGTTGACGACGCCCCAGAGCGCGTGCAGCTCTTCGGCCAGGCGCTTGGCGGCGTGGATCAGATCGAGGTCGAGGTCGTATTCGCTCGAGCCGATCACGACCAGCAGGCAATCACGCGAGCCAGCGAGCTGTTCGGCGTTCGCGGCGCTCATGCTCGCAGCTTGGTACATCGAGATCACTTCCATGTGGTTTATCAGTGTAAACACGCCTTTCAGGCTTGCCCGCCATAGTCATGTGGAGTGAGGCACCACCCCTCGGAGACTAACCAATCATTGCGTTAATAGGCTGTAAAGAAAAGTCGCTTGCCGGCGGGCACCCCGTCGAGCACTTGCAAGGGGCAGGCCAGCCAGCGATGGAACGCGGCGCTGGTTACCTCGCTGACTTATAATGCCTTTTCGCGCACCCGTCTCGTGCGGCCGGTTGCAGCGCGGGCCGCTCAGCGCCCCAATGTGAGGCTGCTGTGCATACGGTCAGTGCAGTTACCGAATTCCGAGCGCCGGCCGCGCTCGCTCAGAAGGCGCGCCCGAAGCCCTCAGTGATCGGGCGGTGCGTTGCCGAGCCGACCGGGGATTCCCCGGATTTCTCCGGGGATTACCCACAACTGGTGGAGGCGGCGGGACAGCTTGTCCATCTCTTTCGAGACGGGCTGGACTATGCCTTCATCCCTCATTGCTCACGCAGTGAGTAGGATGCGGGGCGTGTTATTCGAGCCTGACGTGCTCGAATCCTAGTGTCGGCTCGCTCGTTGCCGAGTCAGCCGATCTATGAGTCTCTACAGGGCAGAACAAGTTGGCCTTGCTCCACCCCTCGGCGTTGCCATGTCGCTCGCAACGACAGCAGGGTTCGCCGAATGAGCCCCGTGTTTACTTCGCTCTTACGAGCGAAGGCGACCATTGCATTCCATTGCATTAATCGAACCCGCGTCCGCAAGTCCTAGACTTCAGGATCTACGCGCGTAGCCCATTCTTTGTTTCTCATCCGTCGCTACCCGAAGGGCAGGGAAGACGCCGGACCAGCCACGGTATCTCTTAACGGAACCACCCCGTCGCACGGTGGCCCGCGATCCTATGAGCGCGTCCCCTGATACAGTCGCATAGGCACGAGCTGGTCAGAGGTCAGCTGCGTTTAGGCAGCTAGAGCGTAGTTGTCGTCGTTGGCAACTAGAGTTTGCAGCAGTGTTTAACGAGG
>Ga0182030_10016155_pt1 | contig 14574 bp, 14 predicted proteins | sample 812S3MmetaG_FD_121299 | JGI IMG/M metagenome (GOLD analysis project Ga0182030, IMG submission 121299) | Permafrost microbial communities from Stordalen Mire, Sweden - 812S3M metaG (Illumina Assembly) | ecosystem: Environmental > Terrestrial > Soil > Wetlands > Permafrost | place: Sweden... | reverse complement strand
GATCCCCCGGTGACCATCAAAAGCATCGAATGCGCCATTATCGAAAAAGGCTGGGAGGAGGGATGGCTCGCGCCCGAGCCGCCCCAGGTCAGCACCGGCAAAAAAGTCGCCGTGGTCGGCTCCGGACCCGCGGGACTGAGCGCCGCCGCGCAACTCAACCGGGCCGGGCACGCCGTCACCGTCTTCGAACGCGCGGACCGCCCCGGCGGCCTGCTCATGTACGGAATTCCCAACATGAAGCTCGACAAGGAGGGGGTCGTCCTGCGCCGCATCCGAAAAATGGAGGCGGAGGGCATTTCCTTCGCCTGCAACACCGAAATCGGGAAGAACTACCCGGTCGAGAAACTTTTCCGGGAATTCGCCTCCGTGGTTCTCTGCACCGGGGCAACCCGGCCGCGCGATCTGCCCATCGAGGGCCGCGAAGCCAAAGGCATCCATTTCGCCATGGACTTTCTCACCGCCAACACCCGCGCCCTTCTCGACAAGAGCAGGGACTCCATCAGCGCCAGGAACAAGGACGTCGTCATCATCGGCGGCGGCGACACGGGAACCGACTGCGTGGGCACGTCGCTGCGCCACGGTTGCAAGAGCGTCATCCAGCTTGAAATCCTGCCCCGGCCTCCGATGGAGCGCGCCGCCGACAATCCGTGGCCCGAATGGCCCAAGGTCTTCCGCGCCGACTATGGCCAGGAGGAAGCCGCCGCGAAATATGGCGACGACCCGCGCGTTTATCTCACCACCCCGACCCGGTTTGAAAGGGACAAGAGCGATCACGTCAAAGCGGTCCACACCATCCAGGTCGGGTGGGAAAAAAACGAAAAGGGCCAGTTCATTCCCAGGAATATTCCCGGGACCGAGAAGGTCTATCCGGCGCAACTCGTCCTGCTCGCCATGGGGTTCCTCGGGCCCGAACAACCTTTGCTCGAAGCCCTTGGCATCGAGCGCGACCCGCGCAGCAACATCAAGGCCGATCATGGCCGGTTCCAGACCAGCATTCCCCACGTTTTCGCCGCCGGGGATTGTCGCAGGGGCCAAAGCCTCGTCGTGTGGGCCATCAACGAAGGCCGCGGCGCCGCCCGCGAATGCGACCGCTTTCTCATGGGCAAAACCAACCTGCCCTAACTAGGGTCCCGTAAGCCAAGTTCGTTGCATAAATTAGCGAGAGAAAATGGCCTGGGGCGAGAAGCAAGCTTGGGAGTGTGGCCGTAGCCACTCGACCAAGCGAGCGACGAAGCTCCGGGCCATTTTAACCGCTACCCCAGAGGGGCCGCGTGGATTTATGTAATGAACTTGGCTTACGGGACACTAGGGCTGCTGATGCTGAGCTTTCCACTGTTGGATGTCCTGTTTGAGCTGCGCCCTTTGTTCCGGCGTCAGGACCGCCAGAATCTCCTGGCGACGTTCTCTCCCCCTGGTTGTGTTTTGGATGATCCGCTTGATTTGGGCTTTCTGAGCATCGCTTAAATCCAACTGCCGGAGAAAGTGGGGACGTTGCTGGTCAGTGGTTCCGGCGGAGTCGGATGCATCCTGGGCCTTAAGGTTAACGCCAAAGGCGACAAAGCTTAGAAGAATCGCTCCGAGCAAGTGAGATGTGGATGGTTTCATATTGGGTTCATTCGGTTAAGAAAATGGACAATTCCGGCGCTCTTTGCCGGAATCGTCTCCTGTCACACCTTAGACGCAGGCAGCGTCATGAAGGTTACAAGAATAGACGGGGAATGCCGGGGAAATTTTTGAGATCTGAAGCGTCAGTCTGACGTGATGGGGACCTTGACGAGCAGGCGCCCGGTTTCGTTCACGGACGTAACAAGCACCGGCAGATCGCGCGTCGCAGGCCCTTGTGTGACATGGCCGCCGGGGTCGAAGGTCGATCCGTGACGTTTGCAGTAGAAGGAACAATCGGGCTCGGCTTTGAGTTTGGTTTTCCGGTGGGTGCAAATCGCGGAAAGCGCGAACAATTTCCCACCCTTGCGAATCACGAAAAATCCCAGGTCGCGGAAGTTGTCATAAACGCCGTCCGCGGCAAAGTTGCCAACCGGCCCCGCATCTATCAATCGTTCCGGGCCAACGGCGGCGGAACTGCCGCTATCGGCCATGGCCAGGCAGTCCGTGGCGGCACAAGCCGTTGTTGCGCCGGTCAGCATCAGGAACTGCCTGCGGTTGATGCTCATGGTTGGACCCATTATAAACATGCCCGGCGGAGGCTCAATACTCAAACACCAGACTGGTATCAATGCCCCAACTTTGAGTCTCGCGACCACCCTCGTCGACGGGGAAGACAAACACGATTCCCAACTTGGGTTGAAGGGGGCCGATGGCTTCGAGATTGGCTCGGAACCCGATATCGCCCGTAAGACTATCATGCCCTGGGTCCGTCTTGTTCATATCCGTTGCTCCCGATAATTCGAGCACGGGGATGAGCTGAAGCAGGTCGGGGATGGCCAGTTGCTCACGCTCAATCGTGTAGCCAAAAACGAAGCCGTATTCGAATGTCTGCAGACCGCCATCCTGCCCGCCGTCGCCCACCAGCGTGGAATAGCCAATGACGGATTGGAGGGTGAAATGATCGCCAAGTTTCAGGTCGTCAAAAAGCTTGGGCACAATCTCGGTGTTATGGCTGATTTCGGAATGGACCGGAATGCCTACCTCAACCCCGGCGCCAAAGGTGCTGTCAATCGCCCCGCTTGGGGAAACATATTGATAGAAGGGACAACGCGCGCCCAGATCCACATTGTCCATGCCCGACGAGATCTGGCCGCTTGAAGAGTCGCGCTCCCAAGCCGATTCCAACTCCAGCGTCAACGGCCCAAAACCCCTTTCCACTTCGCCATGGACCAAGTCGGTGTGCTGGTTGCCGGGACCGCCGGCATGAAGCCAATCGAGGCGCGCCTCGTTGTCCTCCCCGTCCGAGTCATCGACCCGGAAGGGTTCGGGAAAGGCCCCCTGCCCGTAAACGCTGCGATGATCCAGCCAGTCGAAGAGACCGTAGCGGGTGCTCGCCGTCGAGGCGACAACGGAAGGCGCCGGGGCTGCCGGCGAAGAGGCGGTTTGATCATCCGCCTTGATTGCGACAGGCGTCATCAAAACAAGGGTCAAACCGATCATCAAAATATTTTTCATGGCAGCAGGTGTAGCCGGTATGGAAACATCCAGCTGCCGTTCGCTTGTCAATTTTTAGCGGCGGCTTGCGTTATCATCGATCCTCCTTGCCCTTCGTTTGGATTGCCGACTAAACCTTCTTTTGTGCGCAACAATTGGCTTCAACGGATTCGTCAGGTCCATACGTGGCTGGGCGTGTTTTTCTCGCCCCTGCTGCTTTTGTTTATCATGACCGGCTGGTGGCAGACGTTCGTCCCGGACGACGCCAGGGACCAGGGCTTTTTTAATTCCGTCATGGTGAAGTTTTCCAGAATCCATACGGATCATTATTTCCCGCGAAATGGCGGCGGCCACCATCCGTCGGAGCTCTTTAAAATCCTCGTTGCCTGCATGGCGGCGGCGCTCATCGCGACGATTCTTCTCGGACTCGTGCTCGCCTGCCAAAGCCCGAGGAAATTTCGGTGGATGGCCCTTGCCTTCCTTCTCGGGGTTCTCGTTCCGGCGCTTGCGCTCTATTTCAACTAGCCGCAACTTCTCAGGGAAGGGTGATCCGCAGAATGGAACCGGGGAAATCGTCGATCTTGTCCCCCTCGCGGCGCAACTGAAGATAGGCGATAATCGCTTTCCCGTTCGGACTCCAACTCAGGTCCGAGGCGATATTCTCGGACGGACGATATTCCGGCGCGCCGGGTTCATTGAAATAGGTCAGGCGATGCTTGTTCGAGCCATCCGCGTTCATCATCCAGTAATCGGTTTTGACGCGGCCCTTGTTCGCCTTCGAGAGGTCCTGCTCGATGCCCATGCTCGTGATCCACACGATCCTCGATCCGTCAGGCGAGACCTGGGCATGCTCGTTCCATTGCTCCAACGCCGGGTCCGTCAGCATCTCGGTATGGCCCGTGGCCAGATCCATCCGAACGATGTTCATATGCCGGTAGTCGCCGGGTTCCTTCGTCGTGGAAAACAGGATGGAACGGTCGTCGGGCGAGAAGCAATGGGTTTCGTAAAAGGCGTTGCCGAGAGGGTCCAGCGTCTGAATGTCGGTGAGTTCAGGGCCGTTGTCGCCAACGGCGAATTTGGCCAGATGCATCACCCATTTTTGCGGCCCGACGGATTCCATCTCCGACCAGAGCAGCAAATTGCTGTGATGCGCAAAGTGGGGGTGAAGCACGCCCTGGCGCACGGCGAGATGGGTCAACTGGCTGGCCAGCGTGCCGTTCGGCGACATCAACCAGAGATCATTGTCGAATCCCACACCGGGACTGGTGACCCGTTTGAATCTGGCCGGCGCGTTGGTCGCCATGGGTGGCGGAGGCATATCGGAAGCCTCCACGACAAGATAATTACCGGAGGGATGCCAGGCCGGGTTGCCATTATCCAACTGGGCCAGTTGCTGGTTTTGATTGCTGAGGCAATGTGCGCCCGAGCCGTCGGCGTTCATCACCCAGGTTTGGAAATGATTCGAGTCATCGGCGCAATCATAGGCGATCAAATTGTTCGCCCCCCAATCGACGCGTCCTCCCCGCTGCTCCACCAGCGAAACGATTTGCGGACAGACTTTGCCCGGGCCGCTGAAGTGAAAAATATTTTGCGCATCGTCCGCCTGTGCCCGAACCCAAAAGCATGCGCTCCCACTGAGCGCCAGTACGGCAAAAGCAACGCGTGGTGGAGATGCGAACCAAAAATTCATTTTCAATCGCTGGAGAAGGGATGACGAAAAGAGGCAGGCCTTGTAGCCCGCCTCTTCTCTTGAACCGGGTTGGGTGAGCGTCAGTCGACCGGTGGCGTGGTCGTGGCCGGAGTCGGGTTGGGCGTGACCGTCTTGACCCAAGTCTCGGTATTGCCGATCAGCTTGGTCCCGCCATTGGGGCCGGTGATCGAACCGGTCGCCGTGCGGGTGATCTCGCCGTTGGCGTCCTTGGTAAAGGTCACGTCCTTGTTGTCCGTGCTGGTCTTGCCGTTGGGGCCGGTGATTGTCCCTGTCTTGTCGTAGCCGTCGCTCGTCTTGGTGTACGTCTGGTCGGAGGTGACGGTCTTGCCGTTGGGACCCGTCGCGGTGGTGTCGACCTGCTTCGAGCCGTTGGCGTTGGTGCTGATGGTCTTGTCGACCGTCGAGGTCTTGCCGGTGGTCGTATTATCATAGGTCGTGTCAACCGTGCGCACTCCATCGCTGGTCGTCGTGTCCCTGGTGACATCGGTCACATTGCCGTTGGCGCCGGTATGCGTGCCGGTGTAGGTGGAATCCCCCGGAGCGGTTTTGACCCAGGCGCCCTGGCCGGACGACGTCTTGCCGTTGGCGTAGGTGGTCGAGGATTGGTGGGTGCCCGTAGCGGTGCCGTTACCCGTGTTCGTAGAGGTGTTATCGAAGGTATGGGTTCCCGTGCCGCCGTTTTTGTTGGCCCTGGTCGTGGTGCCCGTGGTGCTTCCGGGTTGGCGGGTTACGCTGGAATTGAAGGCGCCGCTGCCATGATGAAGCGAACGATAAGTGCCCGAACGGTCGGTCGTACTATTCGCGGCATCGCCGCGGCCACCACGATCACCAGGAAAAGCCTGGGCCGGCAAAGCCAGGAGCAAGGCTCCCACGCAGAAAAGACTACTCAACAAGGCAAGAGGATCATTGGTTTTCATAACAGGGTAGACGAGGTTGAAGAAGGAAGGTTACAGTTTTTTTATCGGCTAGCGGGCGGCGGCAACTTCCGCTTTCGCTTTGGCGAGGTCGGCCTGAAACGCCGGGCTGGCCATGAGCTTCGTAAATAAATCGTGGGCGAGAGTGTGGCCCGCGTCAACGTCGCTGGGGAAATGAACGCCCGCGATGATGCGGTCGTCGCCGATCTGAAGGCCGCGCGCCAGGATCGCCTCTTTCAGGTCGGGCGCCAATTCGGCCAGGATCAAGGCGTCGATATCTCCCACGGTGGAATGGCCGCTGGGATAAGAGGCGTTTTTCGGCAGGTCGATGGGAGGGTGGACGCGGTTGTCCTGCAGGAACGGACGCGGGCGGTTCCAATCTTTCTTGGCCGATTCGATCACCGGATGAACGACCGCATCGACATTCTTAAACAGGGCGGCGGTAAGAGGCAGATTTTTCTCCGTGAACCAGGGCCCGAGCACGGTGTCAAAGAGGTAGACATTGAGATGCACCTCGCGCTTGATCCGGGCCACTTCCTCCGGCGTGCGGGTCTTCTGCTTTTCGAGGACGATTTCGATTTCCTTCAGGGTCGTGGGCGATCCATCGGCCGGAGGAGCGGGCAGCAAAGCCTTCAGGTCGACCGTTGCCGGGTCGAAATAGGAGACGGTCGTTGCAGCATCCCTGGCCTGGACGGTCAGGGTCAGCGCAAAAAGAAACGCGAGGAGCGGATAAGAAAGCTTTTTCATGGGCGAAGAGGATATGACGGATGACGGACGGACGATCAATCGTCAAGGCGCCCCGTCACGCAAAAGTTACCGTCGATGTTTAGCCCTCGGCCTCTTCCTTCACCGCGTGGCGCTGCAAGTCCTCCAGCGAAACGAATTCGAGCGCGGAAATGTGGGTGCCCGAGAGCACCACGGCCGGGGCCATGCCGGCGTCGAGCGCCTCTTTCCACCGCGTCACGCAGAGGCACCAGCGGTCGCCCGGTTCGAGGCCGGGAAATTGATACTGCGGAATCGGCGTGGTCAAGTCGTTGCCCATCGCGCGGCTGAAGGCGAGAAACTCGGCGGTCGCCTCGATGCAAACCGTGTGGAGACCGTAGTCGCCGGGACCGGTGCGGCAATAGCCGTCGCGGTAAAAACCGGTCATCGGCGAAAAGCAGCAGGGGAGCAGTTTGCCTCCCAGGACATTGGTGCGAACGGATTCAGCCATAAAGTTAATCTAACGGACGCGCTCAGGTTGTCGATCTAATGGGACTCATGGGACGTATGGGTCGCATAAGTCCTATGTCTTCCCGTCGCCGAGCATGCCCTTCTTGCGGAGCTGTTCTTCCATGGCGAGGTCCATGACGAGATCGGCCAGCGCCACGGTGCCCTGGTCGAGCGCGGCGTTGGCGGCCTTGAGTTCGTTGAGGTTCCCGCTTTCGAGCGCCTTCTCGACCGCGAGCATGAGGTCCTCGATCTCCTTCACCTCGCCGGGGACGATGAGGGAGCCGACTTGGGCGAGGGCCTTGCGGGTCGCGGTGAGCATGTCGCCGCTCTTGCGCTTGGTTTCGATCCACTGGCGCTGGGCGAGATCGTCGAAGGCGTACTCGACCGATTCGGCGACCATCTTCTCCACGTCCTCGTCGCGGACATCGACCGCGCTTTTGAGCTGCACGATTTTCTGGCGGCCGGTCTTCACGTCGCGCGCCAGGACGCTGAGGATGCCGTTCGCGTCGATTTCGAACTGGACGCCGACGCGCGGCACGCCCTTGGGCGCGGGCTCGAATTCCAGCTCGAACGTGCCGAGCGACCAGTTGTCGCGGGCCAGTTCGCGCTCGCCCTGGAGCACCTGGATTTTCATCGACTTCTGGTTGTCGATGGCCGTGGTGAAAAGCTCGCCGGCCTTGGTGGGGATGGTGGTGTTGCGCGGGATGATGATGTTCATCAGGCCGCCGAAGGTCTCGATGCCGAGCGAGAGCGGCGTGACGTCGAGCAGCACCATGTTCTGGACGCCGCCTTCGAGAATGCCGGCCTGGATGGTCGCGCCGAGGGCGACGGCTTCGTCGGGGTTGGCGCCGGTGTTCGGCTCGCGGGCGAAGATTTCCCGCACGAGCGCGCGGACCATCGGCATCCGGGTCTGGCCTCCGACGAGAATCACGTCGTCGAGATCGGCGGGCTTGAGCTTGGCGTCGCTGAGCGAGCGGAGGCAATTCGCGCGCGTCTTTTGCACGACGGGCTTGGCGAGAATTTCGAGCTGTTCGCGGGTGACGACGGTGGAGAAGCTCTGCTCGCCGAGGGCGAACGGAATCTCGATCTTGGTTTCCGTCTCCGTCGAGAGGCGGATTTTCGCCGCCTCGGCTTCCTCGTGAAGACGCGCCACGAGCGCGGCGTCGACATGGGTTTGCAATTTCGCGGCGAGACGCCGGGCGAGTTCGTCGGTCAGCGCGGCGTCGATGTCCTCGCCGCCAAGCCGCGTGTTGCCATTGGTCGAGAGGACCTGGAAAACGCCTTCGTTCAATTCGAGAATGGAGATGTCGAACGTGCCGCCGCCGAGATCGTAGACCGCGATTTTCGATTTCTCCTTGAGCCGGTCGAGGCCGTAGGCGAGCGCGGCGGCGGTCGGCTCGTTGACGATGCGCTCGACTTCAAATCCGGCGAGGCGGCCCGCTTCCTTGGTCGCGTTGCGCTGGGCGTCGTTGAAGTAGGCCGGGACGGTGATGACCGCGCGCGTGACCGGCTCGCCGAGGGAGCGCTCGACGTCGGCCTTCAATTTCTTGAGCACCTCGGCGGAGATTTCCTCGGGCGACCAGGCGCGACCCGGCAATTCGACGCGCACCGGCTCGTTCCCCTTCCCGGCCACGGGATAGCTGACGATCATTTCCTCGCGCGAGATTTCGCTGCCGCGCCGCCCCATGAAGCGCTTGATGGAGGAAACCGTTTCGCGCGGCTTGAGACCGCGAACGCGCTTGGCGGCGGCTCCGACCAGCGGCACTTGGTTATCCGACTGGCCCGCGCCGGGAAAATGGACCACGGAAGGCGTCAGGCGGCGGCCTTCGGCGTCAGCGATCAGGACGGGAAAGCCCGCGTCCATGACGCCGACGAGGGAATTGGTCGTGCCGAGATCGATGCCGACAATTTTGCTCATGGCTTAGAGGACTTTTTGTTTGACTCAAACTGCCACCAATTGATCAACAGAGTGAGCAGCATACCAATCACCACGCCTCCCAAAATACCCCGCCAGCGATGAACCTCGTCATAGTGAACGTTCATCCATTCCGCATGTAGATAGGATAGTGAAAGCCCGATGATGCCATTGACGACACACAGTAATGCAGCAAGGTACCAGGAAAGAAAGCTGCCGGGAATTTTAGAGCGATTGCCGATTAATCCAATCGCTATGATTAGCCCCCCCATTAGCACGATAGCATTTTCTACAGTGTGACGAGTTATGGCATCCATGGGAAGGATGCTAACCCGTGGAGGGGTGGAGTGTCAAAGCAGGCAACCTAAGGCCCTTGCAAAAAATCTCACTTTAAGAATTTCGTCATCCTGAGCGGAGGCGAGCCGAAAACTTTCTTTTATCCCCGAATGCTTCCCGAGCCGCAGTCGAAGGACCCAGCTTGGATGGAAGTTGCGTTTGGATAGCGCCGTTCCATTTGGCAATGGGAGCAGATTTCCCGCTTACCGATCAAGCGACGAGCGGATGGCAGCCTCGCTTAACCCTTATTGTTCGACGATTCTCACATTGTGCGGGTAAACACCAAGGTCCTTCGACTGCGGCTCGGGTTGCTTGGGGGATAGCAACACATTTCGGCTCGCCTTCGCTCAGGATGACGGGCTTTTTAAGGAGTAGCTTGCGCGACTTCCGTCACCCGGCACACTCGTGTGGCGGCGACGGCTACCAGAATTAAAGTGCGGCGGTCAGGGACATCGCTACAGTTGGCACATGAAATGCAACTGCCTGGGGATGGGATGGCTGCTTGTGGTCTTGATGGCCGGTTGCGGATTGGTGAACGGAGTCCGTGCGGAGGATGCCGCGAAGCCGCTCGTCATCGGCATGGAGCTGAATTATCCGCCGTTCGAGATGACGGATGCGGCGGGCAATCCGACCGGGGTGGGCGTCGATATGGCGCGCGCGCTTTGCGACTATCTGCACCGGCCAATCGATATCCAGAACATGCCGTTCGAGGGGCTGATCCCCGCGCTGAAGACGGGCCGGATCGACCTGATTATTTCCTCCATGACGGCGACGGACGAGCGGCGCAAGTCGATTGATTTTTCCGATCCCTACCTGAACACCGGCCTGGCCATCCTTGCGAAGAAAAGCGGCCCGATCCAAAGCATTGCCGACGTGGACAAGCCCGGCATGATCGTCGTCGTGAAAACCGGCACGACAACCGCCGACTATGCGCGGGACCATTTCAAGAACGCGACGGTGCTGCCGCTGCAACAGGACACCGCCTGCGCGCTGGAGGTGGTGCAGGGCAAGGCGGACGCGTTTCTCTACGACCAGATGTCGATCTACCAATTCGCGAAGAAGAATCCCGATACGACGCGCGGCTTGCTGGCGCCGTTTCAGAAGGAGTCGTGGGCCATCGGGATTCGGAAGGGCAACGCCGATCTGGAAAAGCAGGTGAACGCGTTCCTGCGCGATTTCAAGGAGCGCAAGGGTTTCGACGCGCTGGGCGACAAATATTTGAAGGAAGACAAGGAAGCGTTCAAGCAGATGGGCTTCCCGTTTTATTTCTGACCTGTGCTTGTGCAAACCCAAGAAAATTATCTCGTGGTCGGCGCCGGTTTTTCCGGGGCCATCGTGGCGCGTGAACTCGCCGAGCGCTCAGGCTGTCGCGTCAGCGTCGTCGAGGCGCGGTCCCATGTCGCGGGGAACTGTCACACCGAACGTGACGCGGCCAGCGGCGTGATGATTCACAAATATGGCCCGCATATCTTCAATACAAACCGTCCCAAGGCGTGGGACTATATCAATCGATTCGGGGTCATGCGGCCTTGGGTCAATCGAGTCAAGGCCTCGACATCGCGCGGCATTTTTTCCCTCCCCATCAACCTGCATACGATCAATCAGTTTTTTGGAAAGAAACTCGATCCGAACGGCGCCCGCGTCTTTTTGGAATCACTGGGGGACAAAAGCATCCGGGAACCGCGCAACTTTGAAGAACAAGCGCTGAAGTTTATCGGACGCGAACTCTATGAAGCTTTCTTTTACGGCTATACGCGCAAGCAATGGGGCTGCGAACCGTCGGAATTGCCGGCGTCGATTCTCAAACGGCTGCCGATCCGTTTTAACTACGACGACAACTATTACAACAGCGCCCAACAGGGAATTCCCGAACATGGCTATACGGCCATCGTGGAGAAAATTCTCGATCATCCGGGGATTACCGTGCGACTGGCGACGCCTTTTGACCGTGGGATGGAACAGGGATATGACCACACCTTTTATACCGGGCCGATCGACGCTTATTTTGAATTTGGCCTGGGCCGTCTCGGGTACCGGACCGTCACCTTTGAAAGAATCGATGGCGAAGGCGATTATCAGGGAAACGCCGTGATCAATTACACGGAGCTTGATCCGCCCTTCACGCGGATCCATGAACACAAGCATTTTGCGCCTTGGGAAAAGCACGATTTAACCGTCGCCTTCAGAGAATTCAGCAAGGAAACCGAGGCGGAGGATGTGCCGTATTACCCCAAACGATTGGCCGTCGACAGGCAACTGCTCCTGGAGTATCGGAGGTCGGCGGAAACGCTTCGCGGCGTTTCTTTTGTCGGCCGGTTGGGCACTTACCGTTATCTCGATATGGATGCGGTCATTGAAGAAGCGTTGAATTTCAGCTCCGTTTTCGCCCAGAGCCGGCAAAAAGGGGCCGCGCCTCCCCTTTTCCCAAATCAAGAAGGTCCCGTATCATGACGAGAAATATCGAGCTTGCCGTCGTCATGCCGGTTTATAATGAAGAGGCAAGCATCGAGGCGGTCGTGACCGAGTGGGTTCAGGAACTCAACCGGCTGGGAATCTCCTTCGTCTTGCTGGCGATCAACGATGGTTCCAAAGATGGCAGCGGGGTCGTGTTGCAAAGGCTGGCGGAGCGTTATCCGGGTTGTGTGACGCCGGTCGAAAAGCGGAACGCGGGTCACGGGCTGGCTTGCCGCACGGGATATTTTCTCGCGGTGGAGCGCGGAGCGCCCTGGACGTTTCAGGTCGACTCCGATGGCCAGTGCGATCCCCGGTTTTTATCCTCCTTTTGGAGCTGCCGCGATCAGGCCGACTCTATTTTCGGGGAACGCAAGACGCGCGACGACGGGCGGTCGCGCACGCTTCTTTCCACCGCTTGCCGTATCGGAACCTTCCTTTTTTGCGGAATCGATCTCAAGGATGCCAACGTGCCGTACCGGCTTATGCGAACTTCCGCTCTGAAAGAGGCGCTGGCTCGAATTCCGGACGATTTCTATATGCACAACATTGCGCTGACGCTGGCGCTGAAGCGCGATTTCTCGCTCCGGTGGAAATATGTTCCCATTCATTTCCGGGAGCGCCGGGGAGGGACCGGCAACTACAATTTCAAACGCATGGCAGGCCTGGGCTGGGAGCTTCTGCTCAATCTCCATAAAATCAGGCGGTGAAAGCGGACCCCCCCGCGGTTTTCGGATCGCTGCTATTCCTTTACCGTGACTTTGAAGACAGCGGCTTCGTCGAAGAGCTTGGTCTCCGGGGGTTGGATGGTCACGGCGTCATCAGCCTGGGCCCAATCGATTTTTTCCGCGCCGCCCACCAAGGTGATGTCGGCGATGGAACCATTGAGGAGACCCGCCGTTCTTCCCAGTGACTTGATTGTGACCGGCTTGGTGGGCCAGCCCAGGACGATGGCATAAAGAACATTCCCCTTCGTCGTGAAGCGGATGTCATCGACGCCGAGCTTGATTTTGCCCTCGTTGAAACCCTGCGCCTGGATCGCCGGAGCATGGTCGATGGCCGGGCCTTCGCCGCAAACCTTCCAGGGACGGGTGGCGTAAATGGCCTCGCCGTTGACCTTCATCCAGGCGCCGATTTTCTGAACGATGGCCACTTCCTGCTCGTCGATGGTGCCGTCGCCGCGCACGGGAACGTTGAGGAGAAACGTGCCGTTTTTGCTGACCACGTCGGCCAGGGTGTGGATGACCAAGTCGGCGTGCTTGTAGCCATGATGCTCGTAAACGGCGCGGTCGTAATGCCAGTTGCCGATGCAGGTTTCGGACTGCCACGGGAGAGGCTCGATCTTCGGGCTGGCGCCGCGTTCCACATCCCAGACCATGCACTTCTTCTGCTCGTCGTTGAGGACTTTCCCGAGGAGGACGCCCTGGTTCTCGCCGTTGTGCCAGAGGGCGTTGCTGTTGTAATAATGGGCGGCGATTTTGAGGCCCACGTCGCTGATCGGGTAAAGGGGAAGCACCGTGTCGTCGAAGTAGAGAAGATCGGGATGGTACTTGTTGATGAGATCAAGCGTCCGGTTGTAGAACTTCTCGCAATAGGCGGCGTCGGGCACGCTGCTGCCCTTGCTCGCGTCCCAGTCCCATACGAGTTTTCCCGGCTTGTGGTTCTGCGCATAGAGGTCCTGGGGATCGAGCCCGTCCCACCACTGGCCCGCACCGTCTTCCTTGGTCAGCTTGCCGTCATAGGGAACGCCGGCGAGGGGTCCCGTTTTGTCGGAGCCTTGCGCCGGTTCGTAAAAGCACCAGGCACGGGCGGCGTGAACGGTGACGCCGAAAGGCAGGCCGTTGTCGCGCGCCGCCTTGGCCCAGCCGCCGATGAGGTCTTTCTGTGGGCCAAGAGCAACGGAGTTCCACGGCTGGTACTTGCTGTCATAGTTGTCGAAATTGTCGTGGTGATTGGCCAGCGCGACGAAGAATTTCGCTCCCGCATCCTTGTAAAGCGCGACGAGTTTCTCCGGGTCCCAATTCTCGGCCTTCCAAATGTGGATGATGTCCTTGAAGCCAAAAATCGAAGGGGGGCCATATTTGGCGAGGTGGTCGTTGTATTGCCTGCTGCCCTGCATATACATATTGCGGGCGTACCAATCGCCGTCCTCAGCCTCGCACTGGGGACCCCAGTGGGCCCAGATGCCGAACTTGGCATCGCGGTACCAATCGGGCGCCTGGTATTGCTTGAGCGAGTCCCATGTCGGCTCGAACTTGCCCGTCTGCATCGGCTCGGCCTTGGCATCGAGGGGAGTCGGGGTCGCCTGCATCCCGGCGGCGGCTGAGATCGCTTCGTCGGAATGAACGGCAGGAATGGTCATGAAGAAAAACGCGAGGGAGCAAAAAAGAAGTCTGTTTGCCATCTTCGCAATTTAGAGGCAAGGCCCCGTTTGTCAGCTAAAATCGCGTTACTCGCGTTACCCTGAGGATCTGTCCCACGACGTCTAGCTAGGCCCTGAACCGCTTCCAGTCTTGCAGGCTGAGCTTGAGCATCAGATGCGCGGCGGTTTCGAGCCAGTCCGACGACAGATGATTCCACGACTCGCGAATCCGCTTGCGGCCTTTGGGCGTGCCGAGATGGATGTTGGCGGTCTCCTGCCCCATGGCAAAGAGAAGCGACGCCATATCCTCGTGGTGGAGGAGTTCATCGATGTCGATCCGGCTGCAATCGGGCCCGAGCCTCCGCACGAGCCAGCCCCGCCGCACTTCGTAGTAGGGATCGGCGCAGCGCACGGCGGACCGAACGGTCCTCTCCAGCCATGGATTGCCTTCCCCGGCGCGCGGCTCTTTCCCCTTCGCCCAGAGGCACGCCGAAGCCACGACCGATTTCGCCTCCCTCGCCATCCTGCCACCCTGCCAATCGACCAGCGCCAGGTAGCGGCCGGGGCCGAGGCT
>Ga0182030_10016154_pt1 | contig 14574 bp, 14 predicted proteins | sample 812S3MmetaG_FD_121299 | JGI IMG/M metagenome (GOLD analysis project Ga0182030, IMG submission 121299) | Permafrost microbial communities from Stordalen Mire, Sweden - 812S3M metaG (Illumina Assembly) | ecosystem: Environmental > Terrestrial > Soil > Wetlands > Permafrost | place: Sweden... | reverse complement strand
TCCGCGATCCGCTGCCGCGAGGAGTTTGAGTAGGATTTGGCTCCCCGAACAGGAGCAAAGCCCATGTTCGCGAACGTTCGCCATAATCGTCGATCGCAGGCTGTTGAATGCATGGGCGCAACAAGTCAGCCCGCCGACTGTGGCGAACTTGGCGGCCTTGCGTAAGAAAGGCTGAAGCCGAAGTCTTGCGAACGCGCACGGATGGGCCGGTCAACCGACAAACCGGAATGGATCGCCCGGTTTCCCCTCTCCATTGCGATGGCGCGCTTTTCGCAGGAGCTCGAAGGCAAGAGCGACATCGAAGCGTGTGAGCTCGGGGGTTATCGCACGTTCTAGGGCAACGCCTGCAATCTCAAATCGAAGCCGCACGTCGGCAAGCGCGTCGAGGAATTTCAGGCAGCACTTTCCGAAGAGGCCCACCAAGCCACAGAGAGGGCCCCTGAGCGGCCTCAGCTGGACCGGCGGTGGCCGTGCCGGATTAGTCGGGGGCCACGTGTATCACGACCTTCTGCTTCACTCCGCGCCAGACGGCTCGGCCATCTTGCCGTTGATACCACGCGCAAAGCCGCGCCTTCCCGTCAAACAAACCCGCATTGAACCCGAACGTTACTTCGACAGGTGCTTGTAGACCGTAGTCCGGGAGAGTCCCAGCCTTCGCGCCGTCTCGGTTACGTTGCCCGCGCAGGCGCGGTGCGTTGCGCCGATCTCCTCACAGAAGCGCCGGTCGAGCGGCGATTCACGACAGGCCGCGCAGACTTGTGCGCGCGCGCCGTCCTCGAAAGATTGCTCGTCCAGTTGGCTCGTGCGGTCGCGGATCAGCGCGCGCTGCAGCGCGTGGCGCAACTCGCGGATGTTGCCCGGCCATTGCCGCCGCGCCAGTTCGGCCATCCCTGCGTCGGTGATGACGGCGCCAGGCGCCAGCTCGGCGAGGGTGGCGCGCACGATGGCGGCGAAATCCGTCCGCGCCCGCAACGGCGGCAGTTCGACGACGAAGGCTTCGAGCCGATGCAGGAGATCGAGCCGGAACTGTCGCGCTTCGACGAGGTCGCTCAAGCGACGGTTTGTCGCCGAGACGATCTGCACATCCAGCCGCTTCGCCGCCGCGGCGCCCACCGCGCGCGCTTCGCCGCTGTCGAGAAAGCGCAACAGCGCCGTCTGCGCTGCGAGCGGGACATCGCCGACCTCATCGAGGAAGAGCGTGCCGCCGTCGGCCTGCCGCGCCAGTCCCGCCGCCCCTTCCGCGCGCGCGTTGGTATAGGCGCCGCGCTCGTGGCCGAACAGTTCGGCGACGAACAAGCTCTCCGGCAAGGCGCCGCAATTGACCGGCACAAACGCGCCCTTGCGGCCGGAAGCCTCGTGCGCGCGCCGCGCCATCAACTCCTTGCCGACGCCGGTTTCTCCGTAGATATGCACGGGCATCCGCATGCGCAGCGCGGCCTCGAGATCGCCCAGAACAGCCGCGAGGCGGGGATCGGCGCAGACGAAGCCCGCCGGTTTCGGCGCCGCCGGTTCGACCCGACGGTCGCGGCGGGCGATCTGACGACACGCCATGAACACGAAGCTGCCGGCGCGATCGCGTAGCCGCGCGACGCGGCCGCTCAGCATCTCGTCGAGAGCTTCGCCGAAACGACGCTCGAACAGGCTCGCGAAGCCGGCGCCTCGACGGGCGGGCAGACCCGCGAGAAGCGCGGCGCCGGCGCGGTTCACGGCTAGGATCTCGCCGTCCGCGGACGCGGCGAGCAACCCCGCCGACAGCGTGTCGAGAAACTCGGCGCGCGGATGGAACGCGAGAATGAACTGCTCGCGCAGGTCGCGGAACATGAGACCGTTCTCAACCTGAACCGCCGCCATTCGGACGAGCGCATGGGTGTGTTGCTGTCGCGCCTCGTTGGCGCAGGACGCGTCGATGAGCCCAACCAGACTCCCGGTGGGGTCGACGATCGGCGCCGCCATGCAGCTCAACGCGCCGTGACAGGCGAAGAAATGTTCGCGGCCGTAGACCGCACTCGGAGCTTGCGTCGCCAGCGCCAGCCCCAGTGCGTTGCTGCCGCGCTCCCGCTCGCCCCAGACGCTGCCGGGAATGATGTTGCGGCCCGCTTGCGTGTCGGCGAACGCGCGGTCGCTCAGCGTGTCCAGAACCACGCCTTCCGCGTCCGCGAAGGCGATCATGAAATCGGAGCCGGCGATCTGCGCGTGCAGCGTCTGCATCTCGGCGAGCGCCAGCGCTCGCAACGTACCGGACGCCTCCCGGCGCCGCGCCACTTCGGCGAAAGCGATGACGGCCTCATGCGGCGCGCCTCTGGGATCGAGCCCGAAGGCGATCGAGCGCCGCCAGCTCTCGCCGATCGCGGCGGGAACTGCGGCTCCGGGAAAGCTCAGCCCGTTCTCCAGCGCGGCGCGGGCGCGGTCGAGCGGCGTCGGGACTTGCATCTACCATCCTCCTTGGCGGGGCTGCGCTAATGTCCATTGTTTGAACGGCTGGCCACGGGCGCCGTTCAGTTTGTTGACAGATCGAATGTGGAAACGCGCGGTTTCGCCTAGCTTCCGACGCTGGCGCCGCGCTTGCGCAAGGGGGAGCGGCGCCGGCGTCCTAAAGGGCCGGGCTCGGGAGACACGCCAATGAAAGCGCAAGTGCTGAGGACCTACGACGACAAGCTCACGTCCAAGGAATGGGTCGCGGAGGAGAAGGTCGCCGATCCGAAACTTGAGAAATCGACCGACGTGATCGTTCGCATCGGCGGCGCCGGCGTTTGCCGCACCGATTTGCACATCATCGAAGGCGTGTGGCGTCCGTTCACCGACCCGAGCGCCGATCATCTCCTGCCGCTCATCATGGGCCACGAGAACGCCGGCTGGGTCGAGGAGATCGGCAAGGAGGTCGAGGGGATCAAGGTCGGCGATCCCGTGATCGTGCATCCCAAGATCACTGGCGGCACGTGTCTGGCCTGCCGCCGCGGCTTCGACATGCACGGCCCCGGCAAGTTCCCGGGCCTCGACTGCAATGGCGGCTATGCCGAGTTCCTCTGCACCTCCGAGCGCAACATCGTGCCGCTGCCGAAGACGCTGGCGCCGAAAGAAGTCGCGCCTTACGCCGACGCCGGCCTCACCGCCTATCGCGCGGTCAAGAAGGCGACGCGCGAACTGCTGCCCGGCCAATCCTGCGTCGTCATCGGCGCGGGCGGGCTCGGCCATATCGGCGTGCAATGCCTGCGCGCGATGTGCGCGGCCGACATCATCGTCGTCGACAAATCCGACGCCTCGCTGGAGCTGGCGAAGAAGGTCGGCGCGCACAAGCTCGTCAAGGCGGACGGCAATGAGGTCGAGGCCGTGCTCGAAATGACGGACGGCCAAGGCGCCGAAGCCGTGATCGACTTCGTCGGCGAGAAGGGCACGACGGCCAAGGGCCTGAGAATGACGCGGCCGATGGGCAGCTACTATGTCGTGGGATACGGGGAAGACATTCGAATTCCCACTGTAGATATGGTTATCACCGAGCGCAACATCATCGGCAATCTCGTCGGGACCTGGGCGGAGCTTGTCGAGCTGATGGCGCTCGCCGATCGCGGGCTTATCGAGTTGACAACGAAAGAGTATAAGCTCTCTCAAGCCAACGCGGCGCTGCACGACCTGCACAACGGCAAGATCCACGGCCGCGCAGTTCTCGTGCCCTGATCGCGAGTTCAAGAGAACGCCGACGCCGCGTCCGTTTGGCGCGGCGTCCAGGGAAAAGGAAACGCCCATGTGCAAGTTCCTCACGGACAGGCACGCAGAGGAATTTCGCGCCGTAAGCCGGTCGATCCGCATCCACGGACATTCCACGAGCCTGCGCCTCGAGGTGTGTTTCTGGCGCACGCTCGACGACTTCGCGCGGGGCGAAGGACTGACGACGCCGAAATTGATCGAGACCCTGCACGCCGAAGCGGCCAGCGTCTTGCAAGAGGCGGAAGACGCCGCGCTCAACCTCGCCTCGGTGCTGCGCACCGCATGCCTCCTGATGGAGCGGGCGCAGCGCGGGCCGGCGCCCGCCTGATCAGTTCCGACGCGGTTCAGCAGCCGCCGTCTTGTTCTCCGCGAGCCAGCGCGCGGCGAGCACAAGCGCGCCCATCGCGAAGTCCTTGCCATGTGCGGCGGTCATCTCGCGGCCAATCTCGGCGAGGCGTTCGAAGAAACGATCCTTGCTCTCCTGCTCGGCGTCGGCGGTAGCGACAGTCATGCTCAGTCTCCCTTTCGTTATTTGAACAAGGCGTCGGGCAGCGACAGCAACGAAACGTGATCGCCCGCCGCGGCGGCGAGGCTTCGCCCGTCAGGAGACGCGACGAGCGCACACGGCTCCGGTCCCGCCGCCTGCAGGACCAGTTCGTCGTGGGCCCCCAGTGCGGCGATGACGATCCGGCCATTCGCATAGGCCGCCGCAACAAGTTTGCGTCCCGGCAGCGTCGCGATCTCGACGACCGCCGCCAACCCCGGCCGCCCGGTCTCCAGCGCGCCGCCGCGCTCGCCGTCGAACGGCGGTCGCGCGAGATCCCAGGCGGCGATGCGGAACGCGCCGGACGCGACGAGCGCGTCGCCCGCCGAACTGAAGCCGACCGAACGCGGCGGCGTCGGGAAGTGCCGACGACGCCGAAGCGATTGGCGGCCACATCCAGCAACGCCAACCCTCCCGCATCGCAAATCGCGACCAGATAGGCGCCGTCCTCGCTCCAGACGATGCGCGCGACGCGTCCCGGACATTTGTAAATTCGTCCGCTGTCGAACGGCGCCGCGCGGTCGGCGAGCCGCAGCGTCTCGCCGCAACCGAAGGCGAGCCGCGCGCCGTCCGGGGAGATCGCGACCGTCTCGGCGCCCCAATCTTCGCCGCCCTTCTGCGATGCCCCCACCCCATCGCGCAGCTCGACGCCGTCCCCGCCGACAAGCGCCAACAGACCCTGCGCCGAGGCGTCGAGCGCCACGACGCCGGGCAAGGCCGCAAGCGACGTCTCAGCGCCGTCGATCGCAACCCGCGAGAGTTCGTCGCCGCGGGCGACCACGAATCCCTCCCGCATCGCCGCCACGCGGGCCGCGCCTTCGCCGCGCGCGGGCAGCACGATGGCCGGCCGCGGCTCGCCCCGTCGGGGCGCAATCGTGCGTCGCCCCGCCTCGTCGACGGCGATGCGGCTCTCCGGCGGCTCCGCGTCCTCGACGCCAATCAGCGCCACGCGCCCATCCGCCAGCGGCGCGGCGAGCGCGCGCGACGCCGCATCAAACACGGCGGCGACGGGCGGGGCCGGCAGGCGCCACTGCCGCGCCAACAAATCAAACAACGGGAAAGCGCCGGGGTTCTGACGACTCAACGTTCTCTCCCTTCGCCGCAAAGACTAGCGCCCCGCCAGCATCCCGATTTCGCGATCCGTCTCGGCGAGACTTTGCTCGATCTCGGCGATCAGCGCCTCGCAGCGCTCCACGCCGCTCTCGGCTTCCTCCGAACGGCACAACGCTTCGTGCAACTCTCGCTGCAAATCCTGGGCCGCACCGTCGCCCGCCATCTCGCAGCGTTGCGCGTCCATGTCGGCCGCCATTCGGTTCTGCCTCCATTTTTGCATCTGCGACGTCGCCAACGAAAGACGCCCCACCAGATCGAGGCGACGGCGCAAAAGATCAGCAAGCGCGCACTCGTTCATCGGAACTCGCCACGGCGGAGCGGCTCAACTACGGAGAAGCAGGCTATGTGGGACGACATCGGATTGCGGCTCATGCAGGCGCTCGCTGCGGTCGCAGCGGAGCGTCTAGGCCCGGAACACCCGCTCGTCGGCGCCTGCCGCAAAGCTGATCTCGCAATGGCAAGCTCGCTTATGGATCGGCTCGACCGCGCGGACGCCGACGCCGTCCTTGCAGCCGCGCACAAGCAGTTGCGCGAGGATGACGCGAGCGTGCTCGCACAATGGCGGCCAGGGCGTCCGCACGCGCACTGAACCGCGCTCACAGCTTGCGCTCCTCGCGCGACCGCGGCGCGCGATAGGTTTCGAGGTCCGCCTGCAGGCCTTCCACCTGGCGCTGAAACTGCGCCTCGGCGTCGCCGATATGGCTCTGCAACTGATCCCAAATATCGACGCGCAACAGACCGCCGCGGTCGCCCATCAGCCGCTCCATATGTTCGAGCGAAATCTGATGCGCGCCTTCGACGCCGGATACGACGAAGTCGCGCAGCGCCACCGCGTGGGTCTCGGAGAACGCGTGCAGCATCGGATGCGTCTGCGGCGTCGCTCCCGCCTTCGCGAACTCACCCAGAATGAACGCCTGGAAATGCTCCAACAGCCGCACACGGCTTTCGCCAAGAAAACGCAGCGCGAAGATCGCGTCGCGCGGCATCAGCTCGACGAGCGCGGCGGCCACCCCGTCGCCGGCTGGCCCTGAAGCCGAAGCACGTAGCTCGCGGCGTGTTTCCTCCGTCATGCGCATATCTCCTGCGCCGCCCATTGCGATTTCCTGTTGCGACGCTAGTCAACGAGGCGCGACTTGTCAAAACAACCAACAGCGAGCTTTGGCGTCGCCGTCGTTCGTTTGTAACGAGCTGAGGCAGACGTTGTTTACACTTGTAAAAGAACGTTACAGAGCGCCGCTTCTCGATCTCATTTCGCACGCCGTTCGCCGCCGTCGGACGGTTGGCACGGCGGTTGCTACAATTCCTGCAGAACAATGCGTCCGCTAAGGTGCGTCGCAGCAAGAACGAAGGTTTGGGAGAAGCGCCAACCCGGCGTCCGACCGATACCTTTGCCCCTATCGACTTGCACGGAACGCCGCGCCCCAAAGGCGGCGCGGTGGTCAAGGACAGCCCAACGGCGCGCGAGCGCCTTTGCGGACAGGGAGAAACTCATGTCAACTCTGACGCTCAACAAGATAACATCACAGCGCGGTATATCCGTCGGCGAAGCCACCAAGAAGATCGCCGACCTCGGCTGGAACCCCTCCTACGTCCAGGAGGCGATGACATTCCCAACCGACTACAAAATCAAGAAGGCGCCGCGCGACCCGATGAAGCAGGTGCTGCGCTCCTATTTTCCGATGCAGGAGGAGAAGGACAACCGCGTCTACGGCGCGCTGGACGCCGCGCTGCGCGGCGACATGTTCCGCAATGTGGAGCCGCGCTGGGTCGAATGGATGAAGCTGTTCCTCGCCATCATCCCGTTCCCCGAGATCTCGGCGGCGCGCTCGATGGCGATGGTGGCGCGGCTTGCTCCCGGCGAGGATCTGCGCACAGGTTTCACCATGCAGATGGTGGACGAGTTCCGCCACTCCACGATTCAGATGAATCTGAAGAAGTGGTACATGGAGAACTACATCGACCCCGCGGGCTTCGACATCACCGAGGAAGCGTTCGGCAAGTGCTACGCGACCACGATCGGACGCCAGTTCGGCGAAGGCTTCATCACCGGCGACACGATGACTGCCGCCTGCATGTATCTGACGGTCGTCGCCGAAACGGCGTTCACCAATACGCTGTTCGTCGCCATGCCGTCGGAAGCCGCGCGCAACGGCGACTACGCGCTGCCGACGGTGTTTCTGTCGGTTCAGTCGGATGAAAGCCGGCACATCGGCAACGGCCACTCGCTGCTGATGGCCGCGCTGAAGGAGCCGGAGAACCATCTGCTGCTGGAGCGCGACCTGCGTTACGCCTTCTGGCAGAACCACGCGATCGTCGACGCCGCCATCGGCACGTTCATCGAATACGGCACCACCAACCGCGACAAGAACAAGGAGTCCTACGCGGAGATGTGGCACCGTTGGATCTTCGAGGACTACTACCGCACCTATATGCTTCCGCTGGAGAAATATGGCGTCAAGGTGCACCACGACGACGTGCATGAGGCCTGGAACCGAATCACCAAGAAGCATTACGTCCACAAGGTGGCGCAGTTCTTCGCGGTCGGCTGGCCGGTCAACTTCTGGCGCATCGAGGCGCAGCGCGACGCCGACTTCGAGTGGTTCGAGTCCAAATATCCCGGCTGGTACGCCGAGTTCGGCGACTTCTGGAAGTGGTACGACAAGCTGAGCCATCGCGGACAGACGGTCATCACCTTCAACGGCGACCCCGGCTACGTCTATCCGCATCGCTGCTGGAGCTGCCTGGTGCCCTGCCTGATCCGCGAAGACATCGTCACCGACGAAATCGACGGCAAGCTCTACACGTTTGCGCACGAGCTCGACCGCTGGACGGCGGTGGAGGCGTTCGCCAACGAATACCAGGGTCGGCCGACCCCGGCGATGGGCCGTTTCAGCGGCAAGCGCGAATGGGAGACCGTGTATCATGGTTGGGATCTCGCCGACGCCATCAAGGATCTGAACTTCGTGCGGCCCGACGGCAAGACGCTCATCCCGCAACCGCACCTGCGCTTCGACGACAAGGAAATGTGGACGCTCGACGACGTGCGCGGCCACACGCTCCTCTCGCCGCTGACGCTGCTGCGCGAGATGAGCCCGGCGGATCGCGAAAAGTCGCTCGCCGAATATCGCAAGGGTTTCACGATCAACCCTTGCAACTAAACCGATCCGGCGCGGCGGCCACCCCGCCGCGCTTCGTCTCCGACAATGCGCGTGACTTCGACGCCGCGGCCCGCGCGGCGGCTGGGTCATAGCGCCTGCAACGGGTACCCCGAAGATGTGCGCGCATAGGGTGCGACTAGAGCCTGTCGGCGTCGAGTTCGAGGCGGAGGCCGGCGAGACCTTGCTCAACGCCGCGTTTCGCCAGGGCATCGCCCTGCCGCATGGTTGCAAGGAGGGGCAGTGCTCGGCCTGCAAGTGCATATTGACCGACGGTGAAGTCGACATGCTGCGGTATTCAACCTTCGCGCTCAACGACAGCGAGAAGGACGGCGGCCACATTTTGCTCTGCCGTGCGCGCGCCTATTCCGACATAGAAGTCGAGCTTCTCAACTACGACGAGGAGCTTTTGTCGCGCGCCATTGCGGTTAAGACTTTCAAAGGTCACGTCGCGCGAATCGCTCGGCTCACGCACGACATCCGCAGCATCGAGATCGAGCTAGAGGCTCCCATCAAATTCTGGGCCGGCCAGTATGTCGACATCACCGTCACAACGCAGGCCGGGGAGACGCTCACGCGTTCGTTCTCCATGGCAAATCCGCCGCTCCAAGCCCAAAAGCTCGAATTCATCATCAAGAAATACCCAGAAGGAAAATTCTCCGGAGAGCTCGACTCCGGAGGGGTCCGTGTCGGAGCCGCCGTCAGTCTCGTCGGTCCCTACGGAACTTGCTTCCGGCGCGACGGACGCAACGGACCGATGATCCTTGTCGGCGCGGGCTCCGGCATGTCGCCAGTATGGGCTATCCTGCGCGATCATCTCATCAGCGGCGAGCGGCGTCTGGTTTATTTCTTCTACGGCGCTCGTACGCGCGCCGATCTGTTCTATCTCGACGAAATCGAGGCGCTCACCCGCAGACGTCCCGAAGTGGCGTTCATACCCGTGTTGTCGCACGCCAACGAAGACCCGCAATGGCGCGGCGAACGCGGTTTCGTACATGAACGCGTCGACGCCAAGTTGAAGCAACTTGCGCTCGACGGCGCGGGCGACGTTTACGCCTGCGGGCCGCCGCCGATGATCGACGCGCTGCAGCCGGTGCTGTTCATGAACGGATTCGAGTCGGAGCGTGTGTTCTTCGATCGGTTCACGACTTCGTCCAGCGCGGGGTCCGGTCACTGACGGCGCAGACGTCAACAACCCAATATGAAATGGGTAATTAAGCAAAGGGAGAGGAACCATGGTCGCCACATCGAGTTCGGTTGGGTCCGGCGCCGCCGGCGCCGCGACTTTCGCGGGTTCCGATAGCCGTCGCTATCGCTATTTCGAACCGCGCGCGCAACGTGCGACGCATTACGAGGATGTGACGGTCGACGTTCAGCCCGACCCCGAACGATATCTCATCCAGAACTGGATCATCAGCTTTCCGGACGGCAAGGGCGCTTATGTCAAGGACGCGACGCAGGCGAGGAGTTCTAACTGGCACGCCTTCCGCGCCCCCGATCAGGAATGGGAGCGCACGCACTATCAGCGCCAGTCGAAGATCGAGTCGATGATCCAGGGCGTCGTCGCCAACGGCCGCAGGGCGGGCGCGCCGAATTCGTTCGACAAGGCGTGGATCGGTGTGTTGCAAAACGACCTCGGCGCTTGGAAGCACGCGGAGTTCGGGCTCGGCACCTCGCTGATGCAGGCGCAGCGCTATGGCTACACGCAGATGATCAACAACGCGACGTTGACGAACTCCTCCTACAAGCTGCGGCTGGCGCAGGATCTGACGCTCTATCTCGCCGAGATCGGCATGGACATTCCCGGCTGGAGCGACGACGCCGGCAAGAAGACCTGGCTCGAGGACCCAATCTGGCAGGGCGTGCGCAAGTCGGTCGAAGCCATCATGGGCGCGAGCGACTATCTCGAACAGTATTTCGCGACCAACATCGTGTTCGAGCCGCTCGTCGGCGAACTTGTGCGCTCCGGCTTTTTTATCCCCGTCGGCGCTGCGAACAGGGATTCGATGACGCCGTCGGTGATCTCGGCGGCCGAGGCGGATTACGAGCGCAATCTCGCCAATACGATTGACCTCGCTTATCTGCTCGTCAATGACAACCAGTTCGGCGCCGACAACCGCACGCTGTTCCAGGGCTGGCTTGCAAGGCACGGCGAACTCGCCGAGCAGGCGGCGAGCGCGCTGCAACCGCTTTGGTCGAAACCGCATTCCAAGCCGCTGTCATTTCAGGACGCGCGCGCCAAATCGCGCGAACGGCTTGGACAGATCCTCGGCGAACTCGGACTCAAGCAGTAAGGGAAGAACCAGATATGACAACCACGACCAGCGAAGTCCCGTATCACGCGGGCAACATCTTCAAGTCGATGAAGGACATCGACTTCAAGCAGACGATTTCCCACCAGTGCGGGGTCACCATGAACGATTCGGTCGAGGCGCGCGCCGTCGCCGATTTCATGAGCGAGAAGCCCGGCGTAACCGTCACGTATCAGCCGGCGCTGATTCGCATCGACGGCGAGGGCAAGCTCGTCTTCAAGATGGACGAGATCTCCAACTATTTCGGCCGCGAGATGACGGCGGAGATCTTCGAGGTCAATACGTCCACGCACTACGGCCGCATGGTTCGCCTCGACGACAACACCGTCGTCCTGTTCGGCGATATGGATGAGGTCATGCAATATATTTAATCGCAACTTTGTCGGGCGTCGCGCATTGCCGCCCGGCGCCCGCACCACGCAGGGGAAACGCTCATGTTCAAGACGCCTCAGGGTAAGGAAATCTTCGTAGTCGACGGCCACACGCATTTCTGGGACGGCAGCCCAGCCAATCAGAAAAACATTCACGGCAAGCAGTTCATCGACTGCTTCTACGCCTATCACGCCAATCTGAGCCCGAAGGAGCAGCTTTGGGAGAAGGCGAAGTTCGAGCGCTACTCCGCCGAGGATCTCTACCGCGATCTGTTCGTCGATGGTCCTGACGACATGGCGATCCTCAACTCGACCTATCTCAAGGACTTTTACAATAACGGGTTCAACACGATCGAGCGCAACTCGGCGGTCACCAAGAAATATCCCGAACGCTTCATCCTCAACGGCGCGTTCGATCCCCGCGACGGCGAGAAGGCGTTGGAATACATTCACTACATGAAGGAGACCTACGACATCAAAGGCGTCAAACTCTACACTGCCGAGTGGAACGGCGCCTCGAAGGGTTGGCGGCTCAACGATCCCGACGCCTATCGCTGCTTCGAGCTGTGCGAGAAGCTCGGCATCAGGAACATGCATGTGCACAAGGGGCCGACGATCATCCCGCTCAACCTGGACGCTTTCGACGTGCGCGATGTCGATTACGCGGCGACCGACTTCCAGGGGCTCAACTGGATCGTCGAGCATTGCGGCCTTCCTCGCCTCGACGAATTCTGTTGGATCGCAACCCAGGAGACGAACGTCTATGGCGGGCTCGCCGTCGCGTTGCCGTTCATCCACACACGGCCGCGCTATTTCGCCGAGGTCATCGCTGAGCTGCTGTTCTGGATCGGCCCGGACAAACTGCTGTTCGGCTCGGATTATGCGATCTGGACGCCGAGATGGCTCGTCGAGAAATTGTGGGCGTTCCAGATTCCCGATGACATCGCCAAGGAGCGCGGCGTGCAGCTGACCGACGAGATCAAGGAGAAGATCCTGGGCCTCAACGCAGCGAAGCTCTACAACATCGACATCGCCGCGAAAAAGGCGGCGCTGTCGAAGACGCCCGTTCTGCTCGCTGCGGAGTAGGCCCATGACGCTGTTCAGCGTGAGAGCGCAACGCGAGGCCGCGGTCTGGGACGCCGTCGCCGCTGTCAACGATCCCGAGCTTGACGAACCCGTCACCGAGATGGGTTTCGTCGAGCGGATCGAGGTCGGCGAAGACGGATCGGTAAAGCTCGATTTTCGTCTGCCGACCTATTGGTGCTCGCCCAACTTTGCGTTTCTCATGCTGGACGACGTCCGCACGGCGTTGGATGCGTTGCCTTGGCGCCCGCGGCATCGCATTACGCTGCACGATCATCTGTTCGCCGACGAGGTCAACCAGGGCTTGGCGGCGGGCAAACCATTCCCGGAGATCTTCGAGGAACTGGCGCCAGGCGGGAACCTCGATGAACTGCGGCTGAAATTTCGGATCAAGGCGTTCCAGCGGCGGCAGGAAGCGCTGTTGGCCGGCCTGCGGGAAGCGGGTTGGAGCGAGTCGCAGATCCTCGCGCTCGACCGGCGCTCGCTCGACTCTCCGCCGAAAGCGCTTTCAGCGGTTTTCGCCCGCTACGCCGAGGCGTTTACGGCGCGCTTTCCGCAAGTGGCGGCGAGCGCTCCGGTCATCGTCGATTGGGACGGCGCGCTCGTCGATGTCGCGGGATTCGCCGAGCACTTCGCGCGGCTCCGCTCGGTGCGCATCAACATGGAGTTCAACGGCGCGTTGTGTCGCGGCCTGAAAGAGGTGCGCTATCGCGAGAAGGCCGACGGCGAGTTGACGCTCGTCGACTTCCTGCCAAGGTCTGCGATCGCCTGCGGCGCCGCCAGCTGAACTTGATACAAACAAGACTCTCCGGGAGGACCCATGCCGAAACACATGTTGCACGGCCAGGAGGCCCGTCGCGCGCTGGCGCGCGGCGTCGCGAGATTGGCGGCAGCCGTCGAGCCGACGCTTGGCCCCAAAGGCATGAATGCCATGATCGACCGTCCCATCGGCACGCCCATCATAACTCGCGACGGCGTCTCTATCGCGGCCGAGATCGAACTCCCCGAACGTTTCGAAAACATGGGCGCGCAGGTCGTGCGCGAGGTCTCGATGCAGACCAACGCCGTCGCCGGCGACGGCACCACCACCGCCATCGTGCTCGCCAACGCCCTCGTGCAAGCGGGAACGGCGGCGGCCGAGCGCGGGGCCAAGACGGTCGATCTTTGCCGCGGCGTCGAGCGCGGCGTCGCCGCCGTGCTTGAGCGGCTGAAGGGCGAGGCGCGGCCCGCGGCCGATCTCAAGTCGCTCGGCGCAGTGGCGACCATTGCGGCGACCAACTCCACCCTCGGCGCGCTGGTCGCCGAAGCTTATGGCAGGGTCGGAGCGAAGGGCGTCATCACGACGGAATACAGCATCACCACCGAGACGACGCTCGAAGTGCTCGAAGGCATGTCGTTCGACCGCGGCTATCTCTCGCATCACATGGTGACCGATCAGGAGACGATGACCGCCGTGCTGGAGCGGCCATTGATCCTGATGACGGATCTGAAGATCAAGGCGCCGGCAGAGCTTGACGCGGTGCGCGCGTTGGCGAAAAAGGCGAAGCGGCCGCTGTTGATTGTAGCCGAGGAAGTCTCGCCGGAGGTCGTGGCGAGCCTGCTCGGCAGCGGCGCGGCGGGCCGATTCCTCGTTGTGCACCCTCCGGAATACGGGCATTGGCGCAAGGCGCTGCTCGAGGACATGGCGATCCTCACCGGGGGACGCGTCATCGCGCGCGATCTCGGCGGCCGTATCGAAGAGGCGACCGAGCACGATCTTGGCAGCGCCGCTTCGGTCCGGACCAACGCGAGCCACACCGCGATCCTGCGCGGCGAAGGCAACAAGGCCGCGATTGAGGCGCGCCGCGTCCAAGTGCAGCGCCTCTACGAAAATGCGCCGCCCAACATCGAACAGGACAAGCTGCGCGAGCGCTTGGCCAAGCTCTCGGGCGGCACGGCGGTGCTCTATGCCGGCGGGACGACTCCGGTCGAGCAGAAGCGCACCTCGCAGCTCATCGAGGACGCGCTCAACGCCGTGCGCGCGGCGGCCGAGGACGGCGTCGCGCCGGGCGGCGGAACGACGCTTTGCCAGCTTGGCCCCAGCCTCGACCGGGTCATCGCGGCCGAGTCCGGCGACGTCGCGGAGGGCGTGCGGATCGTGCAAGCGGCGCTTTCGCGGCCGCTGTGGCGGATCGCGACCAATGCGGGACGCGACGCGGACGAGGTCGTCGCCGAAGTGCGGCGCTCGCGGGCGGGGCGCGGCTACAATGCGGCGACGGAGACATACGAGGACATGGTCGAGGCCGGCGTCATCG
>Ga0182030_10016153_pt1 | contig 14574 bp, 6 predicted proteins | sample 812S3MmetaG_FD_121299 | JGI IMG/M metagenome (GOLD analysis project Ga0182030, IMG submission 121299) | Permafrost microbial communities from Stordalen Mire, Sweden - 812S3M metaG (Illumina Assembly) | ecosystem: Environmental > Terrestrial > Soil > Wetlands > Permafrost | place: Sweden... | reverse complement strand
CTCCGCGCTGGCCGCCGGCGACGCCAACACGCCCGCCTGCCCGGCCGCCACGGAAACCTCCTCAGGCTGGGACGCCTCCCTCCCGGACTGTCGGGCGTATGAGCTCGTCTCGCCGCCCGACAGCGGTGACCTTTCGAGTGTCGGCAGTGCGTACGGGTTCTCAGGTCATTTCGTCTACAAGAGCAAACTGCCGACACCGGTTGAAGGGACGCCCGCAGGCGACCCCGAGGAATTCCTCGCGACTCGTACCGCGGAGGGATGGCGCCAGACGCCGCTGACGGTGCCGCAGGGCGAAGCTGCGGTCGAAGGGAACTACGGGAACTTCGACACCGGGGGCGTGATGTTCACCGGCGACTTTTCTGATGCGCTGGTGATGGCTCCGTTTCAGGTCCCTTTGGAATCGCCTCGCCTAGATGAAACGACTGGCACGATGGTCTACGACCTCTCGCTTTCAAGCGGTGCGATCTCGACTGTGTCGCTGCCGGACTCGGGCAAGTTGACGCAGGGCATGATTGAATTTCCCACGGTCTACAGGGGAGAACACGGAGCAAAGGAAAGCGGGTGGGGCAGTTTCCTCGCCGGCGCCTCGCAGGACGGCAGCCGGATCTTCTTCTCGACCACCGCGAGGCTCCCGACCGCGGCGGGCACGCCGGCGGACACCCATCAGACCAGCGCCGAGCTGTATGAGCGCACGGCGGGGCACACGTATCTGGTGGGTGTGCTGCCGGACGGCGAAGTGCCCGCGTGCGGCGCGGAAGTCGGCCAGAGCGGCCGCAGTACGGCTGAGACCGGCTTTGAAGGTTACGCCTATGGGGCGATCGCGCCGGACGGTTCGAATGTCGTGTTCCGCACGCCGGGAGAAAGACCGCAAGGCGCCGCTTGCACCGAACGGGAAACGGGTGTCTTCCTGCGCAACGTGGTGACCGGCACCACGGTGAAACTGCCAGGGGGCTACGTCGGAGGCGGGACAAAAACGCCAGCGGGCTATGCCGGGCGGGCGGGAACACAGCCCGGTGAAGAAGAAAAGATCTTCACGGTGGAAGGGACTGAAAGCGCTGGAGGAAAGATCTTCGAGTACCACGTCGCCACCGGGCAAACGGTCGAAGTTGCCTCGGAAGCCAAGGGGCTCCTAGCGTACTCGGCCAGTGGGGCGCGCGTGTACTACCTCGGCCCCGAAGGCCTTATATATCTTTACGAAGAAGGAGCGCCGGCGCCAAGGCTCGTGCCGGGCGGATACGGCGCAGAACGCTACATCCCGACTGAACAGTCCATCCGGGGGGAATACGTGGCCGGAAACGCGCCGGTGGCGACGCTTGATGGCAACTACCTGATGTTCCTCTCCGGCGGCGAGGCGAATCTTTACGATGCCGCCACGAACCGGGTGACGTGTGTCTCATGCGGCCCGGGTGGCTCGGCGCCGCAGGGCACTGCTAGCTTCAATCTCTACGATGAAGGGGGACTCCACCTGGATGCTGGGGAAGGCTCAGACTGGGTGCCCCCTGCCTTGCCTCTGATCGACGATAGGCCTGCTGAAGCGGGCAGGGAAGCCGTGCTGCGCGTGGTGTTCGAGACCACGGAAGCGCTCCTGCCGCAGGACACCAACGGGACGTGGGATGTGTATGAGTGGGAGCAGGAAGAAACCGAAGGCTGCAGCCGCGCCGCCCTGAAGCTCGCGAGCCTGACCGAAAGCGAACACTACGTGGAAGCCGATCACGGCTGCCTGTATCTGCTGAGCTCCGGCACGGGTCGCGAACAGGAGAATCCCTCCGGACACAAGGAGGGCGGCAGCCATCTCGTTGGCGCAGGCGAAGGGCTCACGGACATCTACATCGACACGGTCGAACCGATGACCGGGACGCTGGGTGTGGACAATGTCCCGCACGTCTATGACGTGCGCCAGGATGGCGGCTTCCCGTCCCCGGCGACGTCCGCCCCCACGGGCTGCGAACCGGGCCTCTGCCGGCCCGAAGGCGAAGGCTCCCCCGTGTTTGGCTCGCCCGCGAGCGCCGGGTTGACGGGCGCGGGCAATCTGAAACCCGCGGCCACCACGCCGGCACCGAAACCAAAGACTGCTGCGCAGATCAGGGCCGAGAAGTTGGCGAAAGCGCTGAGGAGCTGTAGGGGATATAGGAAGAAGGCCAAGCGCACAAGGTGTGAAAAGCAGGCGAGGAAGCAGTTTGGGACGGCTAAACAGGCAAAGAGAGCCAGCAACGACCTGAGGGGCAACTGATGAAAAGGGCGGTCGGGACCTTGATCGAACAACAGGCAGCTGCCGGCAAGCTCACTGACCGTCGCTACCTCTCCTACCTCTGTGGCGTAGCCATGATCCTAACTGCTTCCCTGGCCTTTGCGGCTCCGGCGTCCGCCGCGCCGGTGTACACGCTGGGCGGCTACGTTGGCTCATTTGGGCAGGAAAGTCCGAACGGGGTCGCCGTCGACCCATCGAGCGCAGACGTGTACGTGGTCGATGGTGCCAACCGCCGGGTCCAGGAGTTCGGGCCGGAAGTGACGCCCAACTTTCTGGCGGCGTGGGGATGGGAAGTCAACCAGGGCGGCAGCAACGCGTTTGAAATCTGCACGGTCGCCGCCGAATGTCAACCAGGCGCCAGCGGCAGCGGCGCCGGCGAGTTCGGCTATAACGAAGAAGGACGCGGAGGGGGGACTCGCGGGAGGGCGCACGGTGTGGCTGTGGACCCCGTCAGCCACGACGTCTACGTCGCAGACGGCGCCAACAATCGCGTCGAGTACTTCCAGGCCGGCGGCAAATACCTGCACCAGTTCAACGGCGCCGAAATAGATGGAGTCCCGGCCGCGAAACCGGCGCCGGCCCCCCTCTCTGTCCCCGTTGGAGTGGCGGTCGATGCGGCCGGCCAGGTTTATGTCGAGGACACGGGCCACGATCTGATTGACCGCTTCAGCGCCGGCGGCGAATACGAATGCCAGATCACCGGCACGACGCCGGGTTCAGCGACCGAGTGCGATCCCTCCGGCAGCGCCAGCACCACGAGCACGGTCGCCGAAGGCCTGTCGCTCGGCGTGACGAGCACTGCACATCCAGGTGCCGGCTTGGCTGTCGACCCGGCCGGCAACGTCTACGTGGCCAACATCGGTAACGGTGTCATCGACGAGTTCTCCTCCTCCGGCGCGTTCGTGCGCGCCCTCGGCGAAGGTGTCCTGAGCACGCCGGAAGCGGTGACTGTCGATAGCGCGGGCGACGTGTTCGCTCTCTCCGGGACGGGCTCCGTCTACGAGTTCGATGCGGCGGGCGCGACCGTGACCGAGTTCACGCTGTACTCGGAAAACCCGAGCGGCCGCACTCCGGCAGAAGTCGACGGGCTTGCTGTGAGCCCGGACGGCAACCGGCTGTATGCGTCCAACTATGACACGGCCGAAGCTTCCCTGCTCGTCTATGGTCGTTTCGCGAAGCCCATGACCGAACCGGCAGCGACCCCCGTGCTGGGCGCCGCGACCTTGCAGGGCACGGTCAACCCGGAGGGGCTCCCCGTCGAAGGCTGCGAATTCCAATGGGGCGAAGGCCAACCCGGCGGGAACCGCGAACACCCAGAACCCGTGAGCTTCGAACACTCGGTGCCGTGCGCTCAGACACCGTCGGCGATCGGCGCGGGCGAAGCGCCGGTGTCGGTGACCGCCGAACTGGGCGGCCTGACGCCCTACACGCTCTATCACTACCGCCTGGTGGCGCGCAACGCCACCGGCACCACACACGGCGCGGACCTCGCGGCCTCGGCGTCCGCCGACGTGTTCGGCTTTCAGCTCGGCGGCGCGGACGCGCTCGAGATGAGCGTCAGCGATCCAACCGCCGGGACGCCGAGCATCGAAGAAGCTGGTTGGCAGGTCGCCAACCCGCAGGCACCGGATTCCCAGGCGGGCTCTCACCCGTTCGACGTCACGACGCGCTTCCTCGTCAACGACGAATCCGACGGCAACGAGCCGCTCGGCATGCGCCCGAAGGACTACTACGTCAACCTTCCCGCCGGGTTCGCCCCCGGCGGCGTCGCGAAGATCCCACGCTGCAGGATCAGCGAAATGCAGGTCGAATTCTACGAAGAAGGGGAGCCGTGGTGTGCGACGGCCTCGCAGGTCGGTGTCGTCAGGTACTTCCAACCGGTCAACGGCACTGGGCACCTGAAGGAGTATCAGCTGGTCCCGGTGTACAACATGGTGCCGGCGCCGGGAGCGCCGGCGGAGCTCGCCTTCCCCGTGTTGGGTCACCCGATTGCGGTGACGGTGCGGCCGCGCAGCGACGGCGACTTCGGGATCAGCGCGGCGGTGCGCAACGTCTCCGAGCAGCTGGAGATCGACGGTGCGGTGATGACGCTGTGGGGGGTGCCCGCCAGCCCCGTGCACGACCCCGAACGGTTCCGGCGGAACGGTTTTGCAATTAATAACGGGCTGCCGGGCACCGCCCAACGACAGCCCCTGCCCGCGGGTACGCCTGAAGTGCCGTTCCTGAGCAACCCGACGAGGTGTGGGGCGGTGGCGGAAGCGTCGGTCACGGGTGATTCGTGGCTTCACCCGGGCAGGCTCGCCGAAGATGGCCGGCCGGTGCCGGGTGGCGAAAGCTGGGTGACGGCGCACACGCAGATGTACCCCGACGGGATCACCGGCTGCGGCAAGTTGACGTTTGAACCTCAGATCGAAGTGAGGCCGAGCACGTCGGTGGCGGACTCGCCGATGGGGATGACGGTCACGGTGAGGGTGCCGCAGAATGAAAACCCGAACAATCTGGCTACCCCGGAGCTGCGCAATGCGACCGTAACGCTGCCGCAGGGCGTCTCGATCGACCCGTCCGCGGCTAACGGGCTGGGAGGGTGCACCCCGGCAGAGATCAAGCTGCATTCAGAAGCTGCGCCGGAATGTCCGGATGCCTCGCAGATCGGCAGGCTCGAACTGGTGGCACCGTCGCTGCCGGAACCGTTGAGCGGCCGGGTCTACCTCAGCTCGGAGCATTCGGGGAACGTGTTCCATATTTTCCAGGTGATCGAAGGCCAGGGCCTGCTGATCAAGCTGGAAGGCACCGTGGTGGCCAACGAACAGACGGGCCAGCTCACGACAAGGTTCACGGAACTTCCGCAGCTGCCGTTCAGCGAATTGAAGCTGACGTTCGACGGCGGTGCCGGCGCGTCGCTGGCCTCCCCGCAGCACTGCGGCACCTACACCACGACCACCGCACTGGAGCCGTACTCCCAGGAAGGCGCGGAAAGGGAACTGGGCCACGCGCTCGCGACGCCCTCCCCGTTCTCGCAGTCCCAGTTCGCCTCGGGCTGCGGGGGCGCGTTCGCGCCGTCCTTCAGCGCCGGCACGTCCAACCCGGCGGCGGGCGCGTTCTCCCCGTTCAGCCTGACGTTCTCCCGCAGCGACGGCGAACAGGACCTGTCCGGTGTGAGCGTGACGATGCCGCCGGGCCTGTCCGGCAAGCTCGCGGGCGTCCAGCAGTGCTCGACGGCCGAGATCGAAGCGGCGCAGCACAACTCGGGCGCGGCAGAGCAGGCGAGCCCGTCCTGCCCGGCGGCAAGCCAGCTGGGCACGGTGCAGGCGGGCGCCGGCCCGGGCGAAAAGCCGTTCTACGACGCCGGAAAGGTCTATCTGACTGGCCCCTACAAGGGCGCCCCGTTCGGCCTCGTCGAGGTGGTCCCGCTGCTGGCCGGCCCGTTCGACCTCGGCACGGTGGTGGTCCGCCAGACAATCAACATCAACCCCAACACCGCCCAGGTAACGGTGGCCAGCGACCCGCTCCCGACGATCATCGACGGCGTCCCCCTCCGCGTGCGCACGGTGCACGTGGAAATCAACCGCCCCGAATTCACCTTCAACCCAACCAACTGCGAACCGATGAACGTCACGGGAGCCCTCGGCTCCACGGAAGGAGCGACGGCGAACGTGTCCAGCCACTTCCAGGCCGCGAATTGCGCGACGCTGCCGTTCAAGCCTGGGTTCTCGGTTTCGACGCAGGCGGCGACCAGTAAAGCCGATGGTGCGTCGCTGCGGGTGAGGGTGACGCAGAGGCCGGGTGAAGCGAACCTTGGCAGGGTCGATCTGGAGTTGCCGAGGGTGTTGCCCACGCGCAGTACGACATTGGAAAAAGCCTGTACGGACGCGCAGTTCAACGCCAACCCGGCGGGTTGCCCGGCGGGGTCCGTGATCGGCACTGCGACGGCGGTGACGCCGGTGCTGCAGGCGCCGTTGACGGGTCCGGCGTATCTGGTTTCTCACGGCGGTGCGGCGTTCCCGGATGTCGAGTATGTGTTGCAGGCCGATGAACGCGGTGGTGAGGTGGAGATCGTGCTGGACGGAAAGACGCAGATCAAGAACGGCATCACCTACAGTCACTTTGAAACGATCCCGGATGCGCCGATCAGCTCGTTTGAAACGGTTCTTCCGGCGGGCCCCCACTCGATACTCACGACCGAACATCCCGGGCGCACGAACCTGTGTGCGCTGCACTTGTCGATGCCGATGAAGATCGTGGGGCAGAACGGCGCGCAGGTCACGCAGAGCGTGAAGATCGGCGTGAATGGTTGTCCGAAGGCGAAGAAGACGGTCAAAAAGAAGAAAAAGGCGGAGAAGTCAGCCAAGTCGAGCCGGAGGGACAAGTAGATGGCTGTCAAGACCCCAATAGCGATGGTCCCGGTCCTTTTGGCTGTCTTGGCGTTCTCGGCTGCTCCGGCCCTGGCGGCTGCGCCGGAAGCGCCGGAACTGACGGTCGAAACGCTACACCCCGGTGGTCCGACCCCCGCAACGTCGGCGACCTTCCTCGGTGTTCTGAACCCGAAAGCCGAAGGTGAACCGGGGAACTATGTCTACGTGTACAAGGCTGGCCCTTCCTGTGCGGGTGGCACCGAAACGACGCCGCTGGAAGATGCCGGCTCCTCACCGCAGCCGGTCACGGAAGTCGTCACGGGCCTGGCCGCCAAAACCGCTTACACGGTTTGCCTGCGCGTCACGACTCTCGGCGGAACCTCCGAAGCAGAAGCCCATTTCGAAACCGCGCTGGCGCCCGAAACACCGAACACGCTCAAAGCGGAAGCGGTCGCGGGCACCACCGCGACGCTCAACGGCGAACTGAACCCGAAAGCTAAAGTCGCGGCCAAGGACGGCTACTACTTCACCTACGGCTCCGGTGGGACCTGCGAAGGCTTCACGAGCACACCGGGCGCGGAAGCTACAGGCACGAAAATAAAAGTATCTACTCCGGTTAGCGAACTGGAGGGCTCAACCGAATACACGTTCTGCGTGGTCGAGACCAACGCGGCGGGCGAAACCGCGACCGGGGGGCCGTTGAAATTCAAAACCTCCACAGCCAAGCCGGTGATCCTGAGCGAGACCGCGCCCACCGTGACGCCGGTCGGCGCGACGCTCGAAGCGAAAGTCAACCCGGAGAAGCAGGAAACGACATACCGGCTGGAATACTCCACCGAAGAAGCCAAGGTCGAAAAAGGTGAAGGCACTCCGCTCATAGAAAGCGCGTTCTCGGGTCCGGGTCTATCCGAAGCACAAACCGTCGGCCCCGTCGAAACCGGCACCGTGCTGACACCATTCACGACGTACTACTACCGTGTCGTCACCGCGAACGGGACCGGCACCGAAGACGGCAAAGTCGAAGAATTCACGACGGGCGCCCTGGAAGTGCCGAAGATCTACTCCGAGGGCGTCACGGCGGTGACGCAGCCCAACGCCGAACTGCACGCCACCATCAACCCCGAGTTTCAGAAGACCAGCTTCCAGTTCGAGCTCGGTGAAAGCTCGGCCTATGGCCTAGGCCCACTCCCGGCCGTGCCGGCGAACCTGCGCGGTGCCCTTGACTTCTCCGGCGAACTCCCGGCCGTCGTGAACCTGGCGACTCCCGAAGAAACGAAGCTCAAACCGAGCACCGAATACCACTACGAGGTGCTCGCGACCAACGCGACGGGCACCGTTGAAGGTGCGAGCACGCCCGGCGATCAGACGTTCCTGACCTTGCCCGATCCGCCGATCGTGAGCACGGGCAAAGAAACATCTTCGATTACCGCGGACAGCGCCACGATCTCCGTGAGCGTGAATCCCGGCTCGAGCGCCGTGGGCATCGCGAACCCGCAGGGCAGCACTCAGGATGACACCGTCTACTACGTCGAATACGGTGCGAGCACGAGCTACGGCAAACGAACGCCGTCAGGCGACGCGGGCGAAGGCACCAGTGCTCAGCACGAGGCGGTGAACCTGGAAGGGTTGGCCCCGGGCACGACCTACCACTACCGGGTTGTGGCGAGCAACCTGAACAACGCCCAGGAACTCAACGAAGGCGATGAAGCCGAGTATGGCGGGGGCCTGAAGCCCCAGGTGGTCTACGGCGAAGACGAGACGTTCCCGACCACATCGACCCCGCCGATCCTAACCGGCGTCTCCGCCCAGGGCGTCACGCAGACCGGGGCGACGATAGTGGGGACGCTTGACCCTCAGAGCCTGCCGTCACGTTGGGAACTGCAGGTCGGCGCTACGCAGGGCCAGCTGCAACCCGTGGCCTCGGGTGGGGCGTTCAGTACGACTGAACTGAGCCTGCCCGTCGGCTCGCTGAGCCCCGGCACGACGTACTACTACAGGCTGATCGCGACGAACGCGAGCGATCGGATCGACCAGGAAACAAACCAGCCGGTCCCCGTCGAATTCGCGGGGTCATTCATGACAGCTCCCGCTTCCGCTGGCGCGGCGCCTCCCGGACTACCGGCGCTGCTTACTTACCAGTCGATCGCGGAACTCACCGCAAAAGAAGCCAAGGAAAACAAGGAGCTGTTGAAGGCCGAGAAGCTCAAGGCGGCGCTGAAGCGGTGCAAGAAGGACAAGCGCAAGAGCAAGCGTGCCAGCTGTGTGCGCCACGCGCGCAAGGAGTTCGGCTAGTCGAAGGAGAAGTGAGTCCACAGCTCACTGAGGGCTTTTGCGTAGTTCTGGTAATCGGGCGCCGTCCGGCTCCCTCTAGGCTCTTCAGCGGTCCACTCGCCACAAAGACAATCTCGTGCGGGGCTCGTTCAAAACTGATTGGTGATGGAGAGTATGCTCGCTGCCCGCTGGCGGGCAGCGAGGTGGGTCGATTGAGTCAAGACAGCGGTGCCCGCGGTTGACGCGCTACGCGGGGGGCCTCGTCTCGCCGGGCACGCCGAGCGAGGTTCGGCGCGGCTGGCCGAGGGTAGTGGTCTTTATGGAACTTGACAGATAGTCGGTCATCTGCGAGGGGCTGTTAGCCTCGATTCGTGATCGAGGTGATTTGGTGGCTGTTTTGTGGTGAGGTCGTCGGGGGCGGCGGTGGCTGGCGTTGGTGCATGGTTCGCGCTGTGGTTTTTCGGCTGTTGATGCTGCCGGGCGGGTGTTTTTGGGCAGCGAGGAGCGTGGAGTCCCTGCTGGTGCTGCGCGATGGCGGGTGGGGCAGCCCTGACGGTCAGCCGTAGGCGGGTAGGGCGTTTAGGCGCTTGAAGGCTCTGAGGATCGCGGCTGCCCAGGGCCAGTCGGCGGGTAGGTGCAGCGTGCTGCGCCGGGCGTGGCGGGTGATTTGTCCGGCGACGTGCAGGATGCGGTAGCGCAGCCGCTTGGGTTCTGAGATCTTGTGCTCGCCGTCGAGGGTCAGCGGCTGTGTCCAGGCCATGATGTCGTGGGCTGTGAGCGCGAGCTCGAACCACGCGGCGTTCGCGGTGAATGAGTGGAATGGGAGGTAGCCAGCGCCGGTGGCCTTGAGGGTCTTGACGCGATCCTCGACTTCGGCGTGCTGGCGATGGAGCGCCTCCACCCGACCACCCTCGCTGGGTCTTGAACGGCTCAACGTTGGGGGACGTGGCAGGATGAATGCGCCCATAGCCAGCCGTTGAGTAGGCAGGATCAAGGTCGCGCTGCGCAGCGGCAAGAAAGCGACGTGTGTGACTACGGCCCTGAAGCTCTGAACCGCTCTGCTCGCCGTTGTCGGGGCCTACCCATCGGGCGCTGTGACCACTGGGCCGGTCGCAGCGCCTGGTGGGGGCCGTCAGCCGTAGAAGCGCGCGATCGTCTGCAGCTGGCTGAAGATGTCGTGCGAAAGGATCGACACCACCAGGAGTGCCCCTGCAACGGGTCCCCAGCGCCGTCCGGCTCCGCGCGCGGCCAGCGCCAGCGCGGCGCCGAAGAGGGGCAGCAGCGGCAGCAAGTAGCGGGGCTCGCTGTAGGCTCCGACCTGCGTCGGGAAACCGATGAAGGAGTCGAGTCCGACCAGCGCCAGTAGCCCGCCGCCCATGAGCGCGTAGACGACCAGCTCGACCATGCGTCTGCGAAGCGCACGTCGGAGTGCCAGCAGGGTGCGCAGGCCGAGACAGGCGACCAGGGTGGCCGTGACGAGCGCGAGGTTCTCGACCCAGGCGGGGAAGAACGTGTCGAGCCAGCCGTAAAACCCGACGGACCTGTCGAACCAGATCTGTCGTGGGCTGGAGATGCCTGGGAAGTGGTTGGTCATTCCCGGTAGCCGTGGCAGGTAGAGCTGCCAGATGTAGCTGAGTGCTTCCGGAAGGGAGCCGTGCTGGCTGGCCTGGCCGGTCGCGGTTGAGGCGACCCCGAGCGTGAGGCTGCTCGATAGGGCGTTGGCGATGGCGTAGACGTAGATTGGGCTCGCTGATAGCCCCAGGGCGAGCAGCAGGCAAAGAAGGGCTCCGCGGCGCGAGCTGCGTGCCACCTGCCACGTCAGCACGACCATGCCGATCAGCACGCCGGGGTACAGGCCGGCGAAGTTGAGCTTTGTGAGCAGGCCGATCGCGCTCACGACGCCGATAGCTGTGGCAAGCCGCAGTGTCAGTCCGCGCTGGAACCCGCGGGCGAGCATGTAGAAGATGGCGGCCGAGACGGCGTAGAGCATGGAGTCGGGGTTCACCACTCCGGACATGAAGCCGAGCAGCGGCATCAGCGCCACGCTCACGCCGCCGACCGTCCACGCCCATGGCACGCGGGGAAGCGTCTCGCGGATGAAGAGGTAGACGAACAGCGCGGTGACTCCGGCCATCAGCGCCGAGAGGAGCCTCATCAGCTCCAGCTGATCGAGCAGCGAGCCGCTGGAGGCCAGCTCGTAGGGAACGGTCTGAAGCGCGTAATAAAGGGGTGGCTCCGTGGCCGCGAGGCCCGCTCCGCCTGTTCCGGCGCGCGACAGGGGCATGGCGAGATCGGCCTGCAGCTGCTGCTCTTCGGCCGCAGATTCGATCGGTTGTCTTCCCGGGTGCCACTGCACTTCGGGCTGGTGGAGGTCGCGAAGAGCCAGCATCTCTGCGGGCGAGAATTCGTTGCCCTGCGACGTCGGCAGCTCATCGGTCTGTGCGATCTGCTGGACGTAGGCAAAATGCGACGGCTCATCAGGTGACTGGAAGGGCGGTGTGATCAGCGACCAGCAGGTCGCGTTCAGACAGGCGATCAGCGCGCATGTCAACGCCGCGGCGCGCGGTCGTGGCCGCGTGCCCTTCCGCCCGGTGGCTCTGATGAGGAGCCTCAGTGCGAGCACGGCGACAGCCACCATCATGGCCGCGAGCAGGAACACCGCCCAGGCGCTGGCCGGCGCGTGCCCAAAACCCATGCGGCGGACGACGCCGGGGATCAGCGACCACCACGACTGCCGGCCGGTTCGGAGGTATTCGATGCGAAATTCCTTACGCGTTTCGACACGGCCGTTGCCTACGGCCATTTCCGTGGAGGCTCCAAACAGCGCGATGCCCTCGCCAAAGGGGCCAAGCTTCACGCAGAGTCTGGCGTTGGGTACTGCATGGGAGACGGGCGTCAGGGGGATCGTGACCGTCTCCGCGTCGCCCCAGCCGGCCGCTCGTCTGCCCTGCGCGACGACGTGCGTCCCGGACAGCATCTGGACGCTGACCGTGGGACCGATTTTGGCAATTGCGGAGATACGCACCGCGGAGGTGCGCGGGGGCAGCGTGCCTCCCGGTTGACAGAAGCTCTTCCCCCCAGCCTCGTAGATCACCCTTTTGCTGGCTGGGACTGCATTCGATCCGATCACCACGAGCGGCGACTGTGACAGTACCGCGGCGATCGCGATCGCCAACACTGTCAGGCCCACGCCGATTGCGATCTTCACACTGCGCACAGGTTGGAAACATAATGAAGTATGGATGCCGCCTCGGTACTGGAACGACTGACCTCACGTCACACAAATGTCTATGCGAACGAGCGCCAGCCTTTTCCCGGGGTTCAAAGCAGACGGCGTGGCCTTGGTGCGTCTCCGACTTCACTACGCCGCGGAGGGCGTGCTAGAAACACCGGCGGAAATCGCTTGGAATTCTGCTCTCCGGCATATAGCTTGCTGTCTCGTGAACCAGGACGTAGCAACCGACTCCAAGGAGACTCTCATGCGCCGTAGCGCAAAGGCGTTCTTTTTGGCTGTGCTGCCGTGGACGCTCGTTGTGGCTGGTTGCGGCAGCTCGAGCCCTACGGTGCAATCCGCAGCCGGTATCTCTATCCCGTTCTCCAGTCCTGCGATCTCTGGCACGGTGATCCCCACCGCATACACATGCGACGGGCGTGACATAACCCCTCCACTCACGTGGGGCACCATGCCATCGGGAGTGAAGTCGGTTGTCCTCTTTGTCATCGGCCTTGTACCTATCTCCAATGGCAGCGAGAAGATCAGCGTCGAATGGGCGGTCGCCGGGTTGAACCCTGCCCTGCATCACCTCCGTGCCGGCGGCGTTCCTCCTACGGCAGACATCGGGACGGCCCAAGGCGGCAGGAAACATTATTCGCTGTGTCCGCGTCGCGGCGAAGACCGACATTACCGGTTTCTACTTTACGGAGTCCCAGGCTCGATCAGAATCCCGCGGAAGTTCAACGCGGGCGAACTGCTCGACGTTCTCGCCTCGTCGCGCTCCAGCTATGGCACCCGCTACGGCGGCTCGTTCCCGGCGAGCTACACCCGCAAGAGCTGATATGGGTGTGGTTGTCAAGTTTGGGTAGGGGTGATTGGTGCCTGGTGGGTGTTGGTGTGGCTTCTTGGTTGTGGTTCGGTGTGCGGGTCGCGGCCGGGCTGCGAGGGCAGTCATGCTGATATGCGAGGGCTGGGTACCTCAAGACGGTTCTTCGCTGCGCCTGGGCCGCTGTCTAGAACACGAGCGCGCCAACCGTGGGTTGGTGCTCATAGCTCGATCGCGGACCCCGTGTGGCACGGCGCCGGCCGCGACCCCCACACTGAACGGGTTGTGTGGTGGTGGGTTCAGTCTGGTTGTTGGGCGATCTCCCAGACGAAGCACGCGAGCTCTCGGGCGACCGCGACAGCGACTGTTGTGCGTTTCTTCGCGCGCTCGGCATCGAGGTGTGACCAGCGGCGGTGCAGCCGCAGCTGCGCGCGCCACGCGGCGTCGATCGCGGCGGGTGGCTGACCGTTTTGGCGGCGCTTAAGCGTCAATGACACGCTGGGTGCTCGGCGGTAGTGCCAGGCCGCCTCGACAAGCAGCCTGCGGGCGTGGCTGGACCCGGCTTTCGTGATCGCTCCCTGCCGGCGCTTGGTCCCTGATGAGTGCTCGGACGGGACGAGCCCGAGATAGCTCGCGAGATACTTGGGATGCGAGAACGCGCTGATGTCACCGATCTCAGCGACCAGGCCGACCGCGGTCAGCGTGTCCACGCCACGCAAGCACCGCAGCCGGGCGACTGTTGGCGCCCACGGGCCTTGGGTGGACTGCTCGAGGATCAGGGTGTCCAGCCGGTCGCGGCGTGCGAGCAGCACCTCGTGATGCGCGAGGTACTCACCGAAGACGACCTCCAGCAGCGGCTGATCGAAACGGATTTTGCTCAGCCACCGCAGATGGCCGGTTGCCCACGTCTCTCCCGGCCCCGTCCAGACCATGCCGTGACGCAACAACAGCTTGCTGACGCGGTGACGGGCGCTCATCAGATCCCCGCGGAGATCCTCACGCGCTCGCACCAGATCCCGTAGCGCCTCAAGCTCGGGCGCGGGCACCACAACAGCCCTCAGCTGCCCGGCGGCGTGCAACCGCGCGAGCTTCAGCGCATCACGCGTATCAGTCTTGATCCGGTCCCCTGGCTGACGCGGGATCGCACCAGACGCACAGACCATCACCTCAACACCCGCCAACCTTGCGGCCCTAGCCAGCTCGAACCCGGTTGGCCCGGCCTCATAGACCGCGCGCACCGGCCCCGGCAGCGACTGCAGCCACTCGATCGCTGCCTCCGAGGACCCCGGCAGCTGCGCCTTCCAGACCTCACCCGACCCCAGCTGCACAGCCGCTGCTGCCGTCTTACGAGCATGCACATCAAGCCCCGCGAAACAGATACCTTCCTTCATGTCGACGCTCCCTTTCCATCGATGCGGTAACCAGCCCGCGCCATACGATGCGCGGGAGCGTCGACGATCTCAACCACAGCCGACGCACTCGCCACCCATACTGTCTAGCCTCAGGAGCGTCGAAGTCTGACTGCCACGGGCTCCGTGGCCACCCTTCCGGCCTCCTCGATGCCGATGAAGGGGGCGAGCGCGAAGTACGTTGCCACTGGCAGAATCTCTGACAGCTCGGCGATGTGGCCCTGGCCCGCGTAGTTCAGGCACAACTCAAAGAT
>Ga0182030_10016152_pt1 | contig 14574 bp, 14 predicted proteins | sample 812S3MmetaG_FD_121299 | JGI IMG/M metagenome (GOLD analysis project Ga0182030, IMG submission 121299) | Permafrost microbial communities from Stordalen Mire, Sweden - 812S3M metaG (Illumina Assembly) | ecosystem: Environmental > Terrestrial > Soil > Wetlands > Permafrost | place: Sweden... | reverse complement strand
TGCAGCCAGAGAGGCCTGGGCCTGCGGCATCAGGCCGGGCTCCGGCGCCAGCGCTTTCAACACGATCAATCCGGTTGCGGTCGGAGAATCGATGATCAGCCGGTCGGCCGCCGTCACGTCCTCGTCTTCCGGCAATTCGGCATGCTGGGCTTCGGTCATGAGATCGAGCTCGATCACCTTGCGTCCGGCGGATCGGTCGTTGATGGCGTAATAGGCCACTTCATTGCGGGTGTAGAACGACACCGAGGTGTAGGCCTGACTGACGGGAACGGCGAGTTTGATCGGTCCACCCGACAGGTCGTAGCGGCAAATCGCCAGCGCGAACGCCGGATCCATGAACGGCATCGGCGCGTGGTTCGGATCGGCCAAGGGCAGCGCGGTAACGGCGTTGAGCTTGGTTATCGGCGTGAGGCGCGAATAGGCGTCCTGCGTCGCAATGCGCGGCAACGCCAGAACGCTGACGAGATGCACGACGCCGCCCAGCAGCACGCCGGCGATGATGGTGAACAGCAGGCGGATCATGGGCACCCCACTGTCGCAATGGAGGGCATCGGCGCATCGCGCTGCGTCCGCGTCGCCACGCCGACCGGCGTATCGTAAAGCCGAAGCATCAGCGCATAACGCTCGATCCCCCCGGTCGGCAGCCAGTTTCCCGCGCGCGATCGCGACGCCACCCGCACCTCGAACCTGCCGTCCGCCCCGCGGATGATTTCCTGGCTAGTGAAGCCGTAGCGCTCCAGCGAATTCGCAACCAGGTGTCCTTTCGAATCGTAAAGCGTCAGCGTCCAGAACCGGGCCGCCGGTGTGACGCCGCTGACAACCACGTCGCACCGCCCGTCGAGCGGTCGCTTGCGGTCGTCGGTCGTCGCCGAGAACGCGACGCCATCGCCGGTACCGACCGGCAACTCGCCGCTGCGGGCGATCGATGCGCGCGAATACGGATCGACGTCGGCGGTGCCGGTCTTGGGCCGGGCGGTCCAGGCGCCGATCGTGAGCGTGCCGAGATCGGTCCCGCGCGTCGCCGTCATCCAGGTCGCGCCGAGGCCGACGACGGTGGCGAGGATCAGCGCCAGCAAGGTGATGAATATCAGGCGCACGTCAGTTCTTGCGCGGCACAGGCGTCGCCACGCCGTCCGGTGTTGCCGCCGCAAAACTTTCCGGGAATGCGGTGGCGTCGTTGGAAGACACCGGCTTGACGGGTTTCACCGGATCGCCGGAGGAGGTTTTCCCCAAACTCTTGCCGGCGTCGTCGAGCATTTTTTCCACGCGCACCAGGATATCCGCACCGCGCTTGGTCAGGATCGGCGGCGGTCCCGGCTTGATGTCCGCGACCTTGGCCGCGACCGCCGCGGCGGAGGCGGCAGCGGGAGTCGGCACTTTCTGGCCGGCGCCGATGCCGGCGATCTCCTTGATCTCGACGCCCTGATGCGCCACGGTCATGATATCGTGCCATGTCTGCGCCGGCAGCGAACCGCCGGTCATGCGATTGGTCGGCGAATAATCGTCGTTGCCGAACCAGACCGCGCAGGTGAAGTTGCCGGTATATCCGACGAACCACGCGTCGCGATAGGCGCTGGTGGTGCCGGTCTTGCCGGCGGTCGGAATGCCGTCGAGCGCGGCGCGGCGCGCGGTACCTTCGCTGACGACATGGCTCATCATGCCCGCCATGTCGGCGGCGACGGACGCCGGAATGGCCTGAAGCGGCTTCTTGCCGTCGCGGTCGAAGCGCCAGACCAGATCGCCCGACCCGGTGCGAACTTCCAGCACCGCATGCGGCGTGACCGATTTGCCCTTGTTGGGGAAGGTCGCATAGGCCACCGCATGTTCAAGCACCGTAACTTCGTCGGCGCCGATCGGCAGTGAGGGCGTATCCAGCAGCGGCGCCTTGATGCCGAAGCGGCGCGCCACCTCCACGATCTTGGCGCGGCCGACCTTGGCCGGGTTCGGCGACTTTCCGCCCATGGCGATCGACAGCTTCACCGGAATGACGTTGATCGAGCGGGTGATCGCCTGCGTCAGCGTCACCGCGCCGGAGTAGGAATGGCCGTAATTCTGCGGGCACCAGTTGCCGATGCAGACGGGGCCGTCGACCACGACCGAGGTCGGCTTGAAGCCGTTGAGCAGTGCGGTGGTGTAGACATAGGGCTTGAACGACGAGCCGGGTTGCCGGTAGGCGTCCACGGCACGGTTGAACTGGCTGGCGCCGTAGTCGCGTCCGCCGACCATCGCGCGGACGCCGCCATCGAGATCGCTGACCACGGTCGCAGCCTGGGTCGCGTGATAGTCGCGGCCGAACTGGCGCAGCTGGTTTTCGATGGCTTCTTCGGCGCCGCGCTGCACGTTCATGTCGATCGCGGTGCGGACCACGAAAACCCGTTCGACATAGGACTTCGGAAACGTATCGACCAGCTTGCGCATTTCGTCGAACGCCCAGTCGAGATAATAGTTCGGCGAATTCTCGTCGCGGCGGTCGACCGCGTTGGCCGGGTTGCGGCGTGCGCCGAACACCTGGCCTTCGGTCATGAAGCCGGCGTCGACCAGATTGTCCAGCACCACGTTGGCGCGGGCGCGGGCGGCGGGCAGGTTGATGTGCGGCGCGTATTTGGTCGGAGCCTTGAACAGCCCGGCGAGCATCGCGGCTTCGGCGAGATTGACGTCGCGCACCGACTTGTTGAAATAGAAACGTGCCGCGCCGTCGACACCGAAAGTGCCGCCGCCCATATAGGCGCGGTCGAGATAGAGTTTGAGAATTTCATTCTTGGACAGGCGCGTCTCCAGCCAGACCGCGAGAAACGCCTCGTTCACCTTGCGCTCGATGGTGCGCTCGTTGTTCAGGAACAGGTTCTTCGCCAGCTGCTGCGTGATCGATGAGCCGCCCTGCCGGACCCCGCCGGCCTGCGCATTGGTCAGCAGCGCGCGCGCCGTGCCGGCGACGTCGATGCCGAAATGGTCGTAAAAGCGGCGGTCCTCGGTGGCGAGCGTCGCCTTGATCAGATTGTCCGGAAAATCCTCGAGCGGAATCGAATCATTGTGCTTGATGCCGCGATTGCCGATCGGGTTGCCATAGCGATCGAGAAACGTCACCGCCAGGTCGGATTTTTTCAGCCAGTCCTCGTCGGCGGTTTCGCGGAACGCCGGCACCGCCAGCGCCAGCATCAGGACCAGACCGCCGAGCCCGAAGGTTGCAGCTTCCGACAGCGGTTCGATGAAGACCCAGCGCTTCCAGCGGCCGACATAAAACCGATCCATGAACGTCGAGTACCGCTCATAGAGTTCGCGCGCGCCGACATAGGTCGAGAACAGCGTGGAATCGAAGCGCGCGTCCAGATCCAGACGGAGATGATTGATCCGTCTCTTCCAATTGTCTGGGATGATCTTGCGCACCAGGGCCCTTGGTCAGTTCGCAGCGCTCTGGCGCCCGGCCCGGGCACCGTGGAGACGTCTTGCGGGAATGTTGCGGCAAACCCAAGGCGGTTTTTGCGCCACGGGGGGACTCGGTTGTTTTGTAGCCGAGCAGGGGCCATAAACCAATGCTTGAGCTCACGATTTTGATCGGCAGGGCTAACGTGCTGCGGGCTTTTGCCCCTTGCCGAACCTTGCTGCTTGCACCTTGGGCGCCGCAGCCTCTAGAACGGCGGGACTCACCGCCATCCGAAACACGTCAGGACCGATGACCGTCCGCATCCCGCCACCCTCCGATCAAGAGGGATTCTTTTGGAAAACCAAGACGTTGGAAGAGATGTCCAGCGCCGAATGGGAAAGCCTGTGTGACGGCTGCGCGCGGTGCTGTCTGGAAAAGCTTGAGGACGAGGATACCGGCAAGATCTATTTCACCCACGTCTCCTGCAAGCTGCTGGATGCTGGGCTGTGCGCCTGCAAGGATTATGCGAACCGGTCAGACCTGGTTCCCGATTGCGTGAGGCTGACGCCAGCAAATGTCCGCACCCTGAACTGGCTGCCGCCGAGTTGCGGCTACAAGCTGGTGGCAGAGGGCCGCGATCTCTATTGGTGGCATCCCCTTGTTTCGGCCGATCCCAATACGGTTCATGAAGCGGGCGTCTCGGTGCGCGGGCGGGTGCAGGGGACGGAGAACGAGATCGCGGACGCCGACCTCGAAGACCACATCGTGCAATGGCCGGCGCTTTTGCCCAAGCGCGCCCGTCTCAAGAAGCGACCACAATCCTGACCATCGTTCGCGTCGGCGAACCTGTATCGGTCCGGCCCGAAAACAAGCGATCACGCGATTGCGATGGCGCCTCTACGGGACGCACCCATGCATGCGACCCGGTGCCGCAGCAAGGCTATGGTGACTAGGTTATGTCGAAAAGCGATTCCTCGTGGGTAGCCTGCCACGCGGATTTCTGAGCCAGATTAACGCAACCCTTCATGAACAAGTTCGAACCGCGCAGCCAGCCGGCTGACCAGCAAGCATTGCCACAAGCCATCCTGGATGAACTGTCGCAATTGCCGGGCGAGGTCATCGACATCAGCGATGCGCCGCCGGTCGTGCCGCGCCCCGCCCTGACGCCAGGTGAAGTCCGCACCATCCTGATGAGCCTGATGCTGACGATGTTTCTGGCCGCACTGGACCAGACCATCGTGGCCACCGCGCTGCCCACCATCGGCCGGCAATTCCAGGACGTCTCCAATCTGTCGTGGGTGATCACCGCCTATCTGCTGGCCTCGACCGCGGTGGCGCCGGTGTTCGGCACATTGAGCGACATCTACGGCCGCCGCGCCATGATCATCGTGGCGCTCAGCCTGTTCGTCGCGGGCTCGGTGCTGTGCGCGCTGGCGCCGAACATGCCCGTGCTGATCCTGGCGCGCGGCCTGCAGGGGCTCGGCGGCGGCGGCATCCTGCCGATCGTGCAGACGGTGATTTCCGACGTCGTGACGCCGCGCGAGCGCGGCCAGTATCAGGCTTATTTCAGCGGCGTTTGGGTCGTCGCCGGAATCGCGGGGCCGATCCTTGGCGGCGTGTTCGCCGAGCATCTGCACTGGTCGATGATTTTCTGGATCAACGTGCCGCTCGGGCTTGCATCGCTGGCGCTGCTGCTGCCGAAGATGGGCAAGATCCCGGTGTTTCACCGCAAGCGCAAGGTCGACTGGATCGGCGGCATGCTGCTGATGGCCTCCGCAATCGTGTTCATGCTGGTGCTGACCTGGGGCGGCCACCGCTATCTCTGGCTGTCGCCGGCCATCATGGCGATGATCGGTGCGTCGCTGGCGCTCGCCTTCGCCTTCGTTTGGCATGCCCGAAATGCCGACGAGCCTTTCCTGCCGCTGCCGCTGATGGGCGGAACGGTCGTGCCCTACGCGATGGCCTCCGGAGGCTGCGCGCTGGGCGCGATCCTGGGACTGACCGTGCATCTGCCGCTCTATTACGAGGTGGTCTATCATCTCAGCGCCAGCGAGGCGGGGCTTGCGCTGATTCCGCTGGCAGCCGTTTCAACTGGCGGTGCGGCGATCGCGGGCCGGACCATGGCGCGCGCCAGGCGCTACAAGCGGGTCGCGATCATCGGAACCTTTTCCGCGGCGCTGGCGGGATCCGCGCTTGCCCTTACGGTGTTGCCGCTGTGGGCCCTGTTGGGGCTGCTGTCGGTGTTCGCGTTCGGGCTTGGCACGGCATTTCCGGTCAGCGTGGTCTCGCTGCAGAATTCGGTGGCGCGGTCGCAAGTGGGCACCGTGACCGGGGCGATGAATTTCTTCCGCGCGCTGATGGCTTCGTTCACGGTGGCGGCGTTCAGCACGATCCTGTTGATGGCGCTCGGCGCCGATATTTCGCTTGCCGGCGAGCATCGCGGTGCGGTGAATTCGATTCCCGTGCCCGACATGATCGCCGCATTCCGTTACGTGTTCGGCGCCGCCGCAGCACTGATGGCCTGCTCGTCGCTGAGCATGATCCTGATGGAAGAGAAGCCGCTGGCCGGGCCGGCCACGCCGGTGGAGATAGCGGAGTAGGGCGAGACCTGAGCCTGCCGCAGGCGCAGCGGCTTTGGCTATCCATGAGCCGCGATTTGATCTAACAGCGGCCCGACAAATCAGACATTTGAGATGATCGATAAGGAGCCGGCCATGAGCAAACCCACGATCGAGCAGACCCGGATGGGCACCGAAGGCATCGCCTTCTGCATCGCGCGGACCCTGATCGAGCGCGATCCGTCGCTGAAGGCGCCGATGCGCGCCAACCTGCGCAAGATGTGGGAGCTGCTGGAGGAGCGCGAAGACCACGCCGCCGCCGACATGGTCGACACCATGATCAAGGCTCTGAACGATCCGGCGTTTTTCAAGCCGTAATTTTCGGTCCTGCCGTATTTCTGAAGTCCGGCAGCAGCCGGACGTCCTGCGCATTCGGCAAAAGACCGGTCTCGGTCTTAACCTGCCGTTGAGCGTGTTCCTCAACACGCTGGCAACCAATCCGGCCTAGATTTCGCCGGTAAATTGGCGCGGGAAAAACCCGTGAGGCGTCGACAGGAGTTTTGAATGCGACGGCTGATTTCAAGATTCCTGCGCGATCAATCCGGCGCGACCGCGATCGAATATTGCCTGATTGCCTGCGGTATTGCGCTAGCGATCATCGTAACGGTTCAGGGCATTGGCCCTCAACTCAACACCAAATTCGCCTCGGTCAACAGTTCCCTGAAGTAAGCGCGGAACGGCGACCGGCTTGCGCGGATTGAGACCGGCATCACCGATCTCGTTCATCCCCATTCAACGCCACAATAGGCCGATCCGCGCGAACCGGTATCCACGCGCATCAAGTGCGTGGCGGGCTTTCGCTGGAAAGCGCCCTATCCCGCCTTTTTCGATCGGGCGGGTGCACGCACCGGCCGCTCCGTCTTCTTCGGCTCTTCCTTGGCGCGCTTGCCGCTGATCGGCAGCAGCATCTCGCGCTGGCCGGAGGCGGCCTTGCGCGGCTTCTTGCCCTTGGCCTTGGCGGCAGGGGCGGACTGCTTCTCGCTGGCGAGGCTGCGCTTCAGCGCATCCATCAGGCTGATGACATTGCCGCTGGATTTGGGCGCGGCCTTCGCCGTCGGCACGCCATTGCGCTTGTGATTGATGAGATCGACCAGCGCGGATTCATAGCGATCCTCGAACTTGCCGGGCTCGAACGATCCGGATTTGGTTTCGACGATGTGCCTGGCCAGGTCCAGCATGTCCTTGGTCACCTTTACGTCCTGGATGTCGTCGAAATATTCCTTCTCGCTGCGCACCTCGTAGGGATAGCGCAGCAGCGTGCCCATCAGGCCCTTTTCGAGCGGTTCGAGCGCGATGATGTGCTCGCGATTGGTCAGTACCACGCGGCCGATCGCTACCGTGTTCATGCCGCGGATGGTTTCGCGGATCACCGCGAAGGCGTCGTGGCCGACCTTGCCGTCAGGCACCAGATAATAGGGGCGGATAAGATAACGACTGTCGATATCGGACTTGGGCACGAACTCGTCGATCTCGATGGTGCGCGTCGACTCCAGCGCGATGTCGTCGAGTTCGTCCTTCGACACCTCGATGTAGGTATCAGTGTCGACCTTGTAGCCCTTCATGATGTCTTCGGCGGCGACTTCCTCGCCGGTGTCGGCGTCGACCTTGGCGTATTTGATGCGATGCCCGGTCTTGCGGTTGATCTGGTTGAAGCTGACTTTTTCGGTATCGGACGTCGCCGGATACAGGGCAACCGGACAGGTCACGAGCGAAAGGCGCAGGAAGCCTTTCCAGTTGGCGCGGGGGGCCATGGGATACTCCGAAAACGCGACAGACGACCGGTGACGATACCACCGGGGAACCCGGATTCAAACTGATCGGACCGGGAATCTCCTAACGACGTTAACCGTGGACGGGCCGGTCGGTTGCCAGGGAGCGGCGTATCAGCGCACCCCCCGGCGGGAAGTGGTGTCCCTGACATCACAGACCCAAACCCGGAACATCGTCCGGAATTGGGCGTTGCTTCGATACCTCGCGCCGCCAGGCGTTCACAGCATTTGGAATCGAGGGCATCATGGCAACCAGACAACGCGGTCAGATCGTCGAAACCCCGACCGAAGCGCGCCAGGCCGAACGCGGCCCGTCCGTGCTTGCCCTCCTGACGATCTCAACCGGGCTTGCGGTGCTGATCCTCGGCCTCATTTGGTTCGTGTTCTTTCATACCTGAATCAGGGCAGCGTCGATGCCGCTGCAGGGCTGCGAAGACCGGCCGGTTGATGGCAGGGACAGATTGGAATAGGACCCCTGCATACACCGTGCCGGATTTGCAGCAGCCGCATGAGCCTGACCTACGTCATTCCGGATATTCACGGCCGCGACGATCTGCTCAGCGAGGCTCTTGCCGATATCAGCGCGCGTTCGGCGGGCGTTGCCGCCACGATCGTCACGATCGGCGATTACGTCGATAAAGGGCCGCAAAGCCGACGGGTCATCGAAAGACTGCTGTCAGGCGTTGCCGAAGGCTGGAACCTGGTGGCGCTGAAGGGCAACCACGACGCCATGATGGCGCAGGCGCTGCGGGATCCATCGAAAATGGCATCGTGGATCGAGAAGGGCGGCGCCGCCGCGCTGGCGTCCTATGGCGGCGATCCCGCCGCCGTTCCGCAACGCCACCTCGCATGGCTCGACGGACTGTCGCTGATGCATGTCGACAACCACCGGGTCTATGTTCACGCCGGTGTCGATCCCGCGGTTCCACTGGATCAGCAGAGCGAAGCAACGCTGTTGTCGAAACGCTATCCGAAGGGATTCCCCGACGGCTACGGTGAATTTCACGTCGTTCACGGTCACGACAATTCTCCTGAAGGCCCGCTGTTGTATGCCGGCCGCACCAACCTCGATACGCTGGCCTGGCGGACCGGACGCCTGGTGATCGGGGTGTTCGACGATGACAGGCCAGGCGGTCCGGTCGATTTCATTGTGGTCAAGGGATCGCCCGCCGAGCGTTAACCGCGCTTGCGGTGTCGCCAGCATCACCGAGGTCAATGCGAAGGCGTGCGACCGCGATTTGGGGCTTTCGATTCGGCGTGTTAGGCCTGCATGGCAGCCGGCCCGACCCGCCCAGGGGTTAGCACCGCCGACCACCCGGTGCGATGGAAACCAAGAAAGCAAAAAGCGGTTGTGAAGAAAAGTAACGTGAAAGTAACATGGCGGTGCGGGCTCTGTTCATAGCCCATTCACGCCGACTGGGCTCATCCTGATGGCAGATATCGTGCAGTTCACTTGCGGAGACCAGCTTGCGCCTGCTTGTCGTTGAAGATGATCCCGATCTCAATCGCCAGCTGACGACGGCGTTGACCGACGCCGGTTATGTAGTCGATCGCGCTTTCGATGGCGAGGAGGGGCATTTTCTCGGCGACAGCGAACCCTATGACGCCGTCGTGCTCGACATCGGGCTGCCGAAGATGGACGGCATCTCTGTGCTGGAAGCGTGGCGCCGCAACGGCCGCGTGATGCCGGTATTGATCCTCACCGCGCGCGACCGCTGGAGCGACAAGGTGCAGGGTTTCGACGCCGGGGCCGACGACTATGTTGCCAAGCCGTTTCATCTGGAGGAAATCCTGGCCCGGATTCGTGCGCTGCTGCGCCGCTCCACCGGCCACGCCCAGTCTGAGCTGATCTGCGGTCCGGTTTCGCTGGATACCCGCACCAACCGGGTCAGCGTGGCAGGCAATCCGATCAAGATGACCTCGCACGAATATCGGCTGTTGGCCTATCTCATGCACCACACCGGACGCGTGGTGTCGCGCACCGAACTGGTCGAGCATCTCTACGATCAGGACTTCGATCGCGACTCCAACACCATCGAAGTGTTCGTCGGCCGCATCCGCAAGAAGCTGGAAGTCGATATCATCCAGACGGTGCGGGGACTGGGCTATCTGCTGACGCCGCCAACGCCTGGCACTTGATCTGGCACCTGATCTCAAGGCTGTTGATCATTGCCAGTCTTGATCAAGCCCCGGTCTTGATGTCTTGTTCCAGCATGATCTTGTCCGAAAACCGGCATCCATCCATCGGGGAGTGGCCCGGGACATGCTTTCCGGGATCATGCCCTGATGCGCGGTAGCTCGCTCGCCACCCGGCTGTTCCTATCCGCGACCGCGTGGGTGGTGGTGATCCTGCTCATCACGGGCATCGTGCTGTCGTCGGTCTACCGCAACGCGACCGAGCGCGCTTTCGACCGCCGTCTCAACCTTTACCTCCGCACCTTGATCGCCGAAGTCGCGACGCCCGACGAGCCGCCCGACCATCAGTTCCAGTCGCTCGGCGAGCCGCTGTTCGAATTGCCGCTGTCCGGCTGGTATTGGCAGATCACCCGCACCGATTCGGAAAAGGCCGAGACGCGTGCATCGCGCTCGCTGTGGGACAAGAAGCTGCCGAAGCTCGAAGAGCACGGCGCCGATTTGACCGCGGCCGGCATCCGCCTCGGCTATGTCGACGGTCCGGAAGGCCAAAACCTGCGGATGGTGGAAAGGCCGGTCGATCTTGGCGATGACGGCAAGTTCCTGGTCAGCGTGGCCGGCGACGCCACCGAGATTTTCGACGAAACGCGCAGCTTCGATTATTATCTCGGCGGCACCTTCGGTGCGCTGTCGATCGTGTTGCTGCTGACCACGATCTTCCAGGTTCGCTTTGGCCTCGCGCCGCTGAAACGGATTTCAGACGCGATCGCCGATATCCGCTCCGGCCGCGCCGAACGGCTCGAGGGCGAATTTCCCGTCGAGATCGCGCCGCTGGCACGCGAGACCAATGCGCTGATCGACGCCAACCGTGAAATCGTCGAGCGCGCGCGGACCCATGTCGGCAATCTTGCCCACGCCATCAAGACGCCGCTGTCGGTCATCGTCAACGAAGCTTCCGCGCATGCCCCCGATCCGTTCGCGACCAAGGTGCTGGAGCAGGCCGATGTGATGCGCGATCAGGTGACGCACCACTTGGAGCGCGCGCGCATCGCCGCGCGTCTCACCATTATAGGCACGGTCACCGACGTCGCGCCCACGATCGAGGCGTTGCGCCGGACCATGGAGAAGATCCATCGCGATCGCGAAATCGCCATCGAGGTCGACGCCGATGCGCAGGCAAAGTTTCGCGGCGAGCGGCAGGACCTCGAGGAGATGGTCGGCAACCTCGTCGACAACGCCTGCAAATGGGCGGCATCGCAGGTGTTAATTGAAGTGCTGCTGGAACGGCCGGTTGTCCCCGGCGCAGCTCCGATATTGCGGGTGATCGTCGATGACGACGGGCGCGGCTTGTCGGCGGCCGAGCGCGCCCAGGTCTCGCGCCGCGGCCAGCGCCTGGACGAGTCCAAGCCGGGTTCCGGGTTGGGACTGTCGATCGTGGTGGACCTTGCGGCACTTTACGGTGGCAGCCTTTCGCTCGGCAGCGCGCCAATCGGGGGGCTGCGGGCGGAACTGGTGCTGCCGGGCGTGTAACTCCCGAATCGGCCACATCGGCCTGGATAAATGCCTGCGTCTTGCCGATTTCATTATTCCTCAACGACTTCTTAACGCCGCTGCTTTTAGGATGCGCACGGGACGCGGTGGTCGTCCGCGCGACACAAGCGTGCATACCGGGCGCATGAGCCAGACATCGACCGAGCGGCTGAGGGATTATCTCGCGCAGCTTCCGCCGCAGGCGCAGGCGCTGCTGATGCGCGAGTTCGAGCGCGCCATCGAACGTGGCGAAGACGCCACCGTCGCCAATTTTGTGCTCGATCAATTGCGCAAGGTCGCGCGTAAAACCGATGAGGAGGCGCGGCCGCGCACGGACGATCCGGCACGGTTGCTGTTCCGTCCACTGGAACCATTTCTCGTCGAAGGCAATTTTCCGGTACGGCCGGGCCAAATCCGCCGCGCGTCGCTGCTGCAGGTGTGGCAATGGCTGATCCGCGACGGTGCGCCCGACCAGGCGCGCGAAGTTGAAGCCGCGCTGGCCCGGATCCGCGAAAGCGGAGGGTCCGCCGATCTCGAGGCAGCGATCGGCAAATTTCAGAGCGCCGCGGCGCATGCGATCGGCAAGATCGCCACGTCGATCCCTGGCGACAGGCAGCGTGCGCTGGCTCGCGTCGGTCCACCGGAGGTGATCGAGGACCTGCTCTCGATCGGCTCGGTCCTCCAGGGCCGCGAGGCGCTGGACACCCTCAATTACCGGCTTCCCAAATTCCTTCGGGTGTTCGCGGAAACGCAGATCGGCTCGGTAATCGCCTCGCTCCAGGTTCCATCCCTGCAAACGCCGCAACTGCTGCCGTTCGCGCTGTCGCTGGTCATGCAGCGACTGAGCGCGCCCTGGCAAATCATCCGGCTCGCCATCAATATGGCCGCATCCGACGATGAAATCCGTGTTGCGGCTACGCCCTACGGCATCGCCGTCAGCATCGCGCTGCACGATCTGTCCTTCCTCGCGGGCAGCCTGCGGGCGGATATCAAGCGCAGCCATTTCGACAACGTCGCCGAGCATCTCAAGATCCTTCATGATGGCGTGCGCGGCTTGCGAACCGAACTGGACCTGCGCAACGAATCCTCGTGGGGCAAACAACTGACGTCGATCCGGGCGGAAATTTCCAATGCGCTGCAATCGGAAATCGACAGCGTGCCGGGCCGCGTCCGGCGTCTCCTGCGTCAGCGCGCCGACAAGGATATTCCGGTCGGCGCTAGGGTTGACGCCGGCGAGGTCGACGAAACCGCCGCGCTGATCGATTTCGTCGCGGTGTGCCGTACCTACGCCAGCGAACTTGCGATCAACGAGGTCACGCTGCGAACCTATTCCGACCTGCAACATTATGTCGAGCAATCCACCGAGGCGCTGGTGCAATCGCTGCGCGGCGGCGACATCAAGACGCGCGCCTACCGGCAGATGCAAGTCGAGGCGGCAATCCGTTTCTGCGACGTATTGTTCGGCCACGACTATGCGTCACTGATGAGCCGGGCGGCCGAGAATGCGCTCAGCGGAGAACGCAAGCCCTCGCGGGCCGGATAAATAGATTGTTAGAATTCAAAATACAAGGTAAGGTTGATTTTGCTCTGCGTCGGACGTAACCTTTTGGCATGATTTCAATCATCAATTTCGTTGAACTTGAAAACCGCGTAATCTCGGCGACATACCGAAACCTCATGATCCGGGCGAAGGTCGTGCTCGTCAACACGGCCAGCGGGGAGCAGTTGGCCGATCCGGTCACCACGATTGCGTCTCCGGTCCCCAACGGATCGCTGAGGATCAGGTTGCCGGACTCCGTCGAAGCGGGAGCCTATTATCTGAGAGCGCTGAACGGGCATGGCGAGGCCGCCGCGCAAAGCGTCGAGTTTTACGTCAGCTGACACCAGGCTTTTTGCGGATTTCGCGATTTGTTGGCCATAAATATTTGTTAATTGCCCGCCTTGCCGCCGGTGGTGTAAAGCGGCGCTGCGGCGCCTCCGTGTGGGCGCCGTTCCATCGGAAAACCGCTTGATGACTCTGTGGTTCTTGTTCGCGCTGATGACAGTCGCTGCGGTCTTCGCCGTGCTCTGGCCGCTGGGGCGCGGCGGCTGGCCGCAAAACGATGGCAGTGAGGCGGCGGTCTACAAGGATCAACTCTCGGAGATCGATCGCGACCTTGCCGCGGGGCAGATTGGCTCGTCTGAAGCTGAGGCCGCGCGGGTCGAAATCGGCCGCCGCTTGCTGGCCGCGGCGGACCATCAGCGCGATCCGCCCGCCGCATCGAGCATCAGGTTGCGCCGCTCCGCGGCAGTCATGGCGCTGGTTGGATTGCCGGTGGTGTCGTTGGCGCTTTACCTGTCGCTTGGCTCGCCGCATCTTGGCGATTTTCCGCTGGCGCAACGCAACCGCGCGCCCGCCGCCACCCAGTCGCTCGACAACCTGGTGGCGCAGGTCGAGGCGCATCTGGAGAAAAATCCAACCGATGGTCGTGGCTGGGACGTGCTGGCGCCGGTGCTGGCGAGACTCGGCCGCTACGATGATGCGGTGCGGGCCTATCGCAATTCGATCACCTATAATGGCGACAGTGCCGACCGCCGGGCCGATCTCGGCGAAGTCCTGGCCGGCGCGGCGGGCGGCGTCGTCACGTCGGAGGCCAAGACCGAATTCGAACGCGCCATCGCGTTGAACGCGGAGGAGGTCAAGGCGAATTACTTCCTTGGCCTTGCCGCCGAGCAGGACGGGCGGACCGCCGAGGCGGCCTCGATCTGGCGCGCAATGCTGGCAAAGGCGTCGTCGGATGCGCCCTGGCGTCCGCTGCTGCAGGCGGCATTGGCCCGGGTCGGGGGTTCCACCGCGCCGGTGCTGTCAGATGACGCGATGGCCGCGGCAAAAGACATGAATGAGACCGATCGCGGCGCCATGATTCATGGCATGGTGGATCGCCTCGCCAGCCGATTGAAGCAAAACGGTGACGACGTCGAGGGATGGCTGCGGCTGGTGCGGGCCTATATGGTAATGGGGGATCGCGACAAGGCGAAGAGCGCGCTGACCGACGCCCGCCAGGCCGTCGCCAACGACGCCGAGCGACTGCGGCAACTGAACGAGGGCCTGAAAAATCTCGGGCTCGATGGATAAGCATGATGCCGAAATGTGTGAAGCGGTTTTCGGATAGCATCGTTTTCG
>Ga0182030_10016151_pt1 | contig 14575 bp, 15 predicted proteins | sample 812S3MmetaG_FD_121299 | JGI IMG/M metagenome (GOLD analysis project Ga0182030, IMG submission 121299) | Permafrost microbial communities from Stordalen Mire, Sweden - 812S3M metaG (Illumina Assembly) | ecosystem: Environmental > Terrestrial > Soil > Wetlands > Permafrost | place: Sweden... | reverse complement strand
TCCATCGTTCTCCCCAAGTTAACATCTACGCCGCATGTCGTCCGAATCGGGGCGCTTTCTCCGCTTCAATCCCGCGACCTCAGTCAGGCGTCAGTCAGACGTCGCGGAGCCTCGGAAGCGCCGCGCAAAAACGATCCTCGACGAGGGGTGGCCGCTACAGCGTAGCGGCCACGTCTTGATAAGCCTCATGGAATCAATGTATTACAAAATGGAGGCCGCTATTAGTAGCGGCCTGACCCCTTCCGGCTGGCCGAAAGGCCAGTCTCAGCCGGTACGCCGCGCGGCGAAAATGCAGCCCGATCCGTCAACCCACGGAGCGCCACGATCCCGCTTCCACGAGCGCCCGCATCCCGGCCCGCCGCCCGTCTCTGACATCCGTCGGAATAGGAACTGCGCGGGGTTTGGGAAGAGGATCCTCAGGCAGGATGAGAGGCGCCGCGATTCACTTGTGAAGGAGGCCGGCAGGCGGGCAGTCTCCGAGATGGGCGTCATGCTGTCAAGTGACCAGTTTTCAAGCGCGCGGTTAATCGCTCCCAGGCAATTGCAAGAAGCGACAGTTACGGGTCGCAGTCGATGGGAGCAGTGACCTCTGCCGTTGCCGGGCGATGGCTCAAACTCCTTCCGGTGGTCAAGTGGGTCAGTGCAATCCCGCTTCAAACGGGACGCAGGCGAGCCGCTCGGTCCGTCAGGGATCGAACGCAGGTTGATAAATGGTACACTGCTGCCAGACGCCGATGCAGGAAGCGCGCGCAGCCATCGACCTAATTGAACGGGCTTTCGGCCTTGCCCGCCAGGCCGGCAAATCCAGTTGGTGGGCAATGACGATTCCCGTATTAAAGAATCGCTTGTTGCAGCTGACGAAGAATACGTTCAAGGAAGCCGATTTCGGAGCCATCTCCTTTCGCGACTTTCTCAGCAAGTTCCCAGACATCGTTAGAGTCGATGAAACTCCGCCGCCGGGGTTCGTCATTCTGAAATCAGCCGTCGAAGAGCGATCGGAGCGCCCCCCAGAAGACGTGTTTCGCGGCGGGCAAATTCGGGCCGATCTCTGGCGTGCCGTGCTCGACTATTCGAACGGTAACAGGTATGTGTGGGACACCTCGCAGGAGGCTGCTAGACCAGCCGGGCCGGACGAAGACAGCGTCCTGCTCCCTACAATTTCCGACGCAGATCTTGATGAGTGGCGAGCGGATTTCGTCGCATTGCACAGGCCGCAGACTGTAGAGGTCGCCGAACGTGTCGAAGAGTGGTGCAGGAACCGCCTTCCAACGGCAGCGTTGCCTGCACCGATGCGGCCCGCTTGGAACAAATATTTGAAAGGCAAGGTCGAGCAGCGGCTTCAACACTGGTTCAAGAGCAACTCGATAAAAGCTCCTGCGATTATGGAAGAAAGGCGAGAACCAGTTCCTTCCCGCCAACAAGTGGAAGCGCTCAGAGAGTTTATTATCGGCTGTGTAAAGACGATGCCAGAGAAAGAGTTGCTAGAACTTCGCATATCGCCCGTCACCGCAATGCGGACACTTCAAGCCCAGAAATCTAGCGTTGAGAATGAGCGTTGACGTCAACCTTTTCTTCCACCGTGAGGAGAAAGACGCAACCAGCGCGCTGCGTAGACACGTCGCTGCTGTGTGCGAAAGCCGCGGGTGGAATTTTCAACCCCGATCTGTGCCCATTAGACGTGCACCGGACGGACGACCGATACCCTTGGTTGCCAGAGACGTCGCAGTGGGAATTTATCCGCGTATTCATCGCTCGCAAGTGGCGACGTTGGTTGTCGGCAGAGATCCGCGAGTCCCCCTCCATCCACATGAAGATGGGGCACTCAGGTTCAGGCGACATGTTCCGCTGCGACAATTCGTCGAGTACAAGAGTTGTTGGATTCGCATCCCAAATGATGCGGCAAATGACTCTTGGATCGGGGTGTTCGTAAGCTGGTGTGGACGTATCGAGTGCGAGGGCGACCACGACCCGCGCTGTCTACCGTTCCATGTCTTCTCTGGCGATGGTACCGATCTCCAAAATGCTGTTCGCCGCCGAGCCTTTGAAGACCAATACGGTTCCGGTGCCGATCGACTGGATGAGAACAGGGCCCGGTGGATCCTTGAGCCGCGTGAGTATCATGGACAAGAGTCGCTATGCATCGCCGGGCATGCGCTTAGGGAGGGCTGCCACTGGGACGTAACGGCTGAGCAATGGAGGATTTGCACGCCGGTTGGTCTGTGGCGTGTTGACGGCCACGTGAATATATACCCAGATGCGCATATTCGCGCGCGAGGTTCAAGCGTACGGAAGCTGGCGTAAAAAAACCCCCACGCTTTCGCGCAGGGGCCTTTGTAATCTGACTGCGAGCCGATGTTGGCTAACGAGTGGTCCGGCTTTGGGACCTGTTCGGGCAGAGAAATTATCTAATTCCTGGCTCGCGAAAGCGCGAAGCAAGCACTCAAGACTACTCCACTCGCCGCTGAACTCCTTGGTAGCTAACCGAGGATGTTCCTGCAATGATCACCTGACCACTGCATCGTAATCAGTATACCTGATTTGGGTGGCGAACGCTACAGGTTCATCATAACCGATGATGGGTCAGTAACCTAGGCGGAGATCGGGACATCCCGCTGCGGCAGGACGTGTGGACGATTGGCACCACAGATTGTCCCCGCCGCCGATTCGCCGCGGATCGTCTGACCCTCGGAACCGGTCCACCCGGCTGTGTCGGCGGTGATCCATGGAACTGATCGACTGCGCGGAACCACTTCCGCAGGAAAGGAGGGAATGGAGCGAGTTTGGCCGTGCGCGAGCCATGTCTTTACCATGCGCGGACCATGATTTCACCGTGGATGCACCGTGTCCGCACCGTGCAAACACCGTTGCTTGCGTGCACGGTGCTTCACGGTAGGGACAGAAAGACAGAAAGAGTACAGGGACAGCCCGTTTCCACGTCCCCCGAGTCGTTGCTTACTGCGCAGGTGGAGGCTGAGGCAGGGGCTGGATGGGTCCCACTTGAGTCACGTCCTGGAACACGGTCACGCTGGCGATGTTGCCGCCCAGGCCGCCGCCGCCCAAGACCTGGTTGACGAACGGGATGATGGGTTGCGAGGCTCTGAAGACCAGGTTGGCGTTGGTCCCCTTGTCCTTAGGCAGGTTAGCCTCATTGGGAAAGAATGCCGAGCACTCATAGGCAGTGTTCTGGTACTGCTGACTCATGATTGGAATGGTTTCCTGGTCAATGACGTTGCCCGCCACGTCTTGCAGCGACACGGTGATGGTGGTGCCGGCGCCGGTCGGATCCATATTCACTACCGCGAAGGCGCAGTCTTTGAACCACCCCGGCTGGCCACCGCCGCCGACCACCACGGGCGCGTGCCAGGACGGATACGCCTGGTCAATCCAAACCGCGGGGTAGGTATCGTCCCAAGACACCGTGTTCGTTGCGCCGTTCCAGTACATGACATGCACCGACGGGGGCGTCAGCGAGAGTAAGCCGTTGGGAACTGGATTCCCGTATTGATCATTGGGGGAGGCATCTACTTGCGCCATCCCTTCAACGGCGAGATCCATTTCTGGCGGCGGAGGGCCGCCACTCGGACAATTGGTACTGGTGGGATCCTGATAGGCGCAGACGGGAGCCAGAAGATCCAGCGTGTCCGTACAGCCGTTGGCGGTGCATTGTTGTGCCAGAAATACAAGCCCCTCCGGGCTGGCGGTCCCACCGTTTTCGCTCACGCTGACGGATGATTGCCACTGCACCACCCCGTCCGGGGTGAGGTTATGCCATGTAAGCCACCAGGCCACAGCGGGGGTCGTGCCAGATTGATCGTTGGGCAGGTTATCCAAAAAGGTAACGCGAGCCGTGAATTGGTTCCCTACCGGGATCCACGGAAAGACGAACTCCCGCGAGCAACTTTGCCCGGCCACGCAGTTAGGGTAAACCTGTGCGTTCACGCCAGACTCCGCAATCAGCGTCAAAAGCAGGCCTAAGAGAGCAATCCTCAGCCGAACGTGGGAACAAACTTGCCGCCAGACAGTTTTGTGGTGCACAGCTCCTCCATGACCAATTTTGACGCTCTAGTGGCGTTTCCTGGGTACGTTTCCACCGTAGAGTATATCGCCGTTCGCGGGCAGCGGCGCGCGAGCCTGAACCGCCAGCGCGGAAGTCATGAGTTTGAGTATCACACAGAGCGGTTGGGCGCGGAGTTTGGTTGCACCGTGCTTTGCCGGCGCGGTGAAAACATGGCGTTTGGGAGGTGGCTTGCTGGTGATTTGATCGGCGGTCTGACGCGCCGCGTGTCAGGCCGGATGGTCAAGTTCGGGCAGATTCTCGCGATAGATATCGGTGTCTTTATCGCCGCGTCCGGAGAGGTTGATCAGGTAGATCCGGTCGCGCGCGGCGGGCGCGCGTTTCATGGCTTCGGCGACGGCATGGGCCGACTCCAGCGCCGGGATCAGGCCCTCGGTAAGGGCCAGAGTGCGGGCGGCGTCGAGGGCCTCGCGGTCGGTGACGGAGACGTACTCGGCGCGGCCCTGGTCGTGCAGCCAGGCGTGTTCCGGACCGACCAGAGCGTAGTCCAGGCCGGCCGAGACGGAGTGCGTCAGAGAGATCTGGCCGTGTTCATCCTGCAGGAGATAGCTGTAAGCGCCGTGGAGCACGCCGGGGCTGCCCCCGGCGAAACGGGCGGCGTGGTCGCCCAGGGCTGCGCCGCGGCCGCCGGCTTCGACGCCGACCAATTGCACGGCGGCGTCGGGCAGGAAGGCGGTGAAGATTCCGATCGAATTCGAACCGCCGCCGACACAGGCGAAGACCGCGTCCGGTAGGCGGCCGGCGCGATCTAGGATCTGGGCGCGGGCCTCGTCGCCGATGCAGCGCTGGAAGTCGCGCACGATCATGGGATAGGGGTGCGCGCCGAGCGCCGAGCCGAGGAGATAGTGGGTCGATTCGACGTTGGTCACCCAGTCGCGCATGGCCTCGCTGATGGCGTCCTTCAGGGTCCGGCTGCCGCTTGCGACGGCGGCGACTTTCGCGCCCAACAGGCGCATGCGGAAGACGTTGAGGCGCTGCCGCCGCATGTCCTCCTCGCCCATGTAGACCGTGCAATCCAGGCCGAACAGCGCGCAGACCGTGGCCGTGGCGACGCCGTGCTGGCCGGCGCCGGTTTCGGCGATGACGCGGCGTTTGCCCATGCGCCGCGCCAGCAGGACCTGGCCCAGGCAGTTGTTGATCTTGTGCGCGCCGGTGTGGAGCAAGTCCTCGCGTTTGAAAAAGATGCGGGCGCCGCCCAGGTTTTCGCTGAGACGTTTGGCTTCATACAGCGGGGTTGGGCGGCCGGCGTAGTTGTGCAGCAGGTCGTCGAGTTCGGCCTGAAAAGCGGGGTCCTGGCGGGCGGTGGAATAGGCCTGCTCCAACTCCTCCAACGGGGCCATGAGCGTCTCCGGGACGTAGCGCCCGCCGTAGGGACCGAAGTGGCCGCCAGCGTCGGGGGTGGGCGATTTGGTGCTCATGATTTCTATTCCTCCTGAAGTTCCGCTTGCCGGATGGCGTGGATGAAAGCGCGGACTTTGGCGGGGTCCTTGCGGCCGGGCGCGCTTTCGAGACGCGAGCAGGCGTCGACGCCCCACGGGCGGGCTTCGCGAATGGCCTGGGCAACGTTGTCGGGCGCGAGACCGCCGGCCAGAACGATCTTGCCGGGCAGGCCGAATACCACGCTCCAATCGAAGGCGCGGCCGGTTCCGCCGCGCTGGGCACCGGCGGGGGTGTCGATGAGAAATGCCTCGGCGCGACTCGCAGCGAGCGCGGCGCGCAGGTCGTCTTCGAGACCGGGAGCGGCCGAAAACGCCTGCCAGAAACGGAGCGTCAACGGAGGCACCGGACCGTGGATTTGAGCCAGATCCAGGCCCGCGGCGCGAACGGTTTCCGCGATTTCCACCGCGTTCGGATCCACGAAGACGCCGATTTTCACCGTGTTTGCGCCGAGTTTGGCCGTGATTGTTGCGGCGGCTTGCGGCGCGATGTGGCGCGGACTACCGGGCCAGAAATTGAAACCGAGCGCGTCGGCGCCCGCCGCGACGGCCATTTGGGCGTCCTCCAGGCTGGTGATGCCGCAGATCTTGACGAAAACACGGTTCATGCTGTGCCGGTCATCTTCCGGTGAGGGCTCGCACGGCTTCGGCAGGGTCGCTCGACTGCATCAAGTGCTCACCCACCAGGAAGGCCTGGAAACCGTGCGCGAGCAAGCGCTCGAGGTCGGCGCGCGAATGGATGCCGCTTTCGGCGACTTTCAGGACCGTGGCGGGAATGAGCGGCGCGAGCTGCTCCGCGGTTTCGAGGGACACCTTAAACGTGCGCAGGTCTCTGTTGTTGACGCCGACGATGCGGGCGCCGGCCGCGAGCGCGCGCTCGAGTTCCGGCTGGTCATGCACCTCGACCAGCGCATCCATTCCGTAGTAGTCCGCCAGGGATTGGAAGCGCTCGATACTGGCCTGCGTCAGGAGCGCGGCGATGAGCAGAATGGCATCAGCGCCGGAGGCGGCGGACTCGATCACGTCGACCTCGTCGATCATGAAATCCTTGCGCAGTACGGGCAGGGCGGCGCAGGCGCGGGCGGTTCTCAAGTCGCCCAGCGAGCCCTGGAAAAACTCCTTGTCGGTCAATACGCTGAGGGCGTTCGCGCGGCCCGCGAAGTATTCCATGGCGAGCCGGGCGGGATTGAAATCGTCGCACAGCAAACCCTTGCTGGGGCTAGCTTTCTTCATCTCGGCGATGATGGCCGGGGTGACGGCTTCGAGCGCCTGGCGGAACGGGCGGCGCTGGCTGCGCTGAAACTCCGCAATGCGCTCCAAGCCCTTGCGCAGCTTGAGTTTTGCAGCGACTTCCAGGCGCTTGACGGCGAGGATACGAGCCAGAATGTCGGGCAGGTCCGGCTGCATGGGGAGAATCCTACACCATAGCAGACGTGGGCAAGGGGTCAATTCGCCAGGCGGGCGCGGCGCGGTTCGATGATCCGAAGGGGCGGGGGGACTTGTTCGATTACGCCACTTCGACTGTGTATGCGAGCTTCCAGTCGGAGGATTTCATTCGCTATTCGCGAATCGCGAATGTAGAATGATGGTATGCAGCTCAAGCCCCAAGACGTCTTTGTGGTGCTCAAGATTGTGGCTGCCGGGTCGCGCCGGGCACCGTACTCTCTCCTTGCGATGGAGTTGGGAATGAGTCCGTCAGAGGTGCACGCGTGCGTCAAGCGAGCACAGTTTAGCCGACTCCTGCATGACGCGCAATTGCAGCAACGCCCGAATTTGCCGGCATTGGAGGAGTTTCTCCTGCACGGCTTGCAGTACGTGTTCCCAGCCGAGCGCGGCGGGCTTACAAGAGGCGTCCCGACCTCCTACGCCGCAGAACCACTCCGATCCAAGATCAAGCCAAGCAGCGATCCGATTCCGGTCTGGCCGTACGAGGAAGGCACCCAGCGGGGCGTCGCGTTCACTCCTCTATACAAGACTGCGCCGATGGCGGCGCTGCGCGATCCGTCCTTTCACGAGTATCTCGCCCTCGTGGATGCGCTCCGCGATGGCCGCGTCCGCGAGCGCACACTCGCCGCCGAAGAGTTGCATCGGAGGTTTAAGACAGCATATGCGTCATGCGAATCTTGAGCAACTGATCAGCACGGCAAAGCTTCTGCAGCCGTTGCTGGACGAACTCGTCTTCGTCGGTGGGTCGGTGACGGGCCTGCTGATCACGGACGAGGCGGCAGGCGAGCCGCGCACGACGTACGATGTGGATGCCATCGCGGAGATCGCGTCGTACGCCGAGTACGCAGAATTCGGGGAGCGGCTGCGCGCGCTCGGCTTCTCAGAAGACACGTCGGAAGGGGCACCGTTGTGCCGGTGGGTGCAAGGAGATTGCATCCTTGATGTCATGCCGCTGGACGAGAAGATCCTAGGCTTTGCAAATACTTGGTACCCAGCGGCACTACAATCGGCCGTGCCGCAACAACTCACTCCCGATCTCGTCATCCGCACGACGAGCGCGCCGCTCTTTCTGGCAACGAAACTCCAAGCGTTTGAGGGCGGCCAGCGCGGGGATGTCCGCACCAGCAAGGACCTCGAAGACATCGTCTCCGTTGTCGATGGACGCCCCACACTCATCGCCGAGATCGAAGCTAAAGGGGAAGAACTCCGCGCCTACATTCGAGCTGCAGTGGGAAAGCTCCTCGCAACAGACGCCTTTTCAGACGCGCTGCCAGGATACCTCCTGCCAGATGCCGCGAGTCAGGCGAGAATCGGCCTGATCCTCAAGCGGCTCCAAGCACTGGCTCGCCGCTAATCGTCAACGTCAGCGAGGCAGTCACGAGTACCCGCCTCGCCTCCATCCTTGACCTGCATCAGGACGCTGAGGGCGCCTGGCGGAACGGGCGGCGCTGGCTGCGCTGAAACTCCGCAATGCGCTCCAAGCCCTTGCGCAGCTTGAGTTTTTCAGCGACTTCCAGGCGCTTGACGGCGAGGATACGAGCCAGAATGTCGGGCAGGTCCGGCTGCATGAGGAGAATCCTACACCATAGCAGACGTGGGCCAGGGGTCAATCCGTCAGGCGGGTGCGGCGCGGTTCGATGAGCCGAAGGGGCGGCGTGATTGGTCCGACGACGCCACTAATCGGCCACTATGCTCGATCGGATAGCGAGTAGGTGTAAGGTCGAAACGATGAACAAACGGATGACAGGCATTTCGAACTGCGCCTGCCCCCTGGCCAGACGGAGACCGTTGGGCTTGCCGTCAGGCGCTTTGCTACGCTCAACATTTACCGCCGCTGTTTTCGAGGTGCCATGAATTTTGCAGAGGTTAGAAGGCTTACGATCATTGCGCTCTTCTCGGACGACCACCTTTTTGAACAGATAGTGCTCAAGGGCGGGAATGCTTTGAGCCTCATCTATGGCCTGAGTTCTCGAACCTCTCTAGACCTCGATTTTTCGATTGAGAAGGACTTCGCTGACCTGGACGACACCCGTGGGCGCATTTTTCGGACTGTCAAGGAACGATTCGCCGCAGCTGGCTTTGTCGTCTTCGATGAGAGTTTTGAGCCGAAGCCCCAGGTGCTCGGCCCGCACCAAGAGGCGTGGTGGGGCGGCTACGAATTCAAGTTCAAGCTTATCGAAGACGCCAAACACAGGTCCTTCGGCGGGAATCTTGAGGCCGCCCGCCGCAATGCCCTCGTAATAGGCCCCGAGCAGCAGCGCAAGTTCTCGGTCGAAATGAGCAAGTTCGAGTACTGCGAAGGCAAGGTTGAACGCGAGCTGGAATCGTACACGATTTATGTCTACAGCCCCGCGATGATCGTCGTCGAGAAGCTCCGGGCGATTTGCCAGCAAATGCCGGAGTACACTCTTCGGAGCAAGCCCAGCGCGAGGGCGCGCGATTTTTACGATATCTGGCGCGTCATGACGGCAGCGAGCATCAACTTGGCAACGGCAGAGAGCATCGAGCTCGCCAAGCACATCTTCGCCGCGAAAAAGGTCCCGCTGGCGCTGCTTGGGAAGGTTAGCGACCAACGCGAGATCCACCGACCAGACTGGCCGGCCGTGGTAGCAGGGGTCGCGGGGAGCCTGAACGACTTTGATTTCTACTTCGATTTCGTGATCGATCAGATTGCGGCCCTAAAAACCCTGTGGGTAGAATAGGCGCCACGCAGCATCGAACGAGGTCTGCCGCATGTCGTGTGCGAGGTAGAAATCGAACTCTAGCCCGAGCTTCTTCAGGCGGTCATACTGCCTCTCGTCATAGCCAGCACGCTGCATGTAGAAGCCGATGACCTGATGGTAGGGGTAGACGTAGTCGAGCTTCTTAAGCGTCGCAATCAGCGTGCCGACAGAAAGCCGGTCTTTGGCGCTACGGTAGGCTTCAAGCACCTGGTAGACGCCGCCGCCGTAGCTCGGGCGCACCGCAATGTCGATGAGCGTGCGCTCCAGTTTTGTCACCTCCAGGCTCTCGCCGTCTACGACCATCGGGCCAACTTCCAGGCGCTCCGTGTGCTTGCCGTTGATGAGCACGAACTTCGACTCCTCATATTGAATAAAGAAGTTCGACTGTCGCTGCTTTGCGGCAAACGCGCGCTTGATTCCCTCTTGGGTGAGGCTGCCACCACGAGGCTTCTCACTTTGCTCGGAGTTCACGTAGATGCTTTTCGGGAGTTGCTCAGTGAGCGAGTGCAGGAAGACCGCCGTTGCATGGCAGAGGTAGGCGTTTCGTTTGAGCGATAGCGCGACTGCATAGGGTGAGGCCTTGCCCCAGACGTAGCGCACGATCTCCTTAGCATCAGGGTAGTTCTCCGCTGAAAGTCGGACCTCCTTCAGATTGGTTTTTGTCAGGAGGTACTCAGAAAAGATGCGGGCGTTCGTCTCTTGCGTGAGCCGCCAATCGCTACGGTGCTGCGCTAAAATGCTTGCAAGCTCCCCCGGCCAATAGATCTTCTGCGCTGAATTCTCAAAGAGCTTTACGATGTCGGGCTTTGCGATGTCGATCCGAGATGGTCTTCTGCGTGCCATAGCGATCCTCTTCCCATTGAGTCCGATAAGGTATATATACCATATCGGATCAATGAATCAAAGAGCTGATTTTAACTCCAAGTGCCTGAGGGAACAGATGTTCGTCTGTCCGGTTCCTGCGTGATTAATCATGCTCTTGTTAGGTATATATACCTAACAAGAGCATGATTAATCACGCAGGAACCGTCACGTGACTGCGTAATCGGCACATCGGACGAGTGGTCGGGACGACAAACGGAGTTAGCGGGAATTGGCCCACTGCCGCTGAATTCAACGCGACCCACTATCCAGACGTGCGAGGAGGGCTCAGCGGGCGGAGCGGCGCATCAGGAGATAGAACGGGATGCCGAGGAGCACGATGACCAGTCCGGGGAAAGTGGTGGCGGGGCGGTAGACGAAGAGGACGATGAGGATGGTCAGGGTGCCGAGGATGTAGAGCGCCGGGACGAGGGGATAACCGAAGGCCTTGTAAGGGCGCTCGGCTTGCGGGCGCGTGAGGCGCAGGCGGAAGACGGCGGCGATGGTCAGGATGTAGAAGATCAGATTGGCCGAGATGACGTAGTCGAGCAGGTTCGAGTAGAGGTTGCCATAGGTGTGCGTGGCGGGGTCGTAGGTGCGGGGCAGGATCAGCAGAACGGCCCAGGCGCCCTGGACGAGCAGCGCGAAGCCGGGGACTTGCGCCTTGTTCAACACGCCGGCGCGGCGGAAGAAGAGACCGTCGCGGGCCACGGCGTAACAGGCGCGCGAGCCGGCCAGGACCAAGCCGTTGATGCAGCCGAAGGTGGAGATCATGATGGTGGCCGCCATGAGGCGCACGCCGAGTCCGGGGAAGATGGCCTGGAGGGCGGCGGTGGCGACGCGGTCAGAAGGGGCGTGCTGGATGGCGGCGAGGGGCAGGGTGACGAGGTAGCCGAGATTGGTCGCAAGGTACAGCGCCGAGATGAGGAATGTGCCGAGGGCCAGCGAGAGCGGGATGTTGCGCTGGGGCGCGCGGACTTCGCCGGCGGTGAAGGTGATGTTGTTCCAGGCGTCGGAAGAAAACAGCGAGCCGACCTGGGAGACGCACAAGGCGACGAAGAGTCCGAAGGCGGTGGCGGCGCTGAGGCCGGCGGCGATGGGCGTGACGCCGCGGGGCGACCAGAAATCGCTGAAGTTGGCATGCACGGCGGAGGCGTTCCAACCCAGAAAGAGCGTGACGACAATCAGGCCGAGGAGCGCCGCGATTTTGCTGGACGTGAAGACGTTCTGGACGATGCGGCCGTATTCGAGACCGTGGCTGTTGGTCCAGGTGAGAAAGACGATGACGGCGATGCCCAGCAGTTGGGCGGTGGAAAGCGAGAGGGCGTAGGTGCTGCCGATGTGGATCGGCGAGATTAGATAGCGCGACTCGCCGATGCCGGGGAAGAAGATGCCGGAGAAGCGGGCGAAGGCGACGGCGACGGCGGCGATGGTGCCGGTCTGGATGATGAGCAGCAGGGTCCATCCATAGAGGAAGCCGCACAGGGGCGAGAAGGACTCGCGCAGGTAGACGTACTGGCCGCCGGCGCGGGGCATCATGCCGGCGAGTTCGCCGTAGGAGAGCGCGCCGGACATGGTGAGGGCGGCGGTGACGAGCCAGGCGACCAGAAGCCAGCCGGGGCTGCCGATCTGGCGGGACATTTCGGCCGAGACGATGAAGATGCCGGAGCCGATCATCGAGCCGGCGACGACCATGGTGGAATCCCAGAGGCCGAGGCGGCGCGCGAACTCGAATGGGACGTGCGGCTCGGGGACGGGAGCGGCCGGAGCGCCGGTGGGCATGATTCAACCAGCTTTGGGTTTGGGGCGGTGCGGTGTCAACTGCGGCCGGATCGATTGCGCAGTGATTGCGCTATGGCGCTCTCAGCCGCGCAGGTACTTGTTGAAGAAATCCAGCGTGCGTTGCCAAGCCAGCTTGGCGGCGGCTTCGTCGTAACGCGGCGTAGTGTCGTTATGGAAGCCGTGCTGCGCGCCTTCGTAGACGTAGCCCGCGTAAGTGACGTGGTTGGCCTTCAAAGCCTCTTCGTAGGCCGGCCATCCGGCGGTGATGCGCGTGTCCAGCGAGGCGTAGTGCAGTTGAACCGCGGCCTTGATTTTGGGGACGTCCGCCGCGGCGGGCTGCATTCCGTAGAAGGCCACGGCCGCCGCGAGGTCGGGACCCATCCGCACGGCGAGCGTATTGGCCATGCCGCCGCCGAAGCAGAAGCCGACGGCACCGACCTGGCGCGTGCAGTCCGGTCGCGCCTGGAGCCAGCGCAGGGCCGCTACGAAATCCTCGGTCATTTTGGCGCGATCCACCTTCTGAAAGGCCTGCGCGCCCTTCTCGTCGTCGCCCGGATAACCGCCCACGCTGGTGAGACCGTCGGGCGCGAAGGCGATGAAGTGCTCCACGGCCAAACGGCGCGCGACGTCCTCGATGTAGGGATTGAGTCCGCGGTTTTCGTGAATCACCAGCACGCCCGGTAGCTTGCCGGCTGAGCTGGCCGGACGCGCCAGGTAGCCGCGGATGCTGCCGTTGCCTTCCGGGGACGGCACGGTCGCGTAGTCGACCTTCAAGCGGCTGTCGTCCTTCGGGACCTGCTGCGCCCACGCATAGTTCGGCTGCAGGCTCTCCAGGATGGCGGTGGCCGTCAGGCCCGCGGTGGCGAAATTCCGGGCCTGGTCGAGAAAGCCGCGCCGGTCGAGTTCGCCGTGCACGTAACGGTCGAAGAGATTCAGCAGTTCCTGCGGATAGTCGCTCGCCTTGCGTCGCTCCAACATTGTAGTCCCTCCTTTAACCTGCATCCCGATCCGTGGCCGGGCCCGAACCGCGGCCTGTTTGAACCCAGCGGGGGAATCCCAGTCTGCGCGCCGGCCCGGTGAGGCAGCGGGCGTATTGCACCAGATTGATTGAGAGTATAGCGTGACCGTGGGAGGGCCGGGGAGCGCTTGCGGCGGGTTGCGGAACGGAAATGGGGAATGGGGACGTCCCTCAGTGCCGGCGTCCTCGCGCTAGAGGACTCAGCGGCGCGACGGTATCGAGGGGAGCACGGATACCCGGGTGCTGTCCCCAGATGGCCGTTGACTCTATAGCGTTTAGCGCTATACACTAAACTCGTGATTCGTTCGTTTCGGGACGCCGAAGTCGAGCGGTTGTTCCATGACCAGTTCTCGAAGCGATTTCAGGCCATCGAGAGGACCGCGCGCCGCAAACTGAACCAGGTCGACCGGGCCACCAGCCTGAGGGATCTCGCGCTTCCGGGCAATCACGTGGAAGCGCTCAGCGGAGAGAGGACCGGTCAGCACAGCATCCGCATCAACGATCAGTTTCGAGTTTGCTTCGTCTGGCGGAACGGGGACGCTTACGAAGTTGAAATCACCGATTATCACTGAAGGGAAAACCGATGCCAAGAATGCTACCGCCCATTCATCCCGGGGAAACCATCAAGGAAGATGTCCTGGAGCCGCTCGGAATGAGCGTGAATCGACTCGCCAAGGCGCTGGCCGTCGATGCGGCGCGGTTGAATGAGATTGTCCGGGGCCGGCGAGGTATTTCGGCCGATACGGCTTTGCGCCTGGCGCGGTATCTCGGGACGAGCGCCGAATTCTGGATGGGACTGCAATCCCTGTATGACCTGCGCGTGGCGCAGCAGGAGAGACTTGCGCGCATCAAACGCGAGGTCAGGCCGAAGTCCAAGGTGGCGTGACGCCGGTGAGGCGATGAGGCAGGGGTTAGCGGCGCCGTGGGAGCGCGGGAACACACCTGCGGCGTCCGTGGCGGACGCCTTGGTGTCGCCCTCGGGAGGAGGCTTGGTGGTTGTGCTCGGAGGTGAGTGGGCCTCGGTGTCGCCCGCGCACGAGGCGTTCGCCGTCCGTCCAGGGGTTTTCGCGGTGCAACGCAAGAACCGTTTCCCTGAAGAACGACCCGAATTTCTCCAACAATTCGCCATTTCGCGGTCGTTCTTTATTTCTATCGGTAGGCCGCAGGCCCATCGTGACTCCCTTTGGTCACGGCTCGGTAACGGGACGAACAACGCGAAGAACCGCTCCTTAAC
>Ga0182030_10016149_pt1 | contig 14575 bp, 9 predicted proteins | sample 812S3MmetaG_FD_121299 | JGI IMG/M metagenome (GOLD analysis project Ga0182030, IMG submission 121299) | Permafrost microbial communities from Stordalen Mire, Sweden - 812S3M metaG (Illumina Assembly) | ecosystem: Environmental > Terrestrial > Soil > Wetlands > Permafrost | place: Sweden... | reverse complement strand
TGGGAATAGGGCAGGTCTTCACTACAGCGCTTTTTGGCTTTCAAGCAATTAGCGTGCCCGCGTCCTATCAACCACTTGCGCAATAAAAATAATTTTCAGCAGGGTCCAATCCGCCAAGTAGGGTTAGGATTACACTTATGCGATAAGAAACTCATGGCGCGGCGGAAGGGGCGGACTGTATGCTTGGTTCGCCATGTCACATACCCTGGCTTTATCCCCCAGCGGACACTTGTTTGTCGAGCCGGATGCGCAGGCTGAGCCTGCTCTCAGCCAATCGGCAGCGGCGCGATTGAGCGAGGGCTTTGCCGCGTCGCCGGCGCGGGGTTTGGAGCTGCTGGCGTCGGGTTTTCTGCATGAGCCTCTACCGCCGTCGTTTGTTTTCTGGCGCGGGCTGGCACAACGGTTTTTTACCGCGCTCTGCCATCAACCGAACTTGGAGGACGCGTCCGGTTTGTCCATCCCCAAACCTTCCGAAGCGGAGTGGGCCGCGCTGGCTGAATCGGCCCCGCCAATGAAGGGACTTGAGTATTTGAATGCGTCGGTGCTGGCGAAGTTGTGGGATGAGTTGGACGCGCACGTGCGCGCGGCTTTGGTTCAAACTCCCGGCGGGGCGGCCGCGTATCTGAAGAGCTGCAACCCGGTTTGGAATACGGTGGGCCGCGTCACCTTCCATTTGGCTGAGAACAAACGCAATCCGGCTTATCCGTTCGCTTTTCTGGCCACTTATACTCATCGCGTTTCCGAACAGGGCAAGGCGCAACATTTGCCTTTGGGCCGCGCCCTGGAGGAATATGCCGGAGCCAAAAACCGCGCCGCCCTGGGCTCGCTGCTGTCTCCCGTGCAACGCGCGGCGGAGCGGAGCAAGCTTGTCCGGGAATTGCTGGATTCGCGCGAGATTTTCCATCCCCAAGTCTGGCGGCCCGAGCAGGCCTTTTCGTTTTTGCAAAACATTCCTTTGTTCGAGCAATGCGGGTTGGTCGTCCGCATTCCGGATTGGTGGAAGGGAGGCCGTCCGCCCCGCCCCCAAGTGACGGTCCGCATTGGCGAGGCCAAAGGAACTCTGTTGGGCAAGGACAGCTTGCTGGATTTCGACGTGAAAATGTCGGTGGAAGGCGAATCGCTCACGGAATCGGAACTCAAAACCCTGCTTCAATCCGCCAGCAGCCTCGTTTTGCTCAAAGGCAAGTGGGTCGAAGTGGACAAGGACAAACTCCAGGAAGTTTTGGAGCATTGGAAAAAAGTTCAAGCCGACGCCGGGGAGGGCGGGCTGCCGTTGCTGGAAGGTCTGCGGTTGCTGTCTGGTTTTGAGGCCGGCCGGGAGGCCGTGCCGGAGGAGGAAGAGGCCCGGACCGTCTGGTCCCGGGTCGAGGCCGGTGAGGCGCTCAAAAAACTGCTCGATCAAATGCAGCAGCCGGATGTCTCCAGCGAATCGGACCCGGGTGAGGATTTGCACGCGACTCTGCGTCCTTATCAACGGCAGGGGGCGCATTGGCTTTGGTTTATGAACCGGTTGGGACTCGGTGCCTGTCTGGCCGATGACATGGGCCTGGGCAAAACCATTCAAGTGCTTTCACTGCTTCTGGTCCTCAAACGGCGGCGAAACCAAATCCCCACCACGGCCAATGGCGCCAGCACCAGCCTGCTGATCGTGCCCGCATCGCTCATCGCGAATTGGAAGGCGGAAATCCAGAAGTTCGCGCCGGCGCTCTCCGTTTTTTACGCCCATCCCTCGGAGACGCCAAACGAAGTTCTGAGCGCGGCCAGCCAATCTCCCGCCCTGACGTTGAAGGACAAGGATTTGGTCATCACGAGTTACTCGATGGCGATGCGGTTGGCCTGGCTGAAGGAATTTCAATGGAATCTGGCCATCCTCGACGAAGCGCAGGCGATCAAGAATCCCGGCACGCGCCAAAGCCGGGCGGTGAAGGCGCTGCCCAGCCGGCACCGCATTGCGCTCAGCGGCACCCCGATTGAAAACCGGCTTTCGGATTTGTGGTCGCTGTTCGATTTTCTTTGTCCCGGCTTGCTGGGCGGCGCCAAGGAATTTGCCGCGTTTCTAAAAAACCGTTCCCAGACAGACCAGAACCAATTCGCGCCGTTGCGCCGTCTGGTGCGGCCCTATATTTTGCGGCGGCTAAAGACCGACAAACGCATCATTACCGATCTGCCGGACAAGACAGAAATGACGGCGTTTTGTCCGCTGACCCGGCGGCAGGCGGCGCTCTATCAGCAAACGGTGAAGGACTTGGCGGAACGATTGGAGGGGCCGGAAGTGGAAGGCATCCAGCGGCGCGGCGTTATTCTGGCGTTTCTCACCCGGTTTAAACAAATCTGCAATCACCCTTCGCAATGGCTGGGCGACGGCGCCTACGCGCCCGCGGACAGCGGCAAATTCAACCGGCTGCGCGAGCTGTGCGAGGAGATCGCTTCGCGACAGGAGAAGGTGCTGGTTTTTACCCAGTACCGCGAAATGACCGAACCGCTGGCGCGACATCTGGCGGAAATTTTTGGCCAAGCCGGGCTGGTCCTGCACGGGGGCATTGCAGTCGGCAAACGCAAGCCCCTGGTGGACGCTTTCCAACGAGACGGAGGCCCGCCGTTTTTTGTGCTGTCCCTCAAAGCCGGCGGCACTGGCCTCAACCTGACAGCGGCATGCCACGTCATTCATTTTGATCGCTGGTGGAATCCGGCGGTCGAGAACCAGGCGACCGACCGGGCCTTCCGCATTGGCCAGAAGCGAAACGTCATGGTTCACAAATTCACCTGCCGTGGCACGTTGGAAGAGCGCATCCACGAGGTCATCGCGGGCAAGAGCGCCCTGGCGGAGGATGTGCTGGGCGAAGGCGGCGAACGATTGTTGACAGAAATGAACAATTCCGAGTTGCTTCGGTTTGTGGCCTTGGATATAAACGCGACCACTGAAGACTGAGAATTGAGTGAAAAACCCAAATAACAGGCAAAGAGCATGAGTTGGTCTTACGGATGGCGGCCTTACGTTCCGGTGGCGCAACGGCAGGCCCAGGCGCGGCGCGAAATCGCAAAACTGGCGAAGAAATCCGGGCTGGCCGCCTCACCCATTGTGCTGGAGGGCCGGACGATTGCCCGCACCTTTTGGGGCAAGTCCTGGTGCGATAATCTGGAGGCCTACAGCGATTTTGAAAACCGGTTGCCCCGGGGCCGTACTTACGTCCGCAACGGTTCGGTGGTTGATTTGCAGATTAGTCACGGCAAGGTGTCCGCGCTGGTTTCCGGCTCGGAGCTCTATAAGATTGAGGTTAAAATCAAACCCTTGAAGCCCGAGCTGTGGAAATCCATCCAAACGGAGTGCGCGGGCAAGATTGATTCATTGATCGAACTGCTTCAAGGCAAACTATCCTCTGCTGTCATGCAGATTGTGACCCGCCACGAAAAGGGCTTGTTTCCGACACCCGGGGAAATTGACCTGAATTGTTCGTGTCCGGATTGGGCTGATTTGTGCAAACATGTGGCCGCGTCTCTTTATGGCGTGGGGGCGATGCTGGACCGGAATCCTGCGCTGCTTTTCGTGCTGCGCGGGGTGGACCCGGCTGACTTGATCAGCAAAGCCTCGGCTGCGGAAGCAGTGCGCCAGACTTCGGGCGCAAAGGCCGCGCCCGCCCTGAGCGAAGCCGAGGTGGCCGATGTTTTTGGTATCGAATTGGCGCCTGCCGCCGCCATGGCCCCGCCAGTGGAGCTTCCCACTCCGGCAGCCGGGCAGGCACCGGCCAAGAAAGCTAAAGTCAAACATAAGTTACCGCGAAAGATGAGCGCGGCAGCCCGCGCCCGTATTGCCGCCGCCGCCAAGGCGCGCTGGACCAAGAAATTCGCGCCAGCTTTCAATAAGAAGACGGCAAAGAAATGAGTTTTGGCATTTTCATGCGGCGGTGTGATAGCATCCGCTCATGATGACCACCGAGCAACTGTATCAGCAGCGCCTGGCCCGCTATGTCACGGCTATGCGCAATGAAAAGCCGGATCGCGTTCCCATTCGTCCATTTGTGGCGGAGTTCACGGCCAAATATGCCGGCTACTCTTGCCAGGAAGTCGCGCATGATTATAACAAGGCGTTTGAAGCGGCCCTGAAATGCGCGCGCGACTTCGATTGGGACGCGGCGGTTCCGAACATGGTTTATGTGTGGACAGGATTGGCCCAGGCGGTCGGGTTGCGCTACTACGGCATTCCAGGCATCAACGTTCCGCCCACGACCGGTTTCTGTTACATCGAGCCTTCCGAGGACGAAGCGTTCATGAAGGAGGACGAGTATGATGCGCTCATCGATGATCCGACCGGTTTTCTTTACAACGTGTGGCTGCCGCGGGTGTCCACGGAAGTCGGCAAGGCCGGTGAACGGGGCGCGTATCGCAACAACCTTTCCTTTGTCAAAGGCGGAATGGCCATGCTCGCCTATTTTTACGCTTTTGGCCCGCAAATTGCCCGGATGCGCACGGAGAGCGGCACGGTTTCGGCGATTGCGGGAATTTTCAAATCGCCCTTCGACATCATTGCGGACAAATTGCGCGGTTATATAGGTTTGACAATGGACATGGCGACGCAGCCCGACAAGGTGCTCAAGGCCTGCGAGGCGCTCATGCCGCACCTTTGCCATGTTGGCCTGACCACGGCTGATCCGAACAAACAGGTGCCGATCGGTTTCTGGCTGCATCGCGGGTGCGTTCCATTTGTCACGCCGGCCCAGTTTAAATCCCATTACTGGCCGACGCTCCGCCCGATTATTGAGGAGTTTTGGAAGCACGGCCAGCAGACTTTGTTTTACGCCGAGGGCAACTGGAATTATCATCTGGATGATTTCGCCCAACTGCCGGACCGCTCCATCGTTTATCATGCGGACCGGGGCGACATCTTTGAAATTCACCGAAAGATCGGGCACAAATTCTGCCTGAGCGGCGGCATTCCGAATGTTCTTTTGAGTTACGGACAGCCGAATGACGTTCGCGAATATTGCCGCAAGGTCATCGAAGGAGTCGCCGGCAACGGCGGTTACATCATGGACGCCAGCGCGATAATGCAAAACGACACCAGCGTCGAAAATGTGCGGGCCATGACTGAGGCGGTCCACGAATTTGGCGGCTATTCCTCCAGTTCCCGGTCCTTCTCCAGCAAATCCCCGGCGGAGATTCCGGCCTCGGTGGAGCAACGGCGGAGGCTCGATGGGCTGAGCGGGCAGCCGGCGCCGCGGATTGCCCCCGGCGTGTGTTTTCCGTGGGAGGAGAAAGCCCGGGAGCTGCCTGAAATCACCGGCGATCCGGCCATGGTGCGGAAGGTGTGGGAAGGCATCGACGGCCTGGCCAATACTTATATCTGGCAACTGCTGTTGAGCTTTTAGGCTACGGCAGCAGATTGTTGACGATGACTTGCTTGCTGGATGTCATATTGTTGACAATCCCCCCGCTTTCAAAGCTGTTTCCGGTAATCACGGCGCGTTGAACCTGGTTATCCAATTGCAGGCCGCCGCCGGTGAGGAATTGACAACTATCCATGGTGACCGTGGTGCATTTCGAGATCCAGACAAGCGGGTTGTTCTCATTAACGGATTGATAAAAAATACAGCCGGAGATGAGGACGTTTTTGGCCAGGGTGACGTCGATGCCTTGATTGCTGTTGGCATGCCACTTTCCGCCGACGACGGATATTTGCGCGTTGGTGCCGTTGGCGACGATGCCAAAATTTTCGCAATCCCAATCGCCTGCAATCACTTTGATTTGGTGATCGCCAGTGATGCTCAGGCCGGTGGTGCAGGCGTCAAAGCAGCAGTCCACCAGGTTGCCGGTGAAGTTGCCGCCGCCGGAATTGGTATCGGTCGAAATTTGAATGCCGGGTGTGCATTGGAAGCCGAGGAGGCCGTTGAAGGTGCCGCCGTTGATATAGCCGAAGCTGAAGCCGGGCCCGGTGGAGTAGGCAACGTTGCACCATACTTCAATATGCTGGCATTGGATGAAATCGGAAACTTTGCTGATCTGCACACCGACGTGCTTGGGCGAAACAATAAAGATGTCCGACAGCCTGGCGCGATTAGGAGTGGACGCACTGGGAGTGGTGATGGCGTCGTAGGGATACTGGATGCGCAAACTGGAAATGGTCACGCCTTCCCCTTGCAGGCTGATGGCCGGGGCGGCTGAATTGGTCGGGGAACCACTGTCGTAATAGATCGCGATGCCATGAATGCTGGCGGCGTCTTGAAGAATAATGGCCGGCTCGTTGTAATGCCGGATGAGCAGGGTGGGCATGGGCATCGAGTCGGACGGCCAGCCTCCGGCAAATTTCCCGATCATCTCCAGTTGGTAAAGGGTGAGGGAGCCGGAAAGGACGTATTTCCCCATGGGAACATAAACGCCGCTGTTGGTTTGGGAGGCTTGGGCCGCGGCGATGGCCGCTTGAAAGGCAGCAGTGTCGTCGGTGACGCCATTGCCAGTGGCGCCGTAACTTTTAACGCTGACATCGTTGATCAAACTCTGGGCGGGGAGCCCAATGGCCAGGGCCAGGAAGGCCAGGGCCGCGAACATCAGAGGGTGTCTGAAAAATCCGCTCGGAATTCTCGGCCTTAAGTTTGGAGTCCCGCCTTTAGGCGGTTCCAAGCTTGCTCCGCCTAAAGGCGGGACTCCAAGCGGTGTTCTCAGACGCGCTCTCAGGGATTTTGAAAATGTTGTCATAATAATTTGGCAGTGTCAGGGCGAACCCAATTGGAAAAACTCGTGCCCGCTGTTTGTCACCGGAACGCTGACACTGAAGACGCCATTGTTGCTTTGCACGGCATTGGTCACGGGAATCCAGGATGAATAAGAGGCCAGGTTTGTTGTCATGTAGAGCGCCGAGGGGGGAGCGGCCACGGCATAGCCCCAACTCAAGGTCACGCCGCCTCCGCCTCCCGCCGCAACCAGCCCGGAAGGCAGGCTGGCCGTGTTGAGGCTGGGCCCGACGACAAACATGCCGGAGGTCATGAAATTGGAAACGCCGCCATCTTCAAAACTATCACCAATCACAATGGCCCTGGCCACACCGGCGCCAAGTTGAAGGCCGGTGCTGCCGGCAAGAAACTGGCAGTGGCTGACGCTGAGGGTGGTGAGATTGTTGGCCGTCACTTGCGGGGCGGCGAGCGCGTAGGGACGGCCGAACATGCATCCGTCAATTATAACATTGGTCGCGCTTTCGATCTGGACGGACTGTCCGCCGGCCGTCTGCCAGCGCCCGCCGACAAGAGTGAATTCGAGCGCGCCGTTGAGGAGCGCGCCACAGCTCAAGTCGGAAAAGTCGCCGCCGGTTATTTTTATTTTGTGCGGCCCGTTCACGACGACGCCAGTCCCGCAGCCCGCCGTCGAGCAACCGGCAAGGCCGCCGGTAAAAGCGCCGCCGGCCGGATTGGTGGAAGAATCGTAGTCAAATTCGAAGCCGGTCAGGCAATTGGAAGCGAACAAGCCGGTGTAACAGCCTTCATCGACCCTGCCAAAAACAAAGGCGGCTCCGGCGGACATGGCATTGGGGCACCGGACTTCAATGTCCCGATATTGAACAAAGTCATAGCATTTGGTGATTTGCACCCCGACGTGAACGGGCGAAACGATATAAATGTCCGAGAATCTGGAACGCCCCGGCTGGGCGTTGTTTGGCGTCGTGATGCCGTCGTAGGGATTTTGGATGCGGACGCTGGAAACGGAGAAGCCGTTTCCGGTTTTGGTCAGGCTGATGGCCGGGGCGTTGCTGGTGGCGGGTGAGCCTTGATCGTAAACGATGGCGATGCCATGCACGCTGGCGCCGTTCTCAAGGCTCAAGCCAGGGGCCGTTAAGATCCGCATCAAGAGTGTCGGCATCGGCATCGTGTCCGCCGGCCAGCCGCCGGCGAAGTTTCCGATCATTTCGATGGCGTTCAAGGTTAGCGTTCCGGAAATGACGTACTTACCCATCGGCACATAAATGCCACTATGAAGCGTGCCGGAAGAAGTGGCCGAGATGGCGCTTTTGAACGCCGCCGTGTCGTCCGTCACGCCGTCGCCCACCGCGCCGTAAGCGGTCACGTTCACGTCGTCCGTGTCCGCTTGCAACGAGCCTGAGGTCGACGATTTGGGGCCGAAACGAACGCCTCTGAAAAGTTGATTCGGGCCGGCAGCGGCAAGGAGCGTGACGGTCGAGAGGGAGCCGGAAGTGTCGGCAATCCGGATCAGGCGATTGGTCGAAGATTCGGCAGTGGTGGCATAAACGACCGCCCCGCGGGAAGTGGATCCGCCGCCCGCAAACTGGGTAAAATCCACCGCCAGGCCGCGCGCGCCCCAATTGCCTGTGCCCGTGCCGAGGGTGTAATTAAAGACCCAGGCACTGCCGTTATAATCCCAACGTTCGATGCCGCCCACGCCCGAAGCCGCGGTGAAATTATCGTCATCGGCGATATAAACCGTCAGGCCGTCCGGGCTGAAGGCGAAGTCATTTGGATCGCTGCTGGCGCCGGTGGAAACCCCCAAAACGGCGGTGGCCGAACCGCTGGGCAAGCCGCTGAAACTGTAAAGGCCCTGAGTCTGTCCGGCGTTATTGTTGCCGCTGGAAACCCACAAGTTTCCGCCGGAAATGGCGAGAACGCGAGGGTCGGCCCCGGCGGCATTTTGCGGGATGCCGGAATTTCCCTGGTTTGAGGTGAGATTTTTGATGGTGGAGTTGGGCGACGTGACAATGCCCGCGGTCCAAAAAGTATTGACTATGCCGTCCACCGAAACAGCGCAACGAATTTGCCCGGCGGCGCCGTTATAAAGCCCATTATTCGTCAGACACAAAACGTAATAACCCAGCCCATTGACCGCGCCGATGGCGCGCGGCAGGCTGCTGCCGGTAAAGGTGACGCCGCTGTTGGGCAGCGCTTGGTTGTATCCGGCAAAGTTCAGATACTGCTGGTTGTAGGAAAGAGTCAGGATGCTCCCCTCCAGGCCAACGGACGCGCCGCTGCCTTCGACGATCAGCGCCGACGGGCCGCTGTCTGGAACCATGACGGTGCTGACGTAATTGCCGTTGGTGGAGATTTGGTCGAGGTATAAAGTATTGCCGGACGTAGTGTTGAGCGATTGCAGGCCGTCACCAACGCGGGCCACGACCAGATTGGTCGAGGCCAGGGGCAGAAAGCCATTGGAAACGAACAGCGTGGCCGACACCACCGGAGCGGGACCGCTGCTCAGCGTGGCCAGCATCGAATAAGTTCCGGCATTGGCGATTTGGATATTGGTCAGGCTCAAGCTGCTGGAAGTCTGGCCGGTGAGATTTGTTCCGTTGAATTGCCATTGCCAGGCCAGCGGTTGCGCACCGCTCGGCACAGCCAGAAAGGCCAGATGATCCCCGACGCGTTGCGTGAGCGAGGATGGGGTGACGTTGACTGGATTTTGCCCCGCAAACAGGGAACCGCTCAGGAGGACGAAGAAAAGCCAGCCAGTCAATTTATCAGCTCCAATTAAAGACAATGGACTGGCGGGGCGGAACAAATTCATGAAAACATTTACCGACCAATAACGCTATCATGCCGGAGCCGTTCCGGCAATTTTTGAATTAGAAAATAGTCACTTGAAACAAAGGGCGAAGTGCCTTCTGTAAAGTGGCCCCATGATTTCGAAGTGAAGGGAACTTAGCGTCGGCCGAACTGGCGGCGTTGTCTATGCGACCGCGCCGTTCCTTGACGGGAACCACCCTGGCCACCATGAGGTCGCCCATCGCCGGGGCGGGCGGATTTCTGCGACGAGAACTGACGTTGCGGCCGTTGTTGCTGTCGCCCGTCCCGGCTGCGTTCGATTGGAGCCGGTCCGGCTGCCTCGTAATTAAATCCTTCGGCGCGTTTGCGGACGATGCCGCGTCCGATAAAGCGCTCCAGCAACCTCAATTCGGAGTGGTCTTCCGGAGTGACAAAGCTGATGGCGTCGCCGACGGCCTGGGCGCGGCCGGTGCGGCCGATCCGGTGAACGTAATCTTCGGCGTGCATCGGAAAATCGTAGTTCACCACATGAGAGATTCCATCCACATCAATGCCCCGCGCCGCAATGTCCGTCGCCACCAGTACCCGCACTGCGCCAGATTTAAAATCCTTCAACGCCTTCAGTCTCTGGTTCTGCGAGCGGTTCGAATGCAACGTTGCGGTGCGAATCCCCTTTTGCTCCAAATGGCGGGCGATGCGGTCCGCACTGTGTTTCATTCGGGAGAAAACAAGGACCGTATCCATTTGCGGATCGCGCAACAGATGTAACAACAGCGCCGGCTTCAAATGCTTCGGCACTTCATAGACCAGTTGCGTGACGGTCTCGGCAGGGTTCGAGCGGCGGCCGATTTGGACGAGCTTGGGGGAGCGTTGGAACTCGTGAGTGAGGGTTTCAATCTCTTTCGAGAGCGTTGCGCAAAAAAGGAGGGTCTGGCGCTTCGCCGGCAATTGGCGGACAATTTGCCGGATGGACGGCAGAAAACCCATGTCGAGCATGCGGTCGGCCTCATCGAGCACGAGAAACTGCAAGCCGGAGAAATCGCCGTTGCGACGCCCCATCAAATCCAGCAATCGCCCCGGACACGCAATAATCACATCCGTCCCGGATCGCAGGGCGCGAATCTGCGGATGTTCGCCTACGCCGCCAAAAACCGTGGCAACGGTCAATGGCAGGTGCCTGGCATAGATTCGAAGGTTTTCCTCAATCTGCAAGGCAAGCTCCCGCGTCGGAGCCACTACCAGCACTCGCGTGCCGCGCCGCGTCCCTTCGGGCTGCGCCGCCAGCTTCGCCAGCATGGGCAGCGTGAACGCCGCTGTTTTGCCTGTGCCGGTTTGCGCGATGCCGATGAGGTCGTGGCCCGCCAATATCTGCGGAATGGCTGCCGCCTGGATGGGCGTGGGTTCAGTGTAACCGGCTTCCTGAACGGCTTTCAAAATTCTTGGATCAAGTCCGAATGCGCGAAATGGCATAGGTTGCAGTATGACCTCATTACGCCCGATAGCACGCACAAAGAAACATCGCGTTCGATCCGGCCCAAAGGCATTGTCTTGGCATGAAATTGAGTCAAGGACAGGTGTGGAAGCACGGCAAGGAATATGTCCGCATCGTACGGCTGGAACGGCTTGAGGTGGAATACAAATCCCTGTCCAGCCTCTCCAGCAAGGAAGGCACAAAGCATGTTACCAGCAAAAAGGACTTCTGCCGCCTGCTGAAACAAGCTCGGCTGCTTGCTGTTGCCAAAGCGCCGAACCCGTCCGCCTGTTCCACCGCGCAATAGTCCTCTTTCTGCACTCGTTTCGGCTCCTCCGCTCAAGCCCGTCTGGACTTGACCGGCAACAACACGATTCCCCCAACGAGCGCGAATGCTCCGGCGACCGGCGGAATAAAGTGGCTGTTGGTGGTCGCAAGGTGCATTCCGGGGAACTCGATGGGCTTCCCTGGGGGCGTGAAGCTGAGTCCCGAATAGGCCGGCACTACGATGCCCAGCGTGACGAAAGTATCGCAACGATCGTTTTTGTATTCATATTGACTCTCCAGTTCTTGTGTATTGGTTGACGGCCTCTAAACAGATCGATTGCACCCGGAAATGAGATTGACGAGCACCATGACAATGGCAACTACCAACAGGATGTGAATGAACGTAACAACGCCGTCCGACGTTGATACCTTGGTGTGCAGGGCGCTGGTCGAATGAGGCGAGAGCAGGGACGACTTGACTTGGGCCGTGATGGAGGCGTCGTCGATTCTGTCGCCGAGGGTGGCGTCGGGGGCTGCCGGTGTCGCGGCGACCGTCATACGCCCAAACGAGTCGCGCCCCGGCTATTTAACTTGTATCTGGAGCACATCTGATGCACTGTAAGACGCGAATATCTCTTCGTCGAAGTTGCCGGACACCAGAAATTTCCAGCCATTTTCGCAACATGTATCGAGGCAGATGGTCCGATTAATTATGTCAACTAAAAATAACAGTGCATTGCTGACTCCACCCGCGCCGGTGGTGGATATGGCTGAAATCCTCAAAGCCCTCGTCCAATTGTCCCGCGAACAAGGTCACGTTACCGACGATGACATCAACGACATTTTGCCGGCCGATATGCCGGAGCGCGACGCGGATAACCTGCGTCGCAAACTTCACGACCTTGACATTAAAGTCGTCGGCCTCGCGGACGTTGAGCAGGCCAAACCCGCTGGCGCAGAAGAGGATGCTGAGCCGCGATTCGATACCTGCGACGATCCCGTCCAGATGTATTTGAACAAAATGAGCAAAGTGCCGCTGCTCACGCGTGATCAGGAAATCGAAGTTTGCCGGAGGATCGAGCAGGCGGAGATTGAAACAACGACGCTCCTTTATAGTTTCGGGTTTATAGGCAAGGAGCACACCGCCATGGCCGAAAAGCTTCTTTGCGACCCGCCAAAAGAGCGCTTTGACCGCGTCGTGGCGGTTAGCGGCGCCATTACCCGGGAAACCCACCTGAAGCAACTGCGACGTTTGATCAAAAAAATTCGGGACCTCGATGCGCAAGCCGACCAAATTTACAGCGCGCGCCAAATCGCAGCAGGCAAAGAATGTCCTCCGGAAATCACGCTCAAAGCTCGCAAACTTGAACGAAGTCTCCGCGACACTCTGCCCAAGTTTTTGTACAAGCAAAAAATCCTGGATGAGATGATCGTCGTGGCGGGAGGTGTTCGCGAGAAACTCAAATCCAGCCTGGCGCGCCTCCGGGTTCTGGAGGGGCACGATAAGTCCGCCGCCAATAAGGACGCCATCCGCCTTGAGCGGGCTGGCATACGCGCCCTCGAGCAATTCGTGCGGATGCCGCATGAGGAGTTTTTTCAGATCTTCGCCCAATTGACATCCGCGGCGGCGCGCGCGGACCAGGCCCGAATGCACATGGCGGAATCCAATCTGCGGCTGGTGGTTTCCATCGCCAAGAAATACACCAATCGCGGACAGTCATTTCTGGATCTGGTGCAGGAGGGCAATATTGGGCTGATGAAGGGAATCGAGAAGTTTGAGTATCGGCGCGGCTACAAGTTTTCCACCTACGCGGTATGGTGGATTCGGCAGGCACTGACCCGCTCCATTGCGGACCAATCCCGCACCATTCGCATCCCGGTGCATATGATCGAAATCATCAACAAGCTCTGGCGGACGCAAAAGCTGCTCAGCCAGGATCTCCGTCGCGAGGCCACACCGGAAGACCTGGCCGATGAGATGGGTTTGCCGCTTTCGCGCATCAAGTCCCTTTTAAAGATGGCGCAACAAACTGTCTCCCTGGATGCTCCCGTGGGCGAGGAGGGAGACGTGAGTGTCGGGGATTTCATTGAAGACAAAACCGCGGAGGACCCTTCCGCCGGAACCGGCCACACCTTGCGCAAAGAGAAGCTGGACATGGTCTTGGGCAGTCTGACCGAACGTGAGCGCAGGATAATCGAAATGCGCTTTGGCCTCAAGGATGGCCAAGACCACACGTTGGAAGAGATTGGGAAAATTTACAACGTCACGCGCGAGCGCATCCGACAGATTGAGGCAAAAGGCCTGCGCAAATTGCGCCATCCCACCCGACTGCGGCACATTCAGGGCTTTCTTGAGAGCGAAAAACCCGCTGGCACGCCGGAAGTCGAGCCGCTTGGAATCCTCCCATATAAGGCGGCTCCGTTTGTAATATTGCCGCCCAACCGTCGGAGAGCGGCGGCCGACGCCAGCGTCCCGCGGCGTGCGCTTTGCCGGGCAGGATGAATCAGAGGTCTCGACGCTGGACATCCGAATTCAATGGAACCATCGCAATTTGCCGCCAATAATGGCCTGCAGTGCCATAGTGACCTATGGGTCTGAAAAGGGGTATCATCGGCTACCCCGAAAGCTTTCGGGGTTGATATAATCAACGACTTAATCGGTAATAAAATCAGCAACAGACCAGCAACATGTCACTGGTCGGGTTATACCCCATAGCCAAAGAATAGCCGATCAAGTAGCTTCCCATTATGAATCGATTATTCACAGCCAGAAGCACTTTTAACAGCGAGCGTTCGCAGTCCGGTCAAATACTGAATAGGTCGCGGCGCAATAAATTGGACGCCCGTGGGGTTGGCAAACCATCACTGGCCGATTACGTTCGGCCCGGCCAATACGGTCGAAGCATTGCATACGGATGCACTGAGTTTGATCTCATGAAATCTCAACTCGGTTAAGAACGTCACAGCGATTACAGGACCATTCCACGGAGAGGCCCGTTGGCAAGATTGGGCTGACCTGCACCACGCTGGACAATCTAACAGGTAACTTTGGTTCATCGATAGAGAACTTATTATGAGATCATGTTTTGGAAAACAAAGATTTATTCGTGCGGTATCCGTTCTTTTTCTCGCGGCGTCCATCCCCTCCCTTTTTGTGGAAGCTCAGAGCGCCAGTGGCACTGATGGCGCGCAGTCTCCCGGTGGGACTAATCAACCTCGCGGTTTCACAAACCAGCTTCCCAGCCTTACGCCTCAGCCCAACGCGCCGGTGACCCCGTCCACGCCGGTGACCCCGTCCGCGCCGGTGACCCCGTCCGCGCCGGTGACCCCGTCCGCGCCGGTGACCCCGTCCGCGCCGGTGACC
>Ga0182030_10016147_pt1 | contig 14576 bp, 13 predicted proteins | sample 812S3MmetaG_FD_121299 | JGI IMG/M metagenome (GOLD analysis project Ga0182030, IMG submission 121299) | Permafrost microbial communities from Stordalen Mire, Sweden - 812S3M metaG (Illumina Assembly) | ecosystem: Environmental > Terrestrial > Soil > Wetlands > Permafrost | place: Sweden... | reverse complement strand
GCCGACGTGGTCGAGCGCACCAATCTGAACCGACTGGTGGGCGCAACCGAGGCGGACATATCCAAACCCAAAGTCGAAGTCGCCGCCGCCTTGGCAAAACGGATCAATTCCAAAGTGCATGCCGAAACCATCCGCGACAGTGTTTTGCTGGCCAGGGTGGCGGAGAAATTGGTGGATATTGATTTCCTGTTCGCCTGCACGGATTCGCACGGCAGCCGAGCGGTGCTCAATCAACTTGCGTATCAATACCTGATACCCACCATAGACATGGGCGTGATCATTGTCGCACCGGACGCCAAAATCCAGCAGATTGCAGGACGCGCCCAAATGCTGGCCCCGGGGCTGGGTTGCCTCATATGCGGCAATTTACTTAATCCGGAAAAAGTCCGGGTTGATCTCCTTACGGATTTTGAACGGGCGGCTGAACACTACATCAATGGAACTAACGAACCTGCGCCCGCAGTCATTTCTTTGAACGCGAACATGGCTTCCATGGCAGTGACGATGTTTTTAAGTGCGGCCATCGGCATACCGAGCCGCCCTCGATATATCAACTACGACGGCATCACCGGCAAGGTGCGTCCGGCCGAAGTGAGCCGACACCCGAAATGCATAGACTGTTCCATTCCCCGTGGACTAGCGCGGGCGAATGAGTGGCCTTTGCGCGCCCGGATGTCAGCGCCGCCGGTGACGGCAGTTCCTAGTTCCATTCATCTGGATGAGTCTCATGCCACGAGCCTATAAAATCCGATTCACGGGAACTTTTTCTGGGCGTGACGAAGCGGGTGCGTCTTTGAAATTGCCGGGAGACACGGCCCTGATTCATCGCGGGGTCGCAAGGATGCTGCTCATGCACTGTCCCTGTGGCTGTGGGGACACCTTGGTCATCAACCTTGATTCCCGGGCTGGTCCAGCCTGGAGAATTTACCGGCGGGGTGAGGCGATCAGCCTGTATCCTTCCTATTGGCGGGATACCAAATGTGAATCCCATTTTATCCTATGGAGAAATATCATCAATTGGTGTGATTGGGATGATGACAGCATTTGGTCAAGCTCAAGCAGCATCGCGGAACGGGTGCTTCAGGCTTTGCCTGAATATTTCATCAGTTACGAAGATATTGCTGAGAAACTAGAGGAAGTTCCCTGGGATGTTTTACAAGCCTGCCATGCACTCGTCCGCCAGCGCAAGGCGGTGGCGAATGTTAAACGGCGGAAAGGTGAATTCAAACGCATCGGTTGATGCAATTGAGCAGTTGAACCGTGGTGTGCAAGTCTTCATTGGCCACCCGGACCGATTATTGGAAGCATGGTCATGGACGGCGCTGTCAAGCTTCAGGACAGATCCGATTTTTGCCGCTAAAGCCAAGATGGTTAACGCCCGATAAAAGCTGGAATTTTATGCTTTGACGTGGCCGACCGGTTCGGTCAGTATCAATAAGATTTCTGGCTCCATTCGTGCTAATTTACATCACATGAGTTTGACCTTGGCCCATCGCAAAGCCGCGCAGGCATTGAACTATTTTGCGCGACAGGAAGGCGGCAGCATCAACAAGCTCAAAGCCCTGAAGCTACTGTTTTTTGCCGACCGCTACCACCTCCGCAAATTCGGACGCCCCGTTAGTGAATGTGAATACTTTGCCATGAAGCACGGACCGGTGGCATCCGAAGCCAAAAGCATCGCCGAAGAATGCGACACCCTGCCGACCAAGGCCCGGGAGTATGCCCGCAAATACATCCGTAAAGGTGAAGACTACGACTTTTGCGTCGCCGCGGACATGGACACCGCCGTGCTGTCGACCAGTGACCGGGAAGCCTTGGAATTTGCGTGGCGAAATTTCGGGCGGTTTGGCAAATACACGCTGCGAGACATCACTCATCATTACCCTGAATGGAAGCGCCACGAGCAGAAGCTGGCGACCACCAAGCGCGTGCCGATGGATCTGGCTGATTTTTTCAAGGAACCGGACGCGGGCTACATCCCCTGCCATTCACTCACGGATGAGGAACGCGAGGCCGCGTTGGAATTGTTCCGCCAGCGTCAGTCCTTTGGCCAACGCTGGAGCTGACATTGGCTGGGGAGAAAATTGACCAAAAATTAAGCCTCTCCCTTCGTGAGGGAACGGTTTATTACTTTGCCCACCACACGCTGACGTCTCCCGATCCGCATTATTTCATCGTCGTCAATTCTGACCCGCTCAAGCAAAAGGTGCTGCTACTATCCGTGGTGACCTCGCAGGTGGAAAAGGTGAGGCTGCGCCGCAAGGCTTGCCTGGAAACGTTGGTGGAAATGACTGCGGCCGATTTTGATGTGTTGACCAAGTCCTCCATCGTGGACTGCAACGACCTTAAAGAAATTGCGCTGGAGGTTTTTAACGGGAACTTTGTCGCGAACAAAATCAAGTATTTTGCCAAGGATTTACCAGCGCCATTGCGGAAGGCTCTGCGCAAAGCCATTCATGCCAGCACCATTTTGACGGATGAACAAAAGGCGCTGGTGGCCAAACCTTGATCAAACGGCGGTCTCGTAAAATTCGTGAATCGTTGTAACCAGTTCATCAATTTCCACTGGTGTGAACAACCCTTCGGGGCCTTGGGGCGCGATGTCAGTGAACGGTGATTCGTAAAGCAAGTCGGGGTCCATCGCGCCGTAGGTGGTCAGATGGTTGATGATCATGTCCACGAATTCAATCTGGTTGGCGGTGAATGATTTTTTAGACAGGAATTTGGCGAAAGCACGCTTGGCGGCCTCCCGATCCATGCCCACAAGGGAGCGGACAAACAAGCCCAGACCTTTCGACTCCTGCTTGGCCCGTTCAATTTCACCGGCGCTGCCGACACCACTGGCCGCCAGTATCCGTTCCAAATCGGCCAAATCTCCGGGCATCAGCGGAGCATTCATCCGCAGTTTGTAGATGGCGAACTCGTTTTGATGTTCGCGCAAAAAGGCACGGGCCTTGTCCCGGAATTTTTCAAATGTATCGCCCACAGTGAAGCCTGGCAAATCAATCTTGGTTTCCTGCCCCAGCTCGTCTTCAAAGTCGGTGTAGATGGGTTTACGCTGCGCCTTTTCAATCAATTTTATCAGCGCACGCAGCCGGCGGCGGACGATTTCCAGCATCGGCGTGGTCACGTCCTGCCACCATTCCTCGGTTTGAATTTCCTGAATGAGTGGCATCTGCTCATGCACCATCGGGATGCTGGATTTTTCCTCAAGCAGACCGGCAATCGCCTTCACCTGATCGCTGAGCCGATTAAACGCCGGCTCGGCCCGCAACACTGCCAGTTGCAGATTCAACAGGAGCAGGTCGAAGCGTTTCGCCTCTTCCGCTTCCGCCTCTTGTTCGGTCGGCAGGCCGGCGACTTCCTGCGCCAGTTCCGCGAATGACTCAATCTTCAAATCTTTCCATGCACCCGGCTGAGTGTATTTCTCCACCACCCGGCGCTTGGCGCGGACGACGAAGTTTTCGACGTTCATGGCGGCGACTTCTTCATACAACAGGCTGGCCACATCACGCCGCAATTCAATTTCCTTATCCGAGCCATCTTTGACCAAGCCAAAAGATTTGTTATCGAGTTCGCTGATGAGTTCCAGTCGAGTCTTGAAGAGGCGTTTGCCAAGTGATTCGGCCGTCGAGCCTTCGACGGCGTCGGGGTTCTGTTTGAAAAATTCCAGATTTTGGCAGTAGTCGAAGATGTAGAAAAATTCCTTGTGTTTGCCGGGGCCAAATAGATCGGGACACAACCGGGTGCCACGGCCTACCATCTGCCAGAACTTCGTCTTGGACCGCACCAGTTTGAAAAACACGAGGTTTACTACTTCCGGCACGTCAATTCCCGTATCCAGCATGTCGACGGAAATGGCGATGTGCGGCATTGTATCCTTCATCGAGAAATCATCAATCAAGCTTTGGGCATACTCGGTCTTGAAGGTAATGGTCCGCGTGAACTTTCCTGCGAGGCTGGGATAGTTTAGGTCGAATCGTTCTTGGATGAAATCCGCGTGAGCTTGATTCTTGGCGAAGATAATGGTTTTGCCGAGTCGGTCGCCGCCCGCCACTTTTTGCCCTCGTGTCATCAAATGCTCCAGCACCTTGTCCACAGTATCCTTGTTAAAAAGCCACTTGTTGACTGCTTCAGCTTCCACGCTGGTAGGCACATTGCCGTCGTCATCCCATTCCAATGCGTCCCATGCCTCCTTTTCCTCTTCGGACAGGTCATCGTATTTGATGCCGCCCCGTTGAAATTTAAGCGGCACAGACACCGGTTGCGCCGGCACGAGGAATTTATCGGCCACCGCCTCATTTAAATCATACGAATCGGTCGGCACGCCTTTTTCAAGATTGAACAGACCATAAGTATCACGATCAATCTCTTCACGCGGCGTGGCGGTCAGGCCGACGAGCAGCGAATCGAAGTAATCAAAAATCGCTTTATACTTCTGATAAACCGACCGGTGTGCTTCATCAATGATGATGAGGTCAAAATGACCAACTCCGAAACGCCGCTGCCCGTCGTTGGTTTCGTCAATTAGTCCCATCATGGTGGGGTAAGTGGAAACAAATACGCGGCCCTCGGTTTCCTTCTCCGTGACCAGGTTCACTGGCGATGATTCGGGCAAATGTTTCTTAAACGCATTTACCGCCTGTGTCACCAACGCCACACGATCACACAAAAACAGCACCCGCTTCGCCCAATTGCAGCGCATTAGCACGTCGCTCAACGCGATGACGGTGCGCGTCTTGCCGGCACCAGTGGCCATGACCACCAAAACTTTGCGGTCGTGATCCTTTTCAAAGGCTTCGCCGATGCGACGGATGGCGCGGGTCTGATAATAGCGCTCCACAATGGCTTCGTTGATCTGCGCTGCCGCCAGCGATTTTCTGGTCTGCCGACGTTGAATCAACAATTCTAACTCGGCTTTCTTGTAGAAGCCCTGCACCGGACGCGGCGGATAGTTGATGTCATCCCACAGCCAATGCTCATAGCCATTGGAGTAAAAAATGATGGGCCGACGGCCAAACTTTTTTTCCAAACAATCCGCATAAAGTTTTGCCTGCTGCTGGCCGACACGCGGATCGCGTTTCGTGCGTTTTGCCTCATTCAACGCCAGCGGGAGTCCGTCATCGCCCCAAAGAACATAATCCACGAATCCCTCGCCCGTGTTGTTGGGCATCCCGGTGACAGGATATTCCGTATCCTCACCGGGCTTGGTGAACACCCAGCCCGCCTCGCGCAACAAGAGGTCGATAAAATAATCCCGCGTCTCGGCTTCCGAATAATCGTGGTCATCCGGTCGCGCGGCGTTCGCCTTTTTCACCTCGGCGATTTCATCCCGCACCCGGTTTAATTCTGCGTCCAATGCGGTTTTATCCCGGAACAACCCCGCCAGCTTTTCATCGCGCTCGCGTAACTGGGTTTCCAACCGCTCCAATTGCTCCTGCGTTGGCCCGGACACGGGTGCAGCTTTTGGCAGCAAATCCGGGTTGAAGGCCAAACCATCGGCGGGTTTCACGCCGCGCGCGTAGGTGCGCGCCAGCCAGAAACAGAAATGGAATAACTCCCGCGTGGCCGTTAGGGCATCAAATTGCCGCATCGGTTTATGGCTATGAACCGCGAGATTGCCGACCTCCTTGATGAGCCGCACTTTGGCAAACGTCACGGGGCCGACCGCTTTGCGAAAGGTCGGCTCGTGAATGAGCGCGCTCAAATTTTCCCGATAAGGCAATTTAAGTGCGGGATCATATTTGTAGAGCCAATGCACCGCCAATTCCAGCGCGCGCCGCGCGTAGAAGCAGGCCGACCGGGCATCGGAATATGCCAGCACCTCGGCTTTGACTGCCGATTCGTGCAAGTCAGGCCATTCGGCTTGGAGGAAGGTGAAATTGCTCATGCAGTTCGATTGATGCGGTTTTCCAGATCGCGCACCGTCTCCAATATGATTTCAAACGGCGGTGGGCGGACGAGAAACATATCGCGCATGGAATGGTAGTCCTTCTCCAGTTCAGGCAACCGAAATTCCGGCGGCACGAGGCGGAATGTGCCGGGCGTGGCAAGATCATAACGCGCCCAACTTGCCGCGAAGAACCGACTCTTCCAATTTGCAACGCGTTGTCGCAAATCGTCACGAGCCAGTGCGCGTTCAGTGATGGCGTGTCGAGCCAGTGCCGCCATGTCAGAATAATGCCGCGAGAAACGGTCACGAATTAGCTTTGCCGGATCGCGATGATGTTCCGCGTGCAAAATCGTAGCCTTCTCCCAAAAAGTCCGTTCCAGTTCCAGCGCCACCAGTTCGCAGCGGAAATCTTCGAGTTGCTTCGGAAATTCCTCCGCCACCCACGGTCGAATGGCGTGAGTTCCCACCGGCCTTTGATCCGTCAGCGATCCAAACTCCATCTTCACGAAGCGCCCCAGATACTCAAAGCCGGAAGGTTCGTTGGAAGGATAATGAAAGAGCACCGTTGGCGAATGCGTTGTGGTATCCACTTGGAATTCCATCCATGACGCACCGCCGGATCGTTCACCGAGAACTTCACCAGCAATCCGTTCCAACGTCGGCAGGAACCGGTCACGCACACGCTCAATGCACGCCGCTTCCAGTTCTTCCATTCGCTCCGTTCGCTTGTTCCGGCTTTCAGCCTGTTCCACGAATTCTTCGCTGATGCCCAGGAACGCGGGGCTGACCGACAAATCAATGTCCTCGGAAAACCGGTCAATCACGCCGAATACTTTCGACAATGAAGTGCCGCCTTTGAACACCAGTTGCCCGCCGAACTCCGGATGCGTAAACAATACTGCCAACGTCCATGACACCCAGAAATCCTTCTCCACCATCACCGGCAGCAATCCACGCCGCGCCGCCGCCTCGCGGATAATCAGCGCCTGCTCCGGTGCGGAACGTTTGAAAAATTCCAGTTTCACAAATCAACTTCCGGCCAGTTCACGAACTAGTGAATGCATCCAAGCAGGTGCCAGCGGAAGATCCCACAACAGTTTCTTTCGCTCCTTGGCGGGCAGCGTGCGTTTCAAATGCTCCATGCGCGCCAGCGTGATGTGCTCTTTGCCCAAATGCCGCAACGCCTGTATCAGCAAGCCGCTCAATCGTCCTGCTGCCGCCATATTTTTCGGAGTGGTGTGACGCAACTGGATTTCCTGCCGTCCAATCTTCACCGTGCGAGATGTTCCGTCCGTAAAAAATACCACCTTGGCCGGCACTTGTTCGGACAATCCCAACAGGTTGGTTGCGTAAGCTCCAGCGGGTTGCAGTCGTATCCGGTCTTTCCCGGCCAGCGCCTTCGCCACCTTTTCAATGTCCGGCGACAACATTCCCAATTCCGTATGCTCCCGTGGATAATCATAAAGCCCCCACGCCAGCCGGCGGATCGTCCCTTTAGCCGCCAGCCGCGACAACACCTTGTCCACGGCATCCCGCCCGCCGATGTCCAAAAAGTCATTCGGGGTGAAGGCTGAACCCCTCCCCCTGCCGTAAATGCGGCTTTTCAATTTGAAATCAATGGTTTTCACACATTTCTTGCTCTGTATCCTGTCAGAAATACTGCCCAATTTTTCTGACAAACTAGAGCGTGTTTCAAGCATGAAATTCGTTTATTTTCTTGACAGCTTGAACGCTGCCCCTTAAAAACCGCGTCGGACGCGGTTTTTAAGGCAGCCCTCGCGCGCGCGACCCTGCAAGCGGGCATTGCTTTTAGCAATGCCCGCTTGCAGGGTGAGAATTGGCACCCATCGGTTAAAAGGTTAACGAAAGCTTGACACGTCCTCATTGACGGGGATAAAATTTTGCTCGCAGAGGTCGCTCGCAAAATTTTATCCCCGTCAATGAGCATGCTCAATTTATTTAATTTATACATGAACTCCTGTGCAAGTCGGACCACTCGGTTTTTAGGAAGGCGAAAGATGATGAGTCCAGTCATGAGCTTTCGACAGACGCATTTGCTCTAGCCACCAATTAAAATCATCGGTTTGCCGGCCGTTCGACCGGTAGTAATCGCCACCCGGGAGCGATGAATCACGATTAACAACCAACCCGGTCAGCGCAGGCAGTTTATTATCTCGAAGCCAGTTATTTAACGAATCGCCGCCCTCCCGGTTGAATTGAGGTCCAAGCCGGGCACCTTCCCATGGCGTAACTCCCATTGCGATTAATGTATCTTTGTATGATGGAAATGTTTTTGGATCACTAATATCAACTGTGCCATTACTCAAAAAATTAGTCAGTGCGAGCAGAAGTTTTCGGGCGTCAACGGGTGGCATGGGTAGGCCCGCATAATGCGTTTCAGGCCAATCTAGTTTCTCCAAGTCTGCGGGAGCCAGCTTACCGTGTTGCGCGAAAGCGAGTTCCAGTCGGTTGTTCAGCCAAGCAAACCCTTCTTTGCTTAATTGCACTTGCGCCTGTTGGCGGTAAGCACCACGCGGGTCTGTGTTGCCATTGCCGGTGCGTGCGTGCTCCTGGGTTGAAGTAAAGGAATCCGACTTCAATTCATCCATCAGAGCCGAAAGGCTGATACCATTCTTTAATGTTCCTGCGACAAATTCAGCATGATGAACACGAACATACATTGGCCAGATTTTTTTCCACTCCCGAAGTTCGATTTCCTTTTCTGAAGCCTCATCTCTGCCTTCAACGTGTCGTAGGCCAATGGCTCGACCATAGATGATGGTGTCGTTGGGATTTTCCATAAGACGGCCCATAAACATCACCGCACCGTCTTCAACTTGCCGCGGTCGTTTAGTTTTGGGATAGGAACAGGCCCAATGACAACCCGACCGGTTCACTTCTTCCAAGACGGGCATATCCAAAGAAGCCCGATTATGTCCCTCACCAAAAAATTTCACAAATGATTGCGGAGCCTCCGCCACGCGTGGCGTTGCCGCCATTACTTCCGGCGGCACCAATCCCACATCCGTTCCCTCGTCAGATAAACCCGAACTGGTAGCCCGACGTGAACCTGCGACCTGCACGCGTTCAATACGTTTCTCCCAACCTTCCAGTTTCGTCAGATCAAGGTCAGGGCCTGCTTTCTTCCACAAAGAGTCAAAATATTCACGGCAGCGCATGATGATTTCGTCCTCGTTGCTGACGAAACCGAACTCGTGATTTCGAAACAACGCCGCCTCAGTCAGATTCGCCGACGTGACAATCGCGCGCTGGTCGCCGAACAGGTAAAGCTTGGCGTGTAAATTTTGGACACCGCGAATCTTTGCTCCATGCTCCAGCAGGAGACGCAGCGCTTTCGTGTCGCTGACGCCGTCGCACATGTCACCGAGATGGAAACGAGTGATGACTTGGATTGATTCGGGGCGCTTTCCAGCCAACAGACGCTTCGCCGCCCGCACCTTAATGAAAGGGCACACCACTCGGAGTTCCGAGCGATCCGACGTCACAGCTTCTTGGATGATTTTGTCCCAGCCGCTATCAATCAGTTGGAAGCTTGGATTCATCTCATTTCCAGTCCTTGAAATAGACCTTCAAATCATTCAATTCAGACCAATGAGGTGCGACGGTATCTTTCGCCCCCATATCGAACACCGGATATCCTTGGTCTGTCTTTTGAGTAATCATATAATGATAGACGTTAAAATCAGGTTCGTTTGGCTTGGGTTTGTTTTCGTATCGAATCCAATCAATGCCAGCGACAGGTTGCTGATGTTTGACCTTCGGCGGAATAGGTGAAACACCACTGGCCATGACGCAATAACTGGTATCAATACCGAAATGGCCCCTTATTTCTCCAGCCAATGTTAGAGGTATCTCATTAATTTTCCACCCGCCATCACCGACGATTAACTTAAACTCGTCTTCAGAAAGATAGAAATTGGGTAGCTTGCTCATCATTTTATTTCTCCTTTGAAGGCGCGGTTCTGGAGGATGGCTAAGAGGGCATCCAACTCCGCCAGCGATGCGCGATGCGCCGTCTTAAGCACCTCCACCGCCGTGACTCGGCGGGCAAATTCGCGATGCAACGACATGGGAAATTTTCTGTTCATGCTCCGCGATAAACCGAATCCGCCTTGAGTTGATCAGTCAAGTAAGGCATGAATCCAGCCAGCAGCACAGACATTGCGACCATATCACGCATATCAATAACGCGTAGTGCGGTGGTTGGATCTCCACCATGTCTGATCCCTGGGTATTCATTGGTAAATTTGTAGAGATTCTTCATGGCGTCCTTGACGCTCTCGTGCGGCCAGGTGCCGACTTCATTACAAATCCCCCCAACAGTATTTGACTTTACTCCAGGATAACGACTCCCAAGCGCCTCCAGCAGGTTTATTTGTTTGAACATGCACGTCCTGATTCGCCCGTCTGAGCAATCAGTGCGCAGGTCACGGACTGCGTTTTCAAAATCCTGCATCAAACCGTTAAGGTGCGCATCCTGCCGTGTTGCCTCCTTCAAATCTCGCACGAGGCTGTTGAAAACCCCCGCCAGTGTGGGGCAGAGTAGACACGGTCGTCTAAGGTCATAGCGCAGACTGAACTTCTGGATGAATACAGACAGCAAATTGAAATAGGGATTGGTCAACGCATCGCCCACCAAATCGTCCAATGCTTCATGGGCCTTCTCAAAGAACTCCACCAGTGCCCGTTCGCTTACAATGTCTTCAATCTTCGTGTTCTGGAACGCTTCTTTCGCTTGAACGGAATTGTCTATGATATTCGCCAATTCTTCTAGGGTCGGCTTTTTCTTTAACGCAGATGACAACGCGCGATAAAGCTCACAGTAGATGTCATCTGGCGCGGTCTCCTCGGCGGCGAGTTGTTCCCAAATCTCGCGCGAGGTTTCTGACCAAACTCCGATGAATTCGCCTCACATAATTCCCCCTTGAACGCGCGGTTTTGAAGCGAGGCAAACAGTTCATCTAACTCAGCCAGCGATGCTGTTTGCGCAGCACGCAGTTTTTCTGTCGCCTGAAATCTTCGAGCGAACTCTTGTTGCAACGGAAGCGGGGGAACGGGGATTTCAATTTTCTCGAATGATGATTTCTTCAGAATCGGGAGCGTCGTGGATGCACCCCAAGATTTGATTGTTGGTTTGAAGAATCGCAGTGTCGCATAACCATATAAGTCGTTGATTTCATCTTTCCACTCGACCGCATTGAGTTGCTGATTGAACGCGCTTCGCACTGGGGCAACGCCCATCTTCCCAATCGTTGCGCCAATGCAGCAGACCAATGTTGCACCAGCGCGCACCGTCCTGCTTTCCTCTGCACCCGCTGCCGTCAAACTGCGCTTCACCGGCTCATCGCTTTCCAGATCGCCGGGCGTGATAAAAGGAATTGGACCATCGAACATGTCAGGCTTCACACTCGGTGGTGTTCCCCCAGTCACAACTTTACCCAAATCAAAAAGAGTTTTGTGTGGCCAATCTTTCGGGTTGGTAGCGGGGTTGCCGAAGAGATCGAGGAAATGGGATTCGGTCAGGGAGTCGAGTTGGGCGATGGCGGCGCGGCGCTTGGCTCGCAACGCCTCCGCCCGGTCCAGCAAATCTGCAATCCGCCGCTGCTCCGCTAGCGGCGGCAGCGGGATTTGTAACCCAAGCAAACTGTCTTTTGTAACGGTTGCTTGATTCACCCACTGACGACACATGCCCTCGAATACGCCACGACTCCACTGAAGCGTAATCCAGCGACGAATGAAACGACTGTCAGCACGGGCATGGTCGGGGCGGAGTCGGTGAAAGTGATTGCTGAAAGTCACCGGTTCAGAATTTCCGGGAAAAACAGTGCATTTGCCAACAAGCTCCGGGCTACTCGTGCTGTTGAATAACAAGTCGCCCGGCTGAACATAAAGCTCTTCAATCCTATTCCTTTCGCGTGGGACGCGCCGAATCTTCGACCAGTCAATCGTCCCTTCGCGCGTTACGTTATTCATGCGGAAGTGGATGATTCCATCCTCCACGTCATCGCCGCAGGCAAAGCCAGGACGAGCATCAAGAATGACATCTCCTAGCTTTCCCATTCGCCAAGCAGATGGTGAAGCGGTCTTCACTTCAGCATTCCCTCTAGTTCCTTCATGCCCTGTTGAATCTCCGCCTCCAGTTGGCCGAGGGTTTTCAGAATTTCGCCTGGCGGCCGGTGTGTAACTTCTTCGTGAACTACTTCCTTATAGCGGTTGAGCGAGAGGTCATAGCCCTGTGCGGCAATGTCCGCCTTGGGCACGCAAAAACTTTGCGCGGTGCGCGTATTGGTGCGTTCTGCTTTATCGCGCTGCGTCCAGCGCGCAAGGATGTCAGGCAAATTATTTTTTGCATGGTCGTCGGCAGTAAGCGCAACCTTTGGAACAGCACCTAGTTTTTCGGGCGGTAACAATTCCGTGCGTTTGTCGTCGAGCGACATCCCGTCGGCGTCCACGTCGTAGAACCAGACGTGATCCGTGCCGCCGGAGTTGGTCTTGGTAAATAATAAAATCGCGGTGGATACACCTGCGTAAGGCTTGAACACGCCGCCGGGTAGCGAGATGACGGCATCGAGTTTCTGTTCCTCGACCAGAAGCTGGCGCAGGGTCTTATGCGCATTGGACGAGCCGAAAAGCACACCTTCAGGCACGATGACGGCGGCGCGTCCTCCAGGTTTAAGCAGGCGCAGGAATAGCGCCAGAAACAACAGCTCGGTTTTCTTGGTCTTGACGATTTGCTGGAGGTCTTTGGCGCACGTCTCGTAATCAAGCGAACCAGCAAACGGCGGATTGGCGAGAACAAGCGTGTATTTTTCCTCTTCGCCGGCGTGATCCTGGGCAAGCGAGTCGCGGTAGCGGATGTCTGGATTTTCCACGCCGTGCAAAAGCATATTCATGCTGCCGATGCGGAGCATGGTGTTGTCGAAATCGAATCCGTGGAACGCCTGCTCGTGGAAATGCTTTTTGAGCTGCGGGTCGCGGAGAATTTCCGGGTGATGATCGCGTAGGTATTCGCCCGCCGCCACCAGGAAACCGCCCGTGCCGCACGCGGGATCGCAAATGACATCTTTGGCCGTGGGCGCGGTCAGCTCGACCATGAGCTGAATGATGTGGCGAGGGGTGCGGAACTGGCCGTTCTGCCCGGCACTGGCAATTTTGCCGAGCATGTATTCGTAAAGATCGCCCTTGGTGTCGCGATCTTCCATCGGCACCTGATCAATCATGTCCACGACTTTGGCGAGCAGCGCGGGCGTTGGAATGGTGAACCGTGCGTCCTTCATGTGGTGCGCGTAGGTAGAATCATCGCCGCCGAGCGTGCGCAGGAACGGGAAAACATGGTCGTTCACGACCTCGAACATTTCCTTGGCCTCAAAATGTTTGAAGCGCGACCAGCGCAAATCATCGTAGGCGCGGCCTTTGGGGTCGTTGCCTTCAGGAAAAACGCGGCGCTCCATCGGTTTTTTGAGCCGAGTGGATTTATTTTCCTCCAGCGTGTGCAGGTCGTCGAGCCGCTTCAAAAAAAGCAGGTAGGTGATTTGCTCGATGACTTCGAGGGGATTGGAAATGCCTCCCGTCCAGAACGCATTCCAGAGGGCATCAATTTTACTGCGGATTTCGCCGGTGAGCATGATTAAATAATTGTTGTTTTAATGGAGGCGCAACACGCATTCCACGGGGCTGACACAAATTTTGAGAAAATATCCATGCGCGTCGTTGGCGGATGATTTTGCGCGCAAAAAGCCGCAGCGTCAATCTGCCTTCGAGTTTTTCCAAGCCAAGCCTAACCGGTAAAATAATTATTTGCCGCCACCATCAATTCCACGATTTCATTCTGACGCACATCGCATTGAATCGTAATGATCACCGGCATTCCGGCAAGTCAGGCGGATTCGTCCGATTTCAGTTGGACCGGTTCAAAATTCATCCGACCGGCCATTGCCTTGCGATGCTCATTGGCCAGATGTCCATAAACCTTTCCGATCAGGACGCCACCGTCTTTGTGACCCACCCAGGCGGCTATCGTCATGAAGTCAATGCCACTCATGACGCCCATTGAAATAAAATGATGCCGGCAGTCGTGAAATCCAAAGCTTGGCAATTTGGCGCGCTCGCGAACCAACACCAATGATTCACGAAATGTCTTTGCGGGAATGTCCTTTTCGCCTCGCTGGGGTGATGGGAAAAGCCATTGCGAGGCGTCGTGCGACCGCGCCTTCATGTCGAGCAAGTGCGCCTTCAGCTTCGGATTGAAATCCACCACCCGCGCATCGCGATTCTTGAGGTCCTCGATTCCGCGTTCCGTGATCTGTCGGCGGATAAAAAGTTGGTTGTTTCCGAAATCAACATCCTCCCAGCGTATGCCGAGGGCTTCGTTACGGCGTGCGCCGCTATAGGCCAGCACCCTGATGTAATCCACAAATTCCTGTGCATTTTCAGTGACCGGAACATCGCCACCCTGTTTATTCTGTTTCGTTTCAAACGCTGCCTTGCAAAGTTTGTCCAGATCAGCCGCCGTGAACAATGAGCGTTTCTTTGTGCTGGTCTTGAGCGGCTGCAACCCTTCCGTTGGCAGCCGCTGGATCAATCCATCGGACAGGGCGCGCTTGAAAACGACCCGCAGCACAATCACATCCAAGTTGATGGTTCGCGGTGACACGTTTTCCTT
>Ga0182030_10016146_pt1 | contig 14576 bp, 8 predicted proteins | sample 812S3MmetaG_FD_121299 | JGI IMG/M metagenome (GOLD analysis project Ga0182030, IMG submission 121299) | Permafrost microbial communities from Stordalen Mire, Sweden - 812S3M metaG (Illumina Assembly) | ecosystem: Environmental > Terrestrial > Soil > Wetlands > Permafrost | place: Sweden... | reverse complement strand
GGTGTGGAACGACCAGCTCCACTTCTCGGAGGGTGCCGGAGGTGGAGGCATCTCGCAGACATTCTCCATGCCGGCGTTCCAGCAACCCCTCGGTGCGGTGAGCGGCAGCAGCGGGACGCCCTGCGGAGTCTCGAGCGGTGACTGCCGCGAGATCCCCGACGTGTCCGCCGATGCGGACCCGAGCACCGGATACGTGATCTACGACAGCTACAACTTCACTGCGCAGAACTCCTGGACGGCCATGGGAGGGACGAGCGGCGCAGCGCCACTGTGGGCCGCCGTGCTGGCCGTCGATGCCTCGGCCGACGGGAACACGGCCGGGTACGGCGCCCTGAACCCGGCGTTGTACCTCCTGGCGCAGCGGTCCGCCGGCACCTACCTCAACGACATCACCTCGGGGAACAACGACAACAACGCAACGGACGGTGGCAGCTACCCGGCCATGACGGGGTACGACATGGCGACCGGGCTCGGGACGCCCATCGCCTCGCAACTGGCGATCGGGCTCTCCGCGATCCCGCTCAACGTGGTCGTGTCAGGTTCGCAGTCTTACGGAAGCAGTGCCCCGACCTTCACGGGAACAGCCAACTATGCGGGCTCGGGGAGCGCTCCGTATGGCGTGACCCTCCACACCTCTGGCCTGAGCTGCAGCGAGGTCGACGGTTCGACGCCCATCGGTCCAACGCTGTCGGCAGGGAGTCACACCATCGGCGCCTCCACGTGCGGTGGGGCGACCCTCTCGGGAGCCGACGCGACCGACTACACCATCGTCTACACGAGCGCCGCGAACGACTTCACGGTCAACCCGGCCCCGTTGACGATCACCGCGTCGAGCCCGACGAGCACGTACGGCTCTGCGCCGGCCGTCACGCCCATCTACTCGGGCTTCAAGAACGCGGACAACGCCACGTCACTCAGCGTGCCGCCCACCTGTGTCACGACGGCCACCAGTTCGAGCCCGCCGTCGCCGCCGACGTACCAGTCCTCCTGCTCGGGCGCAGCAGACTCGAACTACACCATCAGCTACGTGTCGGGTGTCGTGACGGTCGACCCGGCCCCGTTGACGATCACGGCTTCGAGCCCGACGATGATCTACGGGGCAGCGGTACCGACGATCACGCCCATCTACTCGGGCTTCAAGAACGGGGACAACGCCTCGTCACTCAGCGTGCCGCCCATCTGTGTCACGACGGCCACCAGTTCGAGCCCGCCGTCGCCGCCGACGTATCAGTCCTCCTGCTCGGGCGCAGCAGACTCGAACTACACCATCAGTTATGCGCCGGGCCTGGTGACGGTCAACCCGATCACGGTCGCCGTCGCCGTGTCGGGCGGCCAAACCTACGGGAGCACGACGCCCAGCTTCTCGGGGACGGACAACCCGCCATCGGGAATCACCGTGAACACCGCAGGCCTGACCTGCTCCGAGGTCGACAGCTCGACGCCCATCGGTCCGGCACTGCTTGCGGGCAGCCGCACCGTGGTCGCTTCCTCGTGCAGCGGGGCGACCCTGTCGGGCACCGGTGCGAGCGACTACATCGCCGCGTACACCAGCGCGGCGGGCGACTTCACGGTCAACCCGGCCCCGCTGACGATCACCGCGTCGAGCCCGACCAGCACCTACGGCTCCACGCCGATCGTCTCGCCCCTCTACTCGGGCTTCGAGAACGGCGACAACGCCTCGTCGTTGAGTGCCTCGCCCACGTGTGCCACGACCGCCACCCCTTCGAGCACTCCCTCACCACCGACCTATCCGTCCTCGTGCTCGGGCGCAGCGGACTCGAACTACATCATCAGCTACGTGCCGGGCGCGGTGACCGTCATCCCGGCCCCGCTGACGATCACCGCCTCGACCGCCTCCATGTTGTACGGCGGCACGCCTCCTCTCATCATCCCGAACTACTCGGGCTTCATGAACGGCGACACCCCGCTCTCAATGAGTGCGCAGCCCACGTGCAGCACCACGGCCACCAGTTCGAGCACTCCTTCGCCGCCGACCTATCCGTCCTCGTGCTCCGGCGCCTCCGACGCGAACTACGCCATCACGTACGCCACCGGCGCAGTGACCGTCAACCCCGCCCCGGTCTCTGTCGCCGTGTCGGGCAGCCAGACCTACGGGAGCACCACACCCAGCTTCTCGGGGACCGACAACCCACCATCGGGGATCAGCGTGGACGCGTCCCAGCTGAGCTGCTCCGAGGTCGACGGTTCGTCCCCCCTCGGCCCAGGGCTTCCTGCGGGCAACCACATCCTGGCCACCTTCGGGTGCAACGGCGCGGCCCTCTCGGGCACCGGTGCGGCCGACTACACCATCGTCTACACCAGCGCCGCCAACGACTTCACCGTGAACCCGGCCCCGCTCACGATCACCGCCTCGAGCCCGACCAGCACGTACGGCTCCACGCCCACGATCACGCCCCTCTACTCGGGCTTCGAGAACGGCGACGACGCCTCGTCCTTGAGTGCGCAGCCCACGTGCAACACCACGGCCATCGGTTCGAGCACTCCTTCACCGCCGACCTATCTGTCCTCGTGCCTGGGCGCCGAAGACTCGAACTACACCATCAGCTACGTGTCGGGCGCCGTGACCGTCACTGATGCCCCGGTGGATGTGGCCGTCTCGGGCAGCCAGACCTATGGGAGCGCAACACCGAGCTTCTCGGGGACAGACAGCCCACCATCGGGGATCAGCGTGGACACCACGGGCCTGAGCTGCTCCGAGGTCGACCCTTCCACGACCATCGGTCCGACCTTGCTCGTAGGCAGCGACACCCTGGTCGACTCCTCGTGCGGCGGGGCGAGCATCGTGGGCACCGATGCCGCGTATTACACGATTGTGTTGACCAGCGCGACGAACGACTTCACCGTCAACCCGGCTCCGGTTCCCGTCGCCGTCTCGGGCGACCAGACCTACGGGAGCACCACGCCGAGCTTCTCGGGGACCGACAGCCCACCGACGGGGGTCACCGTGCACACCTCGGCTCTGAGCTGCTCAGAGGTCGACAGCTCGACGCCCGTCGGCCCCGGGCTGTCTGCGGGCAGCCACGTCATCGTCGCCTCCTCGTGCGGCGGGGCGACCCTCTCGGGCACCGGCGCGAGCGACTACGCCGCAACGTACGTGCCGGGAAACTTCACAGTCAGCCGCGTTCCGCTGACCATCACCGCCTCGAGCCCGACGATGAACCAGGGGGGGACCGTGCCGGCCATCACGCCCACGTACTCGGGGTTCAAGAACGGCGACACGGCTTCGTCACTGAGCGTGCAGCCCAGCTGCTCGACGACGGCCACGAGCTCGAGCCCGCCGTCACCGCCCACCTACCCCACTTCGTGCTCGGGTGCATCCGATCCGAACTACACCATCAGCTACGTGCCGGGCGCGGTGACGGTCAACGACCCGCCACCCCCGCTCCCCCCGGCACCTCCGGCACCCCCCAGCCACGGGTACTGGCTGGTCGGTTCGGACGGGGGCATCTTCACGTTCGGGTCGGCGAACTTCTACGGGTCGACGGGCAGCCTCAAGCTCCAACGACCGGTCGTCGGGATCACGCCGACGGCGGACCGGGGCGGCTACTGGTTGGTCGCGTCCGACGGCGGCACGTTCGCGTTCGGCGACGCTGGCTTCTACGGCTCCATCCCCGGCCTCGGACTCAACCCGGCCGGATCGGGTCTGCCCCACAGCCTCAATGCGCCGATCGTCGGCATGGTGCCGGCATCCAACGGCCAGGGGTACTTCGTGGTGGCCTCCGACGGGGGAGTGTTCGCGTTCGGACCGGGGGCCAGCTTCGCCGGCTCGTGCCCGGGAATCGGGGGCTGCTCCGGTCCCGCCGTGTCGGTCATCCCCGACGCCAGTGGGCACGGCTACTGGCTCTTCACCGCCACGGGGAACGTCTACACCTTCGGTGACGCCTCGTACCTCGGTGCGCCGGGCAACGTGGGATCTCCCGTCACCTCGGCCGTCCGCACGCCGGACGGGAGGGGCTACTGGGTGCTCGTCGCCAACGGGACCGTCTACGGCTACGGCGATGCCGCGAACGACGGCAGCCCGGGCGGGCAGTTGGGCGGCGTGAACCCGGCCACGGCCGTCTTCACCACCTCGGACGGTGGCGGCTACTGGGTGGTGAGCGCCAACGGGGCCGTGGACCCCTACGGCGACGCCCCCAGCGACGGAGGCATGGCCGGCACCAAGTTGAACGGCGCCATCATCGCCGGCACCGGCTTCTGAGCATGGACTGACCCTCGCGGCCGGGCCCTGCGACCCGGGGCCGTGAAGCGGTCAGGCGTTGGTGGGGGGGGCGAGTGACGCCACGCAACCCTGGAGCGCGGCGACTCCGGCAGGGTTGGCGGGCGGCGTGCTCGCGGCCGAAGGCGTCGTCGGCACCGTGGTGGTGGTCGTCGTGGTCGGCGGGAGCGTCGTCGTCGTGGTCGTCGTGGTCGGCGGGAGCGTCGTCGTCGTGGTCGTCGTCGTGCTCGGTGGGGCGGTCGTGGGGCTGCTCCCGGGAACCGTGGTCGTCGTCGTCGTCGTGGTCGTCGTGGTCGGCGGGAGCGTCGTCGTGGTGCTCGTCGTCGTGGTCGGCGGGAGCGTCGTCGTGGTGCTCGTCGTCGTGGTCGTCACCGCGGCCGCCGGCCCGGGCGAGGCCGCAGCGGAGGGGGTGGACGCCGTGAGCGTGACCGACGTGCAGGCGCCCGCGTTTTGCATGGTCGCCACGTCGGTGACCATCTGGGTCAGCGACTGGCGCTCGGCCGCATCGTCCGACGCCAGCTTCAAGGCGGCCCGCGTCACCGATCTGGCGGCGTCAGAGCGTCCTTCACGTGAGTTCTTGAGGGCGGTGGCGGCGTCCTTGACCCGAGCCAGGAGGTCCGACGCCTCAATGCCCAGGTATTCCTTGGCCACGACGCCGTCCCCATCCTGTGGCCCGAGCGGGCTCACGTTCCGAGCGGGATCCGCCACCGAGCTGCTCACGTACAGCCCGCTGCTCACGTATTCGTCGATCGCAAACCGTCGGAGCGTGCGGGTCGCTGCGTCCAACTGGCTCTGTGCGGCCGAGATCTCCGACTGCGCCGCGGCAACCTGCTGCTCGCGCGCCACCAACATGCCCTGGTCGGCCGTCACCGCGGTGATGGCCCGTTGGTAGGAGTGCAGGTCCGATGTGACCTTCCCGTAGACGTCGAGCGCCGACGAAGAGGTCAGGACTGCCGGGAGGCTGCCGGCGACGCCGAGGATGCTGTTGACGTAGCACGGCACCCCGTCGGCCGAGGGAGCGCACCACGCGCTCTGGTCGACGACGGCCAGGAACGCCCCCGGTGGCGTCACGCCCCCGGCGCGGAGTGCGGCGGTGATGGACCACATGTTGGGCTGCAGCAGCGTGATGGCTGTTGCCTCACAGCCTTCTGGCCAAGTGGCCCACGCGGGGAAGCCGCTGCTTGACACCGCTCCAGGGATCGGCGCACCGCTGGCGTCGATCGTGCGTCCCGTGTTGAAGGGGTTGTACGCCGCCGTGTTGTTCGTCGACCCGCCCTCGGCGGCCTGCCACGCGTCGAGATCGGCGACGTCGGCCTGTGTCGCCGGTGCGTTGACCCCCTGGAGGATGCAGAGCTCCCAGCCCGGAGGCAGTGGTGTCCCGCCGGCGCTCTGGGCAGGGGTGGCCCCGCCGGCCGTCGCCGTGAGCGCGGACCCACCCAGCCCGGCTGCGGCAATGGCCAGCGCGAGGCCGACGCTTCGGAGGATGCGTGTCATGGGAGGTCGTTGGTGGTCCGTGGCTCGCCGGCGAATGGGTGGTCAGGTACGGGACTCCGCGAGGAGGGGAGTCCAATCGCGGCATTCAAGATTGGCACGTTCCGAGCAGGGTGCTCCTCCGGGTCTATCGGCGGCCCGCCCCGGCACTTGAATCCGTTGTGGCAAATATGGGTGTCGGGGCCGGCTCCTGGGGCGGGGAGCACGCCCCTCGTGGCGGACCCGTGCCCACAACCAGCCGGATATGCCCATGTCAGAGGGGTGGCCCGCGTGCCTCGAGGCTCCGGTGGGCCACCACGGCTGAGGGTCCGGTCACATTCCGGAGGCGGTCGACGTCAAGATGATGTGATCACGATGGAAGCGACCGAATTCGAGGCCGAGCGGCCCCGGCTGATGGCGATCGCCACTCGGATCCTGGGTTCGCCGGCCGATGCCGACGACGTGCTGCAGGAGACCTGGCTTCGGCTCTCCAGCACCGATGGCATCGACGACCTGCCCGCCTGGCTGACGACCGTCGTGACGCGCCTCTGCCTGGATCATCTGCGCAAACGACGCACGCGGTCGCTCGCCGAGGCGCGGGCCGAGGCCGTGGCCGATCCCGCCCCGGTCGACCCGGAGGTGGACGCGTTGCTGGCGGAGAAGATGGGCGGCGCGGTGCAGATGGTCCTCGACGCCCTGGCGCCGGCCGAGAGGGCGGCGTTCGTCCTGCACGACGTCTTCGGGTACCCCTTCGACGAGATCAGCGCGGTCATGGGACGCCCGGGCACCGCGGTGCGCCAGCTCGCGAGCCGGGCGCGGCGCAAGGTGCAGGGCGAGCCGGAGCCGGCCACCGGGCGGGCGAGCCAGGCCGACAGCCGCCGCGTCGTCGACGCGTTCCTGACGGCCGCTCGCGGTGGGGACCTCACGACTCTTCTCCAGCTCCTCGCTCCCGATGCGCTCATGCGCGCCGACCTGGTGGCCCAGGGAATGGGTACGGATCCGCTCTACGACGGCGCAGCCGCCGTGGCCGCTCGCTTCGACGGCGCCCGCGGCGCGGCGCCGGTCACCATCGACGGCGACCTCGGCGCCGCCTGGATCCAGGCCGGGACCGTCAAGGTCGCCTTCGTCTTCCACGTCGGGGAGGGCCTGGTGCGCGAGGTCGAGCTGATTGCCGACCCCGACGTGCTGGCCACGCTGGACGTGGCCCGGGTCCGGGCCCGGTCCTGAGATTTCGGCGAACACCAACGACCTCGCCATCCGGTGGGGGCCGACACAGAGAAAGGAAACGACATTCATGAAGACGATGACGTGTCGAGAGCTCGGTGGCCCGTGCGACGCTCCGCATCACGGCGGGAGCGCGGACGAGGTCATCAAGGCGCAGGATCGGCATCTCAAGGAGATGGTCGCCGGTGGCGACACGGGGCACGAAGATGCCCTGAAGGCGATGAAGGGTCGGTGGAAGAACCCCATCAAGGGAATGGGGTGGTACAAGAAGGCCAAGAGCGACTTTGCCGGCCTTCCCGAGGACGACCACTCCGGCGTCTGACCCCGGCCCAGGCACCGGGTCCATGGGCGTCGGTCATTCCATGCACCCGACCCCTGCGCCCGTCCCGGTGATGTGACCCAGGGCATGCTGACGTGCCGTCGGCGCTGACCCCCACAGCGCACGGGATGCGATGACCACTGGCCTACGCTTCGCAGGTGGCTCGTCGGCGACCAGCGAGGCGGGCCGTGATCCTGGTCGGGATCGTCGGCACGGCTGCGTCCATCTTTTCGTCCTGCTCGAGCTCGTCGACTCCATCGGCGACCTCGACGACCTCGACCTCGAGTCCTGTCAGCTCCACAACCGAGACGACGAGCCCCACCTCCGTCACGACGACGACTGCCGCCGTAACCACGACAACTGGGACGCTTGTTCCCGAGACTCCGACGAGCACCGAGTTCTACTCGCCGTCCCAAAACATCAGCTGCGAAATCGACACACAGGGTGGCACCAATCCGCAGGATCTGGCCTATTGCGACACGCTCTCACCTCAACAGTCGGCGACGCTGACTGCCCCATCCACACTGACGTCGTGTACCGGCGACCTTTGCCTGGCGAACGCCGGCGTCGGGACCCCCACTCTGCCGTACGGGTACTCCGTCACCCTCGGCTCCATTACCTGCCTGTCCATGACGCAAGGAATGAAGTGCACCCTGCCAAGCGGAAACGGGTTCCTCATCGCGAAGGCTGGTGTGACACCCCTCGGGAGCGTGACCGTGACCCACACCACCACGAACGGCTGAACCGAGACGCCGTGGCTCTGAGCAGCGAGAACGTGTCACATCGGCCGTGCCCGGAGCGGGACTCGAACCCGCACGCCCTTTCGGACAGCGGCTTTTGAGGCCGCCGCGTCTGCCATTCCGCCATCCGGGCGAGAACGCCAGATCGTACAAGCTGCGATCTACGGTGAAGGGGTGGGAGCCGCGTCACCGTGAAGCTGGCCGGGGTTGAGCTGGTCAGCGTCGATCTCCCCTTCCGCCACGACATCGGCACCGCCGCCGGCGTGCACCGGACCCGACCGCTGCTCTTCGTGCGGGTCGTGACCGAGGGCGGCGAGGGCTGGGGGGAGTGCGCCGCCCTCGACGGGGGGACCGCCGTCGACCCCGCGCTGCGCGAGGTCGAGCGGGCCGCGGTCGACCGTGGGGTGGCGCGCCTGGACCAGGCGGCGAAATCGAGGGGAGGGGATCTGCCGAGCGGGGCGGAGGTGGCGCCGCTCTTCGGCAGCTCGGCCGTCGACCGGATGCTCGCCGCCACCTTCGAGATGGCGGTCTGGGACGCCGAGCTCCGCACCGAGGGCCGGTCCATGGCCCAGGCGCTGGGGACCGGGCCGGGGTTCGAGACGATGCCCGTGGGCGCCGTCGTGGGCATTCCCGCCGACCGTGACGTGGGGGCGCTGCGCCGGGAGGTGGGTGCGGCGGTGCGGGCCGGCGCGGCGCGGGTCCGGCTCAAGATCGAGCCGGGGTGGGAGATCGAGCCGGTGCGCGCCGTGCGGGAGGACCACCCGGGCCTGGTGCTCCAGGTCGACGCCAACGGGTCGTTCCGGGGCGACGAGGACGACGTCGCGCTCCTCAGCCGGCTGGCCGACTTCGACGTCCTCTGCATTGAGCAGCCGCTCCCGCCCGCCGACCTGGTCGCGCACGCGCAGCTCGCCCGCGTCCTGCCGGTGCCGATCTGCCTCGACGAGTCGCTCTCCACCCCGCGACGCGTGCGCGACGCGCTGCGCAACGGGTCGTGCGCCATGGCCTGCCTCAAGCCCGCCCGGCTCGGGGGCGTGCGGGCCACGTGGGCGGCGCACGCCGCGTGCGCCGAGGCCGGCGTGCCGGCGTTCGTCGGTGGCTTCTTCGAGGCGGGGCTGGGCCGCGCCTCGAACCTCGCGCTGGCGTCCCGGCTCAGCCAGGACGCGACGGGGCTGGTCAGCGACCTCGGCGATCCGGCCGACTACCTCTCCGTCGACCCCTGTGGATATCCGCCGGTGACGGGCGGGTGGGTCCGCGTACCGGACGCGCCGGGGGTCGGCCGACGGCCCGACGACGCGGTCCTGGGGACGCTCCAGGCGCGGCGTGGCTGGTTCCCTGCCACGTACACTTGACCCTCCATGCAACGTGCCCTGTTGGAGCGGAGAATCCGAGACGTCCACACCCGGCTCGTCCGGGCGCGCGAGGAGCTGGCCGTGCTCGACGAGCAGCTGGCGGTCGTCCAGGAGGAGGCCGACGAGGCCCGCGTGCGCTCGCTGGTCTCGGAGACTCCCCTCGCCACCCGGGAGCACAACGAGGCGGCCCGCCACGCCGACGCCATGGTGCGGGCCCGCGAGGCGCTGGTGCGCACGGTCAAGGATCTCGAGCAGCGCCAGGACGAGCTGCTGGGCCACGTCGCCTCGGGCACGCAGTGAGCACACCGAGGGGGACGGCATGACGGACGGACGCGCCACCACACCGAGCCTGGCCCGCGTGGTCATCGCCGAGGACGAGGCCATCGTGCGCCTCGACCTCAAGGAGATCCTCGTGTCGGCCGGCTACGAGGTCGTCGGGGAGACCGGCCGCGGGGACGAGGCGGTGCAGCTCGTGGAGGAGCACAAGCCGGACCTGGCCATCCTCGACGTCAAGATGCCCGGGATGGACGGCTTGCGCGCCGCCCGCGAGATCACCTCCCGCCATCAGGTGGTCGTGCTGCTGCTCACGGCCTTCAGCCAGCGCGACCTGATTGAGGAGGCCCGGGACTCGGGGGTGGCGGCCTACCTGATCAAGCCGTTCCAGTCCCGGGAGCTGCTACCGGCCATCACCGACGTGCTGGCCAAGGCGCGCCAGGAGTGGGCGATCGAGGCCGAGCAGTCGGGGGGTGGCGCCGAGGACAAGATCGCCACGCGCCGGGTCGTCGACGAGGCGAAGCAGATCCTGATGGACCGGGACGACCTCCCCGAGACGGAGGCGTTCGGCTTCATTCAGCGCACGGCCATGCAGACGCGGGCGCGCATGCGTGACGTGGCGCAGCAGGTGGTCGACGGCACCCTCACCCCGTAGTGTCGGAGTAATGGCGACACGCCAGGAGCGCCCGGCCCCGCTGCTGCTGCTCGACGGCATGTCACTGGCCTTCCGGGCCTACTTCGCCCTCCCCGACACGTTGGCCACCTCGACGGGCGTCGTCACCAATGCGGTGCACGGCTTCACGTCCATGCTGGTGTACCTCATCCGGGAGCAGCGCCCGTCGGCCCTCGCGGTGGCCTTCGACGCCCCGGGCGACACGTTCCGCGACGAGATGCTGGCGGACTACAAGGCCGGCCGGGCCGAGACGCCGTGGCTGCTGCCGCCGCAGTTCGACATGATCCGCGAGGTGATGGCCTCGCTCGCCATCCCGGTGATCGAGGCGCCCGGGTTCGAGGCGGACGACGTGATCGCCACCCTGGCCACCGAGGCGGCCGTACGCCAGAGCGAGGTGGTCATCGTCACCGGCGACCGCGACAGCTTCCAGCTCGTGCAGGACCCGTACGTGCGCGTGCTCTACAACAAGCGGGGCGTCAGCGACTACGCCCTCTACGACGAGGCCGGCATCTTCGAGCGCTGCGGGGTGCCGCCCTCCCAGTACGTGCTGTTGGCCTCGTTGCGCGGCGATCCCTCGGACAACCTGCCCGGCGTGCCCGGGGTGGGCGAGAAGACGGCGGCCAAGCTCCTGACGAACTACGGCGACCTCGACGGGATTTTCGCCCACCTCGGTGCGCTGACGCCGAAGTTGCGGGAGAACCTGGCTGCCAACGAGGAGCTGGCGCGGTCGAACGCCCGCATCATCCCGCTGGTGCGCGACGTGCCCCTGGGCGTGGACGTGGCCCACCTGGAGCTGGGCGGCTGGGACCGCGCCACGGCGGAGGCCACGTTCGAGCATTTCGAGATGAGGACCGTCTGGAACCGTCTGGAGGAACTGCTCGACGCCGGCGCGCTGGGTGAGCCGGTGCCGGGCAGTGCCGGTCCCAAGGCGGGGGGAGCCGCGGCTGCGGCCACCGCCCCGGTCGAGGCCCGGGCCCTTCCGGCGGTGCCGGCCCTGGAGCTGCGCGACGTCGCCCTGCCCGCGTCGGCGTCGGAGGTCACCACGCGCCTGACCGAACTGGGAACCGGCCCCGTCGCCACCGCGGCGCGGTGGAACGGCCTGCCCGGTCGCAGCGACCTGGTCGGGCTCGCCCTCGTGGCGGCCGAGGGTGAGGAGGCCGGCCTCGCGGTCATGGTGCCCGGCGAGCTGCTCGGTGCCGCCTCGGTGGTGAAGAAGCTGAACGCGGTCCTCGCCCGCCCCTTCGTCGGCCATCACGTCAAGGAGGCCATGCGGTCGCTGCTCCCGCTGGGCGTCGACGCGACCGGGCTCTCCATGGACACCGGCGTGGCGGCGTACCTGCTCGATGCGTCGACCGGCGAGTACGAGCTGGCGCAGCTGCGCGAGCAGACCGGCCAGCTCACCCTCGACATCGCCGAGCCGGGCACCGCCGCGCTCGACATCGCCCGGGAGGCGGCGGCGGAGGCGGCCGACGCGGTGGGCATGGCCGCCGGGTTCCGGCAGCGGCTCGAGTCCGAGGGCATGGTCATGCTGCACGACGAGATCGAGACGCCCCTGGTGCGCGTCCTGGCCAAGATGGAGGTGGCCGGCATCGGGATCGACCGGGCCGAGCTGCAGGCGATCGCCGACTCCCTCAAGGCCTCGGCGGCGACGCTCCAGGCCGAGGTGCAGGAGTGCGCCGGTCACGAGTTCAACGTGAACTCGACGCCGCAGCTGCGCACCGTGCTCTACGAGGAGATCGGGCTCACGCCCGGGAAGAAGACCAAGACCGGCTTCTCGACCGACGCCCAGACGCTCGAGAGCCTGCGCGGCGCCCACCCCATCATTGAGGCGCTCCTGTCGTATCGCGAGGTCGAGAAGCTGCGCTCGACCTACGGCGAGAGCCTGCTGGCCGAGGTCCAGGCCGACGGCCGGATCCACGCCTCTTTCGGCCAGACGGTGGCCCGGACGGGGCGGATCTCCTCGGACCGCCCGAACCTGCACAACATCCCGGTGCGCACCGAGCTCGGGAAGCAGTTCCGCCGGGCCTTCGTCCCCGCCGAGGGCTCCGCCTTCCTGGTCGCCGACTACGACCAGGTCGAGCTGCGCTGCATCGCCCACCTCTCCGAGGACCCCGGACTCATCGACGCGCTCACCAGCGGGTCGGACGTGCACCGCACCGTCGCCGCCGCGGTGTACGGCATCACCCCCGAGCAGGTCACGCACACCCAGCGCGAGTTCGCCAAGATGGTCTCCTACGGCCTGGCCTACGGGATGGAGGCCTACGGGCTGAGCCAGCGCCTCGGCGTGCCGGTCGAGGAGGCGGCCGCCATCATGGAGAGCTACTTCGGCGCCTTCCCGTTGGTCAAGCACTACATGGACCAGACGGTGGCCGAGGCCAAGATCCGCGGCGCGACCCGGACGCCGTTCGGCCGGGTGCGCCCGCTGCCCGACCTGCACGCCGCCAACTACCGGCTGCGCCAGGCGGCCGAGCGCCAGGCGATGAACGCCGGCATTCAGGGGCTGGCCGCCGACATCTTCAAGCTGGCCCTGGTGCGTCTCGACCGCGACCTCGAGGCGACCCGGCTCTCGAGCCGGCTCGTGCTCCAGGTCCACGACGAAGTCATCGTCGAGGTGTCGCCGGGGGAGGAGGACGAGGCGCGCCGCCTCACCGAGTCGGCCCTCACGGGGGCGGCCGAGCTCAAGGTCCCCCTCACCATCTCCATGGCGACGGGGGCCAGCTGGGCCGCGGCGAAGGGCTGAGCCCGGGGCTGGCCGCGGGGAGAGGCGGCCTGAGCAGCTGGTACGCTGTCCCCCCTTGCCCGCCGGCACCGGCGGCGGCGCATCCCGTATCCATCGAGAACCGACCCCGGCGCGGTCCTGCGGTTGCACCTCGCGACCGCCGCAAGGAGCTTCACCATGGCTGACGCAGCACGCACCTCCCTCCTGTCCCCCGAAGCGATGGGCAGCTTCGACGCCGAGGGCAACTACACCCCCCGGACCATCGTCGACGACGACCTGGCGGATGCCGATCTCGAGAAGGCGATGGGTGACTCCATCATCGAGTTCGACGACGGCGACGTGATCGAGGGGACGGTCGTCAAGATCGACCGAGACGAGGTCCTGCTCGACATCGGCTTCAAGTCCGAGGGCGTGATCCCCGCCCGGGAGCTCTCCATCCGCAACGATGTCGACCCCGAGGAGATCGTCTCGCTCGGCGACCACATCGAGGCCCTCGTCCTCCAGAAGGAGGACAAGGAGGGCCGCCTGGTCCTGTCCAAGAAGCGCGCGCAGTACGAGCGGGCCTGGACCACCATCGAGGAGAAGAAGAACAACGGTGAGATGGTCTCCGGACCCGTCATCGAGGTCGTGAAGGGCGGGCTCATCGTCGACATCGGCCTGCGCGGCTTCCTGCCCGCCTCCCTCGTCGAGTTGCGCCGCGTGCGCGAGCTGCAGCCCTACGTGGGCAAGGTGATCGAGGCGAAGATCATTGAGCTGGACCGGAACCGCAACAACGTCGTCCTCTCCCGCCGGGCCTGGCTGGAGGAGGCCCAGAAGGAGCAGCGGGGCGACTTCCTGCAGAACCTCAAGCCGGGGGAGCGCCGCAAGGGCGTGGTCTCCTCGGTGGTCAACTTCGGCGCCTTCGTGGACCTCGGCGGCATGGACGGACTGGTCCACGTCTCCGAGCTCAGCTGGAAGCACGTCGACCATCCCTCCTCGGTCGTCACGGTGGGCGACGAGATCGAGGTCGAGGTGCTCGACGTGGACCTCGACAAGGAGCGCATCAGCCTCTCGCTCAAGGCCACCCAGTCCGACCCGTGGCAGGAGTTCGCCGACAGTCACGCCGTCGGCCAGCTGGTCTACGGCCGCATCACCAAGCTCGTGCCCTTCGGCGCCTTCGTCCAGGTGGGCGACGGGATCGAGGGACTGGTCCACATTTCGGAGATGGCGGTGCACCACGTGGACCTGCCCGAGCAGGTCGTGACCCCCGGCGAGGAGCTCTGGGTCAAGATCATCGACATCGACCTGCAGCGGCGCCGGATCAGCCTCTCCATCAAGCAGGCGGCGGAGGGCGGCGAGGTCTCCGAGGAGTACCGCGAGGCCTTCGGCGAGCACGCCTACGACGAGGAGGGGAACTACATCGGCTTCGACTACGCCGAGGGCGAGTTCACCCCCGAGACCGAGGCGCAGGCCGCCTGGGCCGACTTCGCCGAGGAGATCGGCACCCCGGTGGTGGTGCCCGAGGGCGAGAAGCCGGCCGACGGTGCCGAGGCCGCCGCACCGGAGGCGACCGAGCCGGTGGCCGAGGCCGCC
>Ga0182030_10016145_pt1 | contig 14576 bp, 7 predicted proteins | sample 812S3MmetaG_FD_121299 | JGI IMG/M metagenome (GOLD analysis project Ga0182030, IMG submission 121299) | Permafrost microbial communities from Stordalen Mire, Sweden - 812S3M metaG (Illumina Assembly) | ecosystem: Environmental > Terrestrial > Soil > Wetlands > Permafrost | place: Sweden... | reverse complement strand
CGACCAGTGGAAACTCCACCACGCCGCCCGCCTCGCCATCCTGAATCAACAAAACCTCGCCGCCCCAGACAACCCCGCCTGCCCTGCACTTGAGTAGACCCTGTGGCTCACGTATCGCTCACATTGTTTCCACCGCCGTCCATCTGCTGATCGATGCCTGGCCCGACGGTTGGCAGAAGACCCTGGTGGACGTGGACCGTCACCCCAAGCCCGCCTACTTCGCGTTTCGCGAAGCGCTGACGCCGCTTATGGTGGACCTCCGCACCGACCGTCTCCATTACTTCGCCGGGGAGAAGCTTGCCGTCGAATTCTGGGTCTGCAACGACCGCCGGGCCGCGTACTCCAACGGCACGCTCCTGTGGGAGGTGCTCCGCGGCGGCAACCGCGTCTTTGCCCAAAGCGCGCCGGCCTCAATCCCTTCGTTTGGCGCGGCATTTCAGGGCTATTTCCATTTTCAAACGCCCGCCGTTACCCAGCGCGAGAGGCTAACTCTTCGCGTTGGCCTTAAGGACCCGTCGGGCGAGTTGCTTCACGACAGCAAAATGGAAGTGGAGGTCTTTCCCGCGTTCGACAAGACGAAAAATGCCGGCGTCGAGGTCGCGATTGTCGGTCCGCCGAACGGGCGAGCGTGGAAATTGGCCGCCGCGCTCGGGCTTAAGCCCCATGTGTTCAGCCCGATCCGCGATACAGCCCTATTGGCATTTGTCGATGACGTTGACGCGTTCGAGATGGTGCGTGGCAGCCTTTCCAGCTTTGCCGAGCGCGGCGGCACGGCGATCTTCCTCGAGCAACCAGCCGATACGGTGTGGCATTTGGACGGGGGAGATGTGGCGATCAAGGGAATGACCGGCAGAGAGTTCGTTTCCCGCAAGACGGGCCATCCGCTGGTTGCTTCGTTTCAACCGCTCGATTTCTCGTACTGGTACGACGCCGAGAAGGATTACATCGAATACGTCGCCACCTGCTACCTAAACGGCGACAACCTCGCTCCGATTCTCCACACTTCCGATGTGGTAAAGCCGGGCGACCCCGACCCCAAGCGCACGGTGCGCCCGATTGCCGCCGAACGGCGCACCGGCAAGGGGTCGGTCATCCTCTCTCAATTGAAAGCCCCCGAACGTGTGGCGCATGAACCCATCGCCGCGGCATACTATCAGGCGTTGATTGACCGGGCCATCGGCGTGACACAGCGGCCAAGCCGCTAGGAAACGTAGGGGCTGGGCTTGCCCTGCCCCACCGCACTCAGTTAGCCTTCTCTTTGCTTTTTGTCGGTGAACTTAACACCCATTGGAACCTCCATCAACCATCAATCTGAGTGTGGCCGCTTGAGTCCAAGACGTCAATCACTACGGCTAACGCACTTGGTCGTTTAACTCCTTGGACATTGGCGCGTGGCGCCCGGCGCCGTCACTGATGGGCGGACGTCGGCGACCACAAACGGTCAATCCACTTTACCTGAATCGTCCCGACCTGAGGTGCCGATACTTCTGAATTCACCTCGACGGTCTCGTGCGCCAAAGCTTGCGAATACAACTGCTTGGCAGCGGCCGCAGACAGCGGGAGCTTCATGGCATCGAGCGGGTTGACCATCAGCAGCGGCACACGCAGGTCCGCAGCAAGTTCGGGCAAGTCGTAATACTTCAGCACATTGGGGAAGAACGCGTCGTGCTGCCACGCGTACGATGGGGATGCGGCGAGCGCCTCGAAACTGCTCAGAAAATCGTTGCAGAAGACGCCGCGAACGTGCCCGTCGATCTCTGCCACGTGCAGGGCCACCACGCCGCCCATGCCATGCCCGCCCACCACAATTTGGTCGGAGTCGATCTCCGGTAGCGAACGCAGGTAAGCAAGCGCAGCTAAACCATCGCGGATGCGCATGCCCAGTATCGAATCGTCCATGGCTGCCGACACGTAGGCAAGGAACCGCTGTGGCGCGCCCCACCAGTAAATCTCATACGGACCGTGACTGGGAGAACTGTCACCCCACCCGCGCAGGTCCACGCTGAGAACCGCGACCTTCCTTTCGTCTTGCGTCGTGAGATGAGACATGCTCACCAGCGGACCATTCGTGGCCAAGTCTGCCCAACGGCCACGGTCGTCGAAATAGAGAATGGCTGGCGTACGGGTCTTGGGTCTCGGTTGATAGAGCATCGTGGCGGGTAGTTCCGTGCCCGGTTCGGAGGAGAGCAGCATTTCTTGCATGGCGTTCTCCGCGAGTTCCGGGAAGGGCTCCGCAAGGTCGACCTTCGCCGGCTTGATCTGCGGGAGAACCCGATCGTCAATCCCGACCAGCTTTAATGCGGAAGTACGAATCGATGTGCCTCGGCGGGCCAGCGCCAGGCGCCGTGCTTCCTCGCGGTTCATCGAGCAGATGTTCACTTCGCTGCGCGGATGGCACTGCAAAACCTCCGCCGGCGCCATTTCGACACCCTGCGCGCTGATCCCGGCAAGCTGCCGGGCAGGTATCTTGCGCACCCAGCGGTCCATCCACGCAATCGCGCGAATTGCCTGGGCGATCGTATAGTCATGCGGGGATTCATCCAGGTAAAAATCGCAGTGGTCGCCAAGACCGCCGGCCGCATAGCCCTTCGCAACCTCGTCCGCCACCTGCCGGCTCCAGTCGGCCCGGTAGAGCGTGTCGAATCTTCCCGCCATCAACAGCAGCGGGGTGGGATAGACGGCCATCAGCAAATCCGTGGTCTCGATTCCCTGCCGATACCGGCCGATGGGGTGCGTCTCCGGGCAAATGGCATAGCTATTCCGCAACGGATTATCGACCTCGGGGGAGAAAAAGCATGACGGCGCCGCGGCCGTGATGCGCTTGTCCAGCAACGTGCAGTAAGTCGTGGTCACACCGCCGCCGGAGACACCGCTCATTCCGACGCCATGGCTCATGTCGACGTCGGGGCGAGTTGATACGTAGTCGATGGCCCGGAGCGCGTCCAGCAGGAAAAACCGTTGTGACGTCGTGCCGGTCAAGTAACACCGCACCCCATCGATAAAGTGGTCATTGCCTGCGGATTTCTCCCCGAAGCCAGGTGAGTCGAAGGTGATGACCAGGTACCCATTGCGAGCGAAAACCTGCGCCGGGATTTGCACCGATTCATCGTTCTTGGCGCAATGTCCCACGGGCATGATCACCGGAGTCCAGGGTGGGGGGAACGTCTCGGCCAGGGGCAGGTAGACGGTGGCGTTCACCTCCCAGCCGGGCCAGGACTCGAAAATCACGTTTTCCATGGCATAGCCGTTGCGGGTGAATTTCGAAACCGCACGAGCGTGCAGCGGCCCTCCCTGGTCGCCAAACGGCAGAGGTCCTAGCGCGGTGGTGACCCATTCGCGGATGCTTTGGCTATAAGCGGGAATCCCGTGCGTCAGCATCGCCTGCTTGCGGCGCGCCGACCCCATAGCAAGGTCCTTCACTCCTTCATTTACGACGCGGCGTCGAAGCATGGATCGAAGATCAACGCTGGGAGAAGGCAGCCCGTAGAAAGGCTGGACCTCGAGATCATTCGGTGGAGGCGTCTGGGCACCTGCCCAAACGCTGGCAAACAGGCCGACGCAGATCGAGAAACTTAGGAGTCCTACTCGGCTGATGTTCATAGATAGTCTCTGTTCAGCGCTCCGGTTTTCCGCGCACGTCCACTTCCGGGCTGGCGCGAATGCCCGCGGATGAGGCGCCCGGGAAAGTGTCAGTTGTCCCCGGCTCCAGCACGGTCGAACATCATGCCCCATCCGCTGTCGGGCGAAGTTGCCCCGAGGCGTCTACGTGCCAAGCGCCGGTCTCGCCGGCGGCCACCTCAATACGCGGCCAGGCGAGGTAGGCGCTGTGACCCAAGGGCTGTTTCGCCTGCGCGGCCGACTCCCCGAAAACTGCCACGCGGGCTGAATACGGGGTGGGGTTCGTGACGTGGATGGTCACGCCAGTGGCATCGCGTTTCAAGACTGTGGCCTCGACGTGATCGAGGACAAGGAAAGTGTCATCGTCGGTGTGAAGATAGATGCCAGGGTTTTCAAGGCAAGTCAGCGCGGCCAGAACTTCCCAGGCCATATTGGAATCCTTGTAGTCGACAAACCCCGCGTTTTTCCCTTCCCAATCGGAAAGCTGCACGCGCTCGGTGACAAATCCGCTTTCATGCCGCAGGGGGTTGTGCGGCGCGCCGACGTATTGGATTACGTTATGCGACGTGTCCTTATACATCTCCGCATAACGTTGGTCGCCCGTGGCGCGGAACAGCTTGAGCAGGCAATCGCCCGAGAGGATGTAAAACCCGGGAGCGCTGTGGTTGTTTTGGGAACTGGCGAAAATGCTGCCCGCCGCGTGCGTCCCCGCCTGCTGCATGGCGGAGCCGGGCGGGAACACGTAATCGTGCGAGACCATCCAGGTGGAAAGGAGGTGCGCGGCGAATTCCCCCTTCTCCACCCACTCCCGCTCGCCCGTTGTTTCGTAGAGCACCATGCAGGATTCCACCATGTCCCAGGGCGCCTCGCTGTCGGGCGCCTGGAGGATTTCCGAGGCGCCCCCGCCCGCATAACCCTTCAGGAAGTCCCGCGTGTAATACATGCGGGTGGCCGCCTCGGCAAGTTCCAGGTACCTCGCGTCGTGAAAGTAGGCCGACGCCAAAGCCAGTCCGGCGCCCGCGGCGCAACCGGCCGTGGAGCCGTTGATATCCATTTCGAGAGTGTCCGCGTTGATGAACTGGCCAAACTGTCCGTATTGCTTCCACACCTTGATCAGCGCTTCCGCGCAAGCGCGCAGTCCGGTTTCCCACGCCGGCTTGATCAAGTCCTCATGCCCGCGCTTTTTCAGGGCATCGAGCGTCTTGAGGCCGAAGTAAAGCACGTCCATGGCGCGCCGGGTCATGGTGATGGTGGGCCGCTCGGCTTGCCGGCCGTGCGCGTCGCCCATGATCTCGCCATCGCGGTTGATGCAGTAGATCAGCCCGGTCTGGGCTTGCGCCGCCATCACCGTGTCCAGCGTCAGGCTGACGCGCCGAAGGCGTTCAGGCGTCTCCAAGAGCGCCTGGGGAAACGACAGGATGGGAATGCCGCCCCAGCCGATCTGGTAGGCGTAGGGGTTCGGGCTATACGGCTGGTTGCAATAGAAACTGTAGTGCTTGCCCTCGAACCACTTGTGCGCGTTGTGATGCTCCGCAATCAAATCGGCCGCGGCGCTGTAAGGGGTTACGCAGGCATAATGGTTCTGGCCGGTCAGCGCTTTGCGAACGTCGAACACCTTGGCGAAGAACGCCTGCAAGTCGTCGGCCGCAAAGTTGTAGAGCTTGAAGTTGAGCGTCAGCTCGTCGCCCGCGTTCCAGTCCGCCCCGCGGTCCCAGGAATCGGCCCGGCCGCACATCACATAGCGCTGTTCGCGCACGCCGGGGGCGCTGACCACAAAGGAGATCCGCTTCGGCGTGGCGGACGGCCCGGCGTCCTCCTCGAAAAAAAGTCCATTATTGCCGAAGCGCGTGCGCTGCTCCGCCAGCACCAGGAATCCACGCTGCTCGGCGGGATGGAAAAAGCCCAGCATGGGGGTGGGAACGTTTCCGGTGGTCATCTCCACTTTGCCCCGCGCGCCGTCGGGGTTCAGATGCAGGATGTTGGTGGTGGTCACCGGCATGTCGAGCGGACGTTGGCTGGCGTCGTGAATGTACGGAGGATAGTGGAGCGGCAGGATGCGAAAGCGGTTGCCGCCGTAGAGTTGGCCGGGCACAAACACGTAGTTGTCGAGGGTCCACAGCGTAAAGTCGAAAGCGACGGCGACGCCGGCGGACTTCGCGGTACCCGAGGCCAGCTTAAACTTCACCTGCAGATCAAGCGCGTTGCTCTCAGCGGCCGATGCGTGGACCTCGCATGCCCACGTGCTCTGGCCCGCGTTCAACTTTCCGTCGAGAAAGGGGCGGCTGGCGCGCAATTGATTGCCCTCGTACCAGCAACCCAGAATGCGCATCTGGCCGTGAATGGACTCAAGGAAACTGTTCGCAACCGACGGCGTTGCGGCGCCCGCCACCGGCAACCAGGTCCGCGCCGACGGGTCGTTGTTCCGCGGCCAGGGTTCGGAATCAATAATGCCCTGCTCTTTCGCCCAGCCTGTTACCGCCGGCGCGGCAACGGCAGTCGCGGTGATTAGGAACTCACGCCGGCTTGTCGACAGCGAGGGTGTTTTTTCAAATCGAACCATACGTTTTTCCACCATCGTCGTTTAGCGCCACCCTCATTCGACCTGTCATCCTGGACGCTTGCCAGTGAAGGATGACAGGATGGTTCGTTTGCCGACGTAAACCCAGTACGGCGAGGAGGTGTGGCCCCTTTCGAACCAAACGTGCTTTCACCATCATCGTTTAGCACGACCCTCATACAAACTGTCATCCTGAACGCCTTCCAGTGAAGGACCTGCATTTGTTCTTTCTCCTGCGCTCCTCTTAAGTGCAAAATGCTGGTCCTTCACTGAAGAGCGTTCAGGATGACAGAATTGTTTGGTTGCCGCCGTAAACTCAGTACCGCGAGGAGGCGCGGCCCCTTTCGAACCACACGTGCTTTCACCCTCATCGTTTAGCGCCACCCTCATTCGGCCTGTCATCCTGAACGCTTGCCCGTGAAGGACCTGCATTTGTTCTTTCTCCTGCGCTCCTCTTAAATACCAAATGCAGGTCCTTCACGCCTATCGCGCCGGCGCTATTTAGCAATCCGACTTCGCCGCCTTTGCGGCTTACTCGATGGTGGATTTCCGCTTGCTGACCACTTCCGCCGCCTCGCCCGCGCGTTGCAACGTCGCCTTGACCACGCAGGGACCTTTTTCCGACGGGATCGGCAGATTCACCACGTAGGTCTGCTGGCCCAGCGGCCCCACCGTGACGTCGGTTTCCTGGCGGGACAATTCCTTGCCTGCGGCCTCGAGCGTTACCACCAGCTTCCCCTTCGCGGCGTCGTACTGGTCGTTGACCAAAGACACCGCCATCGGGTGGGTCGTGCCAGCCGCCAGCTTCGGCCGCCAGAAATTGAGGTAAACGCCCACCGGGCTGAACGAATTCCTGAGCGCTTCTTCAAACTCCGGGTGCAACTGGAGATTCTTGATGTCCTGGAAGAAGTCGCCCGTGTAAGCGTCGGGGTGACTCATGGTGAGGTAGGTGAAGCACAGCACCCCGGCATAGTTGCGGTGGGCGCGCCAATATTCCGTGAGCCCGGCCCACATGTAGGCGGCGAAGTCGACGTAAGCCCGTCCGCCGATATTCTCGCCCACCAGTCGGTGGAACAGCGGAACGGAGAGCACGGCCGAACTGCCGTCGCGATTCACCCAAATCCAGTCGTACTCGTTCAGCACCGCCGCATGGCCAGTGGGGTGAGGGCTGTTGGTCCCCTTGGCCCCAGTGCCCCCCTCCAAACCCTCCGCCTTGAAGTAGTGGCCATCGGCGTGGGGAAAGATGTCGTCGATATAGAGGTAGTTGTGGTCCTCCACTGGGTCGTCGGGCGCGTCGGGCGGATTGTAACCGTTGTCCCACGCCCGGCCGGAGAGGTCCAAGGGCCGCACGGCATGGATGATATCGGCCAAGATGTCGGCGTGCGTTTCGTTACAGGCGTCCCACCAGCCGACGCTGGGGTGGTTCCAGGCATTCGTCATCCATTCCTTGTATTCGGTGATCATCTCCTGCGTGTTCCAGGCCGGACGATAGTCCCACACCGGGAACTCGTACTGGAGAATCAGGCCAGTCTCGTCCGCGATGTCGAGCCAGAAATCCGGCGCGGGACCAATGCACATACGGAAGCTGTTCCAGTGCATTTGCTTGGGAATCTCGGCCAGCAGCTTATGCACCCATGTTTTGTTCCAAGCCAGATCGGCTCCCTTGGGGTCCTCCATGAAGCGGTGGAAGCAGATATTGGAGCCGCGCAGGAAGTACACGTGTCCATTCAGGTAGGCGCGCTTGGTGGCCGTGTCGAAGCGAAACTCCCGCATGCCGAATCGCGTGGACACATTGTCGCTGCCAGTACTCGTCTCCAGCGTGTACAGGTTGGGCTGCTCGGGAGTCCACAGGCGCGCGCCGGGCATCGGGATCCGCTGGAGCAAGGTTTTGGCCTCGCTTGCGCCGATATGAGCGTCTACCGCTTCCTCCCGGCCTTCTACCTGGTTGATCAGCCGGAACGATCGCGCCGCGCCGTAATTCCGCACGACGGTTTGCACCAGGATTTCCGACGTGGCCAGTTGCGGGGCCACCTGCACGCTCTCGACGATGGGGTTATCGGCGGCGCGCAGCGTGACGGAGTCGTAGATTCCCGGCGTCCAGTGAGTTTTTTCGCCGTCGATGCCCGTGGGTACGCTGGTGGGAACCGCACCCGGGTGCGCCCCAATGCGAATGACGAGGACGTTCTCCTGCTCCCATTTCAGCGCGTCGGTGAGATTAAAATAGCCGGGGCTGAAGCAGCCGAAGTGTTCGCCCACCTTCTTGCCGTTCAGCCACACCGCCGTGCCGAACTGCGCTTTGTTCACCTTAAGGATTGCCACCTCGCGGCGCGCCGGCGCCTTGAACACTTTGCGGTACCAGAAGTAGTTGCGGTTCTGGCGCGAAATGCCGACCATCGAGGGATCAAAGTTCCCAGGGCCGGGCGAGCGATCAAAGCGCACGCGGTTCCCGTGGTTTTCGTAAGACTCGAATTGGTCGACGTCCGCGAAGACGGGGACCGAAAGGTGTACCAGCCCAGGGGCAGGAACTTGATGGTGGAATGCGGTCGGCATCTGGTCAGGAGCCAACGAGTCTTCGATGTCCCAGGTACCGTCTAATTCTAGAGTCGTCCGCTCCGCAGCTAGCAGCGAGAAGGACAGAAACAACATCGAAATAAGAGTGCAAATGAGTCTGAGTGTAAACGTGATTCGGCGCATGGGTGGTAGGGGTCCTTTCGTTATGAATGATCTCAACGCCGCAGCGAGGTCCTCGTAGCCGGGAGCCGTCAACCTTACGCACGCGTGTAACCGGGCTGATTGAAGGCGAGGAAGTTGCCGCTGTCTTTCATCGCGTGCTGAACATCGGTGCGCTCTTCCCGGGTCATGGGCTCGAACTGGTGGCAAACGGCCAGGTTGGCGCTCAATTGCCGGTAATCGCCGATGCCGTTGGTGGCGGTGTGGATGGGCAGTGACAGGGTGTAGCGCATCAGCTTCTCGGCCGAGGTCAGGCCTTTGCCTTCGCCGACCAGCTTTGCCGGCAGGGCGTCCAGATTTACGCGGTTGTACTCCCTCATTCCGCCCATTACCTTCATGGCGGCGATGCCCATCTTCTTCTCCTGCAAGCGCGGCAACAGGGTTTCTTCAAACGGGCGGCGGTCGAGCGTGGGGCCAAACGTGGTGAGGATGGTGTCAAAGTCGTAGGTCTCCACCGCCCGCTGGAGGCACGGCACCTCGATGTGGCTGGTCACGCCGATAAAGCGGATCACCTTTTGGTCCTTCAGTTTGCGCAGCAGCGTGTAAACGCCGTCGGGCTTTCCCCAAGCCGGAATGTCGTCCGTCGTCAGGACGCAATGCACCTGCACGGCGTCAAGGTAGTCAGTGTGAAGAGTCTTCAGGCTGGTCTCGATGTCGCGCATGGCCTCATCCGACTTGCGCTTGGCGGTCTTGGTGGCCAGGTAGATGTTCTTGCGGCGCGGCCCCAGGGCTTTGCCGTAACGGCGCTCGCTGCTGCGGGGGTCGTTGTCGTGCCCGTAGGCTGCGGCCGTATCGACGTAAGTAATCCCGGAGGCAATGGCATCCTGAATGAACTTGGCGGCCAACTCGTCACTGGGGAAGTCGGTGACGGCGCCCACGCCGCCCAGCGCCAGGATGCTGACCTTAACCCCGGTCTTTCCCAGCACGCGCGTGGGCATGGTGCCGGCGGGTGGCCGGAATTCCTCGGCGGCTTTCACCAATTGGGGAATCGCGGCCATGCTGGCAAAGCCTTTCAGAAGATTGCGGCGGGTTACTTTTAAGTCCATGGAAGTCCTCCCGATCGGGCTATTTGGTGCGAGCTAATTTTCTACTGCCGGGCTCACGCCCGGTTCGATCCCAGCGCGTTCCGCCCTAAAGGGCGGCTCTACGTTCTACGTTCCAATTAGGGCAGTAACGGTCACTTGGCTCTTTTGACCGTCACCACGCTATCGCTTTCGACTCCGAATTTCCCTTCTGCACTGTTCTCGTCAAGCGCCACGGTGGAGCCGGGGCGGTCAACCTGAAACGCTACCGGCAGGCCTTGAGAATTGCTCACCGGGAACCAGAAGTAGGCCTGATCCCGGCGAAAAACAGTGTGGTCGCTGCCTGGGCCGGCGTGGTAACCAATGTGGGCGTCGCGCACCACGTTGAACTCCGCGATGGTTCCCGCCACGCTCGCCGACGTGTTGCGAACTTCCGGCGTTACTGCCACGGCCCCCAGTTGCAGCGCGACCCCATCTTCGCGGCTGCGCACAAACGAGTTGTGGCGCAACACGTTGCCCAGCGCGCGGGGAAACTCCACCGGCAGATGAGCATCGTCGCCGCTCACCACCAAGGCCCCGCGGCTGCATTCCTCGGTGCGATTGCCCTCCGCGAGGTTCCAGAACAGCGGCGCGATGCCGCGATTCCAGGCGCGGGGCATTGACGAGCCCAGCGTGGTGCCGCTGGCGTAAAGGTAAATGCCTTCCTTGCGCTGGCGGGCGATGCTGTTGTTGGCCACCACGTTCTCAATGCACGATATCCAAAGTTGCACTCCCGTCATGCCGTCGGGGGCGTAGTTGCCCACAATCAAGTTCTGGTAAAAGCCGGTGCCGACCGCCACCAGACTCCCGGCCGCGGGTGGCTCGTTCCACGGACGCTCCAGGATCAGCCGGTTGGCCTCGCGCTTCACCACGCGGCGGGTCTGGCCTTGCCCCGTTCCGGCAAAGATTGTCACGAAGTACTCGGCAATCGGCGGTTCTTCCCCACCGTCATCGCGGTCGGGCGGCCAGAAGGGCGTTTCGTTGCCGGCGGCGTCGCGGGCCAGGAGCTTGCGCGGACCGACGTTTTGTCCATCCACCATCGCCCCCAGCCGATTCTCCGGCGTGGCGGGCACGGTTTGGGGAAGCACCACGCTCTGTGAATCTGCACCCTCGATCTTGCCGAAGAACATGGTGCGGTGGTTGGCCTCAAACAGGATCATCTCGCCCACGTTCTGGTCCGTGCCCGCGACGCCCCCGAAGCGCGCTTGCCCCGCGCCGACGGCCGCTCCTGGTCCGGCGGGCGGCTTCACCCCATTGCCCGCCACCCAGTTGTGGGTAACGGACCCGTGGCCCGTAGAGAGCCAAATCAGGCGGCGCGTGGTTGGTCCGCCGGCTTCGGTTCCGGGCGGGCTCGAGATACGGTTGCCCTCAATGATGCACTCCCCGATCACCTCGTTGCGGCCTTGGATGGAGGCTTCGGCGTCGCCGCCCCACAAGGTTCGTGGGTACAGGTCGTTCCCCGTAATGCAGCACTTGCGCACGCCGCTCAAGAAAATGGGACTGCGCGCCCAGATTTCGTTGTCGCGCACCGTGGCGTACTCCGCGCGCATCAACCGAACGCCGTAATTGTCCATGAATTTATCGTGAGGGGCGTGCTTGCGCTCGATGTCACCGATGCGCACGTCTTCAATCCGGCAGTCGCGCAACCAGACCAGAGGTTCCGGACTTTTTACCGCAACTCCCAGGTTGACTTCCGGGGTGCCGCTGACCGTCAGGCGGGCGACGCTTGCTCCGTCGCCGGTAAGCCAGATGGCCGCGGCGTCTTCATCCGGGCCGAACTTCGCCGCCGCGTCGCGCTCCAACTGCAGCCGGGTCTTGTCCCTTCCTGCGCCGGCAAGCGTCACGCCCTTGGGGACGGACAGCGTGCCGTGAAAGGGGAAGAATCCCTCGCTGAGCAAAACCGCTCCTCCGCCCTTCTGCGCCCGCCGATTTAGCAAAGCCTGCAGATCGACAGTTTGGCCGCTCGAGGGCGCCGCGACCGGTTCGGAAACGGAAGTTGCGGCCGGGCGCGCCGCCTGGATTTCCAGCCGCACCGGTCCGCCCCAACCCAACGCCCCGCCGCGCCCGGCATGGACCCAAAGGTTGTAAAGGCCCGGGTCGATTTGCGCGGGCAGGCGCACCGTGACGGAATATTTGCCCGTTTGTTCCGGGTTGAGCCACAGCCCCGGCTGACCCGGCAACTGGAGGTAAACGAACGCCGCCGTATATTCCGGCCGTCGGGCCAGATTGCGGCCGAAAATCCGCACAGCGTCGCCGGCGGCGGCCACGTCCGGCCCGCACCACCACGGTTGCGGCGCGTTCAGGCGAATGGGCTTCGACCAACCCCCGGCGTTGCCCACCCAGACCAGAAACACTCCGTCCGCCGACGTCTCCGGCAACGTCGCTGCAAGGATGTGGTCCTCGGCGAATTGAATCTTTGCCGACCACGGCTGCCCCGGCGCTCCGGTGGCGGAACTGCCCCACACGAACAATTCCTTGGTAAGACCGCGACCCACCATCAGAAACGTCTGGTCGGGGCCCGCTTCCTGCGAATGCTCGAAGATCGCTGGCGCGTTGGGGGAAGGCGCAGACAATTTGACGGGCGGCGCAAACTCCGGACCCGGCGGGGCAGGGAGCGGCTCAGGCTGCGGCCAGCCCGTGGGCGCGACCAGTTCGCCTTCTGGCGGGCGTGCTTCCGCTGGCGGGGCCGATGGCGCTGGCTCGGCAGCGAGATTGCCCTCTCCTCCGAGATACGGCAGCCCCGCAGTGGCTGCCATTCCTTTGAGTACCTCGCGCCGGGTCAGTCCATTGTCCATTGTGCCTTCCCCATGTGGGAGCGTTACCTCTGCTGATTTATTTTCCGAAGTGGCATGGGCGTCTCGCCCACGCAACGCGAGCGTGCCGTCTATATGCATGGGCAAGATGCCCATGCCATGTGACGGGCGCCGTTCAGCTTCTTAAAAAGCGGTCATTCAGCGTGCGATGCCACTTCACATCCTTCCAATTTGCAAACTGGGGTTGCACGTAGTTGTGCGGCGTCCATCCCCAGAACTTGTAGTCGATGGCGTCATCCACCGACCATTTCGACCAGTCGAGCAGCCAGCCCCAGTCGAGGTGGGGATCGTCGAAGTAGTACCAAGACGACCAGGCTTCGGAAGTGGTCAGGGGCGCCCCGCGGCGCGATGCCCACGCGGCGAACTCACCCATCTTGAAGCGTTGGCGCGCGCGCAGCATGGGCGCCATGGCGGCGGCCGTCTTCCCGCAGCGCTCAGAGAATTCCGCGAACCAGCGGTTGTTGGTAAACAGTCCATCGGCAGCGAAGTCGGAGAAGCGGGTGCGGTCGTTCCAGCGGGGATCGACGTCGGCGTAGAAGTGCACGTCCAGGCAATCGAACTCGACCGGAATATCCAGCCAGCGCAAATCGCCGTGAATCGAGACGTTAAAGCGCAGCTCGGGGAATTCCCGCCGCAGCAGCCGCATCGCCTTGTTGATTTCATCCGCCATGAAGGCGTTTTGAGCAGCCGTTAGCGCCGACGATTCGTCCCAATCGGTACCCGAGGCCTTCTTGAATCGTTCGCCCATGCCGGGAAAGAAATACGGCGTTTCGTTGGCGATATCGACATACATGATCCGGTCGAAGCCGAAGCGTTTCTTCCAATCGGTCAGCAGGACCGCCCACATTTCCGCTCCCTCGGTCATGTTCTTCGGGGTGCGGAGTGCAGGGGGCGCGATGGGCGCGGGCGGGGGCGTAGGCATGGCCCACCAGGCGCTTAACGTGTAATTCAGCGACGGGCGCTTGTAGAGCTTCTCCATGAACTCGATAATCCATCGCCCCACCGGTCCCTTCACGGCGGCATTCCAATCCCACGGCAGGTAAGGCTGATGGGGATCGCCCCACTCCAGCACGCGGTCCGGCTCGCGCAGGTTGATCCACTGCGGCAGCGGGTCAAGACGCACGGTGTTGTAGCCGCGCTCAACCGTCTCGTCGAGGACGCGGTCGAAATTCTCGAAGCTGCCGCCCGGCATGTGGCGCATGCAGAAGGCCTGATCCCACATGGCCAGGGTCAAGCGCCGGGGCTTCAGGTACTCCCGCATGTCGTACCGGTCGAACCCGGTCTCAGCCGCCTGCGGCGCCCGGTCCGTAGGCACTTGCAAAGGCATGGGGCTCTGGGAAGAGCTGGCGGCGTCTTGCGTGGCGGCTTCGGCGTTGGCCGGGCTGCCCGGAGTAAGCGCCGTCAATGCCCCTGCCGCTCCGTAAGTCATCAGTTCACGTCTGGAAATTGCCATTTAGAAGTCTCGCTTTCATCTATAAATTTTCCGCCCCAAAGGTGGCGTTTTGAATACGAATGGCTGGGGCCGGGGCTCCCCAATTGCGATTGGGGCAAACAATGTCGCAGCAAGCCGTCGGTGGCCCAAGGTCCGCATTGAAGCTCCAGTGACATTTAGTCCGTCCCGCGCGCCTTCACGAACTCGACGTCGCGGCTGGCTCCCGCCGGCAGTTGCACGGCGCGACAGTTCCAGAGGTAATTTTGTCCGAGCGGGCAGGACATTTCCGGAAGGTTCTCCGCCAGCACCTTCACCGAGGCGTCGAAAGCCGTGGGGTTGACCAGTCGAAGCACCAGCCGCGCGTG
>Ga0182030_10016144_pt1 | contig 14577 bp, 7 predicted proteins | sample 812S3MmetaG_FD_121299 | JGI IMG/M metagenome (GOLD analysis project Ga0182030, IMG submission 121299) | Permafrost microbial communities from Stordalen Mire, Sweden - 812S3M metaG (Illumina Assembly) | ecosystem: Environmental > Terrestrial > Soil > Wetlands > Permafrost | place: Sweden... | reverse complement strand
TGGACGTCCTCAATCTGTGGGGCAAAACGAAGGACCTCACGATCATCGGGCTCGGCAACTCAACGCTCGACGACACCACCGCCGAGGTTCTCAAAACCCACGGGCGCACGGTCACGCCTGACGGTGCGCCGGAAAAAGGCTACTTCTATCGTTCCGACCATTTCGAGTTCGCGAAACAAGGCGTTCCGGCGCTCGACCCGGATCCAGGCGAGGACTACATCGGCAAGCCGGCGGGCTACGGCAAAGAAAAGCGCGACTACTATACCGAGCACGATTACCACAAACCCTCCGACGAAGTGAAGCCGGACTGGGATCTGTCGGGCGCTGTCGACGATTTGCGCGTACTGTTTGAAATCGGTGACAAAGTGTCCCAAACTGAACAGTACCCCGAATGGAAACCGGGTACTGAATTTAAGGCGAAACGCGATCAGATGATGAAATAATAAGGGGCAACGAACTGATTTGACGCCATGTCGATTCATCGGTACATCCTTCATAACGGGAAAATCCAGGATTCTTCCGAGGCCAGCCTCTACGTTGGCCAGCTCGGTCTCTTGTCCGGCTGGGGCATCTTCACCACGCTGCGCATCGTAAACGGCATGCCGTTTGCTTGGGAGCGCCACTGGGCGCGGATGTCGCGCGACGCGAAGCTTCTGAACGTTGAAATGCCTGCCGATCCCGTCAATCTGGAAGCCGATCTGGTCCGTCTCATTGAGAAAAACGACGCGGCAAATTCCACCATGCGCGTCGTCGTGGTCCGCAATACGCGGGGCTTCTGGGAGGGTCCCGGGACTGGCCGACCGAGCGACACGATCGCTCTCACTGCGTCTTTAAAGGAGTGGGGCGACAGCGTGCGCCTCACGGTGCAGCCGAATGCACGCTATGCCGCGAGCGATTTCACCCGCGCCAAAGTGCTTTCCTGGGGCGCGAACCTGCGCTGGGCCGAACTCGCGCAGGAAAAGGGCTTCGATGAAGTGATCCTGCTGAACGAGCACGGGCGCGTGGCTGAATGCACTTCCGCCAATATTCTCGCGGCGTTTCGCACGGAGGGCGGAACGGAAGTTGTGACCCCTCCGCTGAGTGAAGGCTGCCTCCCGGGTGTTACCCGCGAGGTGCTTCTGGAGGAGATTCACCTCAACGGCATCCGCATCGTGGAGCGAACCCTGAGTGTTGACGACCTCTGCCGCGCCGACGAGGTTTTCATTACCTCTACCACCCGTGGCCTGAAGCCCGTCATGGAAATCGCCGGCAGGAAGCTCCCCGGGAATACCGAAGTCTGCGCGCGCCTGGTGGAGGCGTTTAACAAATTCCTGCGGGATGATATCGAACGTCGTTTAGCCCGGCACCGCGCTGCCATCAGCGTCTGAGCATGACTGACTAAGCTCATGACTGACTAAGCCCATCACTGACTAAGCCCATGACTGCCTGTCCCAAATGCGGAAGCCGTTACGTTCGTCCCTCGCGGACGCGCAACGCTTCTGAACAGTTAGGGTTTTTGCGCCTGAAGTCCCCGGTCCGCTGCCTCGACTGCAAGCATAGGTTCATTGCGCCGATGATCGTCTGGAGTGATCTTTCTTATGCCTGCTGCCCGGCCTGCCGGCGCATGGACCTGAACGGCTGGACGGGTCGAACCTATACGCCACCCTTCTGGATGGGACTGAAGGTCACCTTGGGCGCGCATAGGTGGCGCTGCGAATACTGTCGGCTGAACTTCGCCAGTTTTCGCAGCCGCAAGGAAGTATTCACGTTCAAGCGCTGGAAGCGCTTTGGCAATCAGGCGGAGGATTATTCGCGGCAGCCCGCCGCATCGCAGGGATTTTCTGCCGGCGCCGAGACCGGCGACAATTAATCTGTGCTGGCCTGCACCACTGGCGGTGTCGGCGCCGGTGGATCAAAACACGTCCAGGGTTCACGGCACGATTGAGCGAACCACCTGCATGCGCGGTGTTCGATCCGCGGCTGAATGTTTTTGAATTCCGATCCTGCGCTCGCCGCTGAGGTCTTTCTCCGTCAGCGGGTCAGTGCACCCGACCGGTCTGCAAAATCCAAATTCAGCCGGAGCCGGAGACTCGGCACGGCCTTTCGCTCGCCCGCAACGACGGTTTTCACGCCATTTCGAGGTCAACGCTCCCGACCTGCGCCTTCGCATCCACGCCGAGTGCCCACGCAGACCCGTTCCGCCGGAAACTCCTCCGCTCAGTCCGGTTTTCGAAACCGAGACCGGGCGAAATCCTCGCTCCCGACCCGTTGTCCGCGCCATTACCCGGCGCCGCGGTAACTGCCCCGGTCCCCGCTTCCCTTCAGGTTCTTTTGAAACCCTCCGGATCAGAGCGTTCAACCGGTCTTGCTACCTCAAGCCCGCCGTGCCCAGACGCCCGGTACATCCTCTGCTCCCCGTCGCGTCCTCTTTCGATGATCGCTGCGGTTCAACGCTCAGAGCCCGTTTCGCCCGGCCCGGCAAATCGTTCCGTAAACCCTGGAACTGAAACGATCATCGTCTGAATTCGCTCCGTGGTCAAACAGAAAAAGGTGCTGCGGAGAAACTTTCCTCAGGTTTATCGGGCTTATATTTCAGGAAGTTGCGGACGGCCGCCGTGGATACCATGTGCATAAACCAGCGGGCCAGCGTTTTGTTGCAGGCGAGTTTCTGCGCTAAGGCCTTTTCATGACGCAACGCATGGTTGAAATGCACCAGAGCTGGTGCTGGACACGCGCCAGTCCCCGCATGGCACTCAAATCTTTTCAATGATTTGCGGTAGCGGTATTTTGGCCGCGCGCGTGCCATAGCTCAGGTGAGGCATGGACAGGAGCCCGCAGATGAAACCCTTAAAGATCACTCAGATCTCGATCGCTCTTCTAACTGCAGCCGGACTGGTGTTGGCCCAGGATCAGGCGCCGCAGCCGTCTCCGGACCAGACCCCGCACGCATGGCGCAGCGTGAACGACCCGCTGCCCGCTGACATCGACCAGGCCGGTCAGCCGGCTCCCGCGCCTGCGGATCAGGTGCAGGCGGCCCCGCAACCGTATCCACCACAGACCGCGCCTGCGCAGCCATATAACTATCCGCCGCCCGCTGGCAATTATGGGGGTAACTACGGGGGTAACTATGGAGGCAACACTGGCGGAAACCCTGGCGGAAACCCTGGCGGAAACCAAGGCAACTCTGCAGTGCCCGCGCGCCTTACAATCAAGCCCGGAACGTATGTCACGGTTCGCATCAACCAGTGGCTCTCCTCCGATCGCAATCAGAAGGGCGACGCCTTCACCGCGACGCTTGAGCAGCCCATCGTGGTGGATGGCTTTGCCGTGGCGCAGCGCGGCCAGACGGTTTACGGACGCGTAACCGAAGCCCAGAAAGCCGGCCGCGTCGAGGGAACTTCAAAGCTGGGTGTCGAGCTGACCCAGTTGACCCTGGTTGACGGAGATCAGATGTCGGTACAGTCGGCCATGATTAACCGCAACGGTCCGACGTCGGTCGGTCGCGATGCGGCAGCCATCGGTGGCACCACGGCGCTCGGCGCGGCAGTCGGTGCGGCAGCTGACCTCGGTCGCGGTGCTGCGATTGGAGCCGGCGCGGGCGCCGCAGTCGGCATCCTCGGAGTGCTTCTGACACGCGGACAGCCAACCGTGATCTATCCGGAAACAGCGATGACGTTTCAGATTCAGGCACCTGTCGAGATCGCCACGGACAAAGCGCCACAGGCCTTCGAGTACGTGAACTCGCAGCAGAACTACGGGGGCGGTTATGGCCAGCGTCCTCCGTCCTACGCGACTGGTCCCGTGCCACCGCCACCGGGTCCGGGCTACGGTTATGGGCCGGGCTATTATCCGCCTTACCCTTACTATGGCGGGTACGCCTACGGGTATCCGTATCCCTACTTAGGATTCGGCGTGGTTGTGGGACGCGGCTACTATGGCGGGTTCCGCAGAGGCTTCTACCGCCGTTAAGGATGTCTCCTCTGTCGTCTGTCCACGCGCCACTGCTTGTCAGTGGCGCGTTTTTTTTGCGCCATCGACGGACACTTACATCACTGAGCTTCGCCAATCACGGCGTAGATTTCGCACTGCACGAGCATGTTGCCGGGGAGGTCGGGTGCGGCGAAGGTGTGGCGCGCGGGGCGCGAGTGCTCGTCCGGGAACATTTCAAGCCAGCCTCTGTTAACAGCGGGGCGCTGCGAGCGGTCCTTCAGCCAGACAGTCATCTTGAGAACGTCCTCCGGACTGCCGCCGGCGATCTCGAGGATGCGGCGCACGGTGTTCCACATGTGCTCGCACTGGGCCTCAATGGTCTCAGGCATTTTGCCGGTATACGGTTCCTTGCCGGAGATGACGCTCGAGATCAGGAACGGACCGATGCGGCAGGCGGCGGGGATGGGGTTGTCGTGCTCGAAACCGGGGACCTCGATGCTGACGCGGCGGGGCATGTTGGGTGTTCGTCTCCTCTTCGGACAAATATACGCTGCTCCTCTAAACGGGGCGGGTCAGAGGGGTAAAGGTCGGCTCGCGGCGAGCGCGTTTCACGGCACCCTCTTCGCGCCGCCGAGGCGGACCTGTCGACGCTCCAGTTTGGTGTATTCCGTCGCGAACTCCTTGATCTCCAGAAACTGGTTCTTGCCCACGTTGGTGAACGTCTGCGGCGCGCTGTTTCCGGGCCACAATATTTCGATGCTCACGATCTGCGCCGCTTTCCCCAACCCGATATGCTGCTCCAGCGGAGACGCGCCGAAAGATCCACCACTGCCGACGGTGCGGTAGATGGAGCGCGTTCCGTCTCCGCCATTCTTCACGGTCACTTGAATGCGCGCGCCGATCGCGGCCCTGTTGGCCTTCACTCCCACCAGCTTCAGGCTGATCCAGTCGTTACCGTTGCCGGGGTTTTCAAACAGGCGGAAAGCGTGGCTGTCCCCTGGCTGTGCACCGCCGACCGAAGTGATGATGTCTTCATCGCCATCGTAATCGATATCCGCAAAGGCGACACCGTGTCCTTTGTGCAACTCGCCCGTGCCGGAGGACGCCGTGACGTCCACAAAGTATTTGCCGTCCTTGTTCAGAAGCAGGACGTTGGGGACCAGCGAGGCGTACGAGGGACTCCCCGTGCCGAGATAGATATCCGGATAACCGTCGTTGTTCACGTCGCCGAAGTTTGCCCCCATGGGCATGTAGACCTTGTCCAGCCCTGTCTCTTTGGTCACGTCCCGGAATGCTCCGGTTCCAAGGTTCCGGTATAACTTCAGGGTCCCGGCTTTGTGAGGCAGTCCAAGGTAAGTTTGCAGGGTCTCCTCGATCGATACGCTGAAGTTCGCCACAAACAAGTCGGTCCATCCATCGTTGTCGTAATCGAAGAACCACGCGGCGAAACCTTTCCCCACCCCGGGCACGCCGGCCTGTCTGGCAATATTCGTAAACGTCAGGTTATGGTTATTGTGGTAAAGATAGTTGGCGCCGTTCAGATTGGAGACGTAGAAATCCACGTAGCCGTCGTTGTCGTAATCGGCTGCCACGACGCCCTTCGTAAAGGCAGTCCGGTCGATACCCGCGGCATGGGAGATGTCTTCGAACGTGCCGTCGCCTTTGTTGAGGAAGAGATGACTGGGCCCGGTCTCATTCCCCACGAAGAGATCGAGAAAGCCGTCATTGTTGATATCCGCCCAGACCCCGGCCTGAGTATTCATCGCCGGTTTCGCCAGACCGCTCTCTTTCGTGACATCGGTGAAGGTTCCATTGCAGTTATTCCGAAGCAGCGAGTTGCGATGCGCCAGGTTCTGCGGATACCATGATCCCCGCAGCACCATAATGTCCGTGCATCCATCGTTGTTGTAGTCGGTCTGAATGATATTGAGGCCGCCCGTCTGGTCAGAGAGACCGGCCTTGTCGGCGCGGTCGGTAAAAGTCCCGTCGCCGTTGTTATGGAAATAGTGCATCGGTGTGCAAAGGTTCCAGTTCGATGTGACGACGTCGAGCAGGCCTTTATTCTCGAAATCGTCGACAAGTACACCCGCAGCCATGGCGAACAGATTCAGCCCCGCCTGGGCAGCCACGTCGGTGAAGCGCCCTGGGCTGTCGCCGGAAGGCTTTTCTGAAGCAGAAGATCCGAACGACGACAAGGGCAGCAGGTATTTCGGCGGCACTCCGGCTGGGTGGTTCCCCATATACATATAGGTAAGATTCAGCAGCCATTTCACTTCGAGATCGTCGGGCTTTCGCTCGAGATACTTCGTGAAATACTCAAGGGCCTTCGCTGCGCTGGCGCTTTGCGCATAGTGAAGTTCCGGACGCATCGGGAAGATGCACCGGTCACCGGGATGGCGATAGATGTCGTTGTCCATCTCGGATTTGTGCAGGTACCCAACTCCGAGCACTTCCTCCATCAATGGCACTGCGTTCGGAACATCAGCCGCGGCAATACGGTACGCCGTCTCCCACTGTTCCACGGCCTTCGCCATTTCGCCCTGGTATGCGTAGATCTGCCCCCTGCTGACGTAGAAGTTCATCACGTCGAGCCGCTTCGTGGACTTATCCCGCAGGGGGCTCTGTTTGTTCGCCGGATCCGCCAGCGCGTCCAACTGCTTCAGGAGTATTGACGGTGACTGACGGAAGTCTTCGCAGACGGCATGCAGGTCCTGGCCCCAGCTTTCAGGAAGAGTGCGCTGCACCAGAAGCGACAATGCCTCATCCTGTCCGCCCACCAGCGGGGCCGCCCTTATGCTTCCCTCGGCTCCGATAGCGGCCTGCAGAGCGCGGTCGGCGCTCCCCAGATCCGCGGCTTCTGTTTCCGTTAATACCTGCAGAACGGCGTAACCGGAAGGTATCCTGACGATCTTCGAAAACTGTCCCGGTTGTACCCCGCGCAGCGCATCTCTCAATTCCGGACGCAGCGAAGCAGGATCGATTTTTCCGAGGAAGCCCCCGTCGCCCGAAGTTGCGTCAACGGATTTTTCCCGAGCGAGGACCCCGAAGTCGTCGCCCGCCTTCAACCGGTCCAAAGTGGCCTGCGCGTCCTGTGCTGAACTCAGGACCACAAGCCGCACGGGAATCGCGTTCGCGTCATCAAAGGTCCGCGCGACTTGCGAGAAGACGATCAGGCCGAGGAGTGCGGCCGCCGCCGCAAACCCTGTCTGGCGCATGAAACGCATGATGATCTGGCTCCGGCGGGCTTATTATATGCGACTAACCTGGGGGGCGGCAGGGTTTACTGAACCGTGACCGTCAGGGAGCGGCAACGTCATCTCGCAATCACGTCTTAAGGCCGTGACCCGAGCTGCGCCAACCCCTGGTCAAGCTGCGCCAGCAGGTTCTGCGGACCCGACTGGAGCACCAGGGGCCGGGCCTGTTGGAGGCGCTCGATCGCCTTTGCCCGCTCTCCCGTGTTGGCATACGCCTGCGCCAGGGTCATCAGGAAAATAGGCGTGTTCCTGTCATTGCCCTGAAGAGCCGGGAGCAATACGGGAATGGCTTCGCCGCTGTGGCCCGTCGTGATAAGGAGTTGGCCCAGCATCAGCCGGGCCGGACGAAAGGAAGGATCGACCTTCAGTGCGAGCCGGTACTGCTCAATTGCCTGGGTTGGCTTATGCTGCCTCATCATGACGTCCGCCAGCCAGGCATGAGCCTCCCCGTCGTCGGGTTTCAGGGAAATCCCTTTCTCGATCGCGCGGACGGCCGCTTCATACTTACCCTCGCTGGCCAGAGCAGTGCCGTAGTACAAATAAACCTTCGGAATGTTCGGGCTCACCCGGCTGGCGGTCGCGTAGAGGGCCTCCACTTCTTCCGGCGACGACTGGTTCGGGAATTGAGCCATGTATAGAAGGTTCACCAGGCAGTCCGGGTTATCCGGATGCTGCGCCAGAACATCCTTGTATATACGCGACGCCTCATCAAACTGTCTCCGGTCCATGAGCCGTTTAGCTCCGATCAGGCGGGTCTCGATGCCGGTTGCCAGCTTCTTGACTTCGGCCAACAGCTGGTCCTCGGACGGCGGATTACGGTCTTTGTAACTCTCCGCCAGCCGGTAGCTCTTTTCCGCTTCCGCGCCGCGCCCCAGTCTTCTTTCGGCTTCGGCCAGACCGAACCAGGCGGATCCGTAGGTGGGGAATGCCTCGCAGGCCCGGCGGTAGAGATCCGCGGCGCCGGTGAAATCCCCCTGCGCGAATTTCACCCGGCCGAGGTTGTAGAGAGTCTCCGCGGAGCGGGGATTCTGCGCCAGAAGCGGCTCGAGCACAGCATCGCTTTCCTGAAAACGTCCCAGCTTTACCAGCAGAACCCCTTGCTTCAGAATGGCGGGCGCATAGTCGGGGCGTATACGCAATGCGTCTGAGACCGCCGCCAGAGCCTGTTCCGGCCGGGACGAATTTTCCTGCGCCACGGCCAGATAATATGGCCAGGCGAATTCTTTTGGCTCGAGGACAATAGCCCGTTGGAAGGCGAGCACGGATGGCTCATAGAGGGTGTGCGCTTCCAGCACCATGCCGAGGTGTCCCGCGGCCTGCCCGCTTTTGGGCTGTGCCACGGCCTCGGCGCGAGCCTTCTCAATCGCAGCGCGAACATCAGCGTCAAGACCGGTGAGCGGAATCGTGGGAAGCGGCGGAAGAGGGCGGGCGCAGGAAAGCAATCCGGCGCACGTCGCGACCAGCGTCGTAATACCTGGTGCCGCTCCGCGCTTCATGGTTTGACACAATATCATGCCAGTGAGATTCTGTTCCAGGTGAAATCGGGCTCTCTACTGCCTCTGCTGCTTCCGCTGCTTGGCCTTTGCGTCTCGTGCAACTCCTCCACGCCGCGCAGCGCTCCTCTCTTTGAGGATGTCGCTAAGCAGAGTGGGATCGACTTCTGGCAGTATTCCGGCGCTACGGGAGAATACCTGCTGCCGGAGATGGTGGGCTCGGGCGCCGCGCTGATCGACTATGACAACGACGGCGACATGGACGTTTTTCTGGTGCAGGGCTATCCCACCGATCCTCAGGGCAAGGCTATAGTCCCTGTTCCCGCGGGCTGGAAACCCGGCAACCGCCTGTTCCGCAATAACCTGAATCCGAGCGGCAAACTCACCTTCACCGACGTTACCGAATCGGCTGGTCTGGGACACGCGGGCCAGGGCATGGGCGTGGCGGCCGGCGATTATGACAACGATGGCTTCACCGACATTTATGTGACGAACTACGATCACAACATCCTCTATCACAACAATGGAAACGGGACCTTTACCGATGTCACAGCAATCGCCGGAGTGGCCTCTTCCGGCTGGTCTACCAGTGCCGCGTTTATCGACTACGACCGGGACGGCCTGCTCGATCTGGCGGTAGTTCACTACGTGCAGTTTTACCCCCGTCCTTGTTATTCGCCGCAGGGTTCCAAAGATTACTGCGGTCCGCAGCCGTTCGAAGGATCCGTCACGCAGCTGTATCGCAATCTGGGCAACGGACGCTTCAAAGACGTCACGGTGGAAACGGGCCTGAACGCGAAAAAGGGACCCGGGCTCGGCATTCTGACCGGAGATTTCGGTCCGGACGGCTATCCGGGTTTCATGGTGGCCAACGACGGCGCAGCCAATCATCTTTGGATAAGCCGGCCGCGAACGGCGTCTAAACCTGGCGATCGCGTCTTCCAGGAAGAGGGCCTGACTCACGGACTGGCTTATGCTTCCGATGGCAAAGCGCGCGCCGGCATGGGCATCGCAGCCGGAGATATCTACGGCGATGGCGGCGAAGCCGTGATCGTCACCAATCTGCCCAACGAGTCGTTCACCTTGTTCCAGCGGCAGCCGGGCGGAGACTTCGTCGATGCCACCGCGCAGTCCGGGCTCTCTCACATTTCCCTGCCGTATACCGGCTTCGGTGTCGGTTTGCTCGACATGGAAAATCGCAGCCTTCTCGACATGTTCAGCGCTAACGGCGGCGTCAGGGTCCTGATGTCCCAGCAGCAGACCGACCCGTTTCCGTACCGCGAGCGCAAGCTACTGCTGCGCAATCTGGGGAAGGGCAAGGGATTTGCGGACGTCACAGCTTCAGCCGGCCCGGCCCTGCAGCCCTTGGAGGTCAGCCGCGCCGCTGTTTTCGGCGACGTGAATAACGACGGCGGCGTCGACATTCTGGTCACTAACAACAACGGACCCGCGCGCCTGTTATTGAACACCGTGCCGAACCGCGGTCATTGGATACTGGTTCATCTGGAAGGCGTGCGCACCAATCGTTCCGGCTACGGAAGCGTGGTGGAGTTGGTGCGTAAGGATGGCACATCGGTGAAACGCTGGGCGCGAGGTGACGGCAGTTACCTCGCCGCCAACGATCCCAGAATCCACTTCGGTTTGGGAAAGACGCCGGATGTGGACCGCATTCAGGTGCACTGGCTTGCGGGAACCTGCGAGGCGTGGCCGCAGACCGCGGTGGATCGCATCGTGAATCTGCGCGAAGGCACCGGCCAGCCCTGCCACTGACTCTCTTCCTGTGTGGGGCGGGTTGTTAACCTGCGGACCGGTTGCCAACCGGTCCAGCCGCCGTAAGGCGGCCCTGGCTCAAACAAAAAGGCCTCGCCGGTTGTCCGGCGAGGCCTGAAGCTCATCCGAGTTCTTACTTCAGAACTGGAATCGGGCTACTATCTGTCCAGTGCGCGGTGTTGCGCCGTTTCCGTTGAAGGAGTTGACGAACCCATAGCCTCCCGACAACGCTCCCGTAGTCGAGCCCGCAGCCGGGAAGGGGTTGGCGTAGGCCGCCAGATTCGCCGTACCAGTGCCGGCGCCGGTTGAAGGAGTGGCGTAGAACACGCGGTTAAACACATTCTGGAACTCCGCCCGGATCTGTATCTGGTACTTCTCTTTGATCCGGAAGCTTCGCATCAGGCTGAGAGATTCAGCCGGCTGCCGTTGCCACCGGTTGTTAATGTAGTACGGAGCCGAGACCCCGAAAGTGCCCGCAGCGGGTTCGGTCCACGCATTGGGATTCAGCACCAGCGTCTTAGTCGGGTCGAAGTGCGAGTTCGGATTGAACCCCGGGGCGAAGAAAGACTGGCCCGGCACATAGTTTTCGATGCCCTCGGGTGCGCCGAATAGCGCCGGATTATCCTGCGAACCGACACCCAGCTGATACAGGAAGTTGCTGTTGGCGCTCGGCGATTCCAGCAGGATGCCGCTCTGATAGCGCAGCACGCCCCCGAGGGTCCAGTCTCGGTACACCGCCTGCAATGCCTTGGCGCCGAAGCTGTCGCCGCCGAATTTAGTCCTCTGCGTTGTGTAGCTGAACACCACCTGCAGCAGCTGCGGATAGTCGAGACTGGAGAGCTGCTTGTTTTGCATCCGGTTATTCACGTCGTTGACGACCACCTGGCCGGCTGTGAAGTACGGCGAGGCGGAGTTGACCCCAAGGACCTCTTCCTTTTGCCACGTATAGGCCCCCTGCAGGGTCAACCCGTGCGAATAACGCTTCGTCAGCTTCACCTGCAGCGAATCGTACCAGGTGTTGCCCAGCGGCGGTCCCAGGAAAGGCGGAACGCCAACCCACTGCGGAACGGGCCGCAAAGCCTGGTTCAAAGGCTCATACGACGGGAATCCCGGATAAACGTTATTCGGATTCGCCAGCGCGGGATATGCCGCGATCACTGCGGGGCTGCTGATCGGCTGCGTGAGCAACGCCAGCTGAGCCGGGTTGTTGACGTTCAGTCCCGTGGTGTTCCCGTAAGAACGGTTGGCCAGCAGCCCGGCCGGGGTCAACCCGTTCTCGGCTTCGGCGTCGAGGTCCGGCGCCGTAAACCATGCGCCGCGGTTGCCGACGTAGGCCGCTTCAATCAGCAGGTTCTGGACAATTTCACGCTGCAGCCCGATGCTCCAGTTGAAAATGCGCGGCAGCCTGCCCGTGCCCTTGTCGATCGTAATGAACGGCGAATCGATCGGTTTGCACGGGGTCGCGAAGTTAGGGGCGACGCCGCAACCTGAAGTAGAGGTCTGGGAGGGGAAGGCGGCCGTGGCGGAACCGGGGGCGGTGACTCCGCTGAGGGGGGCAGTGAGCGGTCCATTGCCATAAATGTTGCCGGGAGCAAACGGATTTCCATCCCGGAAGTAGATCGCGCCCGGTCCCCCGTTGGGCAGGCCAGGTGTTCCACCGATGGTCTGGCCGGTTCCCTCAGGCGCCAAAGTGCCATAAAAGTCGGCATCGGTACCCGACAAGCCGGCGTTGAAGCCCGAGTTCGAGTAAGCGATACCTCCGCCCGCGCGGAACACCGTCTTGGGATCGATCTGGTAGGCCACCCCGATACGCGGTCCGAACGCGAACGGATAGTTCTTGTTGTACTGCTTCCCATATACGACCAACCCGTTCAATGGGGTGGTCGAATCGGCAGGTACCAGGCCCGGATTCGCGCACTGGAAACAGGCGCTCTGCATGCGCCCGTGCTCCTCCTGCAGTAGGGTCGAATAGTCCCAGCGCAGACCGTACTCCAGCGTCAGCTTACGGTTGACCTTCCAGTTGTCCTGCGCGAAGAACCCGAGCCCATGTCTGCCCAGCCGGGTGTTGGTAATCGCCGAAGCGTTGAGGGAGTCCACCGATCCCAACAGGAAGCTGGCATAGGGGAATCCGGAGGTGAAGACGCCGTTGGCGCCCAGGTTCGCGTTTGTGCTGGTAAACTCCCAGGGATTTTGGGTCTCATGGCTGCTGAAGCCATAGAGAGCGTTGGCGCGGCTGGAACTCTGCGTGGGAAAACCGTCGACCACCATTTCTCCGCCCCACTTGAACGTATGGTTCCCGTGCACATACGTCATGTTGACGTTCGCCGTCGGCTTGATCTCCTTCTCATCCTGGTCCGCGGCGAAGCCGACGCCGGGCCCGCCGAAGAGCCCGCCCACCGCAAGGCCGCCCGCGAAGAAGCTGCTCAGGCCGCCCATGTTCGGCATAAAGTTATTTGCCGGATACTGTTCGTTCGCACTCCACCCCAGCAGTTGGCCCGCGTTCACTGACGGCGGGTACTGAGGCTGGTCGAAGTAGAGAAGACCGACGCCCACATGCAGCAGCAGAGTGGGGGTGAGGGTGTCGTCAAAATTCAGACGGATGGTCTGCGCGTTCTGGACCTGGGGTGTAGCTGGCTCTTCAAGGTTCGTATAGCCATTGGCGTTCGGCGAATAGGTTCTCGTCGTGGAATAATACCCGGACAACTTCATTTTCGAGCTGATGTTCTGATCGAGCTTGATCGAGGGAATTGTGGTGTGCCGGTAGTTGGAGAAGGGGGGCTGAAGCGAGTTGTTAACCAGGCCGCCCTGTGTGGGATGGATGTAAAACGCCTGATATTTAAGCGCCGACTGATCCATCCGGCTGTAGGGGATAATGTTGCCCGGGAACGGGTTTTCGACGTACCCGGAACCCGTCGCGCTGCTCACATAGCGCGAGGTGGACGGGTCAAACAGCTGGTATATCTGATCCACTGAGCCGGTCGGGGAAACCGCGCCGAATCCCGCCGGAAAGGGGAACTGACCCCCTCCCCCCAGGATGTTACCCGGGTTTGGCTGGCCGTTTGCCAGAGTCGGACCAAAGTTTGCATCGCACGAGCCGGAACTGCCCAGCGCCGTCGGGGCCGCCGCGGCCGCGGCCGTGATTCCTGTGCCGCAGGCCGGGTTGCTTCCCGCCGTCCATTCAGGCACAGGTGCGGTCGCAACCAGATTATTCGTGGTTACATTCTGGCGGAACTGCTCGAAGTTGAAGAAGAAGAATGTCCTGTCTTTCCCGTTGTACACTTTCGGAATGCGCACCGGTCCGCCCAGCGTGAACCCGTAATCGTTCCGGTTCAATGGGTTTCTGACGTGCTCGTTGGGGTTGGTCGAACTGACCGTGAAAGGCAGACCCGAGTTCAGCGCCGCGTTCTGGAAGTAGTCATACGCGGTTCCGTGCAGCTGATTGGTGCCCGACTTCATGGTGAAGTTGATGTATCCACCGCCAACCTGCCCGTACTCAGCTGCGAAATTACTGGTCTGGACCGACACTTCCTGAATGGCGTCCACACTTTGCTGGACGGCCTGATTCTGCGATTGCTGGAACCCGTTGGTGGCGTCCTGCCCTTCCACGCGAATGGCCTGCGTGCCGGATGGCAGGCCATTGATGCGAAGCTCGTTATCGGAAGAGAAAGTTGCTCCCGGCAGGTAGTTCAATACCGACAACGGATCTCTCACGTTGCCGATGCCCTCGCTGCCGCTGCCATTCAGCGTGAACAGCGGGAGGTCATCCGCATCTTTGTAGTCGACCTGGTGGCTCACTTCGCCGCTTTCCGTTTTCAGCAGCGGAGCTTCGCCGGTGACTGTGACCGTGTCGCTGACAGCGCCCACTTCAAGAGTCGCGTCCTGACGGATGGTCTCGGCCACCTGAACCGTGACGACCGGCCGGACATATTTCTTGAAGCCCATGGCCGTGACCGTTAATTCATAACTGCCCGCCGGCAGATTGGCCATCGTGTAATTGCCGGTGGCGGTACTGCCTACCGTATAAGTCTCGCCGGTGGCGCCGTTCTTCGCTTCGATGGTGGCGCCTGGCACCACGGCGCCTGCCGGGTCCAGAATCGCGCCTGTAATGGTGCCGCGATCGGTCTGCGCAAAAGCGGCCGAAGCGATGAGCA
>Ga0182030_10016143_pt1 | contig 14577 bp, 11 predicted proteins | sample 812S3MmetaG_FD_121299 | JGI IMG/M metagenome (GOLD analysis project Ga0182030, IMG submission 121299) | Permafrost microbial communities from Stordalen Mire, Sweden - 812S3M metaG (Illumina Assembly) | ecosystem: Environmental > Terrestrial > Soil > Wetlands > Permafrost | place: Sweden... | reverse complement strand
GTGGGCCTTCTCCCAGTTGACGCCAAGGGCGCTGCCGTTCATGAGCACGACAATGAGCGGCTTGCGGGTGGCGGATAGCGCCTGGACCAGATCCTCTTCCTGCTTGGGCATATCGAGACTGGTTCGGTCTCCCCCCAGGAAGCCTGGTTGGTCGACCTTCATCTCCTCTCCTTCCAGGCGACTCGTGATGCCGACGACGGCAACGATCACATCAGCATCCTTGGCGGCATTCAATGCCGCAGGATCGGGTGAGTCGTTCACGGGCGTCCAGATGAGCTGTGCCTGCAGGTTCCGGCCTCCGCCTTGCCCAAAATCCACATCCAGTTTCACCGGATGTCCCCGCTCCAGGTGAACCCGGCCGAGGCTGGTTCCGGAGCTATACAGCTGCACGACCTGCCGGTCACTGACGGAAACGCTCGCCGACCCGGTGGCTTTGATACCTAGAAGATAGTCGCCCGTCACAGTCGGGCGAATAACGCCGGTCCAGCGGACCGAAAGTGCGGACTTGCCGCGCGCCTGCTCCGGAAGGGTGCTCTCCTTCAGGTCCACATTGGGCTCGATGCGCGAGGCGAATGGCGCGGATCGCGAATCGAGGCTCTGCCCCTCACTGTATTCGGCTTTGAGGCCCGGTTGACCCTCGGGCGTCGCGAGCACGGAAGTTGGTACAGGGATACCCTGATTGGAAAGAAAGTCAGTCCCAGGCACATATGTGATCGTGGCGCCGGGAAACTCACCCTTCATCCCTTCCAGCACGCTCACGGTATGCGAGGGTGTGCCATTGTAGTTGCCGAGCAGAACTGCCGTCTGGTCAGCAAGGGGGCCGACAACCAGGATGTGGTTGACGGACTTCAGTGGCAGCACACCATCGTTCTTGAGCAGCACCATGGATTCATTGGCCATGCGGCACGCAAGGCTGCGGTGCGCGGCGCCGTCGAGCTGCGTCTGATCAAGCTTCGCATACGGTACTTTCTCCGGTGGGTCGAACATGCCCAGGCGAATGCGCGCCGTGAACAAGCGCACGAGCGCAGTGTCAATGGCGCCCTCGGAGAGATAGCCCTGTTGGACCGCCTCAAGGTAGGGGCGGTAGTCGTGATCGTCCTTTACTTTCTCGAAGAAGTCGATGCACTCGTTGTCCATGCCGTGTTCAAGTGCAATCGCCGAGGCTTGCGGCTGGCTCGGGCGGTAGCGGTGCCCGCTGTCGATATCACGCACGGCGCCACAATCGGAGACCACGTAACCCTGGAACTGCCAAGCACCCCGCAGCGTATGCTCCAACAGAAAATCGCTCGCGCAGGCCGGTTGACCGTTGACGGCGTTGTAGGCGCACATCACCGACCCCGCGTGGCCTTCCACCACGGCCGCGCGAAAGGCCGGCAGGTACGTGTCTTCCTGATCGTGCCTGCTTACATCGATGTCCGCGAAGTGCCGGGTCGGTTCCGGACCGCTGTGCACCGCGAAGTGCTTGGGCGTTGCGATGACACGATAATAGGTCGGATCCGTGCCCTGCATGCCGGTCACGAACGCAACCGCCAAGCGAGCACTCAGGAAGGGATCTTCACCATAGGTCTCCTGACCTCGCCCCCAGCGCGGATCGCGAAAGATGTTGACGTTCGGAGCCCAGAAATCCAGACCCTCGAAGATGTTGGAGTGCCCGGCGCGTTCGGCCTGGAGGTGCTTGATGCGCCCTTCGATACTGATGGCCGTGGCCATTTCGTGGATGCCGGGCGCATCGAACGTCGCGGCAAGTCCGATCGGCTCCGGAAATTCGGTGGTCCCGTTCACGGCAACGCCGTGCAGCGCCTCGCTCCACCAGTCGTACGCTGGAACCCCCAGGCGCGGGATGGCCCGAGCTTGGTTGACGAGCTGGGATGCCTTCTCCTCCAGCGTCATTCGGTGCACCAGATCGGCCGCGCGTTCCTGCGCGGAGAGCGCCAGATCCTGGTATGGCACAATTGCTGCGCCTCGCGCGCTGGCACTGACGGCCATGAGCCATGCGATACAGACCGTCAACGCGCGTGTTGTGAATGCAATCATTTGTGCCCCTTGATGGCGTTACCACGGAGTATTGGTTGCTCGATCCGGCCCAGCAGAAAAACATAGCCGCATATACCGATCGCAAGATAAATGGCCGACACGCCGAAGACCCATGCGTACGAGTGCAGCGCAGCCACCAGGTAGCCGGTCACGATCGGCGCGCAGATCCCCGACAACTGATTCGAGAAGTTGACGATGCCACCCACTTTGCCCACATCCCTGCGGCCCGCGATGAGTGAAGGCAACGACCAACCCACCGCCGAATGCACCGACAACCCGCTGATGGATAGACTGATCCACATGAGTGCCTGCGCGGCGGTATGGGCGCGCGCGGCGCCCAGAATGCCCAGACCGCAGCAGGCGCCACCGATGAGCGCGATGCGCCGCACGCGGTTGGCATCCGCGCCGCGCTTGATTAGGAAATCCACCAGCCAGCCGCCTATGGCCAGTTCGCAGATTGTGGCGCTGAGCCACGGCACGCTGGAATAGAGGAATGAGTGCATCAAGTCGATGTGGAGCGCGACTGCGAAGTAGGTCGGCAGCCAGGTAAGCAGTAGATAAAAGATGTAGTTGTACGAGCCAAAGCCGAGCGCCAGGCCGAGAACTTTGCGCTCACGCAGCAGCCGCCACAGCGGCGTCGGCGGTTCATCGGGTTGCTGCGCGGCCGGCTCGCCGCTTGCGATGTAGCGCCGTTCTACATCGGCCAGCCCCGTATCTTCGTCCGGATCGCGATAGACGCGCCAAAAATAGATGAAGTAGAGCAGGCTGATGGAGCCGGTCGTGGCGAAGCCCCAGCGCCATCCGGCCCGCAGCAGCACGAAGCCCACGAGCGGAATGCCGATAACGGAGGAGAATTTGGCGGCTCCGTCGAACAGCGACGTAGCCAGGCTGCGCTCGTGCGGCGGAAACCAGCGGCCCACTGCCTTGGCGCAGGCTGGAAAGGTCGGCGCCTCTCCGACACCCAGCACGAATCGGGCACCGAACAGCGCGCTGAGCGAAGGCGCCAGCGCACCGCCAAACGTGGCCACGCTCCAGAGGAAGGCTCCCGCGCGGCCCACGCGGCGCACCCCGAATCTGTCGAGAATCACGCCGATGGGCAATTGGCAAAGCCAGTAGGTGAGGTTGTAAGCGCCGGAGAGGTAGCCGAAGGCAACATCGGAGATTGCAAACGCTGTGATCAGCGCCCCGTGCGAAGCGGAGAGGTTCACGCGATCCAGGTAGCTGACCAGGACCCCGATGCCGAGCAAGCACGCGATGCGCCAGCGGCGCCGCGGAACGCCTTCCGGTAAATCCATTGCCTGAGCTGTCAATGAACTCCTTTGCGCCGCTTCGCTACAGGCCGCCCTGTACTACCGTATTTTCGAGCGTGCCGATCGAATCGATGCTGATGCGAATTCGGTCACCGGCAGCAAGCGAAAATGAGTCGGGTGGCACAACGCCTGTCCCCGTCATGAGGTAAGCCCCGGTGCGAAAGATGTTGTCGCGGAAGAGATAGTCAACCAGCAGCGTGGGCTTGCGCTTTAACTGCGCCAGCGTCGTGGCGCCGGAGAATTCGACCTTCCCGGCGCGCTCAATCTCGAGGCGAATCGCCGTTGTAGCCGGCGGCGGATCGCTCGATATCAGTATGCATGGGCCCAGCGCGCACGACCGGTCATAGACCTTGGCCTGCGGCAGATAGAGGGGATTTTCCCCCTCGATGTCGCGCGAACTCATGTCATTGCCGATGGTATAGCCGATGATCTTCCCGCGCGGATCGATGACCAGAGTCAGCTCCGGCTCGGGCACGGACCATTTCGCATCGCTGCGGATGCGCACCGGTTCCCCAGGTGCAGCCACGCGTCTCGCGGTCGCCTTGAAAAACAGCTCCGGTCGCTCGGCCGTGTAGACGCGATCGTAAAAGTCCCCGCCCCCGGAATCCTTCGACTCGGCCATGCGCGCATCGCGGCTGCGGTAATAGGTGACGCCGGCGGCCCACACCTCCTGGCTGCCGATGGGTGCAAGTGTTTGCGCGCCGGCAAAGCTCGCCACGCTTTGGGGGTCCGCGGCGACGGAGAGGAGATAGGCGTGCAGATCATCGTGCGCAAGCAGCGCATCCCAGCTGTGCTCAGGCACACGATAGCTGCTGCCCTCGTGCTCTATGAAATTGCCATCGCTGGTGCGGTAAAGCTTCACGAGTTCCTTCTCCTAGTTGGAGCGCAGAAAGCCACGTTTCAGTTCCTGCAAAGTCTGATCGATGTGCGCCGCCAAGCGCAGATTGACGGATTCCGCATCGCGGGCCAGCCAGGCCTCGAGAATCGATCGGTACTCCAGGTGCGACTGCGGTCCACGATCGGAGCGCGGCAGGTGGGTCACCAGGTACCGTGCCGACAGAACCAGTAGCCGCTCCACCAACTGGGTAGTCAGCGGTCGACGCCCAGGCCGCACCAGCGCCGCGTGGAAATTATGGACACTCGTCGCCAGCTGCACCGGATCCCCCACGGCAGCATTCTCCAGCAGGCCCGAGGCGGACTGTGCCACAGCCCGTTCCGCATCATTTGCCCGCGCCGCCGCAAAGGCTGCGGCACGCGGCTCAACCCCCAAGCGCAGACTATAGATGTCCTCGATGTCCTCGACCGACATGGGCGGCACGACGTAGCCGCGGTTGGTCCGGCCGACCAGCAGTCCAACCTGTTCCAGACGTGCCAGGGCCTCCCGCACGGGTATCTTGCTCATACCCAGTTCCGCAGCCACGGCATCCTGGCGGATCGGAACATCCGTGCCCAGCCGGCCGGCGACAATCCGGTCGCGCAGGTTTTCGTACACGCGCTCGGCCAGCGTCCGCACCACGATACTCATCCTGCGCCCCCTGTCTGCGCAGCCTGGTCGTGAAATGGTTCGACAATCTGACTTGCGCAGCGCAGGAATGCATCGGCAACCAGGCGCAGTGGCGCCACGTCGACATCGATTTGGCGGCCCGCAATCAGCTGCGCGAATCGTTGGTATAGGCTTGAGTATTCGCGTTCGGGACCAAGCTCACACTCGCGATCGCCGATATGCAATCGCGCACCGCCCCTGCTCAGATGCAACGACTCCGCGTCGGTCCTTACGTCGATTGTCCAGACCGGCTCACCGGCACACCGCCAGTCAAAGAGCGCATGGATCGGTGCACCACCGGCGCTGCGCATATGCAGCTCCGCCGCGATTGGCGTGCTGTGATTGCCCGGCACCTGCAAAGTGCCATCTACAATTCGGATCGAATCCGCCAAGAGTTGCGTTGCAATAGACAGTGCGTTAATCCCCGGATCGAAAACCCCCATCCCGCCGGGAGTCCAGATCCACTGCTGGCCGCCATGCCAGTGGCGTACGTCCTCCTCCCAGCGGATCTCAACGGACTGCACCCGCCGGTCCGCCAGCCACGCCCGCGCGCGGTCCACTGCCGGGGCGTGGCGCGAATGCCAGGCCGCAAACAGCGCCGTCCCGGCGCGCGCGGCGCGCGCCACGAGCGTTTCCACCTCGGCGACCGTCGCACCGGGCGGCTTCTCCAGCAGCACATGCTTGCCGGCATCAATGGCGCTGGCCGCAGCTTCGAAGCGCAGCTGCGGCGGCTGGCACATCGCCAGTGCATCCAGAGCAATTCCCGAGGTCAGCAGCTCGTCCAGGCTTTCAAAGACCGGAATGTCGAGTGGCGACGCGCCCGGACTTGCCGCCGCGACCAATTCAAACTGCGCGGACGCTGCAATGGCGGGCAGATGCTGGTCGTGGGCAATCCTGCCCAGACCGACGACGGCAATTCGTATCTTCTGGTTCAAAGCGCGCCGATCGTCACATCGGCCCCGGGTGCACGCCCGATGGGGTTGCGCACGGGCAGCGTGAATGGCGGAGCTGAAATCTCGAATACATCCCCCTCGCGAGTGCGGATGTCATCGCTGTACGAGAGGGTGCCGGTGCCGAAGAAATGCACATGCACATCGCCGGGATGCCGGAAGTTCGCGTATTTGAAATGGTGGTGCTCAAGATTGCGGATGGTGTGCGACATGTTCGCCTCTCCGGACAGGAAGGGCTTCTCCCAAATCACCACTCCGTCGCGCAGTATGCGGCTGCGGCCCTCGATATGCGGCGGCAGGTCGCCGAGCAACAGCTCCGGGCCAAGAGCGGCCGGGCGCAGCTTTGAATGAGCGAGCCACAGGTAGTTGTGCCGTTCGGTAACGTGGTCCGAGAATTCGTTCGCCAGTGCGTAGCCCAGACGCATCGGCCGGCCGTCATCGGCGATCAGGTAGATGCCGGCAATTTCTGGTTCCTCGCCCGCATCGAGCGCAAATTCCGGCGAACATAGCGGTGCGCCCGGAGCCACCACGCAGGAACCATCACCCTTGAAGAACCACTCGGGTTGCACTCCCCGTTCACCGGCGGCCGGCTTGCCGCCTTCGAGCCCCATGAGAAACATTTTCATGGAATCGCTATGGCGTGGCGCATCGCTGCTGGCGCGGTGCATGCGATCGCGCTCTGCGGCGGAGCCGAGGTGAGTCAGACCGGTCCCACTCAAAATCAGGTGTGCCGGGTCGGCGTGATCGATGGGTGCAAGGAGTTCAACCGCCTCCAGATCAAGCGGTACTCCCGATCGGCTTGTCTCAACCAGCGCCGCAAGGGTGCTCGCCTCATTGCAGGCGCGCTGCGCGAGCTCCCGCGTTGAGCGCGCGCCGGGAACCGTTACCGGGGCCGCGCCATCCCGAATCGCGGCAACACCGCGCAGGCCTGAGGCCGATCGGTACTGAATCAATGCAATCATGGAAACAGGGTCAGCACCCCGTCGATGCGGCGCGGTGCATGGTAGGGATTTTCATCGCGCACGGGCAGCGGCAGCAGCCGATCCGGCAGATTCTGATAGCACACCGGTCGCAGGAAGCGCTGGATGGCGAGGGATCCGACCGACGTGGCGCGCCCGTCACTGGTCGCCGGGAATGGCCCGCCGTGGACCATGGCGTGACACACCTCCACCCCCGTCGGCCACCCATTGGCAAGAATCCTTCCGACCTTGCGCTGCACGGTGGGCAGCAACGCCGCCACCGCGACTTCGTCCGCCGGATCGAAGAGCAGCGTCGCGGTGAGCTGGCCCTCGAGTTGCTCCAGCAGGCGGCCGATTTCATCGGTGGTGCGGACGCGGACGATGAGGGAGGCTGGGCCGAACACTTCGGTACTCAGCACTCGATCGCCCATGAAGGCTGCCGCGTCCGTGATGAAGAGCCCCGCCTGCGCCTGATTGAGGGCCGCACCGGTGCGACCACGCGTGAGGGTTCGTACGGCCGCGTGATCGGCCAGCGAAGCGACCCCTCGCTCAAAGGCTGCATGAATGTCAGTGGCGAGCATCTGCGGTGCCGGGCACTCGCGCAGCGCAGCGGCAGCGGCCTGGATAAAGGCCTCCGGCTCGGTGTCACCGAGCGCCAGGACCAGCCCCGGGTTGGTGCAGAACTGGCCTGCACCCAGAGTCAGGGAAGCGACGTAGTCCAAGCCCAACTCTGCGCCGCGCGCCTGCGCCGCGGCAGGAAACAGGATTACCGGATTGATGCTCGACATTTCGGCATACACCGGAATCGGTTCGGCTCGTGCGGCGGCGAGGCGTGCCAAGGCCAGTCCCCCGGCCCGCGAGCCGGTGAAGCCCACGGCCTTGACGCGCGGGTCGCTGACCAGCGCGCCACCGAGCTGGTGACCGGCGCCGGGCAAATACGAGAAAACACCGCCTGGCAAGCCGCATTTTTGAACCGCGTTGCGTAGTGCGCGCGCGACCAGCTCGCCCGTGCCGGGATGCAGCGGGTGTCCCTTCACGATGACGGGGCAACCGGCCGCGAGCGCCGCAGCGGTATCTCCGCCCGCAACCGAGAAGGCCAATGGAAAATTTGCTGCACCGAATATCGCCACCGGCCCGACGGCCACACTGCGCCGACGCAAGTCCGGTCGCGGCACCGGTGCACGCTCCGGCAGCGCGTGGTCGATCGCAACCTCGAGCCATGCGCCCTCGCGCACGAGGCGGGCGAAGAACTGCAGCTGACCGAGGGTACGGCCGCGTTCGCCTTCGAGGCGTGCGCGCGGCAGGCCGCTTTCGGCCATCGCCCGCTCGATGAGGGTATCCCCGAGCGCCGCAATTTCAGCCACCGCCTGCTCCAGAAAACTGGCGCGGGTCGCGGGGGCAAGCTCACTGAATTCGACGAACGCCGCGGCCGCCAGCCGGCATGCATCCTCGACATCCTGAAGTTCGGCTTCCTGGAAGAGCGGAGCCAATGGTTCGCCGGTCACGGCGTGCCGGGCCACAAACGTTGCCCGCTCGAGGCGGTCCTCCGCGCCCACCAGCACGGCACCCGTAATGACTTTTGGATCGCTCATTTGTCGGACAGTATACTAAACCGCGAATATTGCATGCACGTCAGCTCAACGGGGATCGGATGGACATCAGATGTGTCGCGGCCGCGGCGGCGAGCCTGGGCGAAAGCCCGCTCTGGGACGGGGCGCGTGATGTGCTGTGGTGGGTCGATATCAAGTCGCCAACTCTCCATGCCCACCACCTCGCCAGCGGCGCCAACCATGTGCAGTCGCTGCCGTACCGGCTGACCGCGCTGGGGCTGGCCGTTGATGGCGACCTGGTGGCCGTCGGGGATGCCGGATTCGTGCGATTGTCGGTAAGCGCGGACCTGCAAGCATCGGTTGCGGAAGTCATCGCACCGCTTTCCCTGCCCCCAGGCATGCGTTTCAACGACGGCAAGGTGGATGCTGCGGGACGGTTCTGGGCCGGCTCCATGGAGGATGCTGAAGTGGCGGCCAGCGGCGGCCTGTACCGGTTAGACCGCCAGCGGCAGGTGAGTCTGGTACGCAGCCACATCGGGGTGCCGAACGGCCCGTGTTTCTTTGCGGACGGAACCATGCTGTTCACCGACACGGCTCGGGGACGGATCACGGCCCTCACCCTCGACGCTGCCGGCGATCCCGTTACGGAGCAGCCGTTCGCCCAGTTCACTCCCAGCCACGGGTATCCGGATGGCATGACGGTGGATGCCGAGGACCATGTCTGGATTGCCTTCTGGGACGGCGGGTGTCTGCGGCGGCTGTCCCGTACCGGGCAGACGGTCACCGAAATCGCGCTGCCCGTGCAGCGTCCCACCTGTCCGGCTTTCGGTGGGGCCGCGCTGGACCAGCTGTTCGTCACCAGCGCCACGACCGGCCTGTCTGTCGAGCAGCGGCGCACACAGCCCTTTGCGGGCGGCCTGCTGCGGCTTGAGCCGGGCGTTCTTGGCTGCCGCTCACATAGGTTTGGCGGCTGGAACTCGTGAGCCCCACAGGGCGTAGAAGATCACGTACAGCTCGCACACCGCGGTCAGGAGGAAGGAGTGCTGCAAGCCGAAGCGATCGGCCAGCCACCCCTGAACGATAACCAGCGCGCCGCCGGCAATCGCCATGATCAGCAGACCGGATCCCTCCTCGGTCAGCGGACCCAGACCCCGAATCCCCAGCGTAAAGATGGTCGGGAACATGATCGAGTGAAATAGACCCACGAGAATCAGTGCCGCCATCGCCAGCGGACCGTGGGCGAAGCAGGTGACAAGCATGGTGGCGAACGCGGCCATGGCAAACCACGCGAGAACGCGCTCGCCGGGTATGAACCGCATCATCAGGCTGCCGCCGAATCGACCCACCATCATTCCGCCCCACAGGAGAAACAGGTAGTGCGATGCCTGCTCGTGAGTCAGATTGCCGATGGTGGGCTGCGATACAAAACTGATGAACAGATTCGAGACCCCGATTTCGGCGATCAGGTAGATGAAGATGGCCGGTACTCCCAGCACCAGGTTACGGTGGCGCCAAAGCGAATGCGCCCGACGTTCCTGTGCAGAGGCGCGGCGCGTCTGCACGCCCATGTCCGGCAGCTTGAAGCGTCCGATGATGACTGCGAGCACGATCAGGACCGCGGCGACAATCAGGTACGGCAGCTGGACCGCCCGGGCATCCATGAGCCGCTGCGCGCTCGTCGCTGCCATGCCCGACTGTGAGGTGCCGGCGATGGATCGACCCAGGATGAGATAACCGCCGAACAGCGGCGCGAGGGTAGTACCCAGGGAGTTGAACGCCTGCACGAGATTGAGCCTGGAGGCCGCACGGTCTGCCGGTCCGACCACCGCCACGTATGGATTTGCCGCGACTTGCAGCAGTGTGATGCCGCAGGCAATCACGAACAGCGCCACCAGCGTCACCGCGTAAGAGGGGATGCGCGCCGCCGGTATCATCAGAAGCGCCCCAACCGCCATGATGATGAGTCCGGTCAGCATTGACGGGCGGTAGCCGACCCGTTCGATGAGCTTGGCGGAGGGGATCGATGCGACAAAGTAGGCCACAAACCACACGGACTCGATCAGGGTCGTCTGAACGTAGTTCAGGTCGAACACGCTCTTCAGATGGGGAAGCAGCGTGTTGTTGATGACGGTGATGAAACCCCAGATGAAGAACAGACTGGCCAGCAGTCGCAGCGCCGCCTTCTCGGCCGCGCGCGAAGCCGTCACCGGGCTGGCCTCCGGTTTACCCGTCGCAAAATCCATTTCATCCCCGATTATGTTGTCGGACTGTATACTATCGTGGCGTATACGGATCGAATAGAGGGGTCCCACGGTGTCCGGATCAGCATTCACAGTGGCGCGCCAAACCGCCGCGCTGCTTTTCACGGCGATGGCGGCGGCCCAGGCCATGGCAGGCACGGCGCAGCGCAGCACCTTTGGCACCCTCCCCGACGGCGTGCGGATCGAGGCGATCACGCTGACAAACGGGCACGGCATTCGCGCACGCATCATCACCTACGGGGCAACACTGCAGGCACTGGAGGCCCCGGACCGCAACGGCCACAGCGCCGACGTGCTGCTCGGCTACGACGAGCTAGCGAGTTTCGTCAACAAGCCCAATTACTGGGGAGCCACCATCGGTCGCTATGCCAATCGCATTGCCGGCGCGAAATTCTCGCTCGATGGCAAGGAATTCAAGCTGGTGCAGAACGACAAGGCGAATTCACTGCATGGCGGCAGCAAGGGCTTCGACACCCGCGTGTGGAAAATTCTCAACACCCAGGACGGCCCGACGCCCACCGCGAGTTTCACCCTCACAAGTACTGCAGGCGATCAGGGTTATCCGGGTACTCTGACCGTCACCACCACGTACTCGCTGGATGAATCGGGAGCCCTGGCGATTGAATACTCCGCCGTCACGGATGCACCCACTGTAGTCAACCTCACCAATCACAGCATCTTCAACCTAGCCGGTGAAGGCGCGGCGGATGGCCTGCAGGGACAGCGGTTGACCATTCCCGCCAGTCGCTACACCCCCGTGGATGCCGGATTGATTCCGACCGGTGAATTGCGCCGCGTGGCCGGTACGGTTTTCGATTTCACTCACGGCCGCGTCATCAACGATGGCCTTCGCGACGGCTACGATGCGCAGATCGCCGCCGGTCGCGGCTATGACCACAACTTTGCACTCGATGCGGGCCTGACCGCCGAGGTCAAACTCGCGGCCCGTCTTGAGGATCCCCGTTCAGGACGCGTGCTGGAGGTGTGGACCACGGAACCAGGCCTGCAGGTGTACACCGGCAACTTCCTGGATGGGACTCGGGTGGGCAAACACGGCCACCTGTACCGCATGGGCGACGGCATTGCACTGGAACCGCAGAAATTCCCGAATGCGCCGAATGAACCGCGATTTGCCAGTGCACGGCTTGATCCCGGCTCGACCTATCACCACCGCATGATTTTCCGGATTTCCACCCAGCATTAATCGAGTTCGCATCGCATGTCCCCGATCGCCAGCAAACTTCGCAGCCGCGCCTGGTTCGATAATCCGGACAACATCGCCATGACGTCGCTGTATCTGGAGCGATACCTGAACTTCGGCATTTCCCTGGAGGAATTGCGCTCCGGACGACCGATCATCGGTATCGCGCAGACGGGCTCGGATCTGTCCCCCTGCAATCGTCATCACCTGGTTCTGGCCGATCGAGTCCGCGAAGGAATCCGCGAGGCCGGCGGTATCGCCATCGAATTCCCGGTACACCCGATCCAGGAGACCGGCAAACGCCCGACGGCCGCTCTGGACCGGAACCTGGCCTACCTGGGACTGGTCGAAACGCTGTTCGGCTATCCGCTCGACGGCGTGGTGCTGACGACGGGCTGTGACAAAACCACACCCGCCTGTTTGATGGCCGCTGCCACGGTCAACATTCCGGCAATCGCACTCTCCGTCGGACCCATGCTCAATGGCTGGCACAAGGGTGAGCGCACCGGATCGGGGACCATCGTCTGGAAGGCCCGGCAAATGCTCGCCGCGGGCGAAATAGATTCGGAAGGATTCATCAAGCTGGTCGCCTCCTCGGCGCCGTCCACGGGTTACTGCAACACCATGGGCACGGCGACCACGATGAATTCGCTCGCGGAAGCGATGGGCATGATGCTGCCGGGCGGCGCGGCAATCCCGGCCCCGTATCGGGACCGTCAGGAGATGGCGTACCGAACCGGCAAACGCATTGTGGCCATGGTCAAGGAAGATCTGAAGCCTTCGGACATTCTGACGCGCGAGTCCTTTCTCAACGCGATCGTGCTCAACTCGGCGCTCGGCGGATCGACCAATGCCCCCATCCATCTGGCGGCAATTGCAAGGCATGCCGGCGTCACCCTGGAACTCGGCGACTGGCAGACATTCGGACACGCAGTGCCGCTGTTGGTCAACCTGCAGCCCGCCGGGGAATATCTCGGTGAGGACTTCTACCGCGCCGGTGGCGTGCCGGCGGTCATGAACCAGTTGCTGCAGGGTCTGCTGATCCACGAATCAGCCATGACCGTTACGGGTCGCAGCATCGGTGAGAACTGTCGCGGCGCATTGATAGAAGACGAGCGTGTCATCCGCCCGCTGCAGCGGCCGCTCGCGCCGAACGCGGGCTTCATCGTGCTTCACGGCAATCTGTTTGATGCCGCGATCATGAAAACCTGTGTGATCAGTACCGAATTCCGTGAGCGCTACCTGTCCAATCCCAACGACCCCGACGCCATCGAGGGGCTGGCGGTGGTGTTTGACGGACCGGAGGATTATCACCGGCGGATCGATGATCCAAGTCTGGGTATCACCCCCCAATCACTGCTGATCATGCGAGGCGCCGGTCCGGTGGGTTATCCCGGCGCGCCTGAAGTCGTCAATATGCGGCCGCCGGCATATCTGATTCGTGAAGGCGTTCACTCATTGCCCTGTATTGGTGATGGCCGCCAATCGGGCACCTCCGCCTCGGCGTCCATCCTGAACGCATCTCCGGAGGCCGCCGTAGGCGGTGGCCTGGCGCTACTGCGAACCGGAGACCGCGTTCGGATCGACCTTCGACGGGGAACGGCTGATGTCTTGATCGGCGATGAGGAGCTTGCGGCACGCCGGCGCGCGCTGCTGGAAGCCGGCGGTTATCAGGTGCCCGCTTCCCAGACACCTTGGCAGGAAGTCCAGCGGGCCCTGGTCGGCCAGTTGAACACCGGGGCAATTCTCGAGGGTGCTGAGAAGTATCAGCGAATTGCCCAAACTGTGGGCATACCACGGGATAATCATTGATCCGTTCACTCCTCACTGAGTGAAATCTCCGTGTCCCGTAGCGCCAATCGCACCAGCTCCGCCATGGCCTGCCGCGCCTGGTCCGGATCTGCGCGTGCGATCGCCTCGAACAAGGCGCGATGCTCCGGCACTGGGTCGCGCGGCAGCGCCCGCTTGCGCTGTTTGTAGAGCGTGGTCCAGGCAATGGCGGACATGATGGAACTTGCCAACGCAATGATGGCGTCATTCTGGGTGGCCTCCAGCATGATCATGTGGAACTGCTGATCGGCGTGACGGCCGGCCTCCGTGGCCAGTCCGTGCTGCGCCATCTGCTCAAGCGCGTTGCCCATCTGCCGCACCTGATCCTCGGCGCGCCTGGCCGCCGCCAGCGCCGCCGCTCCGGGTTCGACGACCATGCGCAGCTCGAACAGATCGCGCAGGAATTTCAGACTCGGCTCGGCCTTGAATTGCCAGGCGAGCAGATCCGGATCCAACAGGCTCCACTGCCGCCTTGGCGTGACACGGGTACCAGCCTTGGGGCGACCCTCGACCAGACCCTTCGCGGCGAGAATGCGAAACGCCTCCCGCAATGCGGACCGGGATATGCCGATCTGCGCTGCGTATTCCACCTCTCCGGGAAAGGCGTGTCCTTCGGCCAGTTCCCCCGAAAGGATCAATACCGCCAGCTGCTGCGCCACCGACTCGCGCAGCCGCCGGCCGCCGCCGGGCTGGATCAGCGCAGAGGATATTTCCCAATCGAGGCTCTTCGCGGCCATGCTATCGCCTCCAGACGACCCGGTCCTTCACGGCAATCAGAGCATCGGACTGTACCCTATGTCCATCGATGTACTGTGTGGCGTAACGGCACTGCGGCCCGGCCTCCGCTCACTGTCGGTGGCGATTGCTTGACCAATTCAAAAAATGGATTGGCAACAGCGGCTTCGGTCCGGCAAGTAACAGTTACCCACAGGGTTATCC
>Ga0182030_10016142_pt1 | contig 14577 bp, 15 predicted proteins | sample 812S3MmetaG_FD_121299 | JGI IMG/M metagenome (GOLD analysis project Ga0182030, IMG submission 121299) | Permafrost microbial communities from Stordalen Mire, Sweden - 812S3M metaG (Illumina Assembly) | ecosystem: Environmental > Terrestrial > Soil > Wetlands > Permafrost | place: Sweden... | reverse complement strand
TCCTCAACTATTTCCGCGCTCACAAGCTGCTTTCCCGCGGGGTCGTGGAGGGTATGAACAACAAGGCTAAAGTCACCATGAGAAAATCCTACGCTTTGCGTCCCTTCCGCTGTCTCGAACTTGCGCTCTATCACTCACTTGGCAAATTACCCGAGCCGGAATCGACCCACGAATTCTTCTGACGAACCGAAAAATTAGCGCTCTTGGAAGAGGCGCGCCAAAAGCTGGCCGACGCATTCCAGGCGCTCTCCGCCGAGGCCCTCAAGAGCAATAATCAGGCATTCCTGGAGCTCGCTCGGGAAACCCTCGAAAAGCACCAGATCCAGGCCAAGGGCGAACTAGAGAGCCGCCAGAAAGCCATTGAGCAGCTAGTTAAGCCGCTCGCTGAATCGCTGGGCAAGGTTGACCAGCAGATTCAAGAACTCGAAAAAACTCGCGCCGGGGCGTACGCCGGGCTGACCGAGCAGGTCAAGGCCATGGGCGAGACGCAGGCAAGGCTCCAGGCCGAGACGGCCAATCTCGTGACCGCGCTCCGCGCACCACAAGCTCGCGGCCGCTGGGGCGAGATCCAGCTGCAACGGGTAGTCGAGTTGGCGGGCATGATTGAGCGCTGCGATTTCGATCAGCAGCAGTCAATCGACACGGAGGACGGCCGGCTCCGACCCGACCTCGTTGTGCATCTGCCACTCGGCAAGTCTATCGTGGTCGATGCCAAGGTTCCGCTGAAGGCCTACCTGGAAGCCGTCGAGGCTACCGACGAAGTGACGAGGGCGGCCAAACTCAAAGAGCACGCCTTCCAGCTTCGGGCGCACATGGACCGGCTCGCGAGCAAGAGCTACTGGGCGCAGTTTCAGCGCACGCCCGAGTTTGTCGTCATGTTCCTGCCCGGCGAATCGGTCTTCAGCGCCGCGCTCCAGCAGGATCCCGGCCTGATCGAGGTTGGTCCTCTGCAGGGCGTCATCCTCGCCACGCCGACCACGCTTATTGCACTGCTCAAGGCGGTCGCCTATGGCTGGAGGCAGGAATCCTTGGCGGAGAACGCACAGCGCATCGCTGATCTGGGAAAGGACCTCTACACCCGGATCTGCACGCTCGGGGGTCACTTTGTCGACCTCCGAAAGAGCCTCGATAAGACCGTGGCCTCCTACAACTGCGCCGTTGCCTCGCTGGAAACGCGGGTGTTGGTGGGCGCACGGAGGTTTAAGGAGTTGGGGGCCGGCACGGAGCAAGAAATTGAGGTCCTCGAAGATATAGAGCGCACCACGCGCACCTTGCAGGCGGCCGAGCTTGAGGTCGAGGTTCCGGTATAAGGAGCCGCGGCGTAGAGAGCGTGGAACGCAAAGTGTCGATTCGAGCAACCTCGGATGCGTCGGGTTCGATATTTGACTTCGCGGTGGCGGGTGCCAGGTCTTACAACCCCGCCACATAGGAGACCTATGGCCGACGTGATCCAGCCTCCTGTTCAGGGTCTGATAGCCCATTTCAATCTGGCAGACTGGTGGCTCTCGGCTTTTTCGGCCGAGGAGCGCGATTGGATAGAGTCGGAGCACTCCAAAGGCACGCTTACGATCGGCCAAGCCAACCCACGCCCACTGACGACAGGCACGTTTGTTCAGATGAACCCGGCTGTGACAATGCATTCACTCACGAGCACGAGGTTGCTGCACGAGATCGCCTGTGCGGTTTATCGAAGATCGAGAGAGAAAGCTCTGGGAGTGTTTCACAAAGCCGAGGAGGATGGCCTGTCCAAACTCCACCTCCACCCGAAATACATTGTTGACCTCCATTTTGTCTACCACAGCATGATCGAGCTGAACTACCGCGACCGCGAACAATTTCGTGACGCGCTGGAGATCGCGGTCGGCGCGTGTAGAAAGCAAATCGCTCTTGCGCCTCGCGCTGCAGAAGTATTCAAGCGCGAATGGAAGCTAATACCGAGGCCTGTGGGCTTTTGGCAGTTGGCCGTGATACTGGAAAAGCAGGGGGACTACAACGAGGCTATCGCGCTCGCCACGCAGGCGTTTGGAGCAAGGATGGGCCGGCGATTGGGAGAAGCGGATCGCCAGGTGCAAGCAGAGGCTGGTCCGCAGAACGTCGACGGTCCGCTGATGTGATGAAATCAATCCGCCGCTATTGCCCCGGTACAGACGTTGTCAGCTTTTGGTCTCGTGTTGACCTACTCCAGCAAGCACCTCCGGCATCTGCGCATGTTGACGCGATTTCGGTGTAGCACATTTCGGGCAAAACGCCGCAGCCCCGTCATTTCGCCACCTGTGCCCAACAGGCCTCGTGCACCGCGCGGAATCCGATCCGGACACAATCTTTTCCACGGCTTTTGCCATGGCCGCACGAGTCGCGAAGTACATCCCACCCCTCGGGGCTGGGAACCGGCAATTCCATGCAGATAGTGCTTGCCCATAGCGAAGTGCCGATAGCAACGAATCAGATGTTGTCACGGCCAACTCTTCCTGACCCCGACTCGCAAGCTTGGAGAGTATGCCGGCGGTGCACCAATCCCCGGAACCGGCTGCATCTTTAACGTCGTCTACCTCAAACGCAGGCGCGTCGTGCCAACCACGACCGCTGCAAAGCGGTAAGGTCGTCCGATAGCGTAGGCCTTCCTCACCGAGCGTCTCGATCTCCAGCCACGCGTTGCTCGCTCCGAGGAGATCAGCAAAGGCTCGAACGCGCTGGGACGAATACTTGAGAATGTGGCAGGTCCGAAGCGCTTCCTTAAAAAGCCGAGGATCGGATGAACCTGATGGCTCAAAAACGACGATCGCGCCATCACGCGCAAGTCGTTGCGCGAGGTCAATGGCGCCACGCGACACCCGATCGAAGAAGAATACTTGAGGAGCCTTGAGGGTGAACCTGTCTTCAAGGCTCCTTGCTAGCACAGCGCGAAACTGGGGAAGATATGCACCGCAATGCGGACACGTCCAAACGTAGCGGTGGCTGGCCAGGCCGGCTCGATTCCGATAGAGCTCCTCGATAACGACTGGAGTCGGAGCTACCGGTTCCAGCCCAATCTGAGCGAGATCGACCCCCCAGCGCTCCAAGTCTTCACGTACAAGCACCCCAGCGGAATCATTCGACAACCTAGCAATCGGAACTGCGCGCCATCCAAGGAATGCCAGAATGGTCAGCACGTTTCCGCAGGTGCCACCTGCAAAGCGGGCCTCGGTCCCGGCCTTGAGATCGACGACGACGTCCAGGGCGACAAAGCCCGTTCCGTAGGCTGTTGGCGCAGCCCGATCTGTCCTATTCATAACATTCTCCCGCGAGCCACAACCCAAAAAGCACGCTGCTTTGTGCCAGCGATCGAATTGTCCCCTCCTCCTGAATATGATAGCCTTGTGCCTCAATATGAGCGATACCCACGTCGAATGTGGCACGTTTCAGCTCATAAGCCGCCAGCAGACCGCCGATCGATAGCAGCTTGCTTGAAACGGAGGATACCACGGCGCGACACCCGCCGAGCGGTTGGAGCACTCGTTGATAGTCGAGAATCGTCCTGCGGATCTGACGATAGACCTCGAACGGATTTCGCTCGGAAGCGTAGATGAAATTCTGTGGTTCGACACGCATTTGGTCAAATAGCAGCCCATGGTACTCGGCCACAAGGTTGTCCGCACGCCGCGGATCGAGCGCGGGCGAAGGCAGGACGGGGCAAATCTCCAGTGGATCTACCAGATCATGGATGCGGCGCAATTGCAGAGATTGATCCTCACCCAGAAGTGGAATCCAGACTTTGGGGTAGAGCGTCCCTGCCACGCGGTCGCCGCCTGCCCGGAAGAGATCGACATAGTCGGCCTCTTCATCCACACCTTCGTCCACAATACGCCGGTCAATCTCCGGATTCTCCGACACCAAAACAAAGAGGTTTAACGGTTTGGAGCGTTCCCCTTGGCGCGAAACCAGATGCAGCAACTTGGCCACCAGGGGATAGAATATGCTGCGTGGCAAGGAACTGACATCTACTACGACGTCGGTGTATGCTTCCAACTCATCCGGTCGCTGGAACAGGTTGGCGGCTGAACGGGAGGCAACACGTCGACCGTCGGGCGACCAGATTGCCACTGCTCTCGGCTCAAATTCTGCGTGGCCCTGAGTGATCTCCGAAAACTCCTCCAGATTCCTATTCACAAGGCCAGCGTACCGATTCGAAGGGGAATTCTGCCCTTCTGAGAACTCGAGCAGAACGACGCGATAGGCATGGCTGGGATAGGTTCCAATAATAGCACTCAGACCGCGGTTCATTCTTGGATCGAAGCCTCGACCCAGGATGAAACAGATCTTTCTCGGTGCGGACCCGAAATGCGCCTGGAGCAAGTCGTCGAGCATCTTCCCGTGAGCCATCACATAGGTCGACCAGCGAAATGGTACGCTTGCCACCGTCAAAGTAACGTCCTCTCTGGTGTGAACCCACTCGACAGCCATCTATAGAGCTCGTCGAGGGTCTTTTCCTTGAACCCACCGTATTGCAAAGGAAGCCAGTGCTTGGGACAAAGGAGGCGATTCAAATACAAGACCATCCAGCGTTCGCCCTTGCACTTGTAGTCGAGGTACGGCTCCACGAGATTATTGGCAATCGAATCGGCAATCACTTGCGCCACAAGCGCGTGATTGGGTCGCGTCGCAAGATACTTGGGATCCATGAGGTGATCGCGATCTTCCATTGAGATCGCGATTCCGGTGACTCCCGGGTCGTATGGTGCGCTAGGCAGAAACGTCATAGAATGACAGAACCGCGCCACTGAATCGAGAAAACGTGAGACAATCTCGCTGTGGCGGGCACGGCGTGGGATTTCACGCCACAGAAAATCCGATGCCTTGCGAAGCAGCGTGTCTTGCCGAGCGGAAGTGAGCCGCAGCGGCTTACGGACTAATCCCGCCGCAACGATTTCCTCGAAAAGGTCGCCGGCGATCCAAAGAAACTGCTCCATATTGCACGATGCCAACGAAACCAACTTGGAGGGTCCGAAGTAGTAAGGAAGTGCAAACTCGCGAGCCAAGAAGAGCTCGGCGGCAGCGCGAATTTGCGAATCGTTTCTCTCCTCAAATTCGCCGGCACCGAGGACAAAGTCGAACTGCTGCTGTGATTTTCTTCGCTCGCGATGGATCAAGATCTCGACGGTCCGCCAGCTGATCGCTCGCTCTCGAATTGTTCCGGCTGCCAGTTCGTCGAGGTGAAGCCACTCCTCAAAACGCACCTGACCAGAGACTTCCTTTCGGACCCGGCTCTCAACCACTGAAAGCACTTCTCCGTGCCGAGTCGTCCACTCGGTTGCATCCAGAGAAGCTTCGAGGAGAGGAGCGAGGGAGCCCACCTCGATGTCGATCGATGCGTTTGCTCGGCGGTCCGCGATGTTATATGAGATCTTCTCGAAGCGCGGCCGCTTCGACCGCCAGAAATCTTCGATCCAAAGTATCTCGTAATCCCGGCCGAGTTGCGTGCCCGAACCGAGAAGCTCATCCGTCACCAGCGCTTCAAGCCTCTCCGCGAGCCACACCGCCACGCTGCTCCGGAGTTCCGCCAAGACGCGATACAGGCTAGCCCGCTGGCGCCCGGTAAGAAACTGGACATTGTCGAGCATCAACATGGTACCTCGCGCCACCGGCTCGCCATTGATTAGCAGGTTCCCGGGCTTGAGCAGTTCCAGCGTCGTGAGCGGCTCCAAAGAGTTGGGGAGCGCTCCATCCCACGGGTCAAAGCTATCAATCGCATCCGCTACCGCAGATTCGAGCTCTGTGGCCCAGCTGTGCAGGCGAGTTCCTTCAACGATCTCATTCGTACCGGCTAGGGATAACGGTGCGGCAGCCGCGCGAATTTGGATTCGGTCGAGGTCTCGCGGATATGAAAGCTGATGCAACTCAAGACTGGCATGCAGCGCCGCCAACGTAATCCGGGCATTGAGCAGAGCGAAGAATAGACGGTCCTTTCTGGGAGAGTCCACGCTGAGGTCATCCAGCACCGCGTAGTTCCTCGTGCAAGGCAGTAGTACTCCCAACAACTGGGGCCCGGCTTCTTCGACGACTCCCAAACTCGCAAGTCTATAAAACACCTCTTTCGTTTCGTCGAGAGCCCTGTTCTCATGCAGCGACAGCAGTACTTGGGGCGTCAAGAGCCTGAGTAAAGTAGTCTTCCCGCCGCCGGCGGCGCTGCGTATGATCAAGGGTTTGGCCCAAAGGTCCTCTTGCCCGAGCACATCAAGCATACCCGGGCCAAACAATCGCAGAAACGACAGATTGGTGTCGATGTTCTCTGCCGCACGCAGGCGAAATGGATTCCGAGATTCTCTCATACCCGATCCTTGTGCCGGGAGATGCGTGGAAAAAGGGGCCGCATTGCACTCCCCTTCGCCCACAGGAGCCCTATGGAGTTGTTCGGTGTGTTGTGCGTCAGAACGACGGGAAGACCGCAAGCCTGGAAGCCGTATTTTAGGTCAGTGCCGCCAAGCTTCGTGCTGGCTGTTTCGTTTTCGTCATCATAATAAGCATCGATCACTGCATCGAGTGGTGGATGCTGTCCCCGTTCAATCCGGACGTGGTCACCGAGCGAGCAAACGACCGATAGCCTCCCGCGGATCTTCTGCGGTCCGCAAATAGCCTGCAATTCCCGGCTGAGATAGCGAGTTGCATAATCGGTCGCGATGTACAGCACCACCAAAATGTCCAGGTCAGCGGTGTTCACTAAGCCGGTCATAGGGTCGGAAGGGTTAAGCAGACTCGTCAGGAGGGTCCCGACCTTGCCTTCCCAAACGTCGCCTTCATGGCGTAGGTAACTGACGCCACTGCCGGAGAAGTCGTCTAAGAGCACAACAGTACGGAACAGGCACTGTTCATCTGAAGGGGCGGCCCCCAGGATTCCCGCAAGCCCTTTGCGGAGCTTTTCGATCAGCTTGTCGACTCGTTCCTCGGCGATCTCATGACTCTGGCGCACCTGCTCGTGGCTCAAATCCGGGTTGAAACGACGGAACACATCGGTCCTGGCTCCGTCGCTGAGGCCGAGGTAAAGTGTTTGTCGTTCCAGCACAGCTAGCTCCTGCCGCCCAACTGCACGCGGAAGGTGCCAGGCGTTTACGCCAAAGTCTGCCGCGGCCTTCCTCAACAGATGCGGCCGGATGTGATCCGGGTAGGCCATGGAGACGAAATGGTTCATCTCGGCAGTCGAAAAGAAGATCAGTTTCGATCGGAAGAATTGGTAGGCCGTTTCGCGCTCTCCGGGCGACCGAAATTGGCTCAGCCAATACGCGAGGCTCTCGACGAAACGCATGCCCGGTGAGAACTGCTGATACTCGTCATACTTCAGACGCGCCAGAACCTCGAGTATTGGCCGTTCCCGAGCGATGTCTTCGGGCGACCAATCCATTACCGTCGCCAGCAATCTCTCGGCAAGGAGGGCTCTCATGCTTGGTGGCCTCTCAGACGAAGACGGAAACTAGCCGGCTGGACGTCCACATGGTCGAGGTAGAAGCGAGTGGCTTGGGTCCCCCGACATCCAGCCGGGGCGAGATTCCAGCCGCTGAGTGGGTCGGCCGACACTTCGTCAGTGCTCAAGGCAAAAGGGTGCCCTAAGAGTCCGTGATCATTCCCCGGCCAGCGCCCGCGATCACCCACGCAAAGCACCCGTTCCTCACTTGTCACTTTGCCCTTTTTCACCAAGAACTTGACGAGGTTCCGTTTGGAGACGCCTGGTGCCAAGACGTCGACCGAGTGACTGGAGGACACCACGTGGATTCCCGGAATGTCAAGCCCGTGCAGGCGCTCCTCGACGTATTGCCAGAGGCGAGAACCATAGAGCGGTCCCAGTGGCTCGATCGTGATCTGGTGCGGCCGAACCGACCATTGGCAGGTTTCTTGAAGCAACACGTCTGAACGTAGATACTCATAAACCACGCGCAACGATTCGACGGAGCGTTCCGACCGATCTGGCGCCGTGTCATCGGCGAGACTGCTGATATCGGAACAATTATAGTAACCGATCCAGACCGCCTCCCAATGACGAGGCGGGAGACACCGCTGTAGATCCCTGCGCACGGATTGACCGCGCCCAGTCGCGATGGCCACCGTAATGCGCCTATCTAAGAGCTTCACTAAGTGGCTGGCCAGATCGGCCGCCGGCCCGTCAAATCTGTCGTGCGAACTGCAGAGCGTACCGTCGTAGTCGAAGACAACCCCCTCAAAAGACTGTTCACGAAATCGATCATGCTGCTCGCGGAGTCGCAAAGTCCAGAAATCCTCTGCCATCGACGAGTCCGATGGCAGGTGTGCCACGCGCAACTTCCGCCGGATTTCGGCCGGCAAGGTATCAAATCGGGCCTCGGTCCGCCGTAAAGGTCGCAGGTGATAGAGCTGTCGCCCAAACTCGGGGACACTCGGACGGCCTGGATCAATACCACGAGCCTCACCGAATCGCGCAGTCAGCCCAAACGTGTAAAGCAGTGCCTGTAAGGGCCGGTAGCATGATGAACCCGGTAGATTCGCTACCAAGTGCGGAACCTCCACGGGCAAGAGCGCGAGCGTTCGAGCGCAGAGGCTCCGATCCTCCGGAGTCGAAAAGGCTAGAATCGCGGATTCCGAGGCGCGCTTAGCCAGCCAGTGGTGACGTCCGTGTCCGAAGTTGCGGAAATCAGCGAGTTGCACCCTGGCTAGCGCTGCTTCGGTCAGTTTCGATTCGAGGTCGAGGGCCGCACTCTTGGTGTCTGAACCGTGCAGTACGATCAGGGTCTCCCGACCAAGGACACCCGCCAAGTCACCCGAGGACGAACTCTCGAAGAATGTCATGACGTCCGGCGCACTGAGGACGTCGGCCAAGGTTGGCGGTAGACTCTGTCCTGGTTCGGCCGCCGATCGAATGAGGAGCGTAAACGCGGCGAGAAGGGAATTCGTCGCAAGAAAGCCGTCCTTCCGGGACGGAATTGAATACTCATACAACGAAGCGAACTCGTTGGCTCGCGCTAGCTTCGCGAGCGGTGTTGCGAGCGTGCCGCACATCACCGCAGTCCAGGGCGGTTCCGCGCGAACGGCCTCCGAAAGAGCTACCAATACATCCGGGTTTTTCCCGCCGGCGCTGACAAGCATGATTCCACTGGACATTCCAGCTTCAACACTGCGGCCCAATTCCAACGGCGTGCAGACGCGGGCTAGATTGCCCGTTCGACTCTCGTGTAAGGCGGCGGCCAAATGGGCTGCACTGAGTGAGCCGCCCGACCCCACCACGATAAGCGGATAGTTCCTTAATGGACGAAGCGCCCGTTCTAATTCTTCTAGATTCTGTGCGCAAGCCCACAGGTATGTAGTAGGGAGTTCTGCTAGCTCCTGGTGAAATGGTTTGCCCAATGAATTCGCCTTTTGTTCGCCTGATCGTATGTTACCAAATTCGCCCTCCTCTTGAGTGTCCCCTCTCGCACAAGAAGTGTCTAGTCAGGGGACTCGGGGATCCGCCTCACCCCGTTCGTCGCCGGTTTCGGCGCCGGCCACACCAACCTGTCTTCTCCCTCCGAAGAACTCCGGTCGTCGGACGCGGCTTCCCTCCTGTTTCCCCGCTGCCGTAGGTGTGGACGTCGACCCCCGGCTGGTGGTCAACGCTGTCTTCGACAAGGCTGCGGGCGCGCGCCAGACTTCCTTGGGACGTTGAAGGCATTGAACGAAGTGCCTCGATCTCAGGTCTTCGAGCCGGTGCTGAGACCGCTCCGTTGAAAAACACGCCCGGATTCGCTTGCTGCTCGCCTGGGAAGACGACGATGGCGTGTTCTTCATCACCTTTGGTGGGCCGCCGCAGGCCCATAGGGACTCCCTTACAGATGCACAGCCTGCGTGAACGCCACGGAGTTCCGGTGCTTTCGTCAGCTGCCCTGGCCGTCCGGAGGCCCCAAACTGCTCTATAGGCCCAATTTCCCGGCACCATTCCCCCGAAACAAACTACCATCCCGAATGTACCGCTGCACCATCTGGACCGACCTGTGCCCCGTTTGTTTCATGATGCTCCACTCCGACGCGCCCGCGATGGCCGCGGCGGTGGCGTGTCCGGCCCGCCAGCTGTGCCCGGCATACTTCGCCGAATCCAGTCCGGCGCGGTCTACCAGCTTCTTCACCACACGCGCCACGTCGATACCGGACAACGACCACGCAGGACCGATCCGGAGCTCGCAGTATCGCTCCTGACCATGCTACCTTCCGCTTTGACGACAGCGTCGGCGTCCCGATTGGAATTTTTCGCAGCTCGATACCCAGCCCGTGTGCACCCCTGTTTACGCTTCACCGAGCACGTCGCGATGCTCCGTGCAAGACTCGGGGCCGAGTGGTACGCTATTTCTTTCTCGTAAGGCTCTTGCATCCACTAATCCATGCCGGTTGTCGGGTAAGGCAATGGAGCGGACCGGGCTTCGAATGATGCCGACGTTTCCATTGCCTCCCCTAAAATTTCGTATGGCGGGTTTTCCCCGGTACGGCTTCAAGGCCGGACTATCAGACGAGGCCTTCCCAGCGGACCGGTTTGCCATCGTCCTTCGTACTCTCTGCTGCCATCGTTACTCCCTGCTCTGTGTCAGGGATGATGCGCTTATAAGCACCTCCGTGCGAGCGGGCCAAGCCGCTCTACCCCAGGGGCCCTCGCTCCGGTCCGGGTTGTGTTGTCCCGGTCCATTCTCACTTAATCGACCCCATCCGCCCCACTCGCGGGCACATCCCGACTTCACCGTCTCGCGGCTCATACCGGATGCCCTCGCTGTGCACATTCGCATATGCCTAGGCGACCCACGACTGGTTCTGAGCGTTCATCGATGCTCTTTCACCACCATGTCGTCCTCTGAGACCACGGGGAACTTTTCGGCTGCCTGTACCCAGTGCTTCACCGAAAACACTGGCCTTCAACTTGGGATAAAAGTTTCGGCATTCCCGTCATCCTCACACTCCGATTCTGGTGAGGGGTGCGTTTTCGAGGCTTTACTACGGTTCGCTCACGCTACGACCTGTTGCTTTGCTAGCCCTCCTGTCGGAGCTGACCAGATTTGCATCCAGCCAACGAGGACGTTTACATCCGGGCTTGCGACGGTTTGGTCACCCGCCCCGCCGCCGGATATCACTACAGTGCCAACTGGGAAACTCGCACTGGCGGGACTTTCACCCACTAGACCATCAATTTAGCTTCACTGCACTATCCCGGCGCACCGTCAACTATTACTTTTCCCCACGCCAGGAGATTTAATTGTCGCCGAACACTCCAAAGCTCGTCGCAAGACCTTCAATTGCTTAAACACCACCGCTACGCCCTTGCATACCCAGCCCCTCGCGTCGCCAGCCGTGAGCCGCATGCGCCCTCACGCTGGCGAGACAAGACTGCCACAGGCATGGCGTCTACAATTAAGAGTTGATCCGGGCCGCGAACCTCACCCGCGCTGATTTGGGGTGAGGATGCGCTGAGATGCGGACTCTGTAACTATGGAGTGGAGTGTCGGCAGTGGTGGAGCCGAAACCGTCGGGTAGGAAGAGTATGAACATCCATGCCTGAACATGGGCGCTCGGATCCGCCGTTCTGGATCAACGACAAAGATGAAAGAGGCCAACCGCTCGATGCGGAGGTCCTCGGCGCCGCCCGGCGGATCTGGCCGCGGGTGGCGGTGTTGACTCGGTCCAGATTGCACGACGTCAGTCGTTCGTCCGAGATCCTGGAGGCGACAGCTGCAGCGGTTTCACGCGCTCTCCGCCGCCGGTCCGCCGACCCGGCGGTGCGCGATATTGACGCCTATCTGTTGTACGCTTTCATCCGCAGGCTGCACAAGATCGCTGCCAAGGAGAGCCGCTTGCAGTCGGGCCACAGCTCGCATATGTTGGACTATTTCGCGGCCCGGACCGGGCCCCAGCCATCCGAGGTTGACGCTGAAATTCAGCTGCGGGAGCTGCTCTCGTATATGGATTTCAGGACGCGTCGGATGTTCGCGCTGCGTTGCGAAGGGTATTCTTGGAAACAGATCGCCGAGCAGTTGGACTTCAAGAGCGGCCACAGTGCCGAGGTTCAGTTTAACAAGGGTTCACGAGCTGCTCGGATGCGGCTGATGAGGGCGTTGTCGTCGGGACGCCCGGATTCGAGAGGTAGAGAGTAATGTTCGGTTCCCGCAAGAACCTGATGTCGCGTAGAGACGAACGGGAACTCGTCAAACTCGGCAGAGGACTCTTCGCCGAGCAATTCCCGAATCCGGACCGAGCTGGCTGCCCGCCTCAGGACGTTTTGCGCGCGATGGCATTTCGCCGCCAACACACTGGTCCAGGTGGATATCCGTCCGATCACCTGACGGTATGCTCTCCGTGTTTTCGAGACTACAGCGGATACCGAAAGCAAGCTCGCCAGCAAATGCTCGTGCGCGCCGCCTTGGCGACGGCCGCCGCGGTGATCGTCCTCATCTCAGCGACCTTGCTTTGGCGTCACGCTGGCTCGCCGCTCCAGAGACGCCCCGAAATCGTGCAACGGCCCCCCAACGAGCTGCCTCCCACCTCGGCAACACTTGACCTTCGACACCTCTCGGCTGTTCGAGGGGAGGGCCTCCCGAAGGAAACGACGCCGCAGGTCACAATGCCATCCGGGCGCCTCCAGCTCGTTCTCCAGTTGCCCATCGGCAGCGAGGAGGGCAACTACGAGGTGGCGCTCTTTCGGCAATCCGGCGAACGGATCGCACTGGCGTCCGACACTGCGGTATTGGCCCAGAACGTCATGACGCTCAAGGTCACCCTCGACCTGAGGGGAATACGTCCCGGCCGGTATATCTTTGAAATTCGTCGAATCGGCTCGGTCTGGAACCGTTACGAAGCCGAAATCCGCTGACTCGCTCTCTGCACGCCGAGTTTCAAAGCCGTCCTACGGTGTCAAGAGCCGCCTCCAGCTGATTGTCAGAGCCGGCTCGAACCGCGTGGTACGAGAGCTCGACTGGCACGTCCGGCGAAACGCCGGCACCCTCCAACAGGCGTCCTCCCCAAGTGTAATAGGCTCCTACAGGAAGCGTCAGGACGTAGCCGTGCGGCAGCTTGAAAGAGTCGCCGCTGAGAAGCCTGCCCGCTGTCTTCGTGCCGACAATCGTCGCCAACCGGTTCTCGGCCGCGAAGGCAGCGATCATTTCACTGGCGCTTGCGGTGTGTTCGTTGACGAGCACCGCGATCGCGCCGTGAAACGGTTGCGGTCCCAAACCTTCGGTCACGAGCGCGATGGATTTCTCAGCGAAGGCAAATCGCAGCGCGAGCGGAAGCAGTTCGACCTTCCGCATCGGAATTCTGCCAAATTTCTTCAGGTTCTCCCGCTCGAAACCGTCCTTAGCTCTCCGTCGGGTCAGGCTATAGCCGATAGGCAGCTTCCCAGGAGTCAAGTAGCTCATGAGCCGCAGGCCCCCGATTCCGCCTCCCGGATTTCCGCGGAGGTCTACAACCAGCCTGCGGCAGGACCTTAGATCGCCTACCGCCGCGTCGAGCGCGTGCGCAACATCGATGCCGACCACACCTGGAAACACGCTGACCTTCAGCAGCCCAGTCCCGCTCCGCGGGATCGAGTGCGTCACGATCTGTGGTTCGCAATACGGCAACTGGCGCGACCGCGGAACCGGGATGTCAAGTACAGCACGCACATGCTTTCCATCAGGCTTGCGAACGACGACAGGTGTCTTCGTGCCCATCCCAAACGTGGGCCCTTCAGGTGGGCAGATGCTGACGTCGCTCACAGTTAGGAGCACATCACCACGCTCAATACCTGCGGCATGCGCCGGTCCAGCCATGTGCACGTCCTGAAACACCCACCGCAGTCCGTCCTCGACTTCGCACCTCTGGAGCGTCGCCCCGATAGCGAGTCGAGCGGGCACGCGCCGGGCACTTCGGTGGAAGAACCCGACGTGACTGACCCGAAGCTCGCCGACGATCGCGTGGAGGTCCTTCTCGAACTCATCCGGCGGGTTCCGCTGCAGCAACTGCTCCCGGCGCTGGTCCACGAGTTCACGCCACGGCTTCAGATCTCTGTTCGGATCGAAGAACTTCTCTTCAACCAGGCGGACAACACGCCCCAGGATCTCCTCTCGATCATTCCTGTCGAGTCGCAGCTCACGGCTAGCCATCAGTTGAACTCCAAAGGCGGAAAAGAATCGCCCATGAGAATAAAACCCGCCCAGTAGTACGGAACCGCATCCGCACCGAATCGTGCCATCAAGCTCCGCTTCGCTTCCCGCAGCGCCATTGCTTTGTCCTGGCCTTTCGCCAACCCCTGGTAGAATGTCTTCATTAACGCCGCAGTGGAGGCATCATCCGCCGCCCACTGGCTCGCGACAACGCTCCTTGCACCAGCAATGAAGAAAGCTTGAACCAGGTTGGCTGTGCCTTCTTCCCCCTCGACCCGGCCGATTCCAGTGTCGCACGCCGAAAGCACGACCAACGACGCATTCAGATCCAGCGCAGCTATCTCCCGCGCTTGCAATAACCCATATTGTCAGTGCCGGAATAAAACGCCCGCATTTCTACCGGTTTTGACGACGGCGGCGGCGGCCTCCGGCGGACGGCTGGCCCGTCTTTCCTGTTGACCTCAAGCGAAAACTGCCCCACCATTGA
>Ga0182030_10016138_pt1 | contig 14578 bp, 15 predicted proteins | sample 812S3MmetaG_FD_121299 | JGI IMG/M metagenome (GOLD analysis project Ga0182030, IMG submission 121299) | Permafrost microbial communities from Stordalen Mire, Sweden - 812S3M metaG (Illumina Assembly) | ecosystem: Environmental > Terrestrial > Soil > Wetlands > Permafrost | place: Sweden... | reverse complement strand
CAAGCCCCGATGCCTGAGCAAGCCCCGATGCCTGACCAAGCTCCGATTGCCGTCGCCATGAGCGGCGGAGTCGACAGCTCCACCGTTGCCGCGCTCCTGGTGCGCCAGGGCCACAGGATCGTCGGCATGACCATGCAGTTGTGGAATCAGCGGCGCTTGCCGGAACTGGCGCCCGAAACATCCGGCCACGGACGCTGCTGCTCGCTCGACGACGTCTACGACGCCCGCCGCGTCGCCGAGCAGGTCGGCATTCCCTATTACGTGGTCAACTTCGAGCAACAGTTCGAAGCGCAGGTGGTGCAGCCTTTCGTCGAGGAGTATCTCGCCGGCCGCACACCTGTTCCGTGCACGCTCTGCAATAACTACATCAAGTTCGATCGCTTTCTCGAGATGGCTGATTCGGTGGGCGCGCATCACATTGCCACCGGCCACTACGCGCGCGTGCGATTCGACGAAGCTTCCGGCCGCTATCAACTGCTGCGCGCCCGCGACGGAGCGAAGGACCAGACGTATTTCCTCTTCGGGCTGACGCAGAAGCAACTCGCGCGCACGCTGTTTCCGTTGGGCGAGATGGTGAAGCCCGAGGTCCGCGAACTGGCGCGCGGCATGGATCTGGCCGTGGCGTCAAAAGGCGACAGCCAGGAGATCTGCTTCGTCCCCAATGGCGATTATGCGGCGTTCATGAGCGCCTATCTGAAGGACAAGGGCATCGAACCGCAAGCCACGCGCGGCGACATCGTCACCACCGATGGCCGCACGCTCGGCGAGCACCAGGGTGTCCACCATTTTACGGTGGGCCAACGGAAAGGGCTGGGGATCTCTTCGCCCGATCCGCTTTACGTGATTTCCACCGACCCGCAGACGCAGCGCGTGGTAGTGGGCAACAACGACGACCTCCTCTGCGGGCGATTCGTCGTTCGCCGGGTGAACTGGATTTCGATCGCCGGAGTCGTTGAACCGGTTCGCGCGCAGGTGAAGATTCGTAACAGACACGCCGCGGCGGATGCGACACTCCAGGCCACGGCTGACCCGGCGACGGTCGATGTGGTTTTCGACGAACCGCAGCGCGCCGTCACGCCGGGGCAAGGCGCCGTCTTCTACGACGGCGATCTGGTACTAGGCGGCGGCTGGATCGGCTGATTTCCGCCAGAAAATCGCAAAAAGCCGAACAGTTTGCGCGGAACAGTCGTATCCTGTATGGAAGCTTATGTTCTGCCACAAGTGCGGTACTCAAGTCAATCCAGACGTGCAGTTTTGCCCCTCCTGCGGGCAGCCGATGGGTTCTCCGCTCTCCTCGAGCGTCCCGGCCGCTGTGCCGTGGAACCCTCCCGTCGGCATCAAGGCGACGCCCGGCAAATGGATCGGCGAAGGCTGGGAACTGGTGAAGGCGGACATGGGCACGTACGTCCTGATTTCGCTCATTTTCTTCCTGCTCAATGGCGTGCCGTTCATTCAGGGCGCGCTCATCGCCGGCTTCCACATCTACACCATGAAGAAGATCCTGGGACGCCCGGCCGAGTTCGGCGATCTTTTCAAGGGCTTCAATTTCTTCATCCCGACGCTGGTGGCGGCCCTCCTGATCGGACTCTTCACCTGTATCGGAACCCTGTTCTGCATCATCCCCGGGCTGATCGTCGCGGCCATATACAAATTCACTTACCTCTTCATCGTGGATAAGCGTATGGACTTCTGGCCTGCCATGGAAGCCAGCCACGCGGTGGTGAAGAACGACTATTTCGGTTTCACGATGTTCCTGCTGCTGGCCGTCCTGGTGAATCTTCTGGGGGCGCTGTGCTGCATCGTCGGGTTGCTGGTGTCGATACCGGTGACGGTCGCGGCGATTACCGTGGCATACAAGGAGATCGTAGGGTTTGAGCAGAGCACCGCGGACGCTCTGTAGAAGCAACATTTAGCCGCCGATAAACGCCGATGAACGCCGATAAAACAAGGCCTTTTCCGATCGGCGTTCATCTGCGTTCATCGGCGGCTCAATACTTTGGCGCAGTCGTTCTCTTTAGCTTCTTTTGGTGGCTAACTCCTCCGAACGGGCCATCTCTTCGCCTCTGTCCGTTCTATTGGCTGACTGCGCGCCCATGCCCATTGTGTGGAATTACGCGAGCATTCTGCGCGCTCGCCAAAGGCCACTGGTCCCAGGCGATCCACTTTCACGCCCTTAGTCCGCTAGCCTTCGTCATGCTGTTTTCCCTCTTCTGGAATTGGCGCTGGCGTCCACAGCTTTGGACCTGGGGCCTGGCGGCTATCGCCGTGTACGGCGTCTGCCGGGCGGCGCTCGCCTAAGTTTCTCTTGACAGCCCAACTATTACGTCATACGATACTACGCAGGACGTAATAGCGTGACCGATCCCAGCTTTCTCGTGCTCGCCAGCCTGGCCGAAGGCGACAAGCACGGCTACGCCATGATGGAAGATATCGAGCGCTTTGCCGGCGTGCGTCTCGGCCCCGGCACGCTCTACGGCGCGATCACACGGCTCGAAGAGCGCGGCTGGATTCGCGGACTCGATGCGGACGATCGGCGGCGTCCGTATCGCATCACTGGCGCCGGACGCGAATATCTCGAAGAGCAGGTCGCCAGCCTGGGCCGCGTCGTGAAGACCGCGCGGGAAAGGCTGAAGCCCGCATGAAACGGTGGATCCGATGGGCGGCGTGGCTTTATCCCGCGGAATGGCGCATGCGCTACGGGGCGGAGTTCGATGTCTTTCTAGATGATGCTCCGCTGCGATGGTACGATCTGGCGGACGTGATTCGAGGAGCGGCAATCATGCAGATGACGAGTTGGATGACTTATTGGAAGATGGCGCTGCTAGCTGGGATTGCAGGGGCGCTCTTGGCGGGTGGGATTGCTCTTGCGATACCGGATCAGTATGTTTGCACCTCGGCGTTGATAGTCGAAAAGCCCGGCGGCACCCAGCGACAGGCGCAACGGGCGCTCTATGCCGCGGCCCAGAAAATTCTCAGCCGCGACGGTTTGATAGAAATGGTCCGGGATCCCAACCTGGGACTGTACCGAAAGGAACTGCAGCACCTTCCCATAGAGAATGTCGCGCAAGACATCTTCCGAAAGCACGTGTATGTAGTTCCATACCCATCGTCCGGCGATCCGGGGCAAGCGTTCCGGGTCGTGTTCGTCTGTCCCGACCGGTACAAAGCGCAAGCGGTAGTCGCACGCATCACGGAAGCCTTTCAGCGGGAGTTCGCGCGCACTTCCGACGGCCAGACGCTGAGCGTACTCGAAGGCCCGATCCTACCCGACCGGCCCACGGCCCCGGTCCGCCCGGTTTACGCCACATTCGGCGCAATTGGCGGGTGCCTCCTTGGCCTGCTCTCGCTCGCCATCTTTCGGCGCACGCGAGCCTACGCTGTCGTAACCATGAGCATCCCGAAGGACATCAAACAATTCGTCGACAGCCAGGTCGCCGGCGGACAATACCGCAACGTCAGCGACTACGTCCGCGAGCTCATTCGCGCCGACGAACAGAGACACAAATGAAGCTGATCATGCTGTGGACGGCGTGGTAGATTGATCACATGGGGACGACGACACTCATCTCGGAAGAGACGTATCGGCGTTCGTCCTATGACCCCGACTGCGAATATGCCGACGGAGTCCTGATTGAGAGAAACTTGGGCGAACAAGATCATAGCTGGCTGCAGGCTGCCCTTGGCGCTTGGTTCTTCCAGAGGCGGAAGGCTTGGGGAATCGAAGTCTTCACAGAGCTGCGGCACCGCATCCGGAAGGGCCGATACATGATACCGGACGTCTGCGTCATCCTCGCACCCCGGCCCGCAGAAAAAGTATTCGATAAGCCGCCGCTCATTTGGATCGAGATTCTCTCGCCCGAAGACCGTCCCATTCGAGTGAATGAGAAAGTTCGCGAACTGCGAGAGTTCGGCGTCCCCAACATCTGGGTGATCGACCCTGAGACCTTTGAAGCCGAAGTTCACACCTCCGAAGGAACCCGCACCATCGAGGACGGCATTCTGCGAGTGCCCGGCACCGCGATCGAAGTTCCTCTCCGCGACCTCGGTCGCGATTAGAAAACGAGTTGCGTATCCTCCACCTGCTGTGATAATGTCTTGTCCACTTGTTCTCACTGTATGAGAGCTGGGTACCGTGGAGGAGTGCCAGGATGCTGCTTGCTCCCATCGTTTGGATTTTGACGGTTGTCATTTGCTACTTCTTCGTTGCGAAGACGTGGTGGTTCCCGCCACCGATTAACGCACACGGAGTAGCTTATGACGCCCAGTTCATGCGCACGCTCGTAGTGGTGGGCATCATCTTCTTCCTGGCGCAATTCGCGCTGGGTTACGTGATCGTCAGGTTCCGCAACGATGGCGGCCGCGCTTCCCACTCCCACGGCAACAACAGGCTTGAGACTCTGTGGACCAGCGCCACCGCGATCTTGTTTCTGGGCCTCGTGCTGATGGGCACCAAGATCTGGGCCGCCGTGCACTTCGACGAAGCGCCGCCCGACGCAATTCCGATCGAAGTTATGGCCAAGCAATTCGCCTTCAACTTCCGCTATCCCGGAGCCGACGGCAAATTCGGCCACACCGAACTCCGCCTCATCAACGACGCTAACGGCGACCCCTTCGGCATGGATCCTAAAGACCCGGCCGGCAAGGACGACATCATCAGCGCGTCGCTGAAGATTCCGGTCGGCAAATCGATCAAGCTGATTCTTCACTCGCGCGACGTGATCCACAATTTCTTCGTCCCCGAACTGCGCATGAAGCAGGATATTGTGCCCGGCATGGAGATCCCGCTGCACTTCCAGGCCGACAAGATCGGCGTCTATGAGGTCCCCTGTTCGGAACTCTGCGGCCTCGGCCATTTCCAGATGCACACCACCATGCAGGTGATGAGCGCGGCCGATTTCGAACAATGGAAAGCGACTCAGTTGGCCACCAGATAATGACTGCCGCGCATACCCCGAGGTAAATTATGGCTTCTCCTTCCACGCACACGGCGCACCACGCGCCCGAAGGTTTCATCCGGAAATGGGTCTTCAGCCTCGACCATAAGGTCATCGGCATCCAGTATTACTTCCTCGGGCTATTTTCGGTGTTCCTGGGAATGTCGCTCTCGCTGTTGATGCGCTTCCACATGGTCAACCCCAACGCGGTGGTCAAGTGGTTCGCCGTTCTCTGGCCCGCGGCGGCCGCGGGCGGCATCATGACGCCGGAATTGTACCTGTCACTGATGACCATGCACGGCACCATCATGGTGTTCTTCGTACTCACCACGGTGCCGCAGAGCGGCTTCGGCAATTACTTCCTGCCCATCCAGATCGGCGCCGAAGACATGGCGTTTCCAGTGCTGAACATGATGTCGTTCTGGACCACGTTCCTGGCGCTCGTCGTAATGGTGGCGGCTTTCTTCGTGGAAGGCGGCGCGCCGCTCGCCGGCTGGACCGCATATCCGCCGCTCAGCGGCGCAGGTCCGCTCACCGGTCCCGGCGAGGGCATGGGGCAAAACCTCTGGCTCCTCAGCATCGCGATTTTCTGCGGCGCGTCTCTCATGGGCGCCATCAACTTCATCGCCACCACAGTCGACCTGCGATGCAAGGGCATGACCCTGATGCGCATGCCGCTCACCTGCTGGACTTGGCTCGTGACGGCCATCCTCGGGCTGCTGGGATTCGCCGTCCTGCTGGCCGCGGGCGTGCTCCTGCTGCTCGATCGCACTGTCGGCACCAGCTTCTTCCTGCCGACGGGCCTGTACATCAACGACCACATCATCGCCAACCATAAAGGCGGATCGCCCCTGCTGTGGCAGCACCTCTTCTGGTTTTTCGGACACCCCGAAGTTTACATCGCCATCCTGCCGGGCATGGGCGTGACGTCGCAACTGCTGTCCACCTTCTCGCGCAAGCCGGTGTTCGGCTACAAGGCGATGGTCTACGCCATCCTCAGCATCGGCTTCCTGGGCTTTCTGGTATGGGGGCACCACATGTTCATGAGCGGCATGAACCCGTATTCGGCCATGGCGTTTTCAGTGCTGACGATGTGTATCGGAGTGCCGTCAGCGATCAAGACTTTCAACTGGATCGGCACCCTGTGGGGCGGCAAAATCCATTTCGACACCGCGATGCTATTCGCGCTTGGCTTCGTTTCGCTATTCGTGACGGGCGGAGTCAGCGGCATCTTCCTGGGCCAACCCGCGCTCGACCTGTACTTCCACGACACGTATTTCGTGGTTGGACACTTCCATATGATCATGGGCGTGGCGGCCATCTTCGGCATGTTCGCCGGCACGTTCTACTGGTTCCCCAAGATGTTCGGCAAGATGTTGAATGAGACGATGGGCAAAATTCACTTCTACTGCACCTTCGTCGGCGTGTACTGCATTTTCACCCCGATGCACTATGTGGGGCTGGTAGGCAATCCGCGCCGCTACTCCGATTTCAGCAACGTGACTTACCTCAAGCCGGTAATGCCTTTGCACGAGTTCATGACGTACGCGGCGTTCTTTACGGCAACCGTACAGCTGATCTTCCTGATCAATCTATTTTGGAGTATGTGGAAAGGCCCGAAGGCGCCGGCCAATCCCTGGAATAGCACCACTCTTGAGTGGACCATCCCCTCTCCGCCGCCGTTCGATAACTTTGCCGGCGTCCACCCGGTGGTCTACCACGGTGCGTATGAGTACAGTGTGCCCGGCGCGTCCGCCGATTTCATCATGCAGACCGACCCGCCCAACGTACCTGCATCGGGTCACTAGCTGGAACGCATCTATATGGCTATGGCTTCTTCGCTGACTCACGACATTATTCACGGGCCGCCGCCTCCGATCGACCCCGGTTGGGGCGGTGGCGGGGACGATTCCGAAGGCCGCGGCGCCGATCGCCGGGCCACGTTCACCGGGCTGTTTGTAGGCTTGGCGGCGTGCGTCATGGTCTTCGCGGCACTGACCAGCGCATTCGTCGTCCGCCGCGGGCTCACCGACATGAACGAGTGGGTCAGCATCCGCAAGCCCAGTATCCTGTTCTGGAACACCGGGATCCTGCTGCTCTCGAGTATCCTGCTCGACCTTTCGCGGCGCGCCCTGAAGGCCGGCCAACGTTCCCGCTTTAATCTGTGGTGGAGCGCCGCGACCGCGCTCGGCGTGCTGTTTCTCGCTGGCCAGGCGTACGCCTGGTACCAGATGAGGCAGACGGGGCTTTTCATTTCGACGACGCCCGCCGCGTCGTTTTTCTACGTCTTCACGGCGGCGCATGCGGCCCACGTTCTGGGTGGCGTCGCTGCTCTGATTTACGTCGACATCCAAGCGCTACGGCTACGACTGGGCCCGGCGAAACGCACCTGGATCGACGTGACGGCCGTCTTCTGGCACTTTCTGGATGGCCTGTGGCTCTACCTGATGGTTCTATTTTACGTTTGGGGGTAACGGATGTCCTCGCATGCCACTGCCATGAGCTCCGGCGGATCGGGATCGGTTTGGGAAGGCGGCCAATCGCCCTACGCCACCAACTCGAAGAAATTCGGGATGTGGCTGTTCCTTATTTCGGATTCGCTCACATTCTCGGCGATGCTGTTCGTGTACACGTACAGCCGCGTGACCAATCCCGATTGGCCCGAACCATTCGATTTCTCACCGGCCATCATCTTTTCCACCATCATGACGTTCTGCCTGCTCTCCAGCAGCTTGACGATGGTGCTCGCGGTCCACGCCATGAATCATGGCGACCGCAAGGCGACGGTCCGCTGGATCCTGGCGACCATGTTGGGCGGCGGCGCGTTCGTAGTGCTGCACATGTCGGAGTGGATGAAACTGATCAATGTGGAGCACGTGACGGCGCTCAATAATCCCTGGGGCGTTCCGCTATTCGGCGGCACGTTCTTCGCGCTCACGGGTCTGCACATGACCCACGTGATCTGCGGGCTGATTTATCTGACATTCATCGCGGTCGGTGTCGGGCGCGGCAAATTCAAAGCCGAGGACGTGGAAGTCAGCGGCCTCTATTGGCACTTTGTCGATCTGGTGTGGATGTTCATCTTCCCGCTGGTCTATCTGATGTCCGCCAAGGTTGGTTAGGGAGCGAGCTATGAGCACTCACGCTGAAGAAATTCCACACGTTGGGGCAAGCATTTCGACATTCGCCAAGGTCTGGATCGCGCTCCTGGTAATGACCGGCATCGAGGTCCTGTTGGCATACGAGCAGGTGCCGGCCATGATCATGCTGACGGTACTGCTGGGGCTTTCGATCGTCAAAGCGGCGCTAATTATCGCGTATTTCATGCATCTCAAATTCGAAAAACTCAGCCTTTTCCTCACGCTCTTCCCGATGCTGATATTCTGCATCGTGCTGATGCTGATCTTCCTGGGAGACGCGGTGCGCATTCCAAATATGAGGCCGCCGGCATGAGGAAGTTGCTTCCCCTCGCTGCGCTGCTTGCCGCGCTCTCGCTGCCCGCCGGTGCGCAATGTGTGATGTGCTATCGCACCGCGCACGCGCAGAATCAGCAGCGCGCCCGGGTGCTCGATATGGGCATTTTGATTTTAGGTGCGCCGCCCCTTCTGATTCTCGCGGGGTTCGTGGCGTTGGTGTTCTCGAAGGATAAGCAGTTCCGGCGGGAATAGGCTCACAGCTCGCGAAGTCGCGCGATCAGTCGTTCAGCCGCCTTGATCGCGTGAGATTTGTACCTCTCCTCGCACTCCGCGATTCGGATGTCTTGAAGCGCCAATGCTTCAGGGTTCCACTCTCGCCGCACCGTGCCGCCCAAGGGAGGTCGTCGGTCTCGCCGTCAATTGCGACGAACGTTCTGAAATCTTCCTGGAAGGAATCTCCGAACGACTGGCGAAAGGATGAAAGTGCACGGCAGGCATCAATTACTCCGACTTGCCCATCGACTAGTTTGCATGCGACGTCGAGCGCTCGGCTGGTCGGACGGTCGACGTATAGACGGCCATTGTCGTAGTTGCTCAGCAGTTCTTGAGCGAAGGCCACCCGCGCTGCGCGGTCCCGCCAGGCAGGCGTGCTGATATCCAGGGCATCTTCCGCAGTGAATAGGCAAACCTCTCTTCCGGCGATTGCTTCGGTATTGAGGTCCGGGAAGCCATCCGCCAATGCGAGTACCATGATCTCCGGGCTGCGTTCGCCCCATATGATCCAGTGAAGGGAGGGTGGAGCGACTGCGACTATAGCCGCGCTGAAGCCTAAGACATCCCCGGGAGGTAGCGGGTGTGACAGCAACGCATCATTATATTGCTGCGCGGAAATAGCGATCGGAAACTCGATGATGCCCAGGTGCCCAGGGCTCTCGTGCGGATTCTCGATATCCGGGTCTATCGCCATCAGAGTCACCTTCTCGTCGTGACTGGAATCCATCAATCGCTTCAAGAAAGTCCAGAAGCTCCGGTTAGAAAACAAATCGAATTCGAGAAACTGGTATCGTCCATAACCGCCTCGGAAAACTCTGGCCGGTAGCCTTGACGAAATATGGACCGCCGCATCGAGACGGCCGATGCAGTTGCGAAAAGCGGGCGGATCGGTTTCAGGCGACAGCTTGAAGTCCATTCTTGGCCACCAGAGTAAGAAGTTTCAGCGAGGCCCCCTGCGGGTGTTTCTCACCCCTTTCCCACTGGCTGATCAGGCCCGTAGTGACATTTAGATAGCGGGCGAATACCGCCTGGCTCGCGCCCTCCCGCAAACGCAATAAGCGGATCTGCCGAGGCCTCAGGGGTTGCACTGGCGTCAGACACAACTCGTCAAATTCCCGCATGGTGCGCTTGTCCATGATGCCCGCACCGTGCAAATCCTCGGCCGTCTCGTGAATCGATGCCATCAAAGGGCTACGATATTGCTTCTTCATCGCATTTCACCTCCAGTAGCGCTCCTGACGCAATCGCGATTTCAAAGGCGTTGTCGTCGTAGGCGAGCAGGCTGGAAGCAAGCTTCTTGAGACCTCGCAACTCTGACTTCTCGATATTGTCCCTTTCACTCTTCGCGAAGCCATAAACGAAAACACTCAACTCTCCGGCCCTAAAGATAATTAACGTCCGGAACCCGCCGGACTTTCCCTCGCCAGGACGCGCTACCCGTTGCTTAATTACTCCGCCGCCCAAGTCAGCGGCGATCAGCCCGCACTCGGCGCCCACTACTGCGCTGCACAGGGTGGCGTCCGTTATATTGGCTTTCTTGGCAAACCGCGCGAACGCCTTGTTCTTGAATACTCGCACTCATCGTCCGAAGGTAATTATAACACTGCGTGTTATAGCTCAGAACTACACGAGCAAGTCCGAAAACGGCTTCGAGCTCACATTCCAAATCCCATTGAAGGGATTGTCCGTATCCCGCATCACCAGATTCGCCAGGAAGAGCACTAGCGCGAGAAGCCCGAAGCACGCCAGTCCCGCGAGCCAATGATGAAACGGGTAAACAAAGACAAGCAGCAGTAGCGCGCTCGCCATGGTATCCACCAGCCGGATCAAAGTTGGCGGAATCTGCGTGAGACTCTTGGCGATCCGATCGTCGCGGTGCTCGCCGGTCCGGCGCGCGATCTCGACGAGGCGCGCATGCATCACTTCCTGCGATGGTGTCGCGGGCACAATCTGCATCACGGCGTCCACCACTTCCGCGAAGGCCTTCTCCGCCTGCTTGTCCCGCCGGCGTTCGCCCAGCGCATGCCACTCGGACTTTAGTGCGCGGTGTACGTAGTCCTCGACGGCGCGCCGAATCGTCTTGTCCGCCTCCGGACTGAGATACCCGCCGAAGCGCAACAAATCTCGCAGGGAACTCGATTCCCGCATGATGAAGTTCTCGACGTCGGTGAATTGGCCCCAGATCACGAAGATGACGAAGGCATACATCACCGCGTAGATATTGCCGATCAGCAGGATCAGCGTGTTCAGCCCCTCGCTCTCCCGCGCGGTGAATTCGTAAAGACCGGTAGCGCGTAAGACCCAGTAGGCCAAAGACGCCGCGGTCAGCAGCACCACGAATCGTAATGCACGCTTGGACAATTCCTGCCAGTTCATCTTAACTTATAGTACGGCGAGACCCGGGAGTCTGCGGCGCCGCCGCCGGTTTCCCCGCCGGGAATGATACGATGTTCGCGTGTACAGGCCCGTCCTCTTAACATTCTCGCTCTTGATCCTTTCGCAGCCCGCGGCCAGCCAGGTAACGGCCGCAATTTCAGGAAAAATTGAGGACGCCTCGGGCGCACCCATGAAGGGCGCGGCGGTGGCCGTCAAGAATCTGGAGACCGGCGCGACGCGCGCCGTCACGTCGGACGATTCGGGCGCCTTCCACGCCATGTCGCTGGCCATCGGCCCTTATCAGGTAAAGGCCGAAAAGCCCGGTTTCAGAACTCAGGTTCGCACCGGCATCAACCTCGTCGTGGGGCAGGAGGCGGTGGTGAACCTGCGGCTCGAGATCGGCGACCTCGCCCAGGTAGTCAACGTCTCTGAGGCGACGCCGGTGGTCAACACGACGACGTCCTCGGTTTCGGGCCTCGTCGGCGAGCGCGAAGTGAAGGACCTTCCGCTAAACGGCCGCAGCTTCGACGATCTGATGGCGCTTAACCCCGGCGTCATCAACTACAGCCTGAAGAGCGCCAACACCAGCACCAGCACCGGCAACACATTCTCGGTGGACGGGCGCCGCCCCGCCGACAACCTCGTGCTTCTGAATGGCATCGAATACACCGGATCGAGCCAACTCGCCATCACCCCCGGTGGCGTGAGCGGCTATCTGTTGGGCATCGACGCGGTCCGCGAATTCAACGTGCAGACCGATACGTACGGGGCGGAATACGGGAAGCGATCAGGCGCGCAGGTGACTGTGGTGACGCAGTCGGGGACCAACTCTTTGCATGGGACGCTCTTCGAATTCCTCCGCAACAGCGACCTCGATTCGCGCAGCATCTTCGCGCAGACTTCGTCCGTACCGCCCTTCCGCCAGAATCAGTTCGGGGCGGCGCTGGGAGGTCCGCTCAAGAAGGACCGCCTGTTCCTTTTCGGCAACTACGAGGGCTTCCGTCAAGTGCAAACCCAGAGCAGCGTGAGCGTGGTGCCGGACGCCCAAGTACGACTGGGCTCGTTCCCGAATGCCTCTGGCGTCTACGTGCCGGTGGCGAATCTCAATAAGTCGATGTTGCCGTATTTCTCTTTCTGGCCGCAGGCCAACGGCCCCGAGTTGACCGTGAACGGACTGCCGAGCGGCACCGCTTTCTCCTACAACACGCCCAAGCAGACCATCCGCGAGAACTTCGGCACCACGCGGCTCGACTACTCCCTCCGCGATCGCGATTCGCTCTCTGGCTCGTACACCATCGACGACGGCACCAGCCTGATTCCGCTGGCCGACCCACTCTTCGCATCGTACTCCGCGCTGCGGATGCAGGTGGCGAGTCTGCAGGAGACCCACATCTTTTCGCCCAACATGCTGAATACCGCCCGCACCGGATTCTCACGCGCGGGATTTAATCTCGATTCGAGCTTGCTCGCGCAGTTCCCTTCCAGTCTCGATTTCGTGCAGGGCGCGGGTCCCGGCGGCATCGTGGTCAACGGCGGCGTCACTACCACGGGCCTTTCCGGTATCACGTCGGCCGGCCCCAATAACGCGGCGGGAGTCTGGAATCGTCGCAATCTCTTCACTTTCACGGACGATGTGCAACTTTCCAATGGCATCCATACGATCAGCGCCGGCGTATGGTTTCAGCGCGTCCAAGACAATGAAGATTCCGCGTCGCGCCAACTCGGGCAGGCCACGTTTACCAGCTTGACCACGTTTCTACAAAGCACCGTGAGCAGCTTTCAGGTGGTCCCCACCGCCAATGAATTGGGATGGCGCAGTCTGTTCGGCGCGTGGTATGCCGAGGATAGCATCAAGCTGCGCCACAATCTGACGGTACGCCTCGGCATCCGCCAGGAATTCACTACCGGATGGAATGAGGCATTCGGCAGGGCCGCGAACTACATCGCCGATTCGACCGGCGTCATCCAGACCGCTCCCCGCGTGGGCAGCTCCGCGTACACTCAGAACAATGCGATCAAGCTGTTCAGTCCGCGTATCGGCCTGGCGTGGGATCCATTCGGCAACGGCAAGATGGCCATTCGCGCGGGCTTCGGGACTTACTATTCGCTGATCGACGACCTCAGCTTTCTGCTGAATTCCCTGCCTCCGTACAACGGATCGATCACCTCTTCGGGGTCGCTATTTGCGATCACCCCGGTGGTACCCGGCGCCGCGGTGCCCGCTTCCTGCGGCCCGGGAGTTCCCTCGCCATGCACCACGTATGCGCCGCAGGGAGTGCAGGCCAATGCGAAAACTCCCACGGTCCAGGAGTGGAATCTCTCCGTCGAGCGGCAACTGAACTCGACCACCGCGCTTCGCGTCGGCTACGTGGGTTCGTTCGGTTATCACGGACTGCTGAGTATCGATCCGAACTCCATTTCGGCGCAGGTGTGCACTGCGACGGCCGGCTGCACGGCGGGCGGAGCGGCGACCAGTGGTGCCCCGGCCACCGCCGCCAACCAGAGCCATGTGGCGGAAGGGGCGCAGTACATCCCCGTGGGAACGCGGCCCAATCCCTATCTCGGCGCGGGCTTTTTCTGGTACACCGAAGGCAACAGCAGTTACAACGCGCTCGAGACCGAGGTGACGCATCGCCTGAGCCGCGGCCTGCAGATCCGCGCCAGCTACACCTGGTCGAAGAATCTCGACATGAATTCGGGACTAACGGGCGCGCAGGCGCAGAACCAGTCGCAGATGATCCTCGACCATAACAATCCGCGTCGCGATTGGGGTCCGTCCGCGCTCAACCCGGCTTCGCAGGCCAGTATCTCGGGCCGGTATGAGCTGCCGTTCGGGCCCGGCAAGCACTTTATGAAGAACGCCCGCGGCGCTGCGAGCAAGATTGCCGGCGGCTGGCAGGTGAACGGGATCGTCACGCTGCTGAGCGGCTTCCCGTTCACGCCGGTGATCGGCTCGAACCGCTCGGGTGACGGCGATACCCGCAATCCCGACCGGCCTTCGCTGAATCCGTCGTTCTCGGGGCCGATCGTATTGGGGCAGGTGGGGCAATTGTTCAATCCCAACGCGTTCGTTCTTCCGCCAGCCGGCACTTACGGAAATCTGGGACGCGGCGTGTTCTTCGGTCCGGGATTGGCGAACATGGACGTATCGATGTTCAAGAGCACGGTCCTGTCAGAGCGAACCAGCCTGCAATTCCGGGCGGAGTTCTTCAACGTCCTCAATCATCCCAATCTCGGCTCGCCGAATGCGACGGTGTTCTCGAGCGGCGCCATCAATGCCTCGGCGGGATTGATCACCACGCTCGCTACCACGCCACGACAGATTCAATTTGGAATGAAGCTGATTTTTTGATGTAGGACATGCTTTAGCTTGTCCAGGCGAGCAGAGCTCGCCCGTGCCGGGAAAAGTCCAGCTTGGTCTCTGAATTCCTGAATTCGCCCCAGCAGTTTGAACCCTGCAAGGATTCAGGCTGAGCCCCCCTTTGCGGAAGGAAGAAACTTAGCCGCCGATGAACGCCGATCAAGAACGGCAACTATTCCTATCGGCGTTCGGCGGCTAATAATGTCTTCGTCTTAACT
>Ga0182030_10016137_pt1 | contig 14579 bp, 16 predicted proteins | sample 812S3MmetaG_FD_121299 | JGI IMG/M metagenome (GOLD analysis project Ga0182030, IMG submission 121299) | Permafrost microbial communities from Stordalen Mire, Sweden - 812S3M metaG (Illumina Assembly) | ecosystem: Environmental > Terrestrial > Soil > Wetlands > Permafrost | place: Sweden... | reverse complement strand
GAGCCTTTTCTTTGGAATTAAAATATTTCCATTTCCTTTTAATAATTGATCATATTTAATAAATATTTTTTTATAATTTTTTGAGAATATTTTACATATTCTAATTATTTCTTCATCAATAAATTTATTAACAAATATATTCCATAAAATTTCAGATTTAAGAATATCATTCCATTTTTTACAAACAAGACAATAATTTACAATATTAAATGGATCAATATGCGATAATATTTCGAAATATATGTTATCATTCATTAAAAATAATATTAAAATACAAATGAAATTTTATTGAGTTCTATATATAAATGATTTAAATATCTGGAATAAAATAAACATGATTGTCTTTTACAAAAAAACTAAATAAAATATAATCTCCAAGTTCATTTAATGAATTTTTATCAAAATGATAAAATGCATCATATTGCATTTTATTTGCTATTTTTAATAAATTTTTCAAAGTAAATCCATTTTTCGAAAAATGAATAGTTAATTTAAAATTTGTTGCATCAGAAATATTTCTTGATATATTAGTTTTTTCATTTATTTTTGTAGAATTATCATTTACTGGAACATAAACAAATAATGTAAATGTATTAATAATTTGGAAATCTAAATATAACAATTTTTCACATTCTTTTTCATCCAAATCTCCATCAGATGAATATTGTATCATAGAATCTGAATTATAATCAAAAGTTCCTTCTGATAATATTAATTCTTTTGCATTTTCTGGTTTAGAAAAAGGGACCAATTTATGAATTTCAGAATTCATTAATTGATAATATTCGATAAATAAATTTTTAAAATTATTTTTATATAATATTTTAATTATTTCATCATCAATATATCGATAAACATAATCTTTCCATAGAATTTCATATTTTAAAATTTCATTCCACAATTTACATACTAAACAATAATTGAGAATTTTATTTGGAATCACATGAAATAATATTTCAAGATAAATATTTTTTGAAAACAATTCAATATTCATAATTTAATAAATTACAAAACAATTTAATAAATTATAAAACAATTTAATAAATAAAAACAATTTAATAAATAAAAACAATTTCTTAAATAAAAAACATAAAATATAAATCATTTATTATATAATAAATGAAATATTCAAAAAAATATTATTTTTTAAATATATCTTTTTTCTCCTTCAACAATATGATATTTTCCACCATTTTTTCCAATATGAACTTTTCTAATTCTTTTTGGATTTCTTGCTTTTTTAGTGCTTCTGTATTTTTTCATTGAATATCTTTTTTTCATGCCTTTTTTCTTTGGATCATTAAGATATTCTGGTAATGAATCATAATCTACTCCTTTTGTAAATTCATTGCAATCCCATCTTGGTTTTCTACCAGCTTTAATATCTCTATTGTATTGAATCCAACATCTCCTCCATTCAGCCCTACTTTTAAACGGCATCTTTTTATTAGTAAATTTATATTAGTAAAATTTCTATTTATAAACTAATTTAAAAAATAAAATAATTTAATTTTATGATTTTATTTTGAATGACAAAATATTATTTATATAATAATAATAATTCATTTTTTGGTTTATAAATTCCTAAAAATGCTCTTTCCATTTTAATATCTGTTATATATCCAGTTAAATCTTGTGATAATTCTAATAATCCCCAATTTCCCAAGCTACTTATATAAATTCTTAATTTTTTTCCATTGTTATAATATTCTTTTAATAATAAATGAGGTTTATTTGATATTTCCAAATCTTTATGAACTAAATTAAATCTTTCCCTTGATTTTTTTATTTGTTCTTGAATTTGTATATCATCAAAAAAATTTTGGTTCATCTATAATTTATAATTTATAATTTATAATTTATTATTTATCATTTAATAAAATATAAATGATTTAAATAATTATAGTTCTTTAAAATTAATTTTCATAATTAAGTTACGGAATGTCAGAGATAGCATTTAATATTTTCCTTATTCCAAAAGATTATATTTTTAGATATTGGGTAATAAAACATTATTTTCCAAAAGATATAGCAAATATAATCTTAGAAGATGAAAAAAGATATAGGGATATTGTATTACTAACGATGAAAAGTGAATTAATGGATATGTATTTATTTAGATATTGTTTATTAAGAAAAATATTTCCAAAAGAAATAACAAATATGATTTTATTTCCAGATATGTTTTATATTATTTATTTATCAATTATGTTTACTGCTACTTCGATTCTTTTAAAAATTGCTTCTAAAAGAAAAAATATTGGATATTCAAATAATTCTCAAAAATAGATATTTTATTTAATAAATTAAATGTTGATGACCTATATTCACCTAATCCATTATTTAATATATCCATTACTTCTACTTTATCTTTTTTTGAATTAGGATAAGATATTATATATTTATTTTCTATTTTTAAAAGTGGTATAGGTTGTATTTCAATTGCAAATAATTTCAATAATTGAAATAAATATTTTCTTCTTCCTATTGATTTCTTTTCAAAGCTATCAATTTCCATTAATAAATTTTTATGATAATTTACTAAAATATTAAAATCTTGTTGATAATTAAAATCAATTATATTATTTATCGATTGTGGAATATTAAATAATTTATATGAAAATTCCAAAAATGTGCAACATATCGAATAAATATCCAATTCTTTTCTATTAAATGTATTTCCATAAATTAAAGATATTGGATCAATAAATCCAAAAGATCCAGTAATATTTCCATTACATTGTGGATTTTTATTTATTAAAAAGCAACTTAAACCAAAATCAGTTATTTTTAAATTTATATCATATAATATATTTGGATTTAATTTATTAAATGTATATAAAATATTTTCTGGTTTTAAATCTGTATGAATAATATTATTTTTATGTAAATAATCTAATCCATTTAACATTTGTTTACAACAATAATAATAAATCCAAATTTTTTCATTATCATTTATTTTACTTTCATTTATAAATTTTGCTAAATCATATAAATCACCATTCATTAAAGGTAATATAAAACCAATTGATTTTTCATTTGTGATTATTTCCAAAGGTTTTAATACATTTATATTATTACACTCACAATTTTCAAAAAATAACTTTTCTGTATCATTATTCATTTCAGAATCTATTTGAATTGTTTTCAATGCATAATATGTTTTATTAGATTTTTTTTGAATTTTATTAACATATCCATATGCACCAGATCCAATTATTTCACAAATAACATAATCTTTTAATTTATCAAATAATGGCGAATAAAATACATGAAATTTAGTAATATCGTAATTATATACTTCATCTATTAAATCATTTATTTTTGATCTATATTTATCATTTCCAGATTCTAAATAATTTCTATTTTCTTCCGTTTCTACATTTACACTTTCTCCAGAAATTATAAATGATGGATTGTAATTCAATTGTGTTGAAAAAATTCTCAAAAAATCACTAAATTCTTTAGTTATATATTGATGTTCTAGAATTTCATAACTTAATTCTGGATATAACTCATTATAATTTAAACCATTCAAATTATCAAAATAATCGAAAATCTTTTTTGGAAAATTAAATAAAGAATTGCTAAAATCCAAAATTATTATTGATAAAGAATAAATATCATATTCATATCTTTTGAAATATTTTCCATATTCTATAGCAATATTATCTACATATGGTGATAATTCAGGTTCAATACATTCTTTATTATTCTTTATGAAGCAGGTTTTTTCAAATCCATTTATTTTGAATATAATGTTTTCATATTTATTTGTTAATGAATATCCATATTTAAATAATATATTTAATGGATTTAAATTTAAATGTAAAATTTCTCTTGAATGTAATACATTTATTCCATTTAAAATTTGTTTACAAAGTGAATAAAATATAATCAATTTTTCATCAGAATTTAATAAACTATTTTTTATATTTTTTGATAAATCAATAAGATTTCCATCCATATATTCAGTAATTAATAATACATTATTATGTCCTTTTATTATTTGCAATGGAGATAATATATTAATATCTTTGCAGTTACATATATCATAAAATTGTTTTTCATTATTAAAATCATTCAAAACTGAACTTTTAAATTCTTTTAATAATCCAAATTGTCGATTTGATATTTTAATTTTTTTAAAAGATCCTATTGGTTTTTCATTTAAAAAAGTAAAATTTATATTATTCATTTTCAAACTAATTTAAAATACAGTAAAAGATTTATTTTATTATAAAAAATTATCAAACATTTCTTTTTATATTATATTATTTCTATTATATTATTTCTATTATATTATTTCTATTATATTATTTCTATTACTTCACGATAATTTGGATCCAAATATTTTCCATATTTAATTATTTTATTTATTATATCTTGCACTGTTGATCTATATTTACCTACTCCACTTTGTAATAAGACTTTTATTTCTTTTCTTTTTTCTGCATCTGAAGAATAAGTATTATAGAATTTTCCATCTATATTTAATTGAGGTGCTGGCATTAATTCAGATGCAAAAGTATATAAAATATATAGAAAGTTCTTTTTTGAATCTGATGGATTAGGTATTCCTTTTATATCCATTGCAATATTATTTATTAATAATAAGTATTCTTCCGATAAAATATTTAAATCTTGGATATTTTCCAATTTATTAGATGAAATATCTCTAAAAATTGGAAATATTCCAAATAAATTAACAGCAAATTGTAAAAGTGTAAAACAAATAGAATATATATCAGATTCAAATCTATTAAAAGTAATACCATATCTCAAACATAAAGGATCCATATATCTTTTGCTTCCCCTTAATGAATAATTACATATTGGTTCTTTATTTGCAAGAAAACAACTTAATCCAAAATCTGTTATTTTTAGATTTATATTATCTGGTAAAACTATTCCTGGAATAAATTTATATAATATATTTTGTGGTTTTAAATCATAATGGATAATATTATTTTTGTGCAAATAATCTAATCCATTTAATATTTGTCTAGAAAAATTATAAAAAATCCAATATTTATATGAAATATTATAATTGCTTTTAGAAACAACTTCTTTCAAATTATCTAAATCATCTTTCATTAATTCTGATATAAATCCAATTTCTCTTTTATTTTCACTAACAATTATTTCAATTGGTTTTAATATATTTTCATTAAAACATTCACAATTTTCAAAAAATGTTTTTTCATTTCCTTTTGATAAATTGTTATCTAATTTTATTGTTTTTAAAGCATAATATTGTTTATTAGTTTTATCTTGAATTTTATAAACAATTCCAAATGAACCTCTTCCAATTTCTCTTAATAAATAATATTTATTTAATTTTTCATTTAATTCTATTTTATAAACTTTCAAATCATTTACATTATAATTATATACTACATCCATTAATCCAGTTATGTTACTTCTATATATTCCAATTCCAGACAATAAGAATTCATATGCATCTTTTGATCTTGCTTCAATTTTATTATCCTGATTTATAATTAGTTTCGGATTTGGATTTATTTGAAATGCAAATATTTTAATAAAATCTGAAAATGATTTTGTTAATGATGAATCATTTAATTCTTCAATTAATAATTTATAAATATTATCATAAATTTGAGTTTTCATTAAATTATATTCAATAATTAATTTAGGAAATCCAAATATTAAATTACTAAATTCCAAAATTATCATTGATAATGAATAAATATCATGTTCGAATCTTGGAAAATATGATTGATTAATTAAAGCAATATTATCAACAAATGGAGATCCATTTAAAATTTTTTGATTACATTTATTTTCATTTATAAAACAACTATAATCAAATCCAGTTATTTTAAATTTAATTCCGCTATATCTTTCGGAAATTGTTTTACCATATTTAAATAAAATAACATTTGGTTTTAAATTTAAATGTAAAATTCCTCTTGAATGTAATTCAAAAACTCCATTTAAAATTTGTTTACAAAATGAATAAAATATTTGAAATTTTTCATCTATATTTATCAAATCACTATTTTTCAAATTATTAACTAGATCAATTAAATTACCATCCATATTTTCCATAATAAATGCAAGTCTTTTTTCATTAGATACTGTTTCAATTGGTATCAATAAATTATCATTTATTGTACAATTACATTTATCATAGAAATATTTTTTAACAACAAATAAATTTATATCTTCGGGTTTGATTTCTTCAATTAAAAAAATTTTATTTTCAGTAGTTTGTATTTTTTTAAAAATATAAATAGGTTTATCATCCAAAATTTTAAAACTTATTGGTTTTTTTTCTTCAATTTTAATAGATTTTGGTTCATTAATTGTTTCTTCAATATAAGGTCTTTTCAATTTACCTTGAGAAGGAATATTAAAATTAATCATTTTTTTTCAAATGTTATTCTAACTATAAATCTTAAAATGAAATAATTTATTAATTTTAACAATAAATTCATAATATTTTAGTGTCCTTGGCTCCATTTAATAGAACTAACTGATGCTGGCTTATTTGATCTATTATTATTGTTATTATTGTTGTTATTATTATTATTATTTGAAGATGTTAATTGATTATTTGGTAATGTAGAAGATTGTCTTATATTATGTTCTATTCCATCATCGTCAATATATGTTTCTGGTTCATAATTTATTATTGATTCTTTTTTCGACTCTTTTTTTGCATTTGGTGGCTTATTTCCAGAATTTTGTTTTTTTGATTTGTATCTTTTAGCTAATTTTTCTATTTTCTTATTTCTATCAATTTCTGGATGAAAATGTTTAACATATGAATTTCTTATTCCATTTATAAAATTAAAATATGGATTATGTTCATAATTATAAATATCCATTTCAGATTTATGATTGTCAATTTGAGATTTATGATTGTCAATTTGAGATTTATGATTGTCAATTTGAGATTTATGATTTTCATTTGTTTGATTATTAATTTGTTTTGAAATTATATTGCTTGAACCTGAAATTGGTGGAATATTTATTTCTAATTTTTGTTTTTTATTATTTTCATTCGAATCTATTTTTTTATGATTAAATTCTTGTTCTTTCACATTTTTCTTATTTTCTATATTTTTTGGTGATGGAACATATTCTATAAATGGATTTAATGTTATTTCTTGAGAATTAGATGCTCCATCTAATGAATTTGATGAAGAAGATGATGGAGATGAAGAAAATGATGGAGATGAAGAAAATCCTAAGTTTGGATTTATTGTTGGAAATATTTCATTTAAAACAGATAAGGAAGTTGTTTTTTTCTTTCCAAGTTTTCCAAATAATATATCGCTCATTGAATCTGGAAGTGGAAATTGAGGTATTTTCTTTTTATCGCAATCTTGTGAATATGAATGTTGAGAAAATGTTTTTGGTTTAAAAATAAAATAATTTCTGTTAACGTGATGTTTTTTACATGATAAACACCAATAACATGATGCTAATTTATTTGAATCATTAGCAACTTCTAATTTATAAGTATATGCACTTGTTCTTTTGAAACTATCTATTATTAAATCTTTAAATCCTTTATCTTCTAAAAGCATTAAACATAATTCTGCTTCTTTTGAATTTTTACTATAATATTCATGAACATTTGGTATTCCATTATCAATTAATTTTTCTGTTATAATTTGACCATCTTTTGTTTTTATTTTTTTCTTTTCAATTGGTATATTTAATTCTTTAATCCAATCATCGTAATTTCCTAAAGAATCATTCCATCTCCAAGTATCATTCATAGGTATAGTTGCATCAGTTATTGCAGTTCTATATGAACAAGCTAATATAACTTCAAATTTTTGATTTATAAATTTTTCCATTTCCATATCAATCTTATAATCATGTCCTAAAACGAATACAGGACTATAAAAATTCGTAGTCATTATTTTTTTACTTCCTGCACAAGTTGCACATATCATTGAGTTATCATTGTTATTATTATATTCATTTTTTTTGTCATAATTATATCTACCAAAAAATTTTGAACCAGATGAAAATGGTGAATCTTTTGTTTGATCTAGTTTTTTTGATCTTGATTTAAAATTATTAGTTAATACACAATCTTCACATGATATAACTTTATAACAATATGGTGATCTCATACCACCATTTCCAAGATAAACAGATCTATCAAATACTTCTTCCCAACTATTATCACCTTTTTCTGGTTCTCGATATCCTAATTCTTTTTTACATAAATTAATTGCATATTGTCTTATAATTAATGCTTGTGCTTCATTTACACGTAATCTTCCAATACTATAAATATGAACACCTAAACTATATTTTGGATTTCCTTCTTTATCTTTATCTTCTCGTATTCCAGAAGAACAAATTAATAATCTATATCTATTTTTTCCTTCACCACCACCTTCATATTCTTGAGTTTTGAAGTTCCAACCACCTTTTCCTTTTAAACAAGGTTGATTATCAAATTGTGGAAAAAATGTTCTGATTGCTCTCATAATAATGGAAGCTGTTAACATAATTATTTTTGATGAAATTGGATTTTTTGATTTAAAATCCAAATCTTCAAACCAAATAAACAATGGTCTAGTTAAACATTGAGATAAAACATGATCTTTTGGATCAACTTTATCGCCATTAGGAAATATTGCTTTATAATAATATTCCAATAAATAATATTCTTGATCAAGTGGTAAATGAATAAATGGAATTAATCCCATACATCCATGTGTTAAAGTTTTGCCACTATCTTTATAAGTTTTATATTTTGATAAATATTCCATAAAAGTTAAAGCTTCTTTTACATTTTTCTTTTCACATTTTGTTTTCATTAATCTTTTTTCAATTTCATCATCAATTTCATTAAATATTAAATTATTTTTTTTCCATCCATCATAAGAATTTTCATCAATTATTTCTTGACTAACTTTAGCAATTTTTTCTCCATGTTCAACAATAGCAGATAAATCTTTAACAGTAAGCTCCATTAAATTTTCTTTGCCAATATTTTCTTCTTTCGTTAAATCTATTTCCAAATTATCTTTTTTTAAATTTTTATTATCTTTGTATTCGGTAATAAAAATTTCTTCTTCAATAGCTTTAAATAATTCGCATGATTCATCTAATCTTTTTAACTTTTTTTTACTATTATCAATTTCAATTGCAAAGGAATTAATCCCACTTTTCATTACATCTTTATCTTTTTCATTCATTTTAAATTAATATCATAAAAATATATATATATTATAAAACAATGGATAATATCCAAAGTAAAAAATTATCAATTTTTATTTATTTCATTTTATTTCATTTTAATTCATTTTCATTTATAAAATTATAAAAAAAATAAATAATAAAATATTCCAAAAAAATTATTTATATATAAAAATTTAAATGAAATTAATAATTATTAAATGATTTATTAATTTAATAAATTTATTAAATTAAAAAACAGATATATTTTTAAAAAAATATAAAATAATGAATAAACATAACATTGATTTAAATCTTGAATTTAATCAAGAATTATGTGAATATATTTTAGATTTGTTAAATGGAAAGAAAATTTATTTTTCAGATATAAATACTGCAAATTTTATTTGTTATATATTAAAATCTTTTGATAATAATCCAAGAAAAATAGTAAAAAACAATCAAAATTGGGAAATAATATTAGATCTTTATTGTGGTGAAAAATTAGATTTAAATGAAAATAATTGCAATTCAATCTTTTTTGCAAACGATAATAATTTATTTGTATCAAATTTTGATAATTTAAAAATTTAAATAAAAAAATTTATTTTGAATTAAAAATCAAAATATCATTTAATTATAAAAAAAATATTAATAAATGCAAGAATTAAAGAGAAATTTATCTAATAATGATACAGATAATATAAAAATAGCAATAAGTGGAAAATGTGGATCTGGAAAAGATTACACAAGTGATTTTATTATCAATATGTTTACAAATACAAAAAAGTTGGCACTTGCAAAACCTTTAAAAGAATATGTTTCAACTATTGGTGAAATTGATAAAGAATTGTTAAATTCAGATTTTGGAAAAAAACAAATAGCAAAAATAAAAAATGAATTCAAATTTGAAGATCATGAAAAAGATTGGAAAGAAATATTTGGAGATAGAATTGATTTAAAAGATTTAAAACAATTAACAGATAAATCTTTAACTTATTTTGATGATAAAAGAACATGGGGAAAAATATTACAATGTGTTGGTACAGAAGTATTTAGAAAACAATATGGTGATAATATTTGGATCGAAGTTTGGGAAAATAGAGTAAATAAACTTAAAAATTGTGGAGTTATTTGCACAGATTTGAGATTTAAAAATGAAACTAATTATTTAAAAAAAATGGGATTTCAATTATGGAGAATAAATGCAACAGAAGAAAATAGAAAAAACAGAATCGAAACTGAAAGAGATTTTAATCATATATCAGAAACAGATTTAGATGATTATAAAGAATTTGACATAATAATAGAAAATAATGATTCCTTAAAAGAATTTGAACAAAAAATAATAGATATTATTGAACCTTCACAAATTCCTTTGAAGAAATTAACTCCAGAGAAATAAATGAAAATATTTAATATTTTAATAAATGATTTAATAAAAGATTTAATAAAATTTTAAATGATTTAATAATTATTTCAATAAACTTTTTTATTATTAAACTAAGAAAACATAAAGCAATGAATTTATCGCAACAAAGATATCCAAATTTTCGATCTTTGGTTACATATTGTTTAACTCTTGAACAATTTGAAAAAATTCCAGAAAAATGTCCAAAATGTAAAAAATCAAAACAAAGATGTGAATTATATTTTTGTGTCTTAGATAAAACTGAAACAAGTCAAAGTTGCATTAAAAGAGATTTAGAATATGATTTGGAAAAAATTTATTGTAATGAATGTAAAGATTTTAATGAAGATTATAGAATATTAAATAATATTCCATAAATTTAAAAAATATTAATTTTTTCATGTTAATAAAATAAATTTTTAATTCTTATTTTTTACAAATATTTCTTTTTCTAATATCAAATATTTCATTATTATCAAAATGGAAAATATTAAACAAGATCAATATCCACAATTTAAATCATTAAATCTTTATTGTTTTAGCGAAAATGCATTTAAATTAATTCCTAAAATATGTCCTTTATGCAAGAAAATGAAAGAAAGAAGTGAATTATTTGTTATTATTTCCAACAAATTTGAAGATGGAAATGATTGTATTAAAATGGATTTGAATGAAGAAACATGGAATTTAGATATAATTTGTTGTGATGAATGTAAACATAAAGTTTTTTCTAAAAACAAAAATTAATAAAATACATAATTTATTTGTTATTTGAAATGATTTAAAAGAATAAATAATATTTATTAAACATAATTGATTGAATTATGATCTGGTTCTTCTTTATTTCTTGTATCAAAAGATGAACTATGATTTTCAGATTCATCAGAATATTTTCCCAAAATTTTTCTTGATAATATTCTTATAATTGCCATATTTTTTGATTTTTTCCTTGATTCAGATCTAAATTCAACCAAAACAATTAAAGTCAAAAGTAGAAGAAATTCAAGAACACGATAAATGAAAAATTCAATATATGGTTGTGTAGTATAAATTCCAGCAGAAGTCATAATTTCATTAATTGCTATCAATATTGCTAATGAATTTGTAATAAGAATGAAAGAACTCATCTAAATTTTTATATTAATTTCAAAAAAAAAATAAAATATACTCTCATTCGATTTCGATTTAATTTTCTTGCAGATTTATCATCCATAACCTTATTTAAATGATAAGTTCTAATCCATGTAATTATAGCAGCAATCTTTTAAATATTATTAATAAATTATTGAAAAAATACCCAAAACATTACAACAACTATAATTATATAAACTACTAAAAATCCATTTCCACCATTCGATAGATTTTTATTTCCATTTTGTGCACCAATGCTCAATAATGGTATATAAACTGAATAGAAAATAGCATTAAAACAAATACATATAATGATAATTTTTTTGTTATCAATATATCGAGATCTAATTCCAGTTATCATAACATCCAACCTTGATAAATTAAATTCTTTATATTTATAATTATTTACCATAATGTTGCTAAAATTGAATAAACTGTTACAAAAAATGAATCTCCGAAAGATTCAAAAACTATTCTTGGAACAATTGAAAATACTCCCTTATATCCTTGAGAATCGATTGCAGATGAAATTAATCTTTCTATTTATAATTAAATATGAAAATTTATTACCAAGAGATGCAAGTATAGAAAATAATAAAATCAGATCTAATAGCCATAATCCAGAACTAAGACTCTTTTCAATTCTCAAATATACTCTTAATCCCAAGTTAATAAGTATGAAAGAAGAAACTAAGCTGAAAACTATGACAACAAAAATATCATATCCAGAAACTATAGATGTATAATTATTATAAGCAAGGATCACTTTGAAATTAGTAAAATTCAATTTATATACCATTTTCAGTTGCTGGCAAAAATGTAATTGAACTTGATAAAGAATTTAATAAAATTGGAATTTGATCTGAAGTTATGATTGCAGTCGGAATAACAATATTATTAGCCCATCCTTTAATAAAATGTTGATTTAATGGATAAATAGTATATGTAATTGCAGCAATTCCTCCAGAATTTTGTATAGAATGAATAAAATCAGTTGGTATACATTGTGGAATTAATGAAAATATTTCTTCATTAAAGATTACTATTTTTCCTATATAAAATTAGAATAAATGATTTCATTATCAAACCTTGAACATTTGTAATTAAAGGACATGGATTTATTTGTGAAAAAACGGGATCTGAAATAAATTAAAAAATATAATTATATACCAATTATGAAATATCCAGATAAGATTTGAGAATTTGTAGTAATTATTGTACCGTACCAATCATAAGAAGAATTAAGTAAAATCGTTCCATTTAAAGAATTTATCGATAATATCTAAAAAATAAATACTTTTGAAAATATATTATACATTTGTATCTCCAGATACATATCCTTGAGCAGCAATAATGCAAATAATAGAACTAAGCGTAAGTAACAAAAATTTCATCCGAATTTTGTAATTAATTTATAAAGATATTTTATTAAATCATTTAAGAAATTTTTTAAATCATTTATTATCTATCGTAAAAGGTCCAAACATTAGTATTATGCAAATTTTGCGAAATAAAAACTTATTTTTTTCATTTATTTTTTTATTAATCCTAAAAATAATATTTTGATGATTTAAATTTAATTTTTGTAGATTTATTTATTTGAATTTAATAATAAATAATATTATTCAAAATATAATCAAATTAATTTTTTTGAAATGTTTGATAAAATTTTATTATTTTCTTGCCATTTCTGAAATCTTTTTACGTAATTCTCCAACATTCATTTTTGATTTTGCATATCTTCTTGGAATATCTTTATAATGTTTTGTCTTTTTTAATTGAACCAATGTCATTTTTGAGAATCCATACGAAGTTCTTTTTGAAGCTATTCTTTTTGATGAAGATCCTTTTGAAGTTGATCTCTTTTTTTCAGATTTTTTAGTGGAAACTTTCTTTTTTATAGTTCTTTTTGCTGCTTTCGGCATCTTTTTATTTTAAATAATTTTTGAATTAGTTTGAATTCTATACAAAAGTTTTGAAATTTTTTTTGATATAAAAAAGTTTTTAAAAAAATCATGAAAAAAATACTATTAAAATATAAAAATAACAAAGATTTCCTAGAAAAAAATAAAAAATGAAAAAATTCTTTTTAATAAATTTTGTTATTTTTTAATAAATTTACTAAGGAAATATAATTTTTAAAGGTTAATGAAATAGATCAATATTGAAAAATAATTGCTTTATAACAGCTTACAAAAAAGTGACTTATATAAAATAATATTTTTAATAAAATAATGGAAAATATTCAGGAAAAATCAATTAAATCAAATTCAAAAGAAGATAAGATAAATATAAATGAAAAAATATATACAATTTCCATAAATAACTATATTGTTCAAAAGTGGGATTATATCCTAGTTTTATTAAAATTTATGGAAATAGGATTTTTAAGTTTATCTGTTTGGACTTTAGTTACCATTTTATCATCTTTCTTATATTTATTTCATATAGATACTTATTCAATAATTAAAATGATTTTATATCATTATTTTTCAACAAAATTAGAAAATATATCAGAAAACTGGTTTGATGTCGAAAAAGAATGGGTAAGTAATATTTTTAACAAAACAGAACAAAATAATAATACGTCAGTTCACGGCATATTTATTTATTATGAAATATTTATCACAAAAATGTTAATAATAGAAAATATATTCAAAACTAAAAAGCCAGAAGAAATAAAATCAGATTTTATGAATTCAATTAAAAATTATGTAAAATCAAAATTATTATTATCAAAAAGATCTTAAATCTTTATTTAAATTTTAAAATAAATCATTTAAATACTTTTTTCATAATTATTTTTTTATTTTAATAAATATTTATAAATATTTATAAATATTTATAAATATTTATAAAT
>Ga0182030_10016136_pt1 | contig 14579 bp, 12 predicted proteins | sample 812S3MmetaG_FD_121299 | JGI IMG/M metagenome (GOLD analysis project Ga0182030, IMG submission 121299) | Permafrost microbial communities from Stordalen Mire, Sweden - 812S3M metaG (Illumina Assembly) | ecosystem: Environmental > Terrestrial > Soil > Wetlands > Permafrost | place: Sweden... | reverse complement strand
CGAACTGCGCCGCAGCCGCGACCAGATCCAGCACGCCGTCGCGGAGCAGGGCCTCAACAAAAGCAAGATGCACGTCCTCGCCGCGCTCACGCGGTTGCGGCAGGTCTGCTGCCATCCGTCGCTGGTCGGCAACGACACCGCGTCCGGCAAAACCGAGACGCTCTTCGAACTGCTCGATCCGCTGGTGGCCGACGGCCAGAAAGTTTTGGTCTTCTCGCAGTTCGTGCAGATGCTGCACATTCTCGAAAAAGAATGTCTGGCGCGGAACATTCCGACGCACATCCTCACCGGCCAGACGAAGGATCGTCAGTCGGTCGTCAATGCGTTCCAGAACGACAAGGGCGCGGGCGTGTTCCTGTTGAGTTTGCGCGCGGCGGGCACCGGCTTGAACCTGACCAACGCCAGCTACGTCGTGCTTTATGATCCGTGGTGGAACCCGGCGGTCGAGGCACAGGCCATTGACCGCTCGCACCGCATTGGCCAGACGCAGACCGTCAATGCCTACCGGCTCATTGCGCCCGGCACCGTCGAGGAAAAAATTTGGGAGCTGCAACAGAGCAAGGCCAAGACCATCGCCGACGTGCTCGGCGAGGAAGGCTTCGCCCGCAGCCTTACGACGACGGATCTGGAATATCTGTTCGCGGAAGACTGAAGAGTGTCCGCCGCCGTGGCCGGACGCAGGGGCTGATTGGCAGCGCACCGTCGGGGGTGCGACCGGTCACGGTTGCTTCCGGCATCGTTTCCAGGGAACGCCAGACTGGCCGGGCCGGCGCCCAATTTATTTCCCGGGACAGGTTCCGGCCCGATCAATGTTCTCAAAAAGCGCGTTGGTTCCCACAAAAATCAAATTTTTCACCATGCCGGCAAAACCGGCAGTGAAAATTTTCTGTTACCTTTCCGCCCCGGCGTAAATGATATGAATGAAATGCCGAACGACGACATCGCCTTGTTGCGCGATTATGCCCGGAACCATTCCGAGGCGGCGTTCGCCGCGCTCGTCGCGCGCCACGTCAACCTGGTCTATTCCGTGGCGCTGCGGTCGGTGCGCGATGCGCATCTGGCGGAGGAAATCACGCAGGCGGTGTTCATCATTCTGGCGCGCAAGGCGGACTCGCTGGGTGACCAGACCATTTTGTCCGGCTGGCTCTGCCGCACGTCGCGCTACGCCGGCGCCAATGCACTGACCATTCAGCGGCGGCGGCAAAAACGCGAACAGGAGGCGCACATGCAATCCATTTTGACCGAAGCTGAACCCAGGTATGAAGAAACCTGGAATCAAATCGCGCCGTTGCTGGATGATGCGATGGAAAAGCTTGGCCAAAAAGATCACGACGCGCTTGTGCTGCGATTTTTTGAGAACAAAACGTTCGCGGAAGTCGGCGCGACTTTGGGCGCGAGCGAGGATGCGGCGAAGATGCGCGTGAACCGCGCGCTGGAAAAGTTGCGGAAATTTTTCAAGAAACGCGGCGTGAGTTCCACCACGGCCATCCTGGCCGGGGCGATTTTCGCGAACTCTGTTCAGGCCGCGCCCGCGATGCTGGCAAAATCGGTGACGGCCGTGGCGATTGTTAAGGGTGCGGTTGCCAGCGGTTCAACTTTAATTCTAGTGAAAGGAGCATTGAATCTTATGACATTGGCAAAAGTGAAAACAACAGCACTTATCGGCGCAATAATTCTCGCAGCAGGCGTTACTGTAATCGCTGTTGATGAATCGCTGTGGCAAATGAAACTCGAGAATTTGAAGAAAGCACCGCAAGTTCTAATAATCAGGCCGACCCGATTTTCTGACCATACTGAAATGATCGGCAATGAAGGGATTATCTCCCACAACTTGGATTTCAAAGGACTGCTCGAAATTGCTTACGCAGTCACCAATTCAGAAGGTAACGGCCCACAATTCTTTAGTCGACAACGGATCATCTTGCCACACGATGCGCCGCAAGGCAGATACGATCTCATGTTCACTTTGCCTGATCACCCGATGGATAAACTTCAACAGACAATCGCCGAGATGACAGGCTTTGCGGCCAGAAAAGAAATCCGAAAAACTGATGTCCTGCTATTGCACATCAAAGACCCGGCGCTGATTGCACTTCATGTAAGTAAGAAGGGAACCAAAACAAAATTCAAATATGATGAAGGCATTCGAGAGATGTTAAATTTTCCAATCTCAAGCACGGCAGAATTTCTCGAAGGAGTTTTTCACAAGCCCGTTCTGGTGCAGCCAGGAGTGTCCGAACGGTATGACTTCACCTTTAAATGGCAAGACCCGCAAAACAAAGAGACAGATTTGAACCGGGAGCTTGAAGAAGCGGGCCTTGAATTGATGCCTACCAACTTGCCCATTGAAATGCTGGTGGTGGAGGAGACGAAATAGCTTTCACGTTCCGGCCAAAGGGCCAGGGGACTGGCACACTCCCAGACGCTCCGCGCACGCGGGAGCCGTGGCCTTCGCGCCAGCATCTTGGAGTGCGGCGGCCCTCCGCCGCTTTTGAAACAGCCCAGACTTTCTCGCCGCCATGACGCCGGGGGTTGAAGAAAAATTAAATTTTTATGTCCGGTTTTGCGTTGGGCGGGCGTTTATGGGTGAATATCACCGATGGAAGACATCGCCTTATTGCAGGAATACGCCCGGACTGAATCCGAACCGGCCTTTGCCGCGCTGGTGGACCGGCACGTCGGACTGGTTTATTCCGCCGCGCTGCGGCAGGTGGGCGACGCCCAACTGGCCGAGGATGTCACCCAGGCGGTCTTCATCATTTTGGCGCGCAAGGCCGGCGCGTTGTCCCGCCACGCGGTGTTGAGCGGCTGGCTGCTCAAGGCCACCCGCTACGCGGCCAGCGCGCAGATCCGCACCGCCATCCGCCGGTCACAACGCGAACAGGAGGCCGCCATGCAATCCACCCCGAACGAACCATCCCCCGCCGTCTGGGAACAACTTGCGCCGCTGTTGGACGAGGCTATGGCATCGCTCGGCGACACCGACCGCAACGCGCTGGCGCTGCGCTTTTTTGAGAACCAGACCGCGCAGGAAATCGGCCGCCAACTGAACCTGAACGAGGAGGCCGCGCAGAAACGCGTGAACCGTGCCTTGGAAAAGCTGCGGAAATTTTTCACGAAGCGTGGCGTGACGCTTTCCAGCGTGGCAATTACCGGGGCGATTTCCGCCCACTCCGTGCAGGCCGCGCCGGTGGCTCTGGCAAAATCAGTCACTTTGGTGGCAATGACCAAGGGCGTTGCCGCCAGCGGTTCAACCTTAACCCTCATCAAAGGAGCCTTGAAAATTATGGTATGGACAAAAGCAAAAACAGTAATTGTCGCGAGCGTGGTGGTATTGCTTGCGGCTGGAACGACCACTGTGACCGTTAAGGAAATTCAGGAACATAAAACCTATCCATGGGAAGTTCCGCAAGCAGACTACGGTATTTTTTATAAAATGCCACCAACAATCAAAATTGTGCCGACCAAGTTTGCCACAAATGGAGGTTTGTGCTGTGACGGTGGCAGAGGTGCGATGGGCATTGCCCAACCACTCAAGGATATCATCCAAATTGCCTATCAAAAAAACAAGCTCCGCACAGTTGTTGTTGCAGACTTGCCGACAAATAAATATGACTTCCTTGCCAAACTTGTTCCGCCTCAAGAGCCTCATAAAAATCTTCCAATTGATGAAAATTGGAAAACTGAGTTGCAGAAGGAGATCACGAGAAAATTTGGATTTCAGGGCCGGCTCGAAATGAGAAACGCAGACGTTTTGGTTCTAAAAGCAGGCATTGCTGGTGTGCATGGCTTTAAGGTTAGTCACGAGATGCCGAATGGAGAAGCAATGAAACCAATTTTTGAACCAAGTCAAAATGGTCTGCGAGTCGGCTATAGTTATCACGAACAACCTGTTGATACCTTAACAAGCTATTTTGAAAGCGGTCTTCAAGTGCCAATTGTTGATGAAACTGGTTTAACTGGTGATTATGATTTTTCATTATCTTGGATTCAAAGCCCGGACAAGCATGACTTGGAACTGCCAGGTTTGGATGAATTAAATCCCATTCTTCTTAACCAATTAGGCCTCGAACTCATTCCAACGAATATGCCGATTGAGATGCTGGTGGTGGAGAAGGTGAAGTAGGCCAGATGGGGCGCATCGCAGGCATCCGGCCAAAGCACCAGGGGACTGGCGCACTCCCAGACGCTCCGCGCACACGGGAGCCGTGGGTTCGGCCAAAGCGCGGGTAGGGCGCGCAGTCCTCTGCGCGCCGTCGGCTGCCAACGGACGCGTTCGGGTTTGCCACGGCGGCGCGCACGGAGTGACGCGCCCTACCTTCGCGCCAGCGTCTTGGAGTGCGGCGGCCCTCCGCCGCTTTGGAACGGGCCACACGGGCGTTGCCGGGCGTCTTCCGCCGATTGCGCGGACGGCGTGGGGCGGGCACGGGCAAAAATATTTGTCTGATTTCCGGGCGCGGTGGCAATAACCTTCCGAATGCACGATTCCAGTGATATGGATTTGCTTCGGGAATATGCCCGGCAGAACTCCGAAGCCGCCTTTGCCGAACTGGTGCGACGACACATCGCCCTGGTTTATTCGGCGGCGCTGCGCCACGTCGGCAGCGCCGGTCACGCCGAGGAAATCACGCAGGCCGTCTTCATCATCCTCGCGCGCAAAGCCGCCGGTTTGCGCCCGGACACCATTTTGCCCGGCTGGCTGTGTGAAACGACCCGGCTGACGGCGTTGAGTTTTTTGCGCGGCGAACGGCGGCGTCAGTTCCGCGAACAGGAGGCCTATATGCAATCCACCCTTCAGGAAGCGAACGAGACGGCGGCGTGGCATCAGTTGGCGCCGCTGCTGGACGAGGCCCTGGCGCGGTTGGGCAAAAAGGAGCGCGACGCCGTGGTGCTGCGGTTTTTCAAAGACCAGAACCTGCGCGAAGTCGCGGCGGCGTTGAACATCAACGAGCCGGCGGCGCAGCGGCGGGTGCATCGGGCGGTGGAAAAAATGCGGCAGTTTTTCATGAAACGCGGCCTCGCGCTTTCCAGCGGAACCATCACCGGGGCGATTTCCGCCAACTCCGTGCAGGCCGCGCCGGTGGGCTTGGCAAAATCAGTCACTTTGGTTGCAATGACAAAGGGAGTTGCGGCCAGCGGTTCAACCTTAACCCTCATCAAAGGAGCATTGAAAATTATGGCATGGACTAAAATGAAAACAGCGACAATTGCCGCTGTCGCGATTATCCTGGCAACCGGAACAACTACGGTCGTCATCAAGACCACTGCGGCATCAAAGGCAAAGATTGAGAAGCAGATTTTTTCCAACGGGCTTAACAATGCCCAACTCATTCCCGGCGCCATTTATACTTACCATGAAGGGGATGAAAAAACGCATCATTACATCGAAGCCGTTCTAAAACACTTCTACAATAATGATCCGACGCGCATCATCAAAACCGACAGTGCGCTGACGGAGGAGGATATTCAGACTCAGACAATTTTCATTTACGGATCACCCCAAAACCACGCGTTTTTTCAACGGGTGCGAGATCAATTGCCCATTGTTTTTGAGGATGACGGTGTCGTTGTGGGCAAGAGGAAATACTTGGGCCAAGATGTCGGCGCTATTTTTGAGTGTCCCAACCCTTTGAGTCCGGAACACCGGCTCATTGTTTTCGGGACGGTTTCGCCCGATGCCCTGAATGATATGAATTCCATTTACCATGGACCAACGGACTACATCGTTTTCAACAACACGACACGGCAATTTGGCGGAGTGAAGGATAGCGAACGTTTCTTGGTCGTGGGCGCATTCGACAAAACTGATCCCGCGCACTGGCGCGTGGATGAAAAACTCGAACTGCTCCCGCCAAAGAAACTGCAACAAGCCACAACCGGCGTCGTTGCGGCCAAATGAAAACCACTGCAAATCGACCTCGAACTGGTGCCCAGCCGCGAACTCATTGAAGTGCTGGTGGTGGAGAAAGCGAAGTAAGCCACAGGTCTGGCAGCACGCCTTTCCCAAAGCGCCAGGGGACTGGCGCACTCCAGGACGCTTCGCGCACGCGGGAGCCGTAAACTTCGCGCCAGCGTTTGGGAGTGCGGCAGCCCCCCGCCGCTTTTCCCCGCAAACCACCTAAAATTTCCGCTTCACATCCAAACCCCGCAAAGGCATTTTCCCACCATGCCGGAACCCAAGACACCTTGGCCACATGCCCCGACACACGCGCTTTCGCAACGCGGCACCTATTTTGTCACCGGCGCGACTTACGAGAAGGCGCATCACTTTCGCGGCGCGAAGCGGCTGCTGGTTTTACAGCGCGGCCTGCTGTCCGTGGCGGAGCAATTCGGCTGGCAATTGGAGGCGTGGGCGGTCTTCTCGAATCATTATCACTTCGTCGCCCACTCTCCCGCCACCGCCGATGATGCCGCCAGTCTGGAGGCGATGTTAAGGATGTTGCACGTCAAGCTATCCGGCTGGGTGAACAAACTCGACGTCACCCCGGAACGGAAAGTGTGGTTTAATTTTTAGGAAACGCGGCTGACACACCAGCGTTCTTATCTGGCGCGTTTGAATTACGTCCACCAGAACGCGGTGAAGCATGGGCTGGTGCCGGTGGCGTGCCAGTATCCGTGGTGCTCGGCGGCATGCTTTGAGCGCACGGCTTCACCGGCGATGGTGAAATCCATTTACCGGTTCAAGACGGACAAGGTTTCTGTGGCAGATGAATATGAGGCCGCTCTGGATTGGTGAGGGGAAAGCGCCAGGGGACTGGCGCACTCCAAAACGCTTCGCGCACGCGGGAGCCGTGGAATCCGCGCCAGCGTTTTGGAGTGCGGCGGCCCTCCGCCGCTTTGGAATAAAACCACAAAATAATCTGTCCCTTTTTCGCGGCTGCGTAAATGTATAGGTAAGATGATGACCGATGACATGGCGTTGCTGCGGCAATACGCGGCGTCCAATTCCGAGGAAGCGTTTGCCGCGCTGGTGTCCCGGCACCTCAATCTGGTCTATTCCGTGGCCCTGCGTCAGGTGCGCGACCCGCATTTTGCGCAGGAAATCACCCAGGCCGTCTTCATTATTCTGGCCAGGAAGGCGGATAAATTGTCACCGCACACGGTGCTGCCCGGTTGGCTTTGCCGCACCGCGCGCTACGCCAGCGCCAACGCATTGACCAGGCAACGGCGACGGCAGCACCGCGAACAGGAGGCTCATATGCAATCCATCTTGAATGAATCGGAATCCGATGCGTGGACGCATATTGCACCGTTGCTGGATGGCGCGATGGAACAACTCGGCAAGAAAGATCACGACGCACTGGTGCTGCGGTTCTTTGAGGGCCGCAGCTTGAACGAGGTGGGACTGGCCCTAGGCGCGAGCGAGGATGCCGCCAAGAAACGGGTCAGCCGGGCCTTGGAGAAATTGCAGAAGTTTTTCACAAAACGCGGCGTGAGTTCCACCACGGCCATCCTGGCCGGGGCGATTTCCGCCAACTCCGTGCAAGCCGCGCCGGTGGGCTTGGCCAAAACTATTTCTGTCATCGCGATTGCCAAAGGTGCGGCGGCGGGAACCACAACTCTGACTTTGGTAAAAGGAGCATTGAAAATTATGGCATGGACGAAAATGAAAACAGCAGTCGTGGTCGCAGTCGGTGTATTGCTCGTGGCGGGAACAACGACGGTTGTTATTAAAAAGGTCGAATCTCCCTCCGTGGACGAATCGTTTTGGGAAATGAAACTGGAGAATTTGAAAAGGGCACCTCAAGTTTTGATCATCAGGCCTACCCGATTTTCCGACCACACTTCCATGGTGGGCGGCAACGGTCTAATCGCCCACAATCTAGACTTTAAGGGGCTACTTGAATATGCTTATGTCTTCACCAACTCGGACAGTTGGCACCCCTTTAGCCGGGAACGAATGATCCTGCCAGAAGAAGTGCCGCAGGGCGGATACGATGTAATGTTCACTTTACGAGATCATCCAATGGAAAAATTTCAACAGGCGGTCAGTCGAATAACCGGCTTTACGGCCCAAAAAGAAATCCGTCAGACCGATGCTCTGCTGCTGAAAATCAAAGACCCGGCGCTGCTTGCTCAACATGTCAGTAAAAAAGGAACCAAAATGAGTCACAAATATGGCGAAGGCATACAGGCTGCGTTCAATCAACCCATATTGGACACGGCGCATTTTCTGGAAACAACCTTTCACAAGCCCGTTCTGGTGCAGATAGGAATGACCGAACGATATGACTTCACATTCCGATGGCAAGACCCACAACACAAACAGACAGATTTGAACCGGGAACTTGAAGAGGCAGGCCTTGAATTGATGCCTACCAACATGCCCATTGAAATGCTGGTGGTGGAGAAGACGAAATAGCTTTCACGTTCCGCCGAAAGCGCCAGGGGACTGGCGCACTCCCAGACGCTTCGCGCACGCGGGAGCCGTGGCCTTCGCGCCAGCGTTTTGGAGTGCGGCGGCCCTCCGCCGCTGTTCCGGCCGCATCGCCACTGAAAAAACTTCAAAATTAATTGTCTGATTTTCCCGCCGTCGGTCATTAATTATCAGATGCAAGACACCAGCGACTTGGAACTGTTGCAGCAATACCACCGGCAGGGCACCGAAGCCGCCTTTGCCACGCTGGTGGCGCGGCATGTCAATCTGGTGTATTCCGTCGCGCTCCGTCAGGTCAGGAACGCGGCCCCGGCCGAGGAGATCACGCAGGCGGTCTTCATTCTCCTCGCCCGCAAGGCGGATCAATTGTCACCACCCACCGTGCTGGCCGGCTGGCTGCACGAAACCACGCGGCTGACGGCGTTGGCTTTTCTGCGCGGCGAACGCCGCCGGCAGGCGCGCGAACAGGAGGCCTATATGCAATCCACCCAAACCGAATCCGCCGAGGCTACCGCGTGGCCGCAGCTCGCCCCGCTGCTGGATGAAGCCCTCGCGCGGCTGGGGAAAAAAGACCGCGACGCCGTGCTGCTGCGGTTTTTTCAGGAGCAGAACCTAGCGGCGGTGGCGGCCGCCTTGCAGGTGAGCGAACCGGCGGCCCAGCGGCGCGTGCACCGCGCCGTGGAGAAGCTGCGGAAATTCTTTGCGAAACGCGGCATGGCGCTGTCGGGTGTGGCGCTGGCCGGGGCGATCTCGGCAAACTCCGTGCAGGCCGCGCCGGTGGGCTTGGCAAAGGCCGTGACCGCCATCGCTGTGGCCAAAGGCGCGGCGGCTTCGACTTCAACCTTAACTCTCATTAAAGGAACATTGAAAATTATGGCCTGGACTAAAATGAAAACGGCGGTTGTGGTTGGCGTGGCCGCAATTTTGGCCACTGGAACGGCTACGGTCGTTGTGAAAGAAGTGATTAACAACCGGCCGGGTTATTACAAAGGCAAGCCGTTAATAGAATGGCTGAAGAATTTAGATGATCAACATCCGGGATCAGCAAATGATGAAGCTGCTGCTGCGGTTCGTCACATTGGAACAAATGGGTTGCCAACAATTATCAACTTATTGCCTTTGAACAATCCAATGCACCACAGTGCTGTCCTCGCTTGCCAGGAGCTTGGTGCCGGTGCCAAATCTGCCATCCCAGCTCTGATGAAGCTGCTGAACGACGGATACGCGAATGGATATGTTGGAGTGGCAATGGGACGAATTGGGGAGGAGGCGATTGTCCCTTTAACCACAGCACTTACAAACGAAAACGACATGGTTCGTGCGGAGGTTGCACATGGCCTTGGTGGTATGCCGATTTATTCAGGGAACAGGAATATTGAAATGTCTGATACAATACCTGCTTTGATTACTTGTCTCACGGATAAATCTTCATTTGTCCGTGCTCTCGCGGCGAATTCGTTGGGTGGAATAAAGAATGATCCGTCAACAGTTGTTCCGGAACTGATAAAGAGTTTGAATGACAGCGATAAATGGACCCGATGGAATTCTTGCCTTGCTTTGGGACAATTTGGAGAGCAGGCCAAGTCGGCTATTCCGGCACTCTTGGCAAAACTCAACTCGGACGCTCGCAGCACGGCGGCCATTGCGCTGATTCAAATCGAACCTGACAATGAAGAGCAAATTAATTCATTGATGCCGGTTTTAATTGAAAACATTGAAGGAATTGGCGGCACAAACGTAAATTATCGTTCCACAACTGCTGATGCATTGGGTTCTATAGGAAAAAGTGCAATACCAGCAGTGCCAGCATTATTAAGGGCGGCTCAAGTTACAAAGGGCTACGAACAACAACGAATCGTGATTGCGCTAAAGCAAATTGATCCCCAAGCCGCAGTAAATGCGGGTCTAAAATAAGGCGAGTCAAGTCGGCTTGCATGAAAAATCAGAAGCCAGAATTGGAAAATGTCCCGCCGCCATCACGCGCGTTGGTGATGCCGGTGTGCCGGGTGCTGGCGGGCGTCATCCGGCGGCGACGCGAAACTGGCGAAAATAATTTCCAAAATTGTAAAAAAAGACTGTCCCCTTTTGGTTTTGGCGTCCATGTATTGGTGAATCATGAATGATGACATGGAACTGGTGCGGGACTACGCCGCCCGCCAGTCAGAGCCGGCGTTTGCCGCGCTGGTCGTCCGCTACATCAATCTGGTCTATTCCACGGCCTTGCGGCAGGTGCGCGACCCTCATCTGGCCGAGGAGATCACCCAGGCCGTCTTCATCATTCTGGCGCGCAAGGCGCACACGCTCGGGGCGGACACCATCCTGCCAAGCTGGCTGCACCGCACCGCCGGTTTTGCGGCGGCGGACGCCTTGAAAGCCGGGCGGCGGCGCACGCAGCGCGAAACGGAGGCGCATATGCAATCATTGTTGAACCCGCCGGAAAACGAGACGTGGGAGCAAATTGCCCCGCTGCTGGACCAGGCCATTGCCGGCCTGAATGAAAAGGACCGGCACGCGATCGTGCTCCGGTTTTTTCAGGACAAAAGCCTGAATGAAATCGGCGCGGCGCTGGGCGCGAGCGAGGACGCGGCGAAGAAACGGGTCAATCGCGCCTTGGAAAAATTGCAGAAGTTCTTCACCAAGCGCGGCGTCAGTTCCACCACCGCCATCCTGGCCGGGGCGATCTCGGCAAACTCCGTGCAGGCCGCGCCGGTGGGCTTGGCAAAGGCCGTGACCGCCATCGCGGTGGCCAAAGGGGTGGCGGCCAACGGTTCAACCTTAACCATCATCAAAGGAGCATTGAAAATTATGGCATGGACAAAAGCAAAGACGGTGGTTGTGGTTGGTGTGGGAATACTACTCGCCGCTGGAACAACCACGGTGACCGTCAAAGAAATCCGTGCGCATCATCATTATTCCTGGCAAGTGCCGAAGGCGAGTCGTGACATGATTCGGCAAACTCCTCCTCAAGTTGTAATCGTTCCGTCCGTTTTTACCCAAGATGGAGGCACCTACCGAGATTATACAACGGATGGCGGTGCGATGGGGATCTGTCAAAGCATCACCAACATTGTCCGAGTTGCTTATGACGGGCAGGAATATCGGATGATTTTCTCCACAGGAATTCCTGATGGAAAATATGACTTTTTTGCAAAGGCCGCAGGGCCATCTCAACCATTTTTTCAGAAAGACCTTCAGGTGGAATTGAAAACCAAACTGGGTATTTTCGGAAAACTGGAAACGCGTGAAGCAGATGTGTTGCTGCTTCGTTGCCGGAATCCAAACGCTGAAGGATTGAAACCGCCTGACAGCTTGAGACGTGGTTTGGGTTTGCCGATAAATATGCGCGGCCAATCCAAAACAAACTCCCTTTCATCATTCAACAGCCCGCTTTCCTCGTTGCAGACTTTTATTCAGGCTGCATTTGTCATGCCGGTCATTGATCAAACCGGCCTGACAAACAACTATGATTTTATCCTCAAATGGGATGATGCCGTCCCGATTCATCCAAATAAAGACGGCATTAGGCAGGCGGTGTTCGACCAGCTTGGACTTGAACTTGTTCCCACCAACATGCCGATTGAAATGCTGGTGGTGGAAAAAGCACAATGACTTTTCCCTTTAACACGCTTCGCAAACTAAAGTGGAATGAAATGGGTTATATGAAAAATCAGAGGGCAAGAGTAATTATTGGAAAAATTTCCGCTGGCATTTTAACATTAATGCTTGTCGGCTGCAACAGCACGCACCCCAAGGCCGCCATAACTGCGGAACAAGCCGGGACCATCGCCATGCAGTTGGCCAATGATAAAGCCTTCTCGCTTTACCATTGCCGGCCATTTCAAGGCGGTCAGCCAGCACGATTCGAGACAGGTCATTGGATTTGGTTTACGCGGCAAGGTTTCGGACACGCTGATTTTGAAGCCCAAGTTGAACTTGCGGCGAACGGCGCGGCCAACAAATCTGATTGCGGTGTTATGGTCAATATCTTTGACAGCCGAGAGTATTAATTTTGATGAACCACCTGTTTTGTTATTCAACAAATCGAACTAGGTAGCGTGAAAAATCAGAGGCCAGGATTGGAAATGGGCTGGCACATAAAGTGGGGGTTGCCGATGCTGGAAAACCGGGCGCTGGCGGAAAAGCGCCAGAGGACTGGCGCACTCCAAGACGCTCCGCGCACGCGGGAACCGTGGAATTCGCGCCAGCGTTTTGGAGTGCGGCGGCCCTCCGCCGCTTGGGCATGGACAGCCACGCATTGTCCGGGACGGGCGGGCGTGAAGATTTGAATTGATTCATTATTTTGCGGGTTGGACGGCCTTTGTCCCACCGGGCTGGGTAGATTGGCTTGCATGGAAAATCAGATGTCAGCAGTTGGAAATGATTCGTGCATTGATCGCAGCCATGCGCCGCTGGCGGTTCTGGCGCTGGCGGCCGTCTTCCGCGAATTGCGCGAAAAGCTCGGACTGTCGCTCAACCAGCTTGGCTGTCTCTCGCATGTAGCGCGGCAGACGCTGAGTTCCATCGAGAAACAGGAATATTTCCCCACCGCCGAAACCATCGCCCGCGTGGCTGAGGCGATGGGTTTTTCTTTCGGCGAATTTTGCGTGAAGGTGGATTGCTGGCAGGCCCGGCAGCCGGGTTGTTGCCGGGCATGTAGGTATTCCTGCATGGCCGAGGGGAAATTAAGGTGGTTAGATGCTCATCGTCAATGCACGCGCCTTCAAAAAGCACTGCCAGCGTCGCCGGTAAATCTGCCGGACTCGCACTGAATCCCCGGCCGGAACTTTTGGACTGCGGCGACACGTCGCCGCTTTCTCCCGGCGAGACATGTCTCGCAACAACAAAGCGCGGACGTGTCCGCGCACTCCAAAGTAATCCGCGCCCCGTCGGCGGCAACTTTCCCAACGGTTCGGGCTACTCCTCCAGACCTCCGGCCAGTTGGCGGATGGTTTCCGTCAATTGCCCCGAAGTCCCGGCGAGTTGGCGGAAGGCCTGCGTCAGTTGGCCGGAGGGTTTTGTCAACTCGCCCGAAGCCTGCGGCAACTCGTCCGAAGGTTCCGTCAACTCACCCGCAGCTTGTGTCAGCTCGACGCACCGTTTCGCCAACTCGCCCGGAGGTTCCGTCAGTTCTCCCGGTGCTTCCGTCAACTCGCCCACAGGATTGGCCAGCTCGCCGAGGCATTCCGCCAACTGAACCAATGATTCCGTCAAACCACGCCAACCTCCAGCCACACCAACAAAACATCAAAACAAACCCGCAACTCCACTGAATATTATGCCAAAATCCTATTTCTTCCCCAGAAACGAAGGCGGCCGGCGCAAATGGCTCAAAAACTTCGCCGGTAAGCTGCCTACCTATGCCCCCACGGTGGGCGTGACGCCAGCGGAAGTCGCCCAAGAGACGGCGGATGATTTGTTCTTTAATTACGTCTGCGATGCGCATTCGGCGCATACCCAGACCACGCGCGATTGGACGGCCTACAAGCATCAGGCTGCCCACGGCGACAACCTGGGCGACCTGCCGGTGACGCCCACGCCCGGCACGCCGCCGCCCACCGTGCCGCCGGATATTTTTGGCCGCGCCACCGCGCTGGCGGTGCGCATCAAGAAACATCCCAATTGCACCGACGCCATCGCGCAAGACCTCGGCATCATTGGCGCGGAGGTGGTGGTGGACCCGACCACCTACCAGCCGGTGCTGACGCTCTCGCTCAACGCCGGTCACCCGCACATCGGCTGGCCCAAGCAGGGCATGGACAGTCTGGAACTCTGGAAGGACTGCGGCGACGGCAAAGGCTTTGTGCTGCTGACCTACACTACCAACACCGATTACGCCGATCCCACGCCGCTGCCCGCGCCCGGCGTCAGCGCGGTGTGGAAATACAAGGCCGTCTATCGCCTCAACGACCAGCAGGTCGGCCAGTGGAGCGACGTGGCCACGATTGGGGTGATGGGTTAAGTCAGGAAATGGCTTTGGCTAATCCCGACGGGATTGAATCATTCAGCCCAGGGTTGCACGTTATGCGCTACCCTGGGTTTTCGTTTTGAGAATTCGATTCAACCCTGACAGGGTTGAATATGGATATGCGGGATCATTTCCCCGGCGTAGCCGCCGGGCGGCAACGCCGGGCTGAATGATTTTCATCCTTACAGGATGAAGCGGGCTGACGGAACCGCGACCATCTGCCGCAGCGCGAAAGAT
>Ga0182030_10016135_pt1 | contig 14580 bp, 13 predicted proteins | sample 812S3MmetaG_FD_121299 | JGI IMG/M metagenome (GOLD analysis project Ga0182030, IMG submission 121299) | Permafrost microbial communities from Stordalen Mire, Sweden - 812S3M metaG (Illumina Assembly) | ecosystem: Environmental > Terrestrial > Soil > Wetlands > Permafrost | place: Sweden... | reverse complement strand
TGCGCGAAGAACTTGAAAGAAAACTGCGCCTGTACTTCAATGCCAAAAGTAACCTCGATCGTGAGGCAACGATGTCCTAACCGGACACCTTTCCCGGTAACATTTTACCGTGAGGCAATGCGGGAGATAGGCTTGCGCTCTGTCCAGCAACACGGAACTGTTGCTCCAGCATGCGCGCGATATCTTGAAATGCTCATTTAGGAATCCTGCCGAGGATTTCGTCGGAAGTCATTCCTTGCACCCGGACAACTTTCTCACGGGATTTATCGCCACGTTCGAGAACGATTTGGCGAGGGCGCAGGCCAAGGATTTCCGCGAGAAATTCCATGAGCGCGGCGTTGGCTTTGCCTTCGACGGCGGGCGCGCGAAGCCGGATTTTAAGGACCTCGCCGCCGTGGGCGTCCGCAATCCATCCGACAATTTCGTTTGCCTTGGCTCCGGGCTGGACGCGGATGGCGAGGCGCGTCATTTCACTACACCAGCTGTTTTTTCAACCAGCGTACGCTTTCGGCGATGACACGGCGGCGATGTTCCCACGTTGTGAAGACATGGTCGGCACCGGGCACAATCAGATGGCGCACCAGCGGATTATTTTTGGGGCAATAGGCGGCAAATCGTTCGCGGAATTCCGGTAGATCGTTGTCACCCTGGATCTGAAACCGGGGGATATCGAGCGCGACATAAGCCTCCGGCACGTCGACTTTGGGGCGGTCCACCCAGAAGCGTTTGCCAACATTGAGCGGATTTTTTCCGGCTGATTTTGCGCCGATCGGCGGCGTGGAATTCCACCAACGAAGGCTGGGGACCGACGACCAGGTGAGCAGGGCATCGGGACGAATCCGTGCCTGATGGGCGGCGCAAATCGCGGTGGCGCCTCCGAAACTGATCCCCAGGAATACGATTTTTTTGTAACGCCGCCGCGCCAAACTAAGGACGTCGAGTGCATCCTGAATTTGGGTGTTCGGGGTCATCTCATCGAAATCGCCGCTGCTGTCTCCCGATCCCATGAAGTCGAAGCGGAGCGCGTTGATTCCTGCTTTCTGCAGGGCTCGCGCCGTCTGCACGAAAAGCCGCCCGCTTTCAGCTTTGTTGCCGGTGAATCCATGACAGAGAATAACGAGGCGCTTGCCAGGTGCGCGATGAAGGACGGCGGCGAGATGAGCGCGTGGCGTCCGCAAAATAAGGAGTGTTTCAGGGAAGGAAGTCATAGTGGATCAGGCTGAAGAATGCGCGGGGCAGGAGTCCAACCCTCCAATAAATCTCAACCCTTCGGACGGATGAGTTTCCAGAGCCAGCCAAGGGGATCGTAGAACTCATCCACGACGCGTTCCTTCAGCGGGATGATGGCGTTGTCGGTGATGGTAATCGATTCGGGGCAGACCTTTGTGCAGCACTTAGTAATGTTGCAATAACCGATACCGTGGGCCTGCTTCAGCTCCGGGAGGCGATCCTCGGTGTCGAGCGGGTGCATTTCCAGCGCGGCAGTATAAACCAGGTAACGCGGGCCGACGAACTCATCGTGCTTATTGTGGTCGCGTAAAACGTGACAGACGTCCTGACAGAGAAAGCATTCGATGCACTTGCGGAATTCCTGCACGCGGTCGATGTCCTCCTGCTGCATCCGCCAGGTGCCATCAGGCGCATCGGGTGCGCGCGGCTTGAACGGCTTGATCTTCTTTTTGACGCGAAAGTTCCACGAAACATCGGTAACCAGATCACGGAGGCTCGGAAACGCGCGCATTGGCTCGATAGTCACCGGCTTCTCAATCGGGATCATGTCGAGCCGCGTCATGCACATCAAACGCGGGATGCCGTTGATCTCCGCCGAGCACGAACCGCATTTGCCGGCTTTGCAATTCCAACGGCAGGCAAGATCGTTGGCCTGCGTAGCCTGGATCTTGTGAACGACGTCGAGCACGACCATGCCCTCGGAAACTTCGGTCGTGTAATCAACGAATTTTCCGCCCTCTTCGCCCGTACGCCAAATTCTGAAAGTGACCGTGCTCATTTCATCTCCTCAATCACTTGTTTCAACTCTTCCGGCAACGCGGGAATCGTTTCGCGGCGCAGTTGCATGGAGCCGTCCGCGGCTTTCCAGACGACCGTATTCACCTTGGAGGCCTCCGGGCTCTTGTCAGGGAAATCCTCGCGAAAATGGCCGCCGCGGCTTTCCTTCCGATCGAGAGCCGAGCGCGCGATGGCCTCGGAAACGGTGAGAAGATGCTTCAAATCGAGAGCGGCATGCCAGCCGGGATTGTATTCGCAATGGCCGTAGACGGCGGCCTGCGCAGCGCGGTCCCGAAGCGTTCCGAGAGTTTCAAGCGCGCGCGAAATTTCGTCTTCGCGGCGCACGATGCCGACCAGTTTCTGCATCATGTCCTGCAATTCGCGCTGGACCTGATACGGGCCCTCGGCGCTGCCGCCAGCGGTCGCTCCACGTTCAAAGGGCTCGAGCGCTTGTCGCGCGGCCTCCTCGATTTGCGTCTCGCTGATCTGGCCGGCGGGATTTTCCTTCGCGTATTTCGCGGCGAACTCACCGGCGCGTTTGCCGAAGACGAGCAGGTCGGAAAGGGAATTGCCGCCGAGCCGGTTGGCTCCGTGCAGGCCGGCGGCGCATTCGCCCGCCGCGAAAAGTCCGGGCACGCTCGACATCTGTGTGTCGCCGTTGACGCGAACGCCACCCATCATGTAATGGGTCGTCGGGCCGATTTCCATCGGTTCCTTGGTGATGTCGAGATTGGCAAGCTGCAGGAACTGGTGGTACATGCTCGGCAATTTCTTTTTGATGTGTTCCGCCGCATTCGGGAGCTTTTCCTTGATCCACGAAATATCAAGATAAACACCGCCGTGCGGGCTGCCGCGACCGGCCTTCACTTCGCGGTTGATGCAGCGGGCGACGTGGTCGCGGGTGAGCAATTCCGGCGGACGACGCGCGTTTTTATCATTCTGAGTATAGCGCCAGCCTTCCTCGGGGTCGGTCGAGGTCTGCGACTTATAATTATCGGGAATATCGTCGTACATGAACCTCTTGCCGTCCTTGTTTCGCAGGACGCCGCCTTCACCACGCACACTTTCCGTGACCAAAAGTCCCTGCACGCTCGGCGGCCAGATCATGCCTGTCGGATGAAACTGGACGAATTCCATGTCCATTAATTCCGCGCCCGCGTGATACGCAAGCGAATGGCCGTCGCCGGTGCCTTCCCAGGAATTGCTGGTGATCTTGTAGGCGCGGCCCAGGCCACCGGAGGCGATGACAACCGCCTTGGCCTTGAAAATCTTGAAGCGTCCGCGTTCGCGGTCATAGCCAAACGCGCCGACGACACGACCGGCATCCTTGAGCAGCGTAACAATCGTCCATTCCATGTGGACCGTGATTCCCTGATGAATGCCGTGATCCTGCAACGTGCGGATCATTTCCAAACCCGTGCGGTCGCCGACGTGCGCCAGCCGCGGGTAACGGTGTCCGCCAAAATTGCGCTGGAGAATTTTTCCGTCCTTCGTGCGGTCAAAGACGGCACCCCAGGCTTCCAGTTCGTGAACGCGGGCCGGGGCTTCCTTCGCGTGAAGCTCCGCCATGCGCCAATTGTTGACGTACTGGCCGCCGCGCATCGTGTCGGCGAAATGGACCTTCCAATTGTCGCGGTCGTCGACGTTGCCCATCGCCGCCGCCATGCCTCCCTCGGCCATGACGGTGTGCGCCTTGCCGAGCAGTGATTTGCAGACAAGCCCAACCGTTACCCCCGCAGCCGAGGCTTCGATGGCGGCGCGAAGACCCGCGCCACCCGCGCCAATGACGAGCACGTCGTATTCAAATGTTTCGTAACTGGTAGCCATGACAAAATTTTCGGTTGCGGTTTAGAGAGTGAAAATCCGGAAGTCGTGCCAGATTCCCATGGCGCAAAGGCGGATATAAACGTCAGTGAAACCGACCCAGAACAAGCTCAGCCACGCCCAAAGCATGTGGCGACTGTTGAGGCAACTGACGCAGGAATAACCTTTCGCACAGATCGGCGCTTTTGATTTTGAATCGAGAAATCCCCCCATCAAATGCCGGAACGAATGGCAGCCAAAGGTGTAACCGGCCAGCAGGTAAACATTCACGATCAGGACCAGCGACCCGACGGCGAGGCCGAAATGTTGCGTCCCCGTCGCATCGGCAAACCACAGGCCATCCCAGGCGTCCCATGTCAGGATAAAGATGAACCAGACCGCGAGATAGAAAAAGTAGCGGTGGACGTTTTGGAGGATAAGGGGGAAGTAGCGCTCGCCGAGGTAGGTCTTGCGCGGTTCACCGACGGCGCAATTGACCGGGTCGAGCCAGAACGCCTTATAATAAGCGCCGCGGTAGTAGTAGCAGGTGAAACGGAAACCCGCCGGAATCCACATGATCAACAGCGCCGGTGAAAATGGCAGCATCGCGGGCCACCAGGACGGCACGATGCCAAAAACGCCGGGATGCGGGACCGAGCCGAACAATTCCGGCGAATAAAACGGCGAAAGATAATTGGGGCGGTAGGCCACTCCAGGTTCGCCACCAAACCAATAATAACAGTGGGTGCTGTCTATTCCCTGAAACGCGGCCCAAGTCGAGTAGAAGATAAACCCAGAGAAACCGAGGAAAACTAAAATTGGTTGAACCCACCAAGCGTCTGAGCGGGTTGTTTCGCCGAACTGACGCTGTTTAGGAAGAGTAACAGTAGATGCCATGACGGCGAAACCATAGTAATGGAAGGCGAATGCGTCAACGCAGGACAGCAACTATAAGCGCTCTTTCGACAAAAAAAGGGTAGCTTATAGTAACTGCGGGATTGCAGTACGGCGGCACTTATCGCCCGGTGACGGCCCGCACCGCCGCCCAAAGATCCCGCTTGGGCCGCTCGATTTGCACCGCATGCCATCCGGCCTTGCGAGGTCCTTCCACATCATTTCGCGGATCGTCGCCGACGTTCAGCAGGGCGGTGGGCGGCAAACGCAGGATTTCTGTCACATGCCGGTAGAGAGACGGATCAGGCTTTTCCCAGCCGAGTTCCGCGCTGATGAAGCGCTGGGGCAAATATTCGCCGAGGCCGCTTCCATCCAGCACGGCATGGAGCCGGGCATCCCAATTTGACAGCACCACAAGATCGGCGCCGTGGTCGCGTAAGGCTTCCAGAACTTCCAGCGCTTCGGGGTAGATACCCCAGGCTTCCGGCTTGGCGAAGTAGAGATAGAGCTCCTCAAAAAAAACATCGAAAGCGTCCGACTCGACAAACGCTTTGTCGTGCATGGAACGCCTGACCACCTGCTTCCACCAGGCGCGGTCGTTGCCATCGCTGGGAATCGTACCCTTGGGCCGGGGTGAGGAATTTTTCATGGCCTCACGAAACGCGATGGTGGTGGCTTCCGCCGGTAACTTGACCCCGTGAACGCGCGCAAAGCGCGCATAAGTTTCCCCCACCGGATCAGCGGGATAAATCAGGGTGCCTCCCACATCAAAAACAATGGCGCGAATGCGAACCATAAGATCAAATTATCGGGTTGCCGTGAATTTTTCCAATCGCTCGTTGAGCCGGTATTCTTCCGCATTGCCCTGCCGTCGGGCAAGCATTTCTCCAACAAGAAAAAGCGATCCGGTGATAAGAATTATTGACTCGGGATCATTGACCACATCTCGCCACACGGCAGACACCGATTCGTAACAGGCGCAGGGCAGTCCGTCAAAGGATGGCACGAGCGAAGCCGGCTCCGCACCGCGCTCGTTGGCCAGACGCACGAGCGAGACTTCCTGCGCCAGCGGGCGGAGCAGTTGCGCCATTTCTGAAATGTCCTTGTCGGCCACGGATGCGAAAACCAGGCGGGCGCGGGCATCGGTTTCACGCGCGCGCGATCCGTAACGTGCGGCCAGGAACGCGCGCCACGTTTCGACAAGCATTTTAATCCCCGCCGAATTGTGAGCGCCGTCGAGGACGATAAGCGGTTTCTCCGAGAGGATTTCAAAGCGGCCCGGCCAGATGGTTCCCGCCAAGCCGTTCGCGACCGCAGCCCCGGAAATCTTGAGTTGCCGCATCGCCCCAACCGCGCAGGCCGCGTTGGAAATTTGGTGCGGGCCGATGAGCCCCAGCTCAAATTCGTGGCCGTCGATTCGCGCCATTTGTTTATTGTGGCGCAGACCGAGATCGAGCGCTTCCGTGTCGCGATGGATCAAGCTAAGCGCGCAACCCCCGGCCTTTGCGCATTCGCGGATTACATCGGCGGCTTCGCCGTTTTCCACCGCGCTAATGACCGGCACGCCCGGCTTGATGATGCCCGCTTTTTCCGCGGCGATGTCCCGCAACGATTTGCCCAGGTACTGCTGGTGATCGAGCCCGATGTTGGTGATGATGCAGACCTCAGGCCGGACGATATTGGTGGCGTCGAGGCGACCGCCCAGGCCGGTTTCCCAGACGACCCAGTCAACTTTTTCCCGCCCAAAATACCAAAGAGCGAGTGCGGTCATCAGCTCGAAGAAGGTGGTCTCGTGATTTCTATTCTCTTCCACACCCCGGCCCACGGCAGCCATGCCCTCTGCAAAGTCGGCCTCGGAAATCGGCTGGCGGTCGATCTGAATTCGTTCGCGGACGCTGACCAGGTGTGGAGACGTGTAGAGTCCCACGCGCAAGCCGGAGGCTCGCAGGCACGATTCGCAAAAGGATGCGGTGGAACCCTTGCCGTTCGTCCCGGCCAGGTGAACGAAGCGTAATTTCTCCTGCGGATTGTCCAGTGTCCGCGCCAGTTCACGCATCGGTTCCAGCCCCAGCTTCATGCCAAAGCGACGGGTCTGGCCGAGATACGAAAGGGCGTCGGGATAAGTCATGGGAATCAAGGACGATCTTTATTCTCGCACAGATAAATCGTGTATTCGCGAAACGGCTTGCCGTGGAAGCTGACAACGACTCGTTCAAGCAAGGTAATCGTGTTGAACTCACCCCGCAACGCGTAGGTCGTGGGATCGCCCGTAATCCAGAGTGAGCGATGCGGGGCTTCCTTCGGATAGCCGGGCCAAAAATCGAATTGATTCGACGGCGGCGAGTGCCTCAACGTGTAGATGAAGGCCTTGTCGGGCAGATGGAACGAAAAGATGCTCGCCTCCTTGTAGGCATCGGCGATGAGGACATCCGCATGTTGCTCCTGACGCACATCGTACAGGTGCGCGGCGATTTCGGACCAGCCGACGACGCGCCCCATCGGGTCCATTTTTTGCGGAAGATGAAGAAATTCGGGATTGTGAAGCAGAAGCGTTTGCAGCCATGCAAAGACAAAAGCAACGACGATGAAGGGCTGGCCTCCCGTTCCCGTGGCAAGCATCTTTCGCCAATGCGACGCCATGATAATTATCAACGTCAGGTACGAAACCGCCGGCCAATTCGGCTCGCATCTCAGGTGCCAGGACAATGCGGCGTACATGAGGAAGACCGGAAGAAAAAGAAGCAGAAGCAGAAGTTCGCCTTCGTTTTGATTGACACCTCCCTTGCGAGATCGCTTCAGGATAACAATGCCCACCGTTGCCAGCAGCGCCAAAAGTAGAAACGGCGAAATCACGAGCGCCTGCAAACCAAGAAAATTGAGGAACGTGGAGTAATCAAGCGCGAAAGATTCGCCGAGATGCCCGCGTTTCCCGAGTTGGATAAGGCTGACCCAATCATGCTGCCAGTTCCACCAAAGCACCGGTGTTGCGCAAAGCACCGCGACCAGGAGCATCAACCAAAAGCAGGGCTTCAAAAGCAACCGGCGACGCGAAGGAGCCAGAAGGAGAAAGGCGAGGAAGGCGACCAATTCCAACGCGTTGAGATATTTCGCCAGGAAACCGCAACCCACAGCAAACCCGGTCAGGAGCCAGTCAAGGAGACGCTCCTCCTCAATCGCGCGGGAGAATAAATTCGCCGCCCAAATCCAGAAGAAGGCCGAGAGCGGATCGATGGTCATCACCACAGAGCCCAGGGCATAGATCGGGACGACATTGGTGATCAGGACAGCGATCAATGCGGTGGTTTCATCGTACCAACGACGAGCGAGAAGAAACATCTGCCAGGCCGTGCCAGCCGAAAGCAGGACTGCGAAGAAGCGGATGCCAAGGTTGTTGGCGCCCCAGACCGCGGTACTGGCGGCGATCGTGTAGGCGACGGCAGGGCCCTTGCTGAAATAACTGGCATCGAGATGCCGCGACCACTGAAAGTAGTAGGCTTCGTCGGGGAGGATCGGCAGCCAAGTGCAGTAAAAGAAGCGGAAGACGGTCGTCAGGGCGATAACCAGAATGGCCGCAGCCATGGGCGATAGGCCGAGAAAACGCGGCTTATGGGAAACAAGATTCATTTGGGGAGCGTGAAGCTTGCGGCAGGTCGCGACCGCAAACAAGTCTTCTCAGTTGCTTGCAGCTTTAATGATAACCCTGATTGGGTAGGGATGCGAAGGACTCGCGTTTTTGCTTCCAGTTCTTGCCTTTCTGAAGTTTGTATGTAAGTATGTACTTGCATGAAAGAAACCAACCAGCGAATTCTTGACGCTGCCGTCCGCGTTTTCGGACGGGATGGCGTTTCCGGCGCCACGACCCGCGAGATCGCACGCGTAGCAAAGGTCAACGAAGTCACTCTGTTCCGCTATTTCAAAAGCAAGAACGAGCTATTGCGCCAGGTCATCCTGCAATCGTCCAAACGCTACGAGCAGGTTTTCGCCGCAGCCTCCCTGGAAACCCCGGACGATCTGCGGCACACCGTCCGGACGTATGCCGGGACTTACGCACAGAAGCTTCGTGACAACGAGGATTTAGTCCGCACTTTCATGGGAGAACTGAAACGGCACCTGAAGTTGTGCCGCCGCTTGTTCGTCGAGTCAGCGAAACCGGGTCGGCAAAAATTCATCGACTATCTCCAAGCCGCCCAAAAGGCCCAGCTGGTTCGCAAAGACTTTGATGTCATCGTTGCCGCAGATGCCCTCACCGGGATGTTGCTCACCGGCATCCTTCGCCGCCCCCTCACCGATTCCGCCTATAGCAATGCCCGTTACGTCGAGACCTGCGTGGATATCTTCCTGAAGGGAATTGAGCGATGAACGCGGCAATGGCCGTCCCCATGCCAATCACCGGCCTCTCCGGCCTGGCCCAGCGGGCGGCGGAACAGGGCTGGCTGAAATGGGCCATTGTTGTCGCCGTTTCGTTTGCATCTCTTCTGCAGGTGATCGACGTCAGCATTGTTAACGTCGCTCTCCCCTATATGCAGGGCAACCTCGGCGCAACCTTGTCGGAAATCGGCTGGGTTTCGACCGCCTATTCGATTGCCAACGTCATCGTCATTCCGCTCTCGGCCTGGCTCGGTTTGCGCTTTGGCAAGAAGCGCTATTTTATTTTTTCGTTGGTCACCTTTACGCTCGCATCGGTCATGTGCGGCTTCGCGAACAGCATGACCATGTTGATCATCGGGCGCGTGATCCAGGGGTTCGGCGGAGGCGGCCTTCTCGCCCCGGCGCAAGCGCTGGTGTTCGAGACCGTTCCGCGTGAAGAACAGGCCAAGGCGAGCATCATCTTCACCCTCTGCGTGATTGTGGGGCCTGCCGTCGGTCCCGCGCTCGGTGGCTACCTGACCGACAACTTCGGTTGGCCCTGGATTTTTTTTATCAATGTCCCCCTGGGCATCTTCGCCCTATTCCTATGTTCGACGTTTTTGGTGCCGGACGATCCCAATAAGCGCAAAGCCGGCCAGGTCGACTGGCAGGGCATTCTCTTTTTGGCCTTGGGTTTGGGCGCTTTCCAGACCGTGCTGGAGCAGGGCCAGCAGGAGGATTGGTTTTCCTCCAGCTTTATCCAACGCATGGCGCTGCTGACCGTGGTCAGTCTCGCTTGTTTCATCTGGCAGGAATTGCATGTCGAACATCCCGCGGTCGACCTGCGCGTATTGCGTCACCGCTCGCTGGCTGCGGGCAGCATTATCTCGCTGGTCGTGGGCATGGGACTTTACGGAACGATTTTCGTCATTCCGATTTTCGTCCAGACCGTGCTGCAGTTCACCGCGACCAAGACCGGCCTCATGCTGATGCCGGGAGCGCTGGCCTCCGCCGTGGGATCCTTTGCGCTGGTCCCGCTAAGCAAAATACTTTCGCCACGGATGCTGATCGTGACCGGTTGCCTGATAACCATCGGCGTGATGTTCGCCTTCATGGGAATCAATCCCGACACGGGCTACGACCAGTTTTATTGGCCGCTCATCTTTCGCGGATTCGGCATTATTATCATGTTCCTGCCCCTTTCCATCGCCACCCTCGGTTCGCTGCCCAAGGCGGACATGCAGTCCGGCTCCGGTTTCTTCGGCCTGACCCGGCAACTGGGCGGCAGTATCGGCATCGCCGCGATCACGACGCTGATTGCGAAGCAACAATTTGTTCATCGCTCGGAGATTATTTCGAACATCTCCGATCTCAATCCCGCGTACCCGGAACGCCTGGGCGCCGAAACTTCCTATTTTGGCACCATGTCGGGTGATTCGGTTGCGGCGCACAATCAGGCGCTGTCGCTCATCGACCGCTCGGTTGACTTCCAGGCCATCCTGCTCAGTTACCGCGACGTTTTTTATTTCGTCGCCCTCATTTTTATTCTCGTACTCCCGCTGATTTTTCTCCTGGGCAAAAGCCCGAAATCCACCTCTCAAATACCTGTCACCGACTGACCCCATTCATTTATGAGCACACAAGACACCATCACCTTACCAGACGAAATGCCCTTACAAAACGGCGGCGCTCTGTCGGACAAAAAGCCTTCACGTCACACCTCTCCGCGTCACCCTTCCTCGCCCAAACATAAGAAGCTGCATTCCATGATGCATCGCTATAAAGGACCGGCGATGGTGATGGCGGGAATCATCACGGCCATCGCCGTCTCCTTCTACGCCTACGATGCCTTCACGCATGAAACAACCGACAATGCCTATGTCACGGGCCACCTCCACTACGTCGCGCCACGCATCAACGGCGTCGTGACCAAGGTCCTGGCCGAGGACAACCAGCTCGTGCACGAGGGCGACGTGCTGGTTGAACTTGATCCGATGGAATATCAGGCGCTCGCCGCCGCGGCCAAGGCAAACCTCGACACCGCCCAATCAAACCTGGATCGCCTGCAACCGCTCATCGCTATCCATGCCATCTCGCCAGAGGACGTCGATAAGGCTCGCAACACTCGCGACGTCGATCTCGCCCAGTACGAACTCGCCAAATTACAAATCATCTATTCGACCATCAAGGCTCCCGCATCAGGCTACATTGGCCGGAAAAACGTGGAAGTCGGCAATCGCCTTTCCTCGGGCCAGACGCTTATGGTCGTGGTTGAACCCGAACTGTGGGTCGTGGGCAATTTCAAGGAAACGCAGTTGGCCAAAATGCAGCCCGGCCAGCCGGTCCGCATTAGCATCGATTCGATTCCGGGCAAGGTCTTCGACGGCAAGGTCGACAGCTTCTCGCCCGCGACGGGCAACGAGTTTGCGCTCCTGCCCGCCGACAATTCCACCGGCAACTTCACCAAGATCGTGCAGCGCGTTCCGGTGAAAGTCGTGTTCAATCCTGATTCGACCCGCGACTACGAGAAGCGCATCCGCGCCGGCGAATCGGCGGTGGTCAAGGTGGCACTGACCGCTCCGGGACAATAAAGAACCCCGCCGCAAGCAGCGGGGTATTGAGGGTAGCCGTCTCACTCCGTGCGACGGAAGTCAGAAGCAGCTTCCTGTGCGCTCGCCATGCCGCGCTCGCGCACCCGGACAACAAGTTGTCCGGGCCACCCGAACTGCACGCCGCAAGCGGCGGGGAATTTAACCCAAAAAGATTAAAGGCAGCCGTCGCGGGGGACTGCGACGGCTAAGCTATCTATGGCACACGCAGGAACTGAATCCGGCGGCGATCGGTCGTGCCGAGACTAAGGACAGCGGCGCTTTTGACATAGCTGGAGGTGTTGCCGACGGAAGGGACTCTCATTTCGCGGCGCAATTTTTCCAGACGGGGCAGCGCCAGGGAATCGATGGCCACGGGATCGCGACCGACGTACAACGCCCCAAACGACTGACAAAATAGCGGGTTAAAAGCCGGTCCGCCCGCGCATTGGGCAACCAACGCATCGAGAATGTGCACAACTACCTTGCGCCGGATAAAATCCTGATCGAGAATCTCGTCAATCGCCGGGTCACCATAGGTGGGTGGTCCCTGGAACCGGCGATTGTTGTCGACGCAACCAAATGCAAGGCTGCTCAAGCAGCCGTCGATGCCGAACAATTCGTTATAGTTCAGAGCCGGAACATTGATGAGCTTTGTGCAGGTCCGGGTGACGAATTTGGTGTAATAGGACCGGCTGACGATGCGGCTGGAATCAAAAAAGTCTGAATCGACCGATTGGTTGAACATGTAATCTCCCCAGATCAAATTCCCGATGATACCATTCTTGTAAAAGACAGCCGGATCGTAGTAGTTGCCGGGAACGATCGACGCGACAGCCGGCTGATTGTCCGTAGCCGCCCGGAGCGTGTAACCGGCCGCAGTCATCCTGTCCTGAAATTTATCCCAGATAATGATTTGTGAGGACGGCAACCCGGCAGCCTGGAGGCCGTCGCAAATCGCCCGGATCAAGGCACGGTGCGTGCAGAGTGCAGCGCCACCCGCTGTCGTGATCTTGATGCCCACCACGTCGTGCGGGGTGATTCCCAGTCGCGTCCACGCCGTGCCAATATCGGACGCGCTGGTGAGCGTCAGCAGGGCGTGATTGACCATTTGCCGCACCTGCTGCGGATCGACTGTGAACTCCTGCACCGCGCCGGGACGCTCCACCAGGATCACAGGAGAAAGGGACAAAGGCGGGACATTCCGTTGCGGCATCGCGCCGCTTTGAGCGTTCACTTCGGTGGGAGAGGTCAGAAACAGCGTTATAAAAATGGCGGCGACACGTACCGGCAGGGAAAAATTCAGGCGGAAAAACATTGGGAATAGACCTCGGATTTTGTTTCGCCTGGTCATATAAGATTATTCTTGGCTCTATGGCGAACCCCAATTGGAAACTGCCCCTGCTGCGCGCGCTGCTAATCGTGGCGGCGGGATTTTGGATTTACTGGCCCGTCCTTCACGGCGACTGGCTTTGGGACGACGACACGCTCATTTCCAAAAATGAGCTTGTCCACGATCCAAACGGGTTATGGTACGCCTGGTTTGAGCCAAGCAATTTAATCGATTACTTTCCCCTTACCGTAAGTCTGGAATGGCTGGAATGGCAAATCTGGCCCAATGACACTTTTTGTTACCACCTCACGAATATTATTTTACATGTATGCAGCGCACTGCTGGTTTGGCGCTTATTGAGCAAATTCGGTTTGCGGCTGGCCTGGCTGGGAGGACTTCTTTTTGCCATTCACCCGGTGCAGGTCGAGTCGGTGGCCTGGATGGCGGAATTGAAAAACACGTTGTCGATGCCGCCATTCCTTTTGGCGATGTGCGCATGGATCGATTACGACCGGCGTGGAAAGTTGGAGGATTATTTTCTGGCCCTTGGCCTCTTTCTGGTCGCGATGCTGTGCAAGACCACAATGATAATGTTCCCGGTCATAATCCTGCTCTACGCCTGGTGGAGGCGGGATCGAATTAAATGGGCCGACCTAAAAGCCAGTGCGCCTTTCTTCGTCATTTCGCTGGTGGTGGGATTGACCCTGATTTCGCTCCTGCGCCACGGCGTAGGTGAAGAAACCATCCCGCTGGGCGGTTTTTTCTCACGCCTGGCCTGCGCAGGGCTGTCGATCTCTTTTTACTTCTCCAAGTATTTTTTGCCGATGGAACTGTTGCCGATATACCCCCAATGGATGATCGATCCTCCTTCGCTCCAACAATTCGTGACATGGCCGGTTCTCGGCGGGGTGATCTGGTGGCTTTGGACAAAACGCCGGCGTTGGAGATGCCATGTCTTGTTCGGACTCGGATTCTTTCTGATCAACCTGATGCCATTTGTCGGTTTTCGTGAAATTTCCTTCATGCGTTTCGCGTGGGTCATGGATCACTTTCTTTACCTTCCCGTGATCGGATTAATCGGGCTGACAGTGACGGCGTTGGAGCAGGTCCATGACCGAATGTCCACCGCGTGGCGTCCTTGCCTGATAAGTATCGTCGCGGTCGTGATGACCATGCTGGTTTTCGAAAGTCACCGTTATGCGAAAATATTCATTAATTCGGAAACGGTTTGGACCTATACGATCCGGCACAGTCCCGAGGCTTGGCCGGCTTACAATAATCTTGGCAACGTTCTCGATAACGAAAATCGGCTGCCGGAGGCAAAGGAACGGTTTGAACAGGCCTTGAGACTCCATCCAAATTATCCCGAGGCACGCAATGATTTGGGAGTCGTTTTGGCCCACATGGGACGGTTTCACGAAGCGACGGTTCAATTTGAGGAAGCAGTAAAGCTCTGTCCCGAGCTTGTCTCTGCGCAGGATAATCTAGGGAAACGCTGAATAAAGAGCCGTTGGCGCGATGGGTTGGATTTTGTTGATTTTTTCCCTCAGGGGATCAGTGGAGAGGAGAGCGACGAGTGAAGAAGCAGCCGTCAGGGTTTTGACCGGG
>Ga0182030_10016134_pt1 | contig 14582 bp, 8 predicted proteins | sample 812S3MmetaG_FD_121299 | JGI IMG/M metagenome (GOLD analysis project Ga0182030, IMG submission 121299) | Permafrost microbial communities from Stordalen Mire, Sweden - 812S3M metaG (Illumina Assembly) | ecosystem: Environmental > Terrestrial > Soil > Wetlands > Permafrost | place: Sweden... | reverse complement strand
GTGGAATTTCCAATGCAAGTCGAGCGAAAGATGTTCGCGCGGCGAATCGGCGGCCGACACTTCCGCGGCAAACAGCGCGACGCCGGCGCCGGCCAGGAGCGGGCGAATGGCCTTGAAAAAACTATTCATATTGTCGGATGTGGGCTGTCGGATGTTTAAAACCATGCGAAACATGTTGAATTATGCCCACGAACCCTGAGTCCGATTGGCGGATTAATATATCCGGCAAAAAATGGGTGGGGACAGCGTCTATCCCCACCCTCGAATTGTTTAGACCAATGAAACCGCACTGGTCATTCGTTACACTGGCCAGATTGCATCCTCACGGCGCCTTGATGCTATAAAACGCATGCGGGCTGGCAGGATTAATGGTGTTCGTAATGCTGAAGGACTGCCCGTAAAATGTGCCCACCCCCACGGCTGTCCAATTTGCCATCGGCAACGTCAGATTCGTGCTTGAGAGCAAAGTAAACAGGCCGCCCGACAGGCCATTTGTGCCCTGGATTACCAGACTTGTGCCCTTCAATCTGACGCTGCTGATTTGCGGCGCCTGCGCCGCACTCACGGTGATGTCACCTATGTGGAACCCATTCGTCGGCTGAAAATTCGAATTAACCGAGATGCTGGGATAGAATCCGAAGAAATTGCCGGCGTTGATGGTGTAGGGAATTGTGGCTTGGTAAACTTCATACCCACTATCATCCTGATAACCCAAGTCTGTGGCTATACTCGAGAAAAAGTTACCGTAGTAGCCATCGGCACTGTAGGACAAATTCACACCCACTTGAAAATAGTTCCCCCCGCCACTATTATCCGGTTGCGAAAAATCAATGTAAATATTCCCGTACGCCGCAACGGAAGTTTCAGTTGCCGGGTTACAGCCGGGATCAATCGCTTGGAGAAATGCCGCATTGTATTCCTCGTCCGGCCCGTTGGCTATGTTACCATAGCCGGTTTCAACACTGCTCCAATAAAGCAACAATGATCCGGCAGTGCCGATGGCGCCGGGGGCGTTGGTGTTGCCAAAACCATTGGTGGTGTCATTACTTACGCTCCACGCATTGTCTGACTGCACCAAATCGCCGCCGGCAGAGGACCATTCATTAAAGTCATTGTACGTGGTAAACAGCGGGGTCTTGGTTGGTGGAGGGGGCGGAGTGACGAGGGGAACCACTGAGACATTATCTACATACCACGGATTCACTCCCTGATAGTCGGTATTTTCCACGATGGCAAGCTGCATATATGACAGATTGTTGCTGACCGTGATTAGATTGTATGGAATAACCGCCTGGTACATCTCCATTGGCCCAGTCGGAGTGTTCACCGGCCCTAAATCGATTTGGGAAGTCGAAAACCATCCACCGTAAGCGCCGTTGTAGTTATACCAAATACCAAGCTGGAAGAATGTCCCGCCATCCGTGTGGTCTGGCAGCGTGAAATCCACTAATATTGTGCCAGACTGGGCCACGAGGTTGCCCGGGCCACCGCCGGAGGCCGCTGAGTAGGGCGCGCTGGCCAGCGGCCCATCCATGGCTTGCAACTCCGCCGATGTAGGTCCTGGCCCCCAAGTATAATTGGATGACCCTGAAACGTAAGGGGCTCCACTTCCAGGTGTGGCGGGATCGAATTGAAGCGAACCGCCAGGACTTGCGGCGCCCGGAAGTGTCGGGTTGCCGATGCCATTGATCGCTATGCCATCGTAATCAAAAGTGGTTACCGCTATAACCCCGTCATTCCCCCCATTCCAATTGGTCCAATCATTATAGGTGGTGTAAATTACCTGCGCCTGGGCGCTCGCCAATGCAAGCGCGAACATTCCAATGGTGAGTAGTACGGATTTTTTCATAGCTTGATTTTATTGTTATTGTGGGGTTCGTGGGACACTATCAGGTACGTCACGCCTTGAAGTCAAGGGAAGGCACTATCGTTAAAATCAACGATAAAAAATGATTGCGTTTGTTGTCGAAAGTGTGTAATTTTGTGTTTTAAAGGTATCTTCGGCTTTTGGATTCCAGCGAATGCGTTGCTGGTGGTGGCCAGCCTCAATTTCTGCCAAAACCTGCCCTGCTCGTCGACTGCGCCGTCTCAGCTTTTTCACCCTGTTCCATTTTGGTCAATTATGGCCATCATCAATTTTCACTACTTTGACGTAAATCAATTGGCGGCTATCTTTCAGCCAGCCCATAAAGTGGTCCGCATGAAACATTTTTTTGACTATGGCCGGCTCAACGTTTTGACGCCCGGAGCGGGCATCGTCTGCCTCAGCTTCGCTTTGGTCGCTGGCGGAGGATGCAGGAAGTCACCGGGCACGTCCCCTCCGGTTGCATCGCCATCGCCGTCCGACTCAACCTCCGCCGCTGCCACGCCGACAGACACGCCCCCTGCGGAGCGGATGCAACCGTTGGTTGCCACCGCCCCCGCCAACACTGATCCGACCCAAAAGAGCGGCCCAACACAACTCCAGTTGCTCAACCGGGCAATGATGGGATGGGAGATAAAGAACCACCGGCACCCGCAGAACTTTGAGGAATTTGCCAGCACGGCGAATATCGAGATACCGGCCCCGCCGCCGGGGCAAAAATATGCTTTCGACCGAAAAGGATTCATTGTTCTCGCCAACTCAACCCATTAAACCGATGAACGTTCAGAATTATTTGCCAGCCAACCGGAAGCCAAAGCGGAAAGCTCAAACTGCCAACGGTTTCACCCTGATTGAACTTCTGGTGGTCATCGCCATCATTGCGATCCTGGCGGCAATGCTCCTACCGGTGCTGTCCAAGGCCAAGATGTCGGCGAAGCGCGCCCAATGCATGAGCGGCATGAAACAGCAGGGTATCGGCATGCTCGTCCTTACCGGCGACCGCAGCAACGCGTTTCCGCCTGCCTACTGGGCGGGCAGTAGCGGAACGGTGAGTTGGGACACGTTGCTCTACCCCTATGTTGGCGGCGGCAACGGAGTCCCGCAGGACGCCTTGACTTTTGGTGTCTATGCAAACGATCCTGCCACCGCAGGGGCTCTTGGCGTTGCTCGCGGACTCCCAATCTTTACCTGCCCGTGTGACACTTTTACGAAATGCTCCTGGGTGTCAAGTCAGAACCTTTCCATAAGAAGTTATGCCATGCTTCCGGCCACTCAAAGCTACGGAACGGGGTGGGATGTGCCAGTCCACAACGGATTGACCAGCACTGCCACCCCCAATTTTATGGGCGTGGGTATTAGTTGGTCTAGCAGTGGTGACACGACTCCCAACTTCGAGCCGCCCGGCTATTCGGACAGCGTGGTCCGCCATCCCAGCGGCACTATTATGCTGGCGGAACTGGCTAATAGCCAGAACGTCGAAGGAAATCAATGGCCGGCTTTTTGTCTGGGTCCGTATTATTCAACAGCCGGCTCCGGTCTCTACCAAATTGAGGCCGGCGACCGACAGGATACGCAGGATTTGGAGCAGAATGGCGAAAGTGAGGGGTTGCAATTATACCCGGCCCAGCATAACCGCTTTAACTATGCCTTTCATGACGGTCATGTCGAGGCGCTCCAATGGCAACAAACTGTGAACGCAAAGCCGCTGCCCGGAGGTGTAATCTCCACCGTTCCGAGTGGCATGTGGAGCATTGTGACGGCGAACTAGTGCCGGACCATAAGCTCTGATTCCGGCGCCGCGCCAGAATGGACTTTCGGCAAGGCGCGACGAGGGAACAGCCGCCGGCGGCCTGTGTCTTGAAGTGAAAACCAACGGCCCGGCTATGGCGCGGAAGCCTTGAGCCGCACAGAGAAAAGCACCTTGGTCCCCAGACCGGGCCCGCTTACTATTTCACAATGCCCGTCGATGGCGGCCAGCCGCCGCCGCATGTTTTCCAATCCATTGCCGGCCGCCACACGACTCGGCAAGGCTGGATTGGGCTTGCTCTTTTCTCCCACGGCAAAGCCATGCCCGTTGTCTTCAATGGTCAGTTCAAACGACTTTCCCTTTAACGCCATCCGGATGAGAACCTCCGATGCGCCGGAGTGTTTCACCGCGTTGTGCAACGCCTCCTTGAAGGCCAGAAAAACATTGTGCCGCTCCTCGGACATCAAATGCCACTCAGGAAATTGCAGCGGCAAATCCAACCGGCAGCGGATGCCGGCGCTGGCCAGCCAATCATGCGCAAATTTTTCAAAATAGGTTGCCAAGCTTTCCAGCGTGTCGTGGCGCGGGCTGACCGCCCAGACAATTTCGTCCATGCTCCGGGTCAACTCGCGCGCCGTGTCATTGATTTGTTGCAGGCCGGCCGCGGCGCGCCCCGGATCGGACAAATTGCCTTGCGCGGATTCGCTCATCATGGTGATGCGCGTGAGGTGGGCGCCCAAATCATCATGGATGTCCCTGGCGATGCGCGACCGCTCGCGCTCGATGTCGCGCTGGCGCTCGGCACGTTCGAGCCGGCGTCGCATCCGCCGCCGCGTATCGGCCCAGACCGCAATGCTGGCAGCCAAGACGGTCGCCAGTCCGCTGATAATACGGAACCATGTTGTCTGCCAGAAATACGGCAGCACCTCAAACGTCAGGCTGGCGCCGGTTTTGTTCCACAAGTCGTCGTTATTGCACGCGGTGACTTGGAATGTATAGTCTCCGGGCGGGATGTAATTGTAGGAGACCACCCGCAGCGTGCCGACGTCCGCCCACTCGTTCTCAAAATTCTTCAACCGGCATTTGAATCGCACCTTTTCGGGCGCGACAAAGCTTAAACCGGTGTATCTGAATTCAATGCGATGTCGGCCCGGCGGAACTTTCAGCGGCCCGACGTCGTCGCCATCCGCGAATTTCTGGTCGGCCACGCGCATTTCCTCGATCCGCACCAGTGGCGGCAGCAGATTGATTCTGGCGCCCGCCGGGTCAACCACGACCAGTCCCTTCGCCGAGGGAAACCAGATCCGTCCGTCCGCCGTTTTGCCCCCGGCGGTTTGCAAGCCTTCCGAACATTCCAGCGTCGGGAGTCCGTCGTTGATGCCATAAGTCAGAAACGACACCTTGGTCAACTTCCCGTCGGCACAGCGGTTTAAATCCGTTTCGCCCGCGCGCAGGATGCCACCGTACGAGCTCATCCAGAAAAATCCACGTCCGTCCGCTTCGATGTGGCCGATAACGCCATTGGGCAAACCTTGTTCGCGGTTGATGACGGAGAATTTTCCATCCTTGAACCGGTCCAACCCGCCGCCAAAAGTGCCGATCCACAAGGTGCCGTCGTCCGCGAAATAAAGACAATCGATAAAGTTGGACGAAAGCCCGTCGGTTCTTTTGAACCGGCGAAAACGCCCGTCCCGCAAAGAAACCAAGCCGCCGCCCGCGGTGCCGAACCACATTGCGCCCGATTTGTCTTGGGCGATGACGCGCACGTCGCCAAACGGCCCGCCGGCGATTTCACTGAGCCGCTCGAGTTTCCCGTTTTGGCAACGCAGCGCGCCCAGCGGCGTGCCAATCCACAGTGCATCGCCCAAAAACAAAAGCGCCGGGATCGGCGGCCGGAAATTTTCCAGCCCCGGCGCAAAATCAAACGCATCGTCCTTTTGCTTGAATAATCCACCGCCCCAGGAACCGGCCCAGATTTTTCCCGCGCCATCCGCGGCGAGCGACCAGAGGTAGGGATTGTGGATGCCTTGCTCCGCGGAGAAATTCGTCCAGCCGCCGTTGCGCAAGCGATACAGACCCGCGCCTTCCGTGCCAATCCATACCGTGCCATCCCGCGTCGGCAGCACGGAGAGCACGGGACGGCTCTTCCATTTGTCCGGCGGCGTTATGATCTCAAGATTGTTCGGGCGGATGACCACCAGTCCCGCACCCGTGCCGCACCACAAATTCTTTTCGCGATCTTCGCACAAGGAAAGCACCCAGTCGGACGGCAGTCCGTTGGTGCTGGTAAGGTGTAACGCCGGTGCGTTCGTCTGATCCAGGTTAACCAGCCACAGGCCCGAATCCGAGGTGCCGCACGCCAGCGCTCCGGAGGAAGTTTCGAACAGGCTTGCGGCAATACTCCAGCCCCACGGCGCGGCCCCCAAATCGGCGGCCCATTCCCCGTTTTTCCATTTGCGAATGCCACCGTTGCAGGCGACCCAAAGCCCGCCATCCCGACTCGCGGCAATTCCCTGAATATAGGGATAGGTTTCGGAGTTAGTCGCGCCAAATTCAGCGGGCAGCAATCGGCCCCGCTTGAGCAGCGCTAGTCGTCCCTCGCGATCAACCCAAATCAGACCGCTAGCCAACCGCGTCAGGGCGATCACTTTGGCGATGATCCCGGCCGATGGGATCAATACCTGACCGTCGCGCACCCGCGCGAGTTCGCCGGTTTCATTCAGCAACCAGACATCTCCCGCTTCGTCCGCCGAGATATCGTAAATTTTCCCCCCGCTCCAGTTCACCCGCAGGGGCACGGCGGCGAAACGGCCGTCCTGGTATTGCGAAACGTCACCGCTTTCCGTGCCAATCCACAGCGTCCCATCAGCGGCTTCAAACAGGCTCGTGATCCGGCGGCTGTGCAGCTCCGGCGTGTTGTTCTCATCGAAAACCGTAAAGCGGACGCCGTCGAACCGCGCCAGACCATTGTAGGTGCCCACCCACAAATAGCCGTCGTGGGTCTGTACGACGGCCGTGACCTTGTTTTGGGGCAACCCCTGCTCGATCTGCCAGGTGCGCGTGAAATAGTTCGGCGCGGCCGCTGCGGGAAGAAAAGCGGCGGCGATTACCGCGAAGACCAACGCAATCCGGCAAAGGGGTTTCTTTTCAGCGGTGCGTGGGAACATCGCCCCATTTTGTCCAATGCGCGCCAAAAGCCGCAAGTCAAAATCAGGCGCCCCGGCTAGTTCATTTTGATTACAAGACGAAACCGCCCGCTTCTGCCAAATTCAACCCAACAATCGCCGCAATATTCGCATTAATTCCGCCATGAGTGCGTTGAAAAAAACTGCCACCGCCTCTCTGCTCTGCCTTGCCGCCGCGACCGCCATCGCCGCTGAGCCGCGGGCCGGAAACGTTGCGTGGATCATCCGGCGGAATTCAGAACATTGAACAGACCGGTAGCCACATCCTTTTCGAAAAGATCGAAATCCATCCATGAAGAATTGTCAGAAACTTCTTTGCGTCCTTGCGTTCATCGCGCCGTGGCCCGGCGCGGCGTCGGCCCAGCCATATGTCTGGCGCGCGGTGGCGATGGGCGGCGGGGGTTTCGTGGACGGAATAGTATTTCATCCGACGGAAAAAAGCCTGATGTATGCGCGCACGGACGTTGGCGGCGCGTATCGTTGGGATGAAAAAAAACAGGAATGGATCCCGCTCACCGACTGGTTGAGTCAGGCGCAGGGAAATTTCACGGGCATTGAGAGCCTGGCGCTGGATCCGGCGGACGCCAATCGTCTTTATCTCGCGGCGGGAACTTATGAAAGCGCCGCCGCCGCGATTTTACGGTCGGACGACCAGGGAAAATCATTTCAAATTTTCGAAACTCCATTTCGCATGGGCGGCAACGAAGACGGACGGCAAAATGGCGAGCGCCTGGCCGTGGACCCGAATGACGGCTCCATTTTATTCTTCGGCTCGCGTCGTGACGGATTGTGGAAGAGCGCGGATCGTGGCGCAACGTGGGCGCGCGTGGATTCATTTGCCGTCATCGGCGCCACCCCATCCCCGAGCGCGTTCACAAACGGCGCGCCGGCCAGACGGCGCGGCGGCAGCCAAGCCGTCGGCATTGTCAGTGTGGTTTTCGACGCGGCGAGCGGGAAGCGTGGGACTCCGACGCCGGTGATTTACGCGGCGGTTTCCACTTCCAGCACGAATCTTTTCCGCAGCGACGATGCGGGCGCGACCTGGCAGCCGGTGCCGGGCCAACCAGTCGGATTGCGTCCGAACCATCTGGTCCGTTCGGCGGATGGTTTGTTTTATTTAAGCTACGGTTCCGTCGCGGGCCCGAACGGCCTCAGCGCCGGCGCGGCCTGGAAATTCAATGCAAACGACGGAGCGTGGACGGACATTTCTCCGGAAAAGAATTCCGGCCGGGAGATTAACTGGGGTTACGGGGCGGTGGCAGTTGACGCGCAATATCCGTCAACCATCGTGGTCACGACGCTAGACCGGTGGCAATTGCACGATGAAGTCTTTCGCAGCACGAACGGCGGCAGGACGTGGAAGGGCATATTGCAGCCCGGCCGGCTGGATTGTTCAACGGCTCCGTACACGAGCCGAATGACACCGCATTGGACCGGCACCGTGGCCGTCAATCCGAACAATCCTGACCAGATTTTATTCGGCACGGGTTACGGAATCTGGTGCTGCACCAATGCGGCGACGACGGATTCCGGCGGGCGCGCAGACTGGCTTTTTCTGGATAAAGGCTTGGAAGAAACCGTGCCGTTCGCGCTGATTAGTCCGCCGAGCGGCGCGCATTTGATCAGCGGCGTGGCGGACATCGACGGTTTTCGCAGCGACGACGTGGACGTTTCGCCGCCGGAAGGCACGTTCGCCGGGACGCGATTTTCCGGCACGCAAGGTTTGGCATATGCCGCGGCGAAACCCGACTGGATGGTGCGCATTGGCAACGGCGGTAACCACGAGACACACGCCGCCGTGTCGGAAGACGGTGGGAAAAACTGGAGCGTACTCGGCAGCGACGCGCCGGGTGCCAATAGCCGGCCGGGAAAAATCGCCATGTCCGCTGACGGCAACGCGATTGTCTGGGTGGTGCAGCGCGATTCCGCCCAAGTCACCTTCGACCGGGGAGCGACTTGGAAGAATTGCGCGGGATTTTCCGGCAGCTCAATTATCGCCGACCCAATCAATCCTTCGCGCTTCTATGCGCTTGATTCGCAGAATGGCAAGCTCCTTGCCAGCACCAACCGCGCGGAATATTTTGAAGCGACCGTGGCAATGCTGCCAGCCGCGCAGAACCCTTCACGAGGCAGCGATGGCGTGCTGGCCGTCACCACAGGAATTGAAGGGGACCTTTGGGCGGGCTGGCGCAACAGTGGACTTTACCATTCCACCGATGGCGGCACTTCCTTCGCAAAACTCGACCATGTCGGCGGCGTGGATGCGCTTGGTTTCGGAAAAGCCGCGCCCGGAAAAAATTATCCCGCCATTTTTCTGCTCGGAAGCATCGATCGACGTCGTGCCCGCTACCGTTCCGACGACGCCGGGCAGACGTGGATTCGCATAGATGACGACCAGCATCAATATGCGAACGCCGATGTCCCGCTCATCATCGGCGACCCGCGCATTTATGGCCGCGCGTATTTTACCACCGGTGGACGCGGCGTCATTTACGGGGATATAAACAGCAGTCTGGTTGTTAACAAAAAATGATCAGCGAAAGATTCATTGTCCGGGCTGCATCATCCGCTCGGTGCTCCATCCTGATGTGTCCAAGCGTTTCCAAGGGCGGACGCCATACGAACTTCAATGTGTCCATTTACATTCCCATCAATGTCGTCCAGAGCTTCGACCAGCCGCAAAAAACTCCAGCAGGACTTGACCGGCCAAATAAGTTTCGCCGGGTGCCGGTTCCCCAGGCACACTGCCGGCGAAACACCCGATTTTATGACCGGAAAAAACGATATTAAACGGAAAGCAGGTCGTCTTGCTCTCAGTCTTGCGGCTGTTCTCGCTGGCATGGGGCTGTCGGTCGCCGCCGCCAACGAAACGTCGAGGCTCATCTCGGCTGACTTGCAGCAAACGAACGGCCCGCTCAATACCATGTTCAAATTCTGCGTCGGCGCCGGCCGCGCAAACGAGGGTTTGCGTGCCGACTGGCAGCGGCAACTGGCCTGCGCGCACCGTGAATGCGGCTTCAAATTCATCCGCATGCACGGCCTGTTCGACGATGACATGGGCGTCTATCGCGATTGGGGCAAACCCGAATACAACTGGCAATACATCGATGAAGTTTACGACTTCCTCCACAGCATCGGCATGAAGCCGTTTGTGGAATTGAGTTTCATGCCGTCCGGACTGGCCAGCGGCACCAACACCGTTTTCTGGTATCGCGGCAACATCACTCCGCCGCGGGACATGACCAAGTGGTCCAATTTCATCCGCGCCTTTGTCGAGCACTTGAAAGAGCGTTATGGCGACGCCGAAGTGCGCACCTGGTATTTCGAAGTTTGGAATGAGCCGAACTTGCGCGGCTTCTTTTTTACCGGCGACCAGCAACAGTATTTCGACCTCTACGCCGCCACGGCGCGCGCCATCAGGAGCGTTTCCACCGATTACATGGTGGGCGGCCCGGCGACGGCGGGTTTCAGCTGGGTGCCCGAGTTCATTCATTTCTGCGACACGAACCACGCGCCGGTGGATTTTATCGCGACCCACACTTATGGCACAGATTTTGGATATTTGGATGCAGACGGCAACACCGGCACCACGTTGTCACGGAATCCCAACTCCATTTTCGGTGAAGTAAAATGGGTGCGCCAGGAGATCGCCAAATCGGCCATGCCAAAGCTGGACCTGCACTTCACCGAATGGAGCGCTTCCTTCACTTCGACCGATCCGATTCACGATGGCTACCACAGCGCGGCCTACATTTTGGACAAGCTCAAGAACTGCGGCGACGCCCCGAATTCCATGTCCTACTGGACGTTCACGGACATTTTTGAGGAAATCGGTCCGCGCTGGACGCCATTTCACGGCGGCTTCGGCCTGCTGAATTATCAGGACATCAAAAAGCCGGCCTTCTATGCGTATCAATTTTTGAACCGGCTCGGCCCGACGGAATTGAAGGATAACGACCCGTCCTCGTGGATTTGTGCCGACGATGCCGGCGGCGTGCAGGCGCTGGTTTGGGATTTTACCAACACGCATCCCGGCACCAACATCCTCGACCAGGTCTTTTACAAACGCGATTTGCCGGCGCAGCCCAAAAACATTGTCACGCTCAACTTGTCGCACCTGCCGAAAGGCCAATATACCGTCGCGACTTACAAAGTTGGCTACCGGGTCAATGATCCTTATATGACATACCGGGATTTGGGGTCGCCCGCACAATTGACCAAAGCGCAGGTCGCTGAAATCAAAGCCAAGAACAGCGGCGCGCCCATGGAGGTCCGCACCCTGAAGATTGGCCGTGACGGAGCATTCAAGCAGCAGTTCGACCTCCGTGAAAACGACGTCGTGTTCGTCACGCTCAAGCCGCAACACTGACAAAAGCAGTTCCCGCGGTCGCCACATTTTTGACGACACGAATAATCGATATGAAGCAAAAAATATGTTGCCTTGCGCTCGGCCTTGCGGCGTTCTTCGCAGCGACGGATTGGTCGCTCGCCGCCACCAACGAAACGCCCAGGCTGGTCTCGGCTGACTTGCTGCAAACGAACGGGCCGCTCGACACCATGTTCAAATTCTGCGTCGGCGCCGGCCGCGCAAACGAGGGTTTGCGTGCCGACTGGCAGCGGCAACTGACGTATGCGCACCGCGAGTGTGGCTTTGAGTACATCCGCATGCACGGCCTGTTCGACGACGACATGGGCGTTTACCGGGAAGACAGCCACGGCAACCCGGATTACAATTGGCAATACATTGACGAGCTTTACGACTTTCTCCAAGGCATCGGCATGAAGCCGTTTGTGGAACTGAGTTTCATGCCGTCGGCGCTGGCCAGCGGTTCCAAAACGATTTTCTGGTATCGCGGCAATGTGACTCCGCCCAAAGACCTGAAAAAATGGGGCGATTTCATCCGCGCTTTCGTCCTCCACTTGCAGGAGCGTTACGGCGACGCCGAGGTGCGCACCTGGTATTTCGAAGTTTGGAATGAACCGAACCTCACGGGCGGGTTCTGGGCCGGCACGCAACAACAGTATTTCGATCTCTACGCCGCGACGGCCCGCGCCATCAAAAGCGTTTCCGCCGATTACCGGGTGGGTGGCCCGGCAACGGCGGGCTGCGGCTGGGTGCCGGAGTTCATTCATTTCTGCGACACGAACCACGCGCCGGTGGATTTCGTCGCCACCCATACTTATGGCGTGGAAAGCGGCTACCTGGACGAACACGGCGACACCGGCACGGTGCTTTCACAAAACCCCAACGCGATTAACGGCGACGTCAAACGGGTGCGCCAGGAGATTGCCGAATCGGCCATGCCAAAGCTGGAGCTGCACTTCACCGAATGGAGCGCGTCCTACACGCCGTCGGATCCGATTCACGACAGCTATCACAGCGCGGCTTACATTTTGGACAAGCTGAAAAAAAGCGGCGCCGCCGCCCAATCCATGTCCTACTGGACGTTTACGGACATTTTTGAGGAGGCAGGCCCGCGCTGGGAAGCCTTTCATGGCGGCTTCGGCCTGATCAATTACGAAAATATCAACAAGCCGGCGTTTTACGCCTATCAATTTTTGAACCGGCTCGGCCCGAAGGAATTGCAGGATAGCGACCCGTCCTCGTGGATTTGCGCCGACGACTCCGGCGGCGTGGCGGCGTTGATTTGGGATTTTACGAACACGCATCCCGGCAAAACGGTCCACAACCAAGAATTTTACAAACGCGATTTGCCGTCGCAGCTCAAAAACATTGTCACGCTCAACTTGGCGCATTTGCCGAAAGGCAAATACACCGTCGAGACTTACAAAGTCGGCTACCGGGTCAATGACGCCTACGACACCTATCGCGATTTAGGCTCGCCCGCGCAGCTCACCAAGGCGCAGGTCGCTGAAATCAAAGCCAAAAACAGTGGGGCACCGATCGAAACCCGCACCCTGAAGATCGGCCGCGACGGAAAATTCGAGCAGCAGTTCGCCCTCCGGGAGAACGACGTCGTGCTGGTTACGCTCAAACCCCAGCGGTGATACCCCCCAAATAAAGCAAAGTGGCAAACGCATTTACATTGGCACCATGAACCTGGCGGCAAGGCATCACACCGCTGTCGCAGCCTTTTGCTGGCCAGTTGACATTTGCGGCCGTTGGTTTTCAGCGCTATCGTTGTCGTGTTGCCTTGTTGAGTTTCGCCGGCGACGTAGTGAAAACTGACGACAATCTTTCCGGACACGGCCGGGCTAAAATGAAGCCCGTGAACATCACTGTTTCCATCGTGGAAGACGACGCGCCAGCGCGGGATATTTTGACCGAGTGGGTTCGATCCGCGAATGGTTTCAAATGCGTTGGCGTGCATGAAGACGCTGAATCTGCAATCGCCGCCTTGCCGCAAGAAAAGCCTTCCGTGGTTCTGATGGACATCAATATGCCAGGCATGAACGGCATCGAATGTGTCCGCCGCCTGAAGCCCCGGATGATGGAATCACAGTTTGTGATGCTTACGGTCTATGAAGACACCGACCACATCTTTAAGGCGCTGTCATCCGGCGCCAGCGGCTATATGCTCAAACGCACGCCGCGGGCTGAGTTGCTGACCGCAATCAAGGACGTCCATGCCGGCGGCTCCCCCATGAGCAGCAACATTGCGCGCAAAATTGTCCAGTCGTTTCAGCGGTTCAGCCTGTCCCCGGCTGAACCGAGCAGTCTTTCGCCGCGCGAGAACGAAGTTTTGGAACTGCTGGCGCGCGGCTATCTCTACAAGGAAATCTCCGATTCACTGCACATCAGTGTGCCGACGGTCAACTCGCACATCCGTCGCATCTACGAGAAATTGCACGTCCGCTCGCGTTCGCAGGCAGTTGCTAAATTCACGCACATTCCCAACCCCGCCGTGTGATTGAATGAAGAATGTTTTCAGTTGTATCTGAATAGTCTGGCAATGTTCCTCCCCCTGCGCCGAGTGATTGGGTAAGCTGGCCAATGTGCCGGGCGCGGCCCGAGGCTATTTCGAGTGGCCCCGGAATCCTCGTGTCGTGCTGTTCGCGGCTTTAGACCCCATCTGCTTGAGCTTTGGTTTGGTGACAAATCTCCCGCTGGGCCGTCGCAGTGGCATTAGTCTCAATAGCAGATGCTTGCGTGGCACGGCTCATCATAGGTCTTGAGTTTTGAGCCGCTCTGGGCGTATTTTTCAGCCAATGGCGCGATGCAACGTGGGTTCCTGCCCTGGCTTGAACTTCAGAAAAACAAAAACGCCTCCAAATGACTGGACCAATCCATGAACGAAATCTCGCCCAAAGAGGTCAGCGATCTGCACCACCGGATTACACAGGAGCTTGACCGGGTTATTGTCGGTCAGGAGCAAATAGTCCGGCTGTTGCTGGTGAGTCTGTTTGCCCGCGGCCACTGTCTGTTGGTGGGTGTGCCGGGTCTGGCCAAGACCCTGCTCGTCCGGGCCCTCTCCGAAGTCCTGCAATTGAGTTTCAAACGCATCCAGTTCACGCCCGATTTGATGCCGGGCGACATCATCGGTTCGGAAATTTTGCAGGAACGGGACCGGCGCCTGGAAACAGAATACCGCCCCGGCCCGGTTTTCGCCAACCTCATTCTCGCCGACGAGATCAACCGCACGCCGCCGAAAACCCAAGCTGCCCTCCTCGAAGCCATGCAGGAACGCAAAGTGACGGTTGGCGGTCAGTCGCGCGCACTGCCGGACCCGTTCCTGGTCGTCGCCACCCAAAACCCCATCGAACAGGAAGGCACTTACCCGCTGCCGGAGGCGCAGCTCGACCGCTTCATGTTTTCGCTGTATTT
>Ga0182030_10016133_pt1 | contig 14582 bp, 12 predicted proteins | sample 812S3MmetaG_FD_121299 | JGI IMG/M metagenome (GOLD analysis project Ga0182030, IMG submission 121299) | Permafrost microbial communities from Stordalen Mire, Sweden - 812S3M metaG (Illumina Assembly) | ecosystem: Environmental > Terrestrial > Soil > Wetlands > Permafrost | place: Sweden... | reverse complement strand
CGGCGTGATCTTGTTCATCACTTCGGCGGCGGTGTAGCCGAGCATCCGCTCGGCGCCGACGTTAAAGATCTGAATGACGCCCTTCGCGTCGGTGGCGATGCTCGAGAAGTTGGCGCTGTTGAAGATCGCGCTCTGCAGGGCGCCCGCCTTGAGGAGCACTTCTTCCGCCTGCTTGCGGGCGGTATTGTCGGTGGCCTCCGAGAGGCCGATCGGGGTCTTCGTCTTGCGGTTTCCAGTAGTGATGGTGGTACCCCGTTAAATTGTATTCGTCCGCCTTAGCGGACAGATTACGCAATTTCAAAATGACGCTGCGAGCAGATCTTCAACGGAGTCCTGAAGTTGCTTTGGCGTGTATGGCTTCTGAATGAAGTGCGCGCCTGCAACAAACAGAGCTTTCGTTTGGTCGGTAACGGAATTTCCTGTCGTGTAGAGCACACGCAAGTTCGGCCGAAGCTTGATTGCCTGGTGTGCAAGTTCATACCCACCAAGGACCGCTGTTTTGAGACGGATATCGGTAAAAAGTGCGTCAATGTGCGAAGGCGAACGTAGGAGTGAAAGCGCCTCGTCTACGTCACTGGCCGAAACTGTGTGGTACCCCAACTCTTGAATCAAGATCTCCGCCATTTTGCGAATATGCACATCGTCTTCGACGATCAGTATCACGGCCATCAGACCCCCTGCCGTGACAACTTCCGCTGCTATCAATGCGTATCGCGTAACTCGCGCCGGGAGCTAAAGTTCCGTAGGAATTACAATTCTTTTTCGCATAGACGCGTGATGGAAATTATCGCTGTCAATTCGCCCAACCGCGACCCAGTTGTCCGACCGCGTCTGCGATAGCGAAGCCAAGTGCCATATCCCCCGCATCCCGCCTACCATACCCATATGATGCTCGTCGGATGACATTGGGATCGAGGCGACGGATAAATCAGAACAGCAGGCATATGTCTGCAGCCGTGCCAAGGAGTTGGCGGCAACTGGCGAGCATATCGATTGGATCGGCGTCGAGCATGAGTTGCAGCGTACAGGATCTCTTGAAGCGCGTGATTGGTTGGACGATGACATCTTGCGCCGCGACATAGATGGAATTTGCGACCGAAGCAGGAAAGATCAACCCGATGCCTAAAGCCGCGCAGATCGTCTGCTTTCAAGCAGTCCTGAGCACCGCGCGATTGGCAATGTTGGATCGAAGGCAGCCACCATGAGCGGTTGGGTGCTGTCAGGCCAAAGCAAACTCGTCTCTGGTTTTGGTAACTCGGGCAGGGTCGGCCGGATTTAGGCTGCGAGGGATTTCCACTCGGCCATGGCGGCCGCGCGTTGGGCTTTGTACTGATCTCGGCTGATGAGGCGGCGGTCTTGATTAAAGAGGTTGTGGACTTGGGCGTGAACGGTGCTGAATTTCTGGAGTGTCTCCATCCTCCTGAATCTTAGCATCGCCCGCTCTCGTCGCCGGAAGGGCCGGTGTGAATTCTCGGCTCGGTTGTTGAGCCATCCTCCCACCTCTTGACGATCGGCATTGCCGATCTCCTTCATGGCGGCGCCATAGGAGCGCAGACGGTCCGTCACGATGGCGCGGGGCCTGCCGTGGCGCTTCATCGCGCGCTTGATGAATTTGAGGGCGGCAGGCTTGTCCCTCTTGGCCGCTGGCTGGAACGCAACGGCCATGTTTCGCCTTCCGTTCAACTCGACAAAGTCATCAGCCGATGGCGATCCGATTATGCCGCTATGGTGGGATTGGCAGCGCGCATATCTAGAAGCGGCCGCGTGGAGTGAAAGGGCAGGATCGCTTGAGCATGCGCTGGCCCGGAAGGTAGGCTACCCTCGGGTGCTCATTCCTTCATCAACTCAGAGCCCAGTGTGGGTTACATCGCACAGTGACATTGACGCGGAGCTGGACGGGGTCCACGTCACAGAAGAAGAGCGACAACAACTGCATTCTGATCTGGCGACCCAGCAAGCACGCTGGGATGCCGCATCAGAAACAACCGGCTTCGACGCGGCCGATGGGAACGGAGAGCAAGCCTGGAGGAAAAGCGAGGAACTCGCCAGCGCACTCTTCGCGCTTCGCGCTCAGACCATCCTTGGCGTGATCATCAAACTGTCGTTGATCCTTTGGACTGGCGAGGCGGAAGTGAGCCCTGATGAACATCCCTGGCGACAGATCAGATCCGCCTACGATGATTTGCGTTCGCTAGCGGGAGTCGGCGACCTCACCGCTTAAAGTACCCGTAGGCGCCCAACGGGTGACTATGAGTAAATGCGAATAACCGACAACCACCGAAATAAGGCGGAGATTTGAGGAAAATGCCGCATGCGGGTCGGTCCCCGCGACCGAAGCAACGAAAGCCTGCTAAGTTATTGGTCCCCGGGAGAAAATATTGATTCGCTCGGCCGAATTCCCACCCACGACCCCAGGATTAGGAATGTCGCCGACCGCCATCCATAACAATAGTTTATAATTGACTGATGACCAGATCGTGACTTTAAGCATTCCTGGACGCTAAGTTCGGCTCACATTCGGCGCACAGACCGTAAAGGATTGTCAGGCGGGCCCGATCATTGCAATGAAAGGTGACTTAGTCCCGTCTATCAATAACATCGCGCCAATCGCGCAGATCAGATTTTTTTCGGGATAGCGCTTGGCAGCGTTAAGTTCATAACGTAGCGGCGTCTTCAGACCATCATTTTCGCCGAGTTTGCGTATCAATCCCTCCACGACTTCATCGGCGGGTAACTCGAAGAAACTATCCTCGGCCTCGAAATCGAAGGTACGCTCGCCATCGCCGGCATAATCCATGATAACGGCGCGGTAGTTGATTTTGGTCATACGAATTCCTCCTGCACGTCGTCGGTATAACGTGCGGAAATCGGGACGCGCCCCAGATATTCCGGCCCCCGTTACCCTGAAACGGGCACTTGTGCTGTGCGTCGTTCAATGCTGGTACCCACGTCGATGCTAATCTGCCGCTCAGTTTGCCGGAGCCGGAGTGCGCGGTGTCGCAAGGTTGAGTGCGCCCGAGAATGGGTCCGAGGCCGCCTCGCGTGTGCCGAGCGGGGTTAGGCCATAGCGTGCTTCGATTAGTGAAAGGATTGAATCGGTATTGTACACCGTGTGATCGACCGTTCCCTTTTTGGCGAAGGGTGAGATGACGATGGTCGGTATCCGCGTGCCGGGGCCCCATTCATCGACGACAGGCGGAACGACATGGTCCCAGGTGCCGCCATGCTCGTCGTAGGTCACGATGATGATCGTCGATTTCCAGGCCGGGCTCTTGCGGATTTTCTCGACCATTTCCGCGGCATGGATATCGCCGGTCAGCACGTCGGCATATCCGGGATGTTCGTTGTCCTTACCGATCGGCTTCCAGAAAGTGACGGAAGGCAGAGCGTTGGTCTCGATCGCCTTTACCAAATCGGCTTCATCTTTCAGGTGTTGGACGCGGCCGTGCGTACCGTCGCCGTATTTGGCGAAATAGGCGAAGGGTTGGTGGTGAAACTGAAACGACGGGTCTGGATTTTCGTTAAGCGCGTCGTTCCAGCCACCCGAGTACCAGGCCCATGAGATATTTTTCTCCGAAAGTCGGTCGCCGATCGTGTCGTGGGTCTGGGGCGGCAACAGTTCGCCCCCCAGAGTGCCGGCCCGATGCGGCTGGAACACGCTCTGCATCGTGTTGACGCCATAGAAATGACCGGCCCGCGCCCACACTGCGCGGTCGACCACGGCCTCTCCCGGCGGATCGGACAAGAGAGTCTTCTGGTCCATCACCGCCCAATCAGCCGATGAAATCTCTGGCGCGCAGGCGCAAATCAGGAAGAAATGATTGAGAAACGATCCGCCGAACGCCCCGTGGAAGAAATGGTCGGCCAGGGTGAATTCCTTAGCCAGCTTCCACATCGGCAACGAAGACCCGTCGTAATAGCCCATGGGCAGCAGGCCCGTATTTCCGCTGGCGACGAACCTGTCCATCTTGCCGCCGTGAATTTGGCGCTGCTCGGTGAAGAATGCGTGGACCAAGTCGCCGCTTTTTGCGGCGAGCGGAATATAAGGGTCCAACCGGAACGGCTGGTTTGGCAGGCCGGCGGGAATGCGCGTGTCGATCGGTTTCAGGTCCGGCTTGCTGTCATCCCTCTTGTCGTCCTTAGTCATCTTGAGGTTGTTGTTGAGCGCGCGCGGCAGCGTATCGGCGGTATAAACTACGCCGTCCTTGTCGATCTGGGGTGCGATCTTGCTCAGATCCTGCAGCCCCTCCGCGCCGGGGAACAGCCCGTACAAATTGTCGAAACTGCGGTTCTCTAGGTAAAACACAACGATGTGCTGGACCTTGTCCAGACCATTTGTCTCGGTAGGACCGGGCGCGGCAAAGGAACAGCAGGCTGCGCTGAGGCCAGCGGCGATGATCGGAGTAATCAGGCGATTGGAGGGCATAGAAACCTCCGGAGCCAGCTCGGCATTGGCAAAATATTACCGCGAGTCAGCACTCGACATCTCCCTTGCGATCGCCTGACGCAACGTAATGAGGATCACGTCAACCTTGAGGCGCTTCAGTCGCATAATCACCATCTAAAATGGTCCTAAGGCCCGCCGGGTGAATCGATGACTGCAGTGAGCGCAGAACAGGTTTCGACTTCACCGGAGCGCGTCTCCAGAAATAGACTGCTGAGATTGCCGTCGCACCGAGACCAACGACGCTCGTCCCGTAGGCGCTGAGAATGAAGAATTCGACCCAATTCAGGTTGCTTGCACCGAAATTGCGCCACAAAAGCAGAGCCACACTTCCGAGATACCCCGAGGCGTCGGCAACGTAGATCAAGAATCCGGCAGTCGCGATACGGCCGCTATAGGCGACCAGCCGGTCGAACAGCATCGCGTTGAACGGCGTGTAGGCCGCGTAGAGTCCGGCGCCAGCCAGAATCATCATGATCACCGGAGACATGAGCTGAAGCTGAAAGGCCAAGGTTGCAGCCCCGAGCAATAGGAAGCCGAGTCCAACGATGCCGTGGATCACTATGAGTGCGCGCAGATTGTCGCGCACAACGATGACCGCCGCCAACGCTCCCAGCGCGATGATGGCCACCGGAAGCTCGCTGGCACCGAAGATTGCCGTCCCTCCGCCATGGCCAAGTCCCGCCCAAATTTCCGCGGCGAAATTGTCCCGAAAGTCGCGAAAAGCGCTCAGGAGGATGTAGGCTAGGACAAGCAGAATAAGTCCCGGCGCGTAGGCTATCATGAAAGCCGCGCGTTCCCGCCCGGTCATGGGCGCACGCCGAACCCGTTCGGCTTCGTCGCGTGCGTTGGGGGGCGGCATCTGGTTCAGCACCCAAACCGACAGGACGAGTAGCGGCATGAACGCGGCGCCGACGGCGGCAGGCATCCACAGCGGATCGACATGAAGCGACAGCATCATCCACGCGCCGATCGATTTGACCACGCCGGAGGACAGTATGAAGCTTGCGCACAGCATGGAGCCCAGCACCTCGGAAACCCGCCGCCCCTCCATATAGCCGAACACCAGACCCCAGATCATGCCGAGCGGCAAACCATTGACGAACATGCAGATCACATTCCACGGGGCCGGTATCAGCGCGAATGCGACGAGCGCGAGCCAGGAGACGCCGATCAGGCCAAGAATTGCCGGCCCGCGCCGCGCCGGGGCCATTTCCGAGATGACTTTGACGCCGACAAGCTTTGACAGCGCGTAGCCGGCCACCTGGGCCAAGACCAGGGCGATTTTATAGTCGAGCGCGAAATGCCAGCCCGGAATCCCGTCGAAGGTCGCAGCCGCAAAGGGCTTACGAAAGGCATACATTGAAAAATAGGCGCAAAATCCCGCAAAACCGGCAACCATCGTAAACACCGCAGGATTTGCTTGCGCCAGGAAGCGCCGAATGGTTTCACTCAAGCCCACCTCCTCGAATGCTGTCGCGTGAATCACGTCGCCAACACCGCAAACGGCAGACGACAAGGTGAATGTCTTTAAATTCTTTACAGAGGTATTACTATCACTATGTTGTAGCGTTACATATGTATTTCCAACCAAACCACGAGATTAAAGATGAATCGGTCCGGTTTCGATGTGGTCGTCGTCGGTGCTGGAATTGTCGGGCTTGGCCACGCCCTCGCCGCCGCCAAGGCCGGCAAGCGGGTAGTCGTGATCGACCGCGACCCACGCGCGAACGGCGCATCGATACGCAATTTCGGCTTTATCACCGTTACTGGGCAGCAACGCGGCGAGCACTGGTCGTTAGCAAGACGCACACGTGACATTTGGGCCGAAGTCGCGCCTGAGGCCGGAATCGCGATAGAGCAAACAGGTCTGATCGTGACCTTGCGCCGTTCCGAGGCGATCCCGGTTGTCGAAGCCTTCCTGAGCACCGAGATGGGTGAAGGATGCCACTGGCTCGACGCGGCGCAGCTGCGCAAGGCTCACCCTGAAATCGCAGCGCGCGATGCGGTTGGAGCCCTGGTCAGCTCACGCGAAATACGTGTCGAATCGCGCACGGCCTTGCCAAAACTCGTAACTTGGCTTCAGTCGGTCCACGGCGTCACCTTCCTGACCGAGACCGCCGTGCATTCGGTAGAACTGCCCCGCCTCGAAACCTCCCGCGGACCGATTGAAGCGGCGGCGGCAATCGTGTGTCCCGGCGATGATTTTTGCACCCTGTTTCCGGATCGGATCGCGGCCTATAGCCCGCGAAGATGCCGACTTTCGATGCTTCGGCTCGCCTCGCCAGGAATTCGTTTACCAGCCCCACTAATGTCCGACCTGAGCTTGATACGCTATGCCGGCTATGCGGAGTTACCGCAGGCCGAGGCGCTACGGCAACGTCTTGCGGTCGAACAACCCACCCATCTGGACCATGGGGTTCATCTGATCGCCGTGCAAAGCGCGGACGGTTCGTTAGTCGTGGGCGACAGTCACCACTATGACGATTTGCCGCCGCCTTTTGCACCGGCCGAGGCGGAAAACTGCATCCTTGATGAATTTGCACGCGCAACCGGTATGGACGCTCCGGCAGTGACGGAGCGGTGGGTTGGAACCTATGCGGTGGCAGACGGGCGCAATTATTTCGTCGATATGCCCGCACAGAACGTCCGCCTCGCGATCGTAACCAGCGGTACCGGGGCATCGACTGGATTCGGCATCGCCGAGAAGACAATCGCCGAACTGTTCGGCTCCAAAATCGGAGAACCCGCATGAGCTACCCGGTTAAAGCCGTGATATTCGATTGGGCCGGAACGATGGTCGATTTCGGCAGCATGGCCCCCGTCATGGCCATGATCGAAGCCTTTGCCGCCTATGGCGTTGCAATCACTGAGGCAGAAGTGCGCCGTGACATGGGGCGCGCCAAGCGTGAGCATATCAGCGCAATCATGAGCGTGCCGAACGTGGTCGCCAGATGGGTGGCCGCCAACGGTGCCGTACCGACAACGGCTGATGAGGATAACATTCATGATGCGCTCGAGCCGCTTATTGCGGAAGCGGCGATGCGCCTAACCAAACTGATACCGGGAGCGGCTGAGGTCATCGCGGATTTGGAAAAGCTCGGAGTCAAGATCGGCTCCGGCACCGGCTACACCCGACGGACGATGGTCGGTGTCCTGCCGCGGGCGGCTGCCGAGGGCTATTCGCCCAGAGTCGTTGTCTGCTCGGGCGAAACTCCTTCGGGGCGTCCTGCGCCTTTTATGACCTGGAAGGCGCTGACCGAAATGAACGTCTGGCCGGCGCAAGCTTGCGTCAAAGTCGACGACGCCGCGGTCGGTATCGAGGAAGGCCGAAACGCCGGATGCTGGACAATCGGAGTTGCTGCGTCCGGCAATGGCGTCGGCCTTAGTCTCGAAAGCTATCGCTCCCTGACCGAAACCGATCGCGCTGCGCGCGTCGTGGCATCCGCCCGACAGCTGAACGCGGCCGGCGCGGATTATGTCATTGATACGGTCGCCGACATCAGACCGATCTTGGATGAAATCGCCGCACGCATCATTGCCGGCGACCGTCCCGCGAGCGGATGACCGCGCAATAGCTTAAGGCGGCGCGTCCGGACGAAGATGGAGCTGAAACGTGATGAGCAGTGAGTTGGACAGGGGCAACATTATCGAACTGATTGCTAATCTTTTCGAGACGCGCGGTGCGGAAGCCTATCTGGGCGAAGCGGTAACTGTGGCTGAGCACATGTTGCAGACCGCAGCCCTTGCTCAAGCAGAAGGCGCCCCTGACACATTGGTCGCTGCCGCACTTCTGCACGACATCGGCCACCTCACGAGCGAATTGGGCGAATATTCACCGGAAGATACGAGAGACAGGCGACATGATGCGGCTGGAGCGCAGGCGCTGGTGGGCTATTTTCCGAGCGCGGTCACGGAGTGCGTCCGTCAGCATGTGGCTGCCAAACGCTACCTGTGTGCCACGGACCCCACCTACTATGGCAAGCTCTCGGAACCCTCGCAGCACAGCCTTACGCTCCAAGGCGGCCCCATGAGCGACACTGAGATCGCTCAGTTTCGTGATCTGGAGTTCTATCGAGAGGCGGTGCGCCTGCGGCTGTGGGACGACGGGGGCAAAACGGTTGGCATCCGAACCCTGACGTTCGATGACTTCCGACCCTTGCTGAAACGAGTCAAGGAAGAGGTCTGACCGCTTTCCGACACGGGTCTACGGCCACCCCTGTTTGCGCTGCATCTGATCTAGTCGCACCTTTGTGTCTCCGCCAGCAGGCCGGCGCGATCGCTGCGGAGGTCTCGTCCGGACGCCAGGACCGGAAAGGGCTCCGCGCCCTTCAGACCACGCCATAAGGCCTGATTGAAGCGCACGGTGTCCAACCGATCTTCCGCCGAGAAGTCCTGGCCACGCATTGCTTGTGTCCACCAGGCAGTATCGCGGCGTGGCGTTTCGAAACAGCCGTTGCCGGCATGCTTTTCCGGTTCGGCGGGTAGGGGCAGGGTTGACGACCGCAGCACAGCAGGAATTGACGCGGTGAAATTCCACCGGCTCTGCTTGAGGTCGAATACGCTCGCCATCGGTGAAGCCATCGCATCGTTCAGCCCTAGCGGCGGCAGCTTGAGGACGGCTTCGATTGTACGCAGCATATTTACGGTATTAAAGCGGTCCGACACTACGGCGCCTTGCTTTACATAGGGACCCGCGACGAAGGCGATGCTGCGATGAGCATCGACATGATCCGCAGCGTCCTGAGCGTCGTCTTCGACAACAAAGATCAGCGTGTCATCCTTGTAGCGGCTGCCCGCCACGGCTTCGACTAATGATCCCAAAGCATAGTCGTTGTCCGCCATTTCCCCGTCGACGCTACCGAGCCCATCTGCAGCGTCGGCGAAGTCGCCGAAATGATCGTGGGCCAACCGAACCAGCGACAAGGCGGGCAGGTCGCCCTTGGCCTGGTACTGATCGAACTCCCGCTTCCATTCCTGAAAGCGCCAAAAATCCGAATATGCCTGATCGAATCCCCGGAAATAGGGATCGGTTACGGCGGCAAGGGCTCGCTTGGCCGCCGTCGCTTGGACGACATGATCCGCGAACGGATGATCCACGGGTTCCACGCGGTTGCGGGCTTTCGCCCCATAATGGACGATATCGACATAGAAGCCGTAGTTGCGCAGCGTCAGCCTGGCGCGGATCGCGGCGTCCCAGAGATAGCCTGCCCCGGCCTCTCCTTCATCCGGCGTTGTCCCGGGCGATGAATCCGGCGCTGCTACATCGGCCTGCCCAGGCAGGAGGTCGGGGTCGTCGCTGATCGCACTGTCGGACTCCCTGCGCCCTGCACGCTCCAATGCGACATTGATATTCCGGTTTTCCCCCTCCCAGTCATATTGCAAGCCGCGTCCGGCGTAATTCAGCGGTACTGTCTTTTCGGTGAAATCCGTGGTCCGGGCGGCGGTTGACCAGTTCCATCCCACACCGCTGACCTCGCCTGAATCGTAGAAGGAATCCAACGTCACGAACTTTGCGGCCAACGCATGGTGGTTGGGCGTGATGGGAGCCGGGAAGAGGGTTAGGCGCGGGTCGCCGTTTCCGACCGGAAGATCGCCAAGCACTTGATCATAACCGCGATTTTCCTTGATCACATAGATGACGTGATGGATGCGCCGGCTGATTTCCGCCATTACCCATTCCGCCCCAGCCCGACGTTGATCGTCGTCGAGCCCAATATTGGACCCAACTTGCAATGTTGCTGCGGCGAGCCCGGCACTGTCGGGCAGCGGAATAGCCGCCAGCGATGACGACTGCAGTTGCAATACATATTGATTGGCGCCGGTGCAGGTTCTGGGTTCCGGCGTCGTTTGGGTCGAGTTTCGGCAGGCTGCCGGGTTCGGTCCCGCCACACTCTTGCCGTTAACGACGAACAGCGTTCTTCCATCTCTCGAAGCCACTGCGGCATTCGGATACCAACCGGTGGGGATCATCCCGATGACACGGCTAGCCTGCTTGGCGGAATCATCCGCGTCGTCGTCACCGTCGCCATCATTGTCGGTGATAGGCTGCGGCTTGAGCCCGCGCGCCACTGGCGACAGAGCCACGACGGCGACCGCGTTGACGCCGCCCTCGGACACGAACAACGAGGCTTCGTCTGGGGAGAGGGCGAGCCAATTCGGATTGGCGCCGCGATAGCCCTTCACGCGCGAAAAGACCGCTTCAGGTCCAAGCGCCGCAATCACTTCGATAACGCGTTGGGTCTTGATATCGATGACGTCGATCGTGTCGGTATTATCGACCGCCGCATAGAGCCTATTGTTCGCGCGATTGACTCGCAGCGCGACCGGCTGGCCGGCGAGCTTGATGCGGTCGGTCACGCGCGGCCGACCCTTTGACAAGTCCACAACTACGATTTCGCGGTCGCGCTGGCTGGCGACATAAGCATTGGTCGGCCCTGCCCAGGCTACCGCTACGGGGTATTCGCCGCCCGCGACGCCGGAAAGTTTGGAATCACTCTTCCCGGGTCTCAAATCGAACTCGGCTGCGACCGAAGAGCGCCCCAAATCGACCAATGTTACAGAATCATTAGCGAAATTCGCCGCGATTAGTAATTTCCCCGTCGGATCAACGGCGATTCCCGCGACCATCGGCTGTGTTTCGGTCTCGTGTCCGCGCCGCTCCGGAGGAACCGCGCCATCAGTCGGGTCCGCTATTCCAAGTCCAGCAGCGTGGGCGAGACGGATCGGCGGGTTGACCTCGGCGAAGGGCCCGCCGCTCGACGCAAAAACATGGATAACGTCGTCGACGCCACCCGACACATAGAAAGCATGTCCGTCCGGGTTCCATGCGAGACCTTGATCTGCATTGGCGACAGGCAACGCCTGCAACTGCCTTGGTCTGCCTTGGCTGACGTCGTAGACGAAGGCCCATTCGCTCGATGCCGCCTTGTCGGGCTTGCCACTGCTGTCCGACAGTCTGTTGAACCCACTGGTCAGTACGACCAAACGCGTCCCGTCCGGACTGAGTTCCGCGGCCACAGCTTGGCCGGCGGAATGGTCCGAATATTGGGCAAGCCCCGGATTGAGCGGGAGCAAAACGGTGCCCGCCACTGCAAACGGCGTCACCGATTCCCCGGTTGGCACCATTTGCGAGGTCGGATCCGCCGCGGATTGCAGGCAGAACAGTGACCATATTCCGAGACAAGCCAGGGTACCACGGATTGGCCGCATCTTTACCTCAATGTTGGGGTGCCATCTCAAGGGGTGGTTTTCCGGTAGCGTAAATTTGTCTTGCCGGGTCAAGCTACCGCTTTTTGTGGTGCTTCCTGTCCAGACAACGATGCTGCAATCTCCAGAAACGTCCGCACAAGCTTGCCGCCGCTGCGTTCGCGAAGACAGATAAGCGCTTCGTCCATGATCATTTCCGGTCCCTCTATCCTGATTGGCACGACACGCGGGTCGTAGCCAAGTTCGGCCGATGAAACGAATCCGACACATCCCCCTGCGGCCACGATTTCGTGCAGCGATTCTCTGCCCTCGGCCTCGATCGTGGGATTTAAAGTGACACCGGCGTCGAGTGCCGTCTCTTCCAACTTCTGGCGCGTTTTAGAGCCGCGCTCGCGCAGGACCAGAGGATAGGTCGCCAGTTTGCGTAGGGTCGCCCTCCCAGCCTCGGCCAATGGATGCGACGCGGCTACAAAGGCGATTATTGGCGACGAACTCAACTTGACGATTTCGAAATCCTGTCGCCTGGGAATTTCACCAAGGATTCCTAGGTCGACTTGATATGAGTATAGGCTGGCGATAACGGCTTCAGTATTGCCCGTCTTCATCGACATCCGAACGTTTGGAAAGCGCTCGCGAAAAAGCGGCAATATCGGAAGCAAGTGATGGGCCGCATCGACGATAATTCTGAGCGTGCCTGATTGCATCACACGCGACTCTTCCAGAAGCTCGAGCACCTGCTGCTCATTGTCGAACATACGCCGGGTCAGCTCCAGCAGCTGTCGTCCCGCTTGTGTCAGAGCGACATGCTTCTTTTGGCGGTTAAAAAGAAGGATGTCGTAACTCTCCTCCAGCTTCCGTACCTGGTCGGAAATTGCAGGCTGCGTAAGCGACAAGGCGTTTGCCGCACGGGAAAAGCCACCATGGATAGCAACATAGTGAAATGCTCGGAGCTGCACGTACCGCAAGGCTTCTCCTTTGCTTGAAAATAGACCTTATAAATTCTGCTTTTTTATAGCCCAATCAAGGGGTTTCGACGTTCGGTTTTCGTTTCGTATACGCCATGAACATATACTGTCAACTCCTACCATACATTAATATAGATATAGAAATAATCATATATACTTAAATTATATCGATAGCTTATGTCTATAAATAAAACTTATAGATCTGAAAAAATAATCGATTTGATATCCGGCTTGAAGTCCGCCATCTTCGCTTCAAATCAAGCACATTTAAGTTGTGTAATACGGGCACGCGAACAATCTAAGGTTGTCATCGGCACGCTCGTCGTGCGCCGACGACCTTGGCCGAATTCAGGCAAAGCTAGGAGTTGGAGCGATGATGATGCAAACGAAGTTCAAGGCGTCCTGCGCTATAATCGCGCTGGTCAGCGGTTATGCGGTCGCAGCGTATGCCGACGATACAACCTCCAGCAATTCCGGCCTGGAAGAGATCGTTGTCACCGCTCAGCGGCGCGGCGAGAATGTCCAGAATGTACCGATCACCATTCAGGCTTTCTCTGGTGCTGCCCTCCAGGACCTCAACGTCAGCAGCTTCAACGATCTGATTAAGCTCGTGCCCAACGTGACCTTCGGCTCAGCCGGGCCGGGCGCGGGCAATATTTACATGCGCGGCTTAAGCTCTGGCTTCGCCAACAATCAGTCATCGGCGACAATCGGCTCATTCCCCAACGTGGCAGTCTACCTCGACGACCAGTCGCTAACGTTTCCCTACCGCAACATCGATGTCTATGTGGTCGACATGGAGCGCGTCGAAGTTCTTGAAGGACCGCAAGGCACTTTGTTCGGTGGCGGCGCAGAGGCCGGCGCGGTTCGCTATATCACCAACAAGCCGAAGCTGAACGTCACCGAAGGTTATGCAGAGGTCTCGGGGGGCTCGACCGAGCATGGCGACCCCAACTACGCCGCCAATTTTACCTATAATATTCCCCTTGTTCAGGACAAGGCGGCGATACGGGTCGTGGTCTATGACGATCGTCACGGCGGTTATATTGATAACGTTCCCAGCACCTTCACGCGCAAGCCGACCGATCCCGGCCCCGCCGCTTATGGCCTGACCTATCCGGCGAACGCGCCGAATGCGAATAACTTTGCCGTGGCGCAAAATGCGCAGAACCCGGTCACCTATACCGGCGCGCGGGTTTCCGGGCTTTTGGCCATAGACGACGATTGGAACCTGCTCGTTCAGCAGAGCTTCCAGAATATGGACGCCGAAGGTGTTTCGGCCCAGGAGCCGTTCGGGTCCGACGGGCAGAAGCTTGAACCGCTGCAGGAGACATCGTTCACACCCTCCCACGATCAGGACCGTTTCGAGAACACGGCCTGGACTGTGGATGGCCAGATCGGCGACTTCAAGATCGTCTATAACGGCGCCTATCTAAGCCGCCATATCGATCAGACTATGGACTACACCAACTATGCCCGCACGGCCGGTGGCTTTTACTACCAATGCGCCGGCGGCCCGGCGAGCGGAAGCGCCATCGGAGCCGGAACCGGCAGACCTTTGACCTGCTATTCACCGGTCGGCTCCTGGCACGATGTCGTGAACTCGACGCATCACACAGAAGAACTGCGGGTACAAACTCCCTCGGACGAACCCCTTCGCGGCCTCTTTGGCATCTACTATGAAGATCTCGACATCAAGGATGACATGAACTTCCTATACAAATCGATCCCGTCTTGTACGGCGGCGAATCTCGCCGCCTACAACGCGGGCGGACCGATCTGTATCGCCAACCTCGCGCCGGCCCCGGGCCAGTTCGCTAACGATCCCAGCGCACGCAACGACAGTACGGCGTTCGGCGAGGATATCGACCGCGGCTATGATCAGGAGGCGATCTATGCGTCGGTCGATTACGACATCATCCCGGATGTCCTGACGGTCACCGCCGGCACGCGCTATTATCATT